>Ga0209417_1000178_pt1 | contig 167559 bp, 157 predicted proteins | sample RifGroF2_FD_184002 | JGI IMG/M metagenome (GOLD analysis project Ga0209417, IMG submission 184002) | Groundwater microbial communities from Rifle, Colorado, USA - Groundwater F2 (SPAdes) (version 2) | ecosystem: Environmental > Aquatic > Deep subsurface > Groundwater | place: Rifle, Colorado... | reverse complement strand
TTCGAACGGCTTTTGCTTGCGATTTACAAAGTTATATGATATTATCATTTTAAATCGTTTTTATAGGGGCTTTGCCAAAGCTTGTGAAGAGTTGGAATATCGCTGATTATCAGTGTGTTATACTTTGATTAAAATCAACTTTGGCAAAGTTGAACGAACTATAGTGATTACAAATTGCTTTGAAATTGAAACTTTAAAGCAAACTAAAAAGCAAAACCAGAATTTTACAATTTTACCATTTGTTTTTTATAGTTTATTTTACGCTGAATCAAAACCTGATTCTTTTTCTCTTCTTGAACTGATTTGTGAATTTTATAAACCACAATTCCAACTACTGCAACAAGTAAAATTATAAATCCAACGTTTATTAAATCCATTAGTCTCATGATACCCTCCTTTTGTTTTAGTTTAGGTTTCTGTACTTTAGACGAGTGAAACAACATGGAAGTTTCTTTGTGAGCCAGTATATATGAGCTCGTATTTATAAAAGAAAGCTTTTGTTAGGTAATTAAGCGTATTTTATACACTAATAAATAAATATTTTTATAACTAAAAACGTAAATAACTATTAATAAACAACTTAACTTCTATTTAGATAAGCATTGAGCAATTTCACCTATATACATGCGGTGATAGTCTTTTAAAACATAGTTTTTGTCAATATCACAATTAATAAAATTTTCAGGTATTAAATCGTTGAAATATAATTTTTTGCACGAAAGTATTAGTTTTGCTTCGGAAAATGCAACTGTGTTATGAGATTCAATGGGTGTTAATCCAATACCCGAAATCTTATTAATTTCACGTCCCGATTTAGTTCCACAAAGTTTTAAAATATCTTTGTATTCGTCATTAAAAAACGATAATGTAAAATCAACACTATTCTCCATAAATTCATAAGTATATCTCTGAGGACGAATAAAAATGAAAACTACAGGTTTATTCCATAAAATTCCAAAGCCTCCCCAAGAAGCTGTCATTGTGTTAAAATTACGTTTATCGCCGGCAGTAATCAACATCCAATCTTTACCAATTAATTTAAACGTATTTTCTGATATATTTTCCAGTTGAATATTTTTAAAACTTTCCATATTTAACTTGTTTTACGATATCGCCATGTTGCCAAGCTCAAAATTACAAAAGCATAGATTAATAATGCAATTATTTCATCTAAAATGTCATAAAAGCCACTTCCCTTCAACATAACCATACGCATAACTTTAATAAAATATGCCACAGGATTTATAATGTTTACATTTTGTGCCCACTCAGGCATGCTTTCTACTGAAGTAAATAAACCACTCATTAAAATGAAAATCACGATAAAAAACCATGAAATAAACATAGACTGTTGTTGAGTGTTCGAAATTGTCGATATAAATAATCCTATTCCTAAAATAACTAACAAATAAAGAACTGCAAACATGAATATTAATCCTATGCTACCTACCACAGGAATACCAAAAAATAGTTTTCCTAACATTAGTCCAAATGCAAGTTCAAATAACGAGATTAACAAAAATGGAAGTAATTTTCCAATTATAAACTGGTATTTTTTGATTGGCGTTACATTTATTTGTTCGATAGTTCCAATTTCTTTTTCACGAACAATGTTCATTCCTGTTAGAAAAAGTGCAATAATCGTAACCAACAAAACCAGAATCCCCGGAAGCATAAATGTCTTGAAATTCAACTCTGGATTGTACCAAAACGAATAATTTACATTAATATTAGGAGGCAAACTTATTCCCTGAGGCAAACTTACATATTCGTCAATCAATTCACGATTTAAATCTCCGATAATTGCAATTAAATAAGCATTAGCTAAACCTGCAGAAGTCCCGTTAATGGCATTGACCAATAGTTGTATATCTGAATTATTTTCTTTAAATAATTTTTGTTCAAATTTTGCTGGAATATTTACAATTACATCAACCTTGTCTTTTTTTAGTTCGGCTTCTGCTTCTTTAATCGAAAAAGAATAATTATTCACATTAAAAAATGGAGAACCTTTTAATTTGCTTACCAATCGATGTGAAGCATATGACAAATCGTTGTCGACTACAGCAACTTTAATGTTTTTCATTTCGAAAGTAGCTGCATGAACTAAAATAAGCAATTGAACGATTGGAACAACAAAGATGAATGGCAACATCATCTTATTGCGAACAATTTGCAAAAACTCTTTTTGTAAAATAAACAGTATTGTTTTCAATTTTCAATAAACAATTAATAAATTTTAATTAGCAAATTATCTCATTAACAAATTAGCAAATTACTCAAGTCTTATTTTATATTTCTTAGCACTCATTACAATGAAAAAGAATGTCATGCCAAGCAATATTAAAGTTTCTTTCCATATGTACATAAAATCGGTTCCCTTCAACATTATGTTTTTCAAAATAATTATAAACCAACGAGGAGGCATTATGTTACTCAGTACTTGCAAGAAAATTGGCATATTTTCAATAGGGAAAATAAAACCTGACAATAAAATGGTTGGTAACATTAATGCGAACATCGAAATTACCATAGCTGTTTGTTGACTAGAACTTACTGTCGAAATCAAAATTCCTAGTGATAATGCAAGCAAAGTAAACAACATGGTTATTAGCAATAACATAATTGTACTTCCATGAATCGGAACATTGAAAACGAATCTTCCAAGCAATAAAATTGACATTCCGCTAACAAAAGATAGTACAAAATATGGTGTAACTTTTCCTAAAATAACTTGAATAGGTTTCAGTGGAGAAACCAATAAAACTTCCATTGTTCCAAGTTCTTTCTCGCGTGCTATAGAAATTGAAGTCATCATTGCTGAAACCAACATTAAAATCATTGCCATAATACCAGGAACAAACATATATACACCTTTTAAGTTTTCGTTGTACATCATTCGAACTTGAGGTACGATTTGCATAACATTACGTTTATCCTTAATCGTTTTATTTATATAATCGCGAACTATTGCGTTGGTGTAATTAACCAATAAATTGGCAGTATTGGGCTCCGAAGCGTCGGCTAAAATCTGAATATGTGCCTTATTCTCCTTAACCAATCGACCTGCAAAATCATCTTCGAATATTATAACTTGCTTAATTTCTCCTTCCTTAAAACTCTGTTCGATTTCAGCTTGAGTTGAAATATTTTTATCTAAAATAAAATAACCTGACGATAAAATTTTATTCGAGATAGCAAGTGTAACTTCGTCTTTCGATTTATCGAGAATGGCAATTTTAGCATTTTTTATTTCGTTTGTAATCACAAAACCAAAAAGGAGAACTTGAGCAATAGGCATTCCGAAAAGAATTATCATCGTTCGATAATCCCTAAAAATGTGAAGAAATTCTTTTTTTACAAATCCTATAAATCGTTTCATGCTTAAGTTAAAAGTTCGTAAAGTTTGTAAAGTTGAATGTTTATAAAGTTTTTATAAGTCCGGATAAAAGTTTTGAAATTTCGAGAGATAAATTATAAAGTTCATCGAATTTTTGTTTATCAATTTTATTTAAGTCCATTGCTAAATGCAACATTGAACGAACTTCACCACAAGAACCTTTTGCAATAAATAAAAATTGCTTAAACTCCTTATTCGATTTTCTTTCAAAACCTTCAGCAATATTGTTCATGATCGAGACAGAAGCTCTTTCTATTTGACTTTTAAAACCGAAATCATTGCTTTTTTCAAAAGTTTTGTAAACTTCTAAAGTTAGTTCTTTAGCTTTTTGCCACGATAAAATATCTTCAAATCTTTCTATTCTCATACTCTTTTCTTTCTACTTTATAAACTTTCAACTTTCAACTCTAGTAGCTTTTCGTGCCAATTTTATAAAAACATCATTCATATTTTCAACTCCATATATTTCTTTTAAATTCTGAGGTGTATCAAGAGCTTCGATTCGTCCGTCGACCATAATCGAAACTCGGTCGCAATACTCGGCTTCGTCCATATAATGAGTTGTAACAAATACGGTTATCCCCTGCTCTGCCGCTTGATAAATTAAGTCCCAAAACTGCCGTCGAGTTACAGGGTCAACACCTCCGGTTGGCTCATCAAGAAAAACAATCTTCGGATTGTGAAAAATAGCTACTGAAAATGCCAACTTTTGCTTCCAACCCAATGGAATTTCTTTAATTTGTTTATTTTTAACATCTTCCAACCCTAAACGTGTTATAAGCTCAAGCGTTTTCGTTTTAATATTTTTTCGCGACATTCCGTAAATCCCAGCATAAAATCGAATATTTTCGACAATAGTCAAGTCTTCGTAAAGCGAAAATTTTTGACTCATGTAGCCAATGTTTTTCTTAATTTTTTCTCTTTCGTTGTAAACGTCAAAATTGGCAATTTTAATCTCGCCTGAAGTAGGGAATGATAATCCGCAAAGAATTTTAATGGCTGTCGTTTTTCCAGCTCCATTGGCACCCAAAAAACCAAATATTTCGCCTTGTGCTACTTCAAAATTCAAGTTATCGTTTGCGGTAAAATCGCCAAATTTTTTCACTAAATTTTTAACGGTTATTATGGCTGTATTTGAATTCATTTTTAAGCTTTTACATTAAATCCATAAAACAATCTTCGATACTAGCTTTAATCGTTTTAATTTCTATTTCATGATGACCTTTTTGAAATAAAAATTGCTCAATCTCTTGTGTGTTTAAATTATTGTCGTTGCTTGTATAATGCAGATATTGACCAAATAAATACACACTTCTTGTTGATTTAAACTCTTTTAAATCCTTGCTTAATTTGTATAAATTATTGCTTTTGATTGCAAAAAGTTTGTGGCTGTATTGATTCGTAATATTTTCAGGAGTATCAATCGAAAGTATTTTTCCCGACTGAATTAAAGCAACCCTATCGCAAAGACTTGCTTCATCCATATATGGTGTTGAGACTAAAATGGTGATACCTTTTTGTTTTAAACCTCTCAACATTTCCCAAAATTCTTTTCTCGAAACAGCATCCACACCTGTTGTAGGCTCGTCTAAAAATAAGACTTTTGGGCGATGAATCAATGCACACGATAGAGCTAATTTTTGCTTCATTCCGCCCGATAATTTTCCTGCCAAGCGATGTTTAAATGGCTCGATATGAGAGTAAATATCTTTTACTAAATCGTAGTTTTCTTCAATGGTAGTGCCAAAAACAGTTGCAAAAAAGTTTAAATTTTCTTCTACGCTCAAATCTTGATAAAGCGAAAATTTCCCAGGCATGTAGCCTACTATGTTTCTAATTTTTTTGTAATCTTTTACTACATCATATCCAAAAACTTCAGCACTCCCATCAGTTGCTAACAAAAGAGTTGTAAGAATCCTGAACAAACTTGTTTTTCCTGCACCATCAGGACCGATAAGTCCGAACAATTCAGAATCGTTTACCTCGAATGAGATATTCTTCAAGGCTTGTGCATTCTTGTAAGATTTACTGATATTTTCGACTATTATTCGTTTCACTTTTAGTTACTAGTTATGAGTTAATAGTAATTAGCTTTTTTTAATCCCCTTCTGTCCTTCGGACATCTTCCCAAAGGGAAGAAATTTTTATTTCAAATAATCTTATTTTTTTTCCTTCATTAACTCATTAGCAAATTAGCACATTATCAAATTAAAAATTTACTTCTCCCGGCATTCCTATTTTTATTGAGCCATCGTTTTCAACTTTAACTTTTATGGCATAAACAAGGTTGACCCTTTCCTCTTTAGTTTGAATAATTTTAGGTGTAAATTCGGATTGGTCGGCAATCCATGTAACTACGCCCTTTAAGGTTTTTAATCCGTCCGAAGATTTATCAATCATTACATCAACCTCTTGTCCAATTTTAACTTTTTCGAGTTGATCGCCACTAATGTATGCACGCAAGGTCATTTGTTTCATATCTGAAATTTTATAAAGAGCCTTTCCCATAACTACCATTTCGTGCTGTTCAACAAATTTTTCGAGCACTACGCCATCCATAGGATTAACTATGTACGAACGCATAATTTGATCGTCGACAATATCGATTTGCTTATCTAACACATCAACTTCGTTAAGAACAGAAGCATTTTGAGTTCTTATTGATTTTATTTGACTTTCAAGCACATTTAATTGACCGTTTATATCGTCAATTTGTTTTGAAGTTGCAGCACCGTCAGCGAGTAATTTCTCAACTCGTTTTTTTTCAATCTCAAGCACTTTCTTTTGCTCTTCGACAATATCAATTTGAGCTAAAATATTTGATACTTTTATTGAAATAGCTTTTTTCTGCGATTCAAGCTGTTCTTTTTTCAAAACTAATCCAAGGGTATCAACAAAGCCTATCAATTGTCCCGATTTTATACTTTCTCCCTCATCAACAGTAAAGCTAAGCATTTTACCATTTGCTTCTGATGAGATTATTATTTCGGTAGTCTCAAAGTTCCCATATGCATCGGCTTTATCCTCATTTAATGAACATGAAGAAAAAAACAAAATTCCTATTGATGCTGTAATTATTATTCTTGATTTCATATTTTTAATGTGCTAATGTTTTAATGTGCTAATGTGCTAATTTATTAATGTGTTAATTGTTTAATTTCCTTGCATCGTAATGTAATTAATTTTTGCTTGTATGAGTTCTAATTCGTGTGATTTTAAACTTATTTTAGCATTAATTTCGGCATTCAAATCGGTAATATAATCGGTTGAAGTAATAATTCCATTTTCGAGTTTTGAAGCTGATGTTTCGCTAATTTTTGTTCTTAATTTTATAATTTCTGCATCTTTTGCTAAAATCTCGTTGTATTTCTGAAATTTCACTTCTTCGGAAACCAATCCTATGCTAATATTTTTCGAAAAAGTTTCTTTATTTTTTTGTAAAATTTCTTTTTGTATAGCATAAATCTGTTTTTCACGTGATGATTCTTTCCAATCCCAAAAATTCCATGTCAACTTAGCTCCAACATAGTAAAAAGTATCAAATTCATCGCTAAACATATTAAAAGCTGGGCGACCGTAACCAACTTGACCAAAGCCAAATAACATTGGATAATTTTTGCGGGTAACTAATTTGCTTGCGGCATCTAATTTATTCATTTGAAGATCGAGTAATTTTAATTCAGGTCGAGCTAAATCTTTGTTTAAAACATCAACCGACGGAATTTCGACCATTACATCTGCTGGCAATTCACGATTTAATAAAATTTCTAATCCTTTCAATGCAGATTCATAAGTCATTTCGATTTGCAATATCTTTTGTTCTAATTTTAATTTTTCGGCTAGAAGAACGTCAAGACTTGCCTGCAACATAACACCGTTATCAACTGCCGATGACATAACCATCAATCGTTTTTCTATTTCTTCAATCATAATTTGCAACCCATTTTTATTTTCTTGCAAAAGCAACAAAGCAAAATAAAGTTTATTGATTCGGTCTTTGATTTGATACAATTCAACTTCAACTTGTTGCAGGTTTGTTTCCATATTGGCATTTTCAATTTCCTTTTTGTATTTATTAATTCCACCATCGTAAATTACTTGATTTACATCTAAGCTAAGTTTATACTGGTCTTTTTTGGGTGCAGGAATATCTAACTCAGGAATTTCTATTTCGATTTGAACCGGAAATTGAGCAAAAATTTCTTCCATAAATTTATCGAACGGAATTTCAACTTTTGTAACATCTGACTGATAAGTTGCTTGCCCATTTAAACTGAATTTTGGCAAATAAGCCACATTTACATTACTCGTTTGCAGCTCGTTCATTCTCAAGTATAAATCTCTATTTCCATAAGTTGGATAAGCCTTTTCGGCTTCGGCATAGCAATCAAATAACGTAATTACATTTTTGTTTTGAGTAAAACCATCGTAACATATTATGCTCAGCAATAGACCAGCTATTAAATATTTATATTTCATGTATTTATTTTTTTATCGAATTAATAATAAATTCGGCAACTTCAGTTTTTCTGTTTTCAATAAATTGATTGTAAGTATCTTCATTATTATCAAATAGAATTCCTTTTAATATTGGTTTCGAAACGAAAGGAAAAATTGATAATGAAACAATATTTGCAAACAATTGTTCTGCTTTTATTGGTCTGATTGTACCTTTTTGAACTTCTATTTCAATAAGCATCGAAAGTTTTCCTAATAAATTATTTTCTTTTGCTTTTGTAATTGCATTAAATAATAATGGAAGTTTATCAGCATTTTTATTTAGTTCGTGCAAAACAAACATTGGTATGTAAGGATTATTTTGAATTATTGAAATGTAAGCTTTTACAAATTGTTCAATTCTTTCAAACAAAGTTCCTTCTTTTGTGAATACTTTTTCAATTATTGGAAACAGTCCTTTGAATGCATCAATAAAAACTACTTCAAACAATTTATCTTTACTTCGATAATAATAGTGAAGCAACGATTTATTTATACCAGCCTCATCGGCAATCTCCTGCATTCTAGCACCATCAAATCCCTTTTGAATGAACACCTTACGAGCAGCTTCTAAAATTTTTTGTTCGTTGTCTATCATTTAACCAAATGTTTTAATCAATTAATCAAACTAAATAGTTTAACTAATTGGTCAAATTTAAATACATATTTTTTATCTTCCAAATGTTTTTACATTTTTTTTCTAAAACTGAATAAAGAAATACAATGGAATAATTTTATATTTTTGTATAAAAAAAATTAAAACATTGGAAAACAAAGCAATTCCCTTCGGTAGATATTTTGAAGAATTTGAAATTGGTGATGTTTACAAACATTGGCCAGGAAAAACAATCACAGAATCAGATAACAACTTGTTTTCGTTGCTTACCATGAATCATCATCCAGTTCATCTGGATTTGAATTATGCAACATCACAACAACATGGAAAAATTCTAGTGGTTGGAACCTTAGTTTTTTCGTTGGTAGTTGGTATGTCGGTCAAAGATGTTAGCGGAAATGCAATTGCAAACCTAGCCTATCATGAAGTAAAACACTTAAATCCTGTTTTTATTGGAGATACGATATACGCCGAAACAAAAGTTTTAGAAAAGACAGAATCGAAATCGAAGCCCGACAGAGGCTCTGTAAAAGTTGAAACTATAGCATACAATCAACGCAAAGAGGCTGTTTTGTCGTTCTCTAGAACTGTACTAATACCTAAAATGAAATTAAAATGAAATACGTAGGACGATATATTTTAAGGACTGTTTTATTTACTGCCGGACATAACGAAAAGTATATAAACAAGGCTTTTGAATCAGATGCCGACACCATTGTTTTAGATTTAGAAGATGCTGTTCCAGCTAATAAAAAGGCCGAAGCACGCAAAAAAATAATGGAAGTTTTGAAGGTAAACACCGATAAGCGTCCTATTTTTGTTAGAATCAATCCACTTGAATCTGGCGACACATTAAAAGATTTAGACGAGGTTGCTTGTGAAAAACTGTCGGGTTTTGTTTATCCTAAAGTGTACAATGCAGAAGATATAAAAGTATTTGATGCTCAATTGAGTTTAAAAGAAAAAAACCTAAATTTACCAAAAGGATACTTCGATATAATTGCACTTATCGAAACCCCCGAAGCCGTTTTAAATGTTCATGAAATTGCCAGATCGTCAAAAAGAATGAAAGCACTTCTTTTTGGTTGCGAAGATTTTTTAGCAGACATGGAAGGCGAACACGGAATGGAAGGCAGATCGCTACTTGTACCTCGCCATTTGGTTTCGATGGCGGCTCGTGCTGCTGGAATAATTCCGATTGATACGCCTTATGTAAAAATTGGCGATTTTGAAGGCTTAAAGCTTCATATTCAACAAGCTAAAGAACTTGGCTACGAAGGAATGTTGGTTATGACACCAAAAGAAATCCCGATTGTAAAAGAAAAATATTCACCTTCGAAAGAAGAAGTTGAAAAAGCAAAAAAATTGGTTTTGTTTTCGTTAGAAACAAACGAAGCCAACAAAGGAATTGCCGTAGTTGACAATATTTTTGTTTCACCTCCTACTCTTTCGAGAGCCAATAAATTGCTTGCCCGACACGAAAATATTATAAAATTCGAATCGTATTTAAAGGAATAAAATATTAGAATTGACCTGAATTTTGAAAAGTTTTAATAGCTATTTTGACAGATAAAAGATAAATACTGCACCCAACATATTTTGTCAGAAAGGCTCTAAAACTCACAGTAAAGAATTAAACTATCTTAAATTAATTTTATATTTTTGATGTAAATACTGATTATGAATAAGAAAATTCAAAATATCGAAATATATCAAAAACTTGTTGATTCAATTGGAATTACAATTGAAAGTGCTCGGCAAAGAGCAATTCAAGCTGTTAATAACGAGCTACTAAAAGCTAATTGGGAGATTGGAAAATATATCGTTGAATACGAACAACATGGAAACGAAAAGGCAGAATATGGTAGTTCATTATTGACAACCCTTTCTAAAGACCTAAAATCAAGATTTGGCAAAGGATTCAGCAAGAGTAATATCTATTTAATGAGGCAATTTTACCTAAATTATCAGATTTTCCAGTCAGTGACTGGAAAATTGACATGGACTCATTATGCTGAATTATTGGGTGTTTCGGATGGTTTCGCCAGAGGGTTTTATGAAAAACAAGCGGTTAATGATAATTGGAGCGTACGAGAATTAAAAAGGCAAATAAATTCATCATTATTTGAGAGATTGGCATTGAGTCAGAATAAAAAAGGAGTCCTGAAACTATCGGAGAAAGGACTTATTATTTCAGAGCCAAAAGATATTGTGAAAGACCCTTACGTACTTGATTTTCTACAGATTTCAAAAGAATACAGAATGACTGAAAGTAAGTTGGAACAAAAAATCATAGACAACCTTCAAATATTTCTGCTTGAATTAGGAAAAGGGTTTTCGTTTATCGGCAGACAATATCGGATAACGTTAGACAACGACCATTACTATGTTGATTTGGTATTTTATCATAGAATACTCAAGTGCTTCGTGTTAATTGACTTAAAAACAAAGCACGTAAAGCATCAAGATATTGGGCAGATGAATATGTACTTGAATTATTTCAAGTCAGAGGAAAATACCGAAGGAGATAACCCGCCAATTGGAATAGTTTTAGGAGCAGACAAAAATGACATATTAGTTGAATATGCAATTGGAGGAATTTCAAACAATATTTTTGTTTCCAAATATCAATTATACTTACCTGACAAAAAAATATTGGAACAAAAAGTAAAAGAATTGATGACATAATAAAACCAAACCATCAATATTATACTCTCGCCTACTCATATATCAAAGTAAATAAATTTATGAATTTGAAGATAGTAGTTTTTCTAATCTTGCAAATTTTGACTAGATTTGCATAGAAGGCTTATTGGTATTATTACAAGCAAAAAAAATGATTTCGTTGGAACAGTCAAACAACCATATTATAAAAAAAGCCGAATTAATTGCCGACTTACGAAATATCGGACTTAAAGAAGGCGATTTACTTCATTTAAAAGTCTCGTTAAAATCGATTGGTAAAATCGAGGGCGGAGCCAAAACTTTAATCGAAGCTTTCTTAGAAGTATTGGGAGACAAGGGTACGATTGTTTCCGATGCTTTTGTAACAGCACATCCGCTCCCACTTTCGAAAAAAAATTCGACACTTACCGATGATTTCACTCCATCATATGCTGGAGGATTTGCAAATGCAATGATTAAGCATCCCAACATATATCGAAGCAAACACCCGATACAAAAATTTGCAGCAATTGGATATTTAGCAAAGGAACTTACCGAAAATCATACCGATAAAAGTGGCGGCTACGAATTGCTTAATGAAATGGCAAAAATGGAAGCCAAAAATTTAACCATCGGAAAAAAAGTAGTTGGAGTTGGAACTACTCATGTGGCCATTGAACATTTAGGATTTGTAAAAAAATACCAAAACAAAGGAGTACGTTATAAAAATTCGTCAGGCGAAGTTTCTATCGCCAAAATGAATTGGCACGGAGGCTGTGGGCGTGGCTTTCCTAATTTCTTCGATTTATACGACGAAAAAGGAGGAACAATTAGAAAAGGGAAAGTTGGTCAAGCGAATGCACTGCTTACAGATATGAAAAAAACCTTAGAAATTGAGATTGAGAAGCTAAAAATTGATCCTACGTTTTTCTTTTGTCATCGTCCGGGCTGTATTGATTGTAGGTTAAATTGGAAGCATTCAACCGGAAACCCTATTGTGGTTCGTTATCATTGGTTGATTCAAAATTTTAAAGAGAAATCAATAAAAGGATTTTTATTAAGTTTTTGGAATAAAGTTGAGCATTTTTTTGTGAAATTGATAAAGAAATAACCATCGTTGGAAAACACTAAAATTCATACTAAAAAATCGTTTTTCGACTTATTTTTATTCAACAATACAAATACCTATATTTCGTTTTACCTACTTATAATTTCAATCTTTCTGGAGTTCTATTATGTTAATTTTGTCCATAAAATTTATTTCTACGATGGATTTTCGTTTGATTTTAATATTGTTAAATATGTCATATCCAAGTTTTTATTAATCGGTTTTTTATTGCTGTCACATATGCTTTACGACAAGAGTAAATTTGTATATTCGATTTATTCAATCTTCATGCTTTTTGTGCTAATTCCGAATTTAATTCTTTATTCGTACATGAATGTTACAGAAGGACCTATTTTAGTTAGTTCATTTATTCTTCTCTTATTGGTTTTTATTTCAGCTAATAAACTTAGTGTGAGTCATATATATGTTCAAGAAAACATCAAATATTATTTTTTGGTTTTGGCCGCAATTTTATTTTTAATTCCAATTGCAATTGAAAATGGATTTACAGTAAACTGGAAAACCTTGTTTTTACAAGAAATATATGAAACTCGCGACGTATTTGCCAGTAAACTATCGTCATTATCGTCGTACACATTTGGCTGGGAAGTAAAGGTTGTAGCACCACTACTATTGATTTTTTGCTTGATAAAAAAAGAATATTTTTTTGCCTTTTTAGCCTTCAGCTTTGTGATATACAGTTTTCTTATTTCGGGACATAAATCAGTATATTTATCTACAGTTGTAATTTTATTTTTCTTCTACTTAGGAAAAAATTATGAACTAAAAATTAAATATTTTTTTGCACTAATTATCTTTATGCTAATTGGTGTTTACGCTTTCGACAGTACATTTTTAGAAGGGAATCTAACTCAATCGATTTTTGTTCGCCGACTATTTTTCGTCCCAGCCTTATTAAACACCCATTATTTCGATTTTTTTCAAAACGAACCTATTTATCTGTCACATAGTATTTTATCAAGTTTCATTGAATATCCTTACGATTTAGACCCAAGTCATTTAATTGCAAATGAATATTTTGCCAAACCTGAAATGAGTTCAAACAATGGAATAATTGCCGATGGTTATATGAATTTTGGAATAATTGGAGCAATTCTCTATTCATTTATATTTTCAATTGTTATATTATTTTTTAATTCATTAGATATTGACTCCAGATATTTTGGACTTTTCTTTCTATTAATTCGAGTTTTTATCGGGTCAGCTCTTTTAACTGTAGTACTTACTCACGGATTGTGGATTTTATTGCTGCTTTCACTTGTATATTTGCGAAAGCGAAAACTAATGAACACTTAAATGATTGAGATAATTATAAATAATAAATTTATACCTGAGCGAACCTACGTACTCGACGTGATTGCCGAATACTTAAATTTCGATTATAAACTAACTGTCAATAAGACTGTAGAAAATGTAGAATTTCATTTTAACGGAAAAAAAATCATAATTATTGATGTTTTTTTCTCTAAATTTGTTGATGGTACTAAATATCTTAATTCACAAAATATTCCTCAATCTATAGCATTCGGCGAATGCGAATTTATTTCAGAAAATAACATTCCAATACTATTCGGCACAAACAACATAAAAATAGAAGAACAAGAAATTATTTGCGGAATAGATATCATTGCATCAATTTTCTTTATGCTCACAAGATGGGAAGAAATTACCATAAAAACTCTTGACTCTCACTCACGCTTTCCTGCATCGGAAAGCGTAGCTTTCAAAAATATTTTTTTGCACCGCCCCGTTGTTGACGAATACATCATGTTTTTTTATAAAATGTTATATAAAATTGGATACTCAGGAAATGTAAAACATCGAAAATTTGAAATAACGCTTACACATGACATCGACTATTTTTACAAATGGTCTAATTTTTCAAAATTTTTAAAAACATTGGCTGGAGATATCCTTGTTCGAAAAAAATTAAAGGTTTTATTTTCAAACATTTCGTTGTATTATAAAATTCAAAAAAATAAAGCATTAGATCCAAACGATAGCTTTGATTATTTTATGAATCTTGCCGAAAAAGCAGGAATTAAATCTCACTTTTTCTTCATGAGTGGAGGAAAAACAAAAAATGACAATCATTACGAAATTGCCAATACTAAGGTTCATGAAAAATTGAATCAAATTATTGAACGAGAACATATAATTGGAATTCACCCAAGCTACGAAACTTATCTTGATAAAAATCAGTTTCAACATGAAAAAATGTTGATTGAAAAACTCACGTTAAAAAAACTCACTTGCGGACGTCAGCACTATTTAAGATTTGAAATTCCTACGACTTGGCAAATTTGGGACGATTTAGGTTTTGAATGGGACTCATCAATGTATTATTCCGAAAAAATGGGATTTCGTTCCGGAGCATGTTTCGAATACAATGTATTTAATTGTCTTACGCGAAAAAAATTAAACTTACGTGAGAAACCATTAATTGTAATGGATACAAGTATTTTAAATGATAAAAAAACGAGTTGGGAAATTCATAAAAAAAATATCAAAGACCTTTTCGAAAAGGTAAAAAAATACAATGGTAATTTTGTTATACTTTGGCACAATTCGAATGTAAATACTTACGAATCGGCAAAAATCAAAAAGCTTTTTGAAACAATGCTAGAAAAAGATTAATTTGGATTGTATTCTTTAATCTTTCGTCGTAAGTCGATAAAAAATCCTACAAAAATTCCAATAACAAAAAACAAAGCAAAAAATCTTACAAGAGTAATTTTTATATCTGTTTTTTTGTTTCTAGTTACGTAGCTATCGATAATTGTGAGTGGTTGATTAAAAAGCAATAAGCTCTCAATTTCATTTTTTTTCTCGACCAATTCTATCGCTTCACTAAAAAACGATTGTGCCAAAAGCGGATTGCTAGAAATATTTTTGCTTTGGCTATTCAAAAGTTCAAGCTGAGTATCAATTTCTTGAATTGTATTTTCGTATTGTTTTCGTTCAAAATTCAGTTTTTTCACAATAAAATCATTGGTGTTAAAATAATTAGCAAAACTTACTTTGATTGAATCAACTTCATTAACTTCTTCTTTTTGCGACTTTAAATTCACACTAATAATATAATAATTTTCTTCCACCTCGACTTCTTCGGGAACACTTGAACTAATTTCAACTATTTTTCGAGCTAAATTTTTCGAGATTTTAAGTTTCTGCGAAAGCACAGTATAATCTTTTAAAACAATGGTAGTCTGCAACTCTCCTACCATCCGCGTAAACAAATCGCTATTAATAACATCAGAATTTGCAATAATCGATATTTTAGATGTGTCTGATTTATAGAAATAATATCCTGTCCCTAAAACAATACCCAGTAAACCCAAAGCTAATATTTTTAAAACATGACGTAATGTGAAAAAATATAACATCATGAAAATATCAAACAGATTGTATTCCTTTTTTTCGTTCATAATCGTAATTTTATTTACACAAAAATAAGTTATTTGGTTTAATAAACCTTAAAACATGCTTTTTTTTAAAAGTATTTATTTTTAGCAAAATATTCAGAAATATTTACCTTTGTTCGTCATAATAAAATTTTTAATGAAAATCTGCCATATTACTACTGTTCACGACGCTAAGGACGTTAGAATTTTTTACAAAGAATGCTCTTCGCTATCAAAACTCGGACACGATGTATATTTTGTGGTACTTAATGGTAAATCAGAAGTAAGAAATAATGTAACAATTATCGGTGTCGAAAGCAAATACAATTCACGAATTAAACGAATGCTTTTTGGAACTAACATGGCTTATAAAGAAGCCTTGAAATTAAATGCTGATGTGTATCATTTTCACGACCCTGAGTTTTTGTTTCATGGAATTAAACTACACCGAAAAGGAAAAAAAGTAATTTACGATGCCCATGAAGATTACCCTCGACAAATACTAGGAAAATATTATTTGAGTGCTTTTACAAAAAAAGTTTTAGCATTTTTAGTCGAAAAGCTTGAAAATTATGGAGCTCGTAGATTTGAAGGAATTATTACAGCAACTCCATATATTAAAGAACGATACATTAAATTAAACAATAATACCGTTGACATCAACAATTTTCCAATTTTGGAACAACTTCCAGAACCATCGGATTGGAATCAAAAAAGCAACGAAATTTGCTATATTGGAGCATTAAGCCGAGTTCGGGGAATTTACGAAATAGTAAAATCACTTGAAACAAGTAATTGTCGATTAAATCTTGGAGGGAGTTTCGACGAAAGTGAAAAACTGCACTTCGACGTAAAATCGCTACAATCGTGGGGAAAAGTCAACGAATTAGGATTTATAAACAGAAATCAAGTTAATGAAATTCTGAAAAAATCAAAAATTGGAATGGTAACTTTACATCCAATTGTTAACTATCTTGATTCGCTTCCTGTAAAAATGTTTGAGTATATGGCAGCCGGATTGCCAGTCATAGCGTCTGACTTTCCCTTATGGAAATCAATTATTGAAGAAAAAAATTGTGGAATTTGCGTAAATCCATTAAATCCGATTGAAATTTCGGAAGCAATAAATAAAATTCTGTCTGATAATAATTTAGCAAAAGAAATGGGCATAAATGGGAGAAAATTAGTACTCGAACAATATAATTGGGCAAAAGAAGAAGTAAAACTCAAGATTTTTTATTCAAATATTCTCGCATCAAAAATCGCTGTAAATAAATGAATTCAGTATTTGTATCCATAATTATTCCTTGTCGGAACGAAGAAAAATTTATTTCTAATGTTCTTGAAAATATTCTTAGCCAAACCTATGATAAATCGAAATTAGAAGTAATTGTTGCAGATGGCATCAGCGATGATTGCACTGCTGATATAGTTAAAGAATTTGCTGATAAGTATTCGTTTATAAAATTAATTTCAAATCCGTATAAAATTGTTCCTCATGCACTTAACATGGCCATTAAAGCCTCCGTTGGAGAGGTAATTATCAGAATGGACGCACATTCTGAATATCCTTCAACTTATATCGAACGATTGGTTGAATGTTTATTTTCATTAAATGCCGATAACGTTGGGGGCGTTTGGATAAATACCCCAAATTCGAACTCAACTAAAGACATTTCAATAGCTGAAGCACTCGCCTGCCCTTTCGGGATTGGCAATGCTCATTATAGAACAGGTACAAAAGAAATTAAACAAGTTGATACCGTTCCATTTGGTTGTTACAAACGTGAAATATTTGAAAAAATTGGTTTTTTTGATCAAGATTTAGTTCGAAATCAAGATGACGAATTCAATGCAAGGCTCATTAAAAACGGCGGGAAAATTTTTCTTATTCCAGATGTTGAAATAGTTTATTATCCTAGAAAAACAATCGGTAAATTAATTAAAATGTTTTATCAATACGGTTTATTTAAGCCACTGGTAAATAAAAAAGTTGGAAGTCCTGCTACCACTCGACAACTTGTTCCACCACTATTTTTTCTATTTCTACTTACAATCCCTATTACATTATTTTTTGGAAAAACATTATTTTTAATCTCACTGATATTTTTATCGTTCTATGTATTGACAAATCTAATATTCAGCCTTTTACTAAGTATAAAAAAACATCGTCTCATAATGCTTTTTGTCTTGCCGATTATCTTTTTTTCAATTCATATAAGCTATGGATATGGCTATATAGTCGGAATATTTAAGTTTTTATTTTTTGCATCGGCTACAGCAAAAGTTGAAATTAACAGGTAAAATATGTTGAAAAGAAAAAAAATACTATCAATACCAAATTTTGAACTTTTCATGGTTTTGGCTTTAGTATTTACATTGCCCTTGTTTAAATTGTTAAGCACATATTTTGTTGCAGCTTGGATAATTCTTTTTTTTTTACAAAAAGAAAACCTTCATCAAATCAGAAATGTATTTAAAAACGAAGGATTAATATTAAGTATCATATTTTTTTTTATACACCTAATTTGGTTGATTAGTACTCAAAATATGAAATCAGGATTATTTGATATTCAAGTTAAATTATCCTTGTTGGTATTTCCATTTCTGGCAACCACCGTATCTTTTAATAAAAATCAATTAAATAGGAATTTTGTTTTTTTGTTTTTCATTTTTGGGAATTTTATAGCACAACTAGTTTCGATCGCAAATGTTTTGTACGAAAAATACATTTTGGGGAACGAAGTCTCATTTTTTTACAACGACATCTCTCTATTTTTACACCCCTCATATTCGGCATTGTATATAATTATTTCGATTATATTAGGCATTTACTTATTTACAACTATTAATCGCCGTCTCGTAAAATTTTTCTTGATTATATATATTTTATCGAGTGTAATTTTTGTGTTTTTACTCTCTTCAAAATCAGGTATATTGTCTTTGTTTGTCATCATGTTTATTGGTATCGCTCTTTTGTTTGCAAAACTGAATATCAAAAAATGGATTAAATTCACTACCATTTTCACTATTTGTTTATTGCTTGTTAGTTCGTTTTTCATTAACAGTAGGTTAAAACACTCAATGTCAGTATTAAAGGAAAATATAACAAATAATTTTTTGCTGAATCCCAATAAATATTCAGATAGCAACGCCGATAGAATTTATATTTGGAAATCAAGTATCGAATTAATCGAACAAAATTGGCTTTCAGGAGTTGGAACAGGTGATGTTAAAGACGAGCTGCTGAACCAATATCAAAAAAATAATCTAACAGATGCATATAACAAAAAACTTAACGCTCATAATCAATATTTAGAAACTTTTATCGGATTTGGGTTATTTGGATTTCTAATATTATTTAGCTTGTTTGTAATTCCATTATTTTACGCTATCAAAAAATCAAATTATGTTTTAACTTCGTTTTTAATAATTGTAGCGTTTAACTTTTTGTTCGAGTCAATGTTAAACACACAAGCGGGCGTAGTGTTTTTTGCTTTTTTTTATAATTTTTTAGCTAAAAAGGAATATTTATGATACCATTTTCACCACCTAAAATCTATCAAGAAATAATCGACGAAGTTATCGATTCACTTAAGTCAGGTTGGATTACTACGGGTCCAAAAACCAAAAAATTTGAACAAAAACTTTCAATTTATAACGGAAATCCAAATACGCTTTGTTTAAACTCTGCAACTGCCGGACTTGAGTTAGTTCTTCGTTGGTTTGGCGTTGGTGTTGGTGACGAAGTAATTCTTCCTGCATATACATATTGTGCTACAGCAAACGTGATTATTCATTGTGGAGCAAAGCCCGTTTTTGTTGATGTTAATAGCGACGATTTCAATATTTCTGTTTCAGAAATCGAAAAAGCAATTACCGAAAAAACAAAGGTTATTATGCCTGTTGATTTCGGAGGATTTCCTTGCGATTACAATGCAATAAATAAACTCGTAGTTAAAACCGAAATATTAAAAAAGTTTAAACCTTCAAACGAAAACCAAGCAAAACTTGCACGAATTTTAATTTTATCCGATGCTGCCCACTCGTTAGGGGCAAAAGCAAATGGGAAAATGACTGGAGCATTGACCGACATCACTGTTTTTTCGTTTCATGCGGTTAAAAACCTCACTACAGCCGAAGGAGGAGCCATAGCATTCAACCTGCCAAAACCATTCGACAATCAAGTTGAATATAATTATTTCAATACTTTTTCGCTCCACGGTCAAAATAAAGATGCTTTGGCAAAAACCCAAATAGGCAATTGGCGTTACGATGTAATTATGCCCGGATATAAAGCAAATATGCCCGATGTATTGGCAGCTATCGGATTAGTAGAACTTGAGCGATACGATAAAGAAACCTTGAAACGACGAATCGAAATTATTGAAGCATACAATCAGGCTTTTGAACAGTACGAATGGGGACAAATTCCTACCTACAAAAAAGATGGACGAGAATCGTGTTATCACTTATATCCACTGAGAATCAAAAAAATTACTGAAAAACAACGTGATGCAATCATTCAAGAAATATTTGCAAAAGACGTTTCAGTTAATGTTCATTTTCAACCCGTGCCAATGTTATCGTACTATAAAAATATTGGATATAAGGTAGAAAATTATCCTATTGCATTTGACAATTATGCTCGCGAAATTTCATTACCGCTTTATTTTTCGCTCAGCGATGAAAATGTTAAAACGGTTATAAACGCTGTAATTTCATCAGTAGAAAAAATTACACGTTTATGATTTTAAAACGCTTATTCGACATTGTACTTTCTATATTCGGAATACTTTTTTTAATTCCAATATTACTCGTTATTTCAATTTTAATTGTATTAGATAGTCGTGGCGATGTTTTTTTCATTCAAAAACGAGTAGGTAAAAACAATATAGATTTTTCGCTCTATAAATTCAGAACTATGTCAGCAGGTTCTGAAAAAAAAGGATTGTTGACAGTTGGAGCTAAAGACAATCGCATTACAAAAATTGGATATTATTTACGCAAATATAAACTCGACGAATTGCCACAACTGTTTAATGTTCTATTCGGCGATATGAGCTTGGTTGGTCCTCGCCCCGAAGTACGTAAATATGTTGATTTATACACTGATAATCAAAAAGAAATTCTAAAAGTTCGTCCGGGCATAACCGATTACGCATCGATTGAATATTTTAATGAAAACGAAGTGTTGGCAAAATCTTCAAATCCCGAACAAACATACATTGATGAAATTATGCCACATAAAATTGAATTAAATCGAAAATATATTTCCGAAATTGGAGTATTTACCGATTGCAAAATTATTATGAGAACGATTTCCAAAATTTTTAAATAAATTTCTCTTACAAAAAAAATGAAAATCTACCTTTCAATTTTGCGAGGAATAAATGTTAGCGGTCATAAAATGATAAAAATGGACGCTTTGAAACAAATTTATTCTGATTTAGGATTTTTGAATGTTCAAACTTATATTCAATCAGGAAATGTTGTATTTCAATCAAAGAGCCAAAATACGAATGAAATTGCGACGCAAATCGAAGAAAAAATTACAGCTGTTTTCAATTTTGAAGTTCCTGTTTTAGTTATTGAATTTGAAGAATTAAAATCGATTATTACGCAAAATCCATTTACAAAAGACCAAAGCAAAGATACTTCATTCTTTCACGTTACATTTTTGAAAGAAAAATCTAGCATCGAAAACTTCAACAAAATAAAAGATTTACACTCAAATAATGACGAATTTCAATTGATTGATAAAAGCATTTTTTTGTATTGTCCAAATGGCTACAGAAACACAAAACTCAACAATAATTTTTTCGAGAACAAACTAAAAACTACCGCTACCACTCGAAATTGGAAAACTGTAAATGAATTGGCGAAAATTGCAGAGAAAACGATTTAATTTTTACACGAATTTTTAAGAATATTTTTTAATCTTTAGCAAAACACCTACAAAGGGAAAAAATGTAAAGAATATGTATCTGATATAGAAAAAGATTTAACTAGTTACTTGTACAAAAATATTTTTAATTATTCCATTTTGCTCAACTTCCTTTACAACAAGTTTTAATTTTCTATTTAATTTTCTATTTAATTTTACAAATATATTATTGTGAATATTTTTAATATAACCTACATGTAATTCTGATTTATAAACTTTTACAGCTTTATCTAAATAAGCATTTGGATTAGCTTCAAAATCATATCTTAATATATCACCTTTAATAATAGTATCTTTTTCTAGTTCGAGATGAGTTAATCCTGCAATATCAGTAACAAATTTGAAATTTGGTGCAGGATTAAACAAACCCAAAAATTCAAAATTATCTGTAGGCAATAATCCTTGAGTAAGTGCCAACAAATCAAATTTATTTACAATTCCTTCTGCCTCCCAAAACTTAAGAAGATGTTTATTGTCTTTTCGCTCAAAAGGGATTAATCGTAAAGAAAAAATATCTAAATCGTTTTCGTTATAAATCTTTTTAAAATCATGGGGTATTGGGAATCCATTATATTCTTTAAATCCTTCTAATTGAGCAGCTTTCACACCATCTTCCAAATACTTAAAAGTAATACCATTAGTTGCGGTACGTTCAATTACACCAACTATCTTTCTGCGACTTCCTTTTCCTTTTCGCCAACTTAAATATATTTTTTTGATTTTAAATTTCAACCTATTTCCTCCTTTAAGTTTTTGATACGAAGCTCTATGAATTTAATTATCATTTGTTTCCTATGCAAAGATAATTTACTTTTATGATATTCAATACCAATATTTACATCAATATTATCAATTAAATCTTTTATTTGATCGAAATTATATTTTTCAATAACTTTTCCTACTGTTTTTTTAATTTGATCTGGATAATTATTTTTATTTTTTTTTAATAGTTCAAAATGATTAATTTTAGAATAATCCCATTTTACTTCTGATTTTCCATTTTTAATATATTTTACCATTCTGTTTTCATTTTCTAAAAATTCTAGAATTTTATCTTCAGGAATTTCTCTTGCTAGACTACTTCCGCTATCGTATATTGGAGAAAAATTTATGTTCATTAGAGATGTTTCGGTCATATACTTGATAAAAAAATTCCTAAAAGGTAATTTACTTAATTGCAAACCACTTTTTTTATAGTGTTTATAAAACCATCTAATATATTTTATTTTATTTGTTTTCAAGTTTTCAACGTCCAAGGTTCTAATTATTGCCCAATTTTCTGAATGTCTATCTTGATTTCCAATTATTGCATCAAAAATCAAAATATCAATGAATTTATGAATAAAATGAGGGTAAGGTAAAAATGATTTTTCAACATCTTTAAATAAAATAATTGGTCGTTCAGTAACTTTAAAATTTGGAATACATTTTTTTATTAATCCGATTCCTGGTTCAAGTTCTTCATTTGTTTGATCTATCATAGACTCACAAATACAACCAACCTCATTATTTAATATTCCAACATTATAATCAAGCATATTAAATCCCAAAATACGACCTACCTTTGAAGCTATAATTTCTGACCAAAATTCAGATGGATATTTTTCAATTGATTTTTTAAAAAAATATAGTTTCCCATTTTCTGGGTTTTCAATAAAACATTTTTCACGAGTTCCTCCTGTTTGAAACCAATTTTTTATATTCCAAGATGTTATATTTGATATTGTTATCATAATTTTACCTCACAAACTCCATTCCCCCAACATTAAACCCTCTCAAAAAATCACCAATTTCAACACGATTTTTGCCCGAAAGTTGTAAATTTTTAATGCTTAAATAACCATCGGCAGTTTTAACGTATAGAAATGTTTTATTATCGGAAATAATATTTTCACCAGTTTTTGTTTTATCACCAATATTTTCAACCAATTCAACCTCAAAAATCTTCATTGTGTTTTGTTTGCCTTTTGCATCGGTAATTTCGCACCAAGCCACAGGATACGGACTTAAACCACGAACCAAATTTCTAATTTCAACCGAAGTTTTATTCCAATTAATTTTACATGTTTCTTTAAAAATTTTAGGTGCCGATTTAAGTATTGAAGAGTCTCTTATTATCGAAGTTTGTGTCACGGCAACAATATCATTTTCTTCAATTTTAGTAATTGTTCTATGAATAAGTTCAGCACCAATGTACATTAATTTATCGTGTAATGAACCCGCATTATCATTGGAATCGATAGCAAGTTTCTCGGTAAAAATAATTTTCCCTGTATCAATTTCCTTTTCGATAAAAAAAGTCGTAACTCCAGTTTCTTTTTCGCCATTAATTATTGCCCAATTTATGGGTGCAGCACCTCTGTATTGAGGCAAAATCGAAGCATGTAAATTTATCGTCCCATATTTCGGCATTGACCAAACAATTTCTGGCAACATTCTAAATGCAACCACAATTTGTAAATCGGCATTGATTGATTTAAGCTCGGCAATAAAGTTTTCGTCTTTTAAATTAGTTGGTTGTAAAATTTTTAAATTATTTTCGACACCCACTAATTTCACTTCCGACTCTTTAAGTTTAAGACCTCTACCCGCTGGTTTATCAGGAGCAGTAACGATTCCAACGATTTCGTGTCCTTCAGTAATTATCTTTCGCAACACTTCAGCAGCATATTCGGGAGTACCCATGAAAAGAATTCTTAATTTCTTTTTTTTCATTTTCAAAGAAAATTTATATTTTTATATGACTATACAAAATACTTTTTATGCAAAAAGATTTAATTGAATCGCTCAAAGAAAAAATAAAAAAACTAGAAAACGAAAATTCTGAATTAAAAAATGAAATTCAAAATTTTTCGACTCCTGCATACAAACAGTATTTTAACGATAAAGAAATCGAAGTATTATATAAACTTTTTTCAACCAAAACTATTGAAGGAATTGTTGTTTTGCAAGATTACAAAGTCGTTTACACCAACTACAAATTGCCCGAAATTTTAGGTTTTACTAGAGAAGAGGTCATAAATTCCGATTTTGCAAGTGTAATTTATGTTGAAGATATTCCAATTGTACAAGAGAGGTACGAAAAACGAATTACTGGAGAAAATCCTATAAATCAATATTACATCAGACTTGTCCATAAAAATAGTTCGTTAAAATGGGTTCTATTGCGTTCAAGTTATATATTGTGGAACGAAAAACCGGCAGTATTGGCAATTTTAACAGATATTACCGACCAAAAAGAAACAGAAGATAAGCTTCACGAAATTGATAGCAGATATAAAATGTTATACAATTCACTTACTGACATACTTATGTACTTCGATACCCAAAAAATTTTATTATCAGCAAACGAGCAAGCATTGATATTTTTTCAAAAAACCGATGTGCTTGGAAAAAATATTTCCGAATTATTTTCTCCTGATTTTGCAAAAAAATTGAACGAAAGAGTTGATTCCATTTTTATTAATCAAAAATGCTTCGAACAAGAAGATCAAGTAAGTATTCACAGTAAAGCATACTGGTTTTCATCAACATACAATCCTATTTTTGACAAAAATAAAAATATAATCGGAATACAAATTATTGCAAGAAATATTACTAAAAGAAAAATTGCTGAAAAACAACTAGAAAAAAATTATCAATTTTTAAACACCTTAATTGATACAATACCATTCCCTATTTTCAAAAAAGATATTGAAGGCAAATATGTTATGTGCAATGAAGCACTAGCAAAATTTTTCAACAAGCCAATAAACGAAATCATCGGAAAAACAATTTACGATCTCGTTGAAAAAGAATATGCCGACAGATACAACCTAAAAGATTTAGAAATTTCAAAATCACAAAAAAAACAATTTTACGAGGAAACTATTAAAACCTATAAAAACGAAATTAGAAACATACTTTTCTATAAATCAGTAATTTGTGATGAAAATGGCGAAATAGATGGATTAATTGGAGTAATGGTTGATATAACCAATCAAAAAGATTCTGAAAAAGAATTAGTTATGTCTAAAAATAAAGCCGAAGAATCAGACAAACTTAAATCATCGTTTCTTGCCAATATGTCTCACGAAATTCGCACTCCAATGAATGGAATTATTGGTTTTGCCGAGCTTTTGAAAGACGAGTACATTCAACACGATACAAGAAAAGAGTACCTTTCTTATATCAACTCATGTTCAGAAAATTTACTAAATCTAATTGATGAGATAATTGATATTTCAAAAATTGAAGCTGGTCAAATAACAATTACTAAATTAGATTTTGTGCTTGATAATCTACTCAATGAACTATATTTATTTTACAGCGAAGAAAAAAATAAAATAGGAAAAAACAATATCAACATTACTCTGAATAAAGCATTTACTAATAAAGCCATATACACTGACCCAAACAGACTAAAACAAGTTCTTATAAATTTGATTAATAACTCCTTAAAATTTACCGAACAAGGTAGCATTGAATTTGGTTATGAAATTAACAACGAAAACCAATTTGTTTTTTATGTCAAAGATACCGGAAAGGGAATTAGTGAAGAAAAACAAGAACTAATATTCAATCGATTTTATCAAGTTGAAAACACATCAAAACAAACAATAAAAGGTGCAGGATTAGGATTATCGATTTCAAAAAGTTTAATCGAAATATTAGGCGGTAAAATTTGGCTTACATCTCAACAAGGCATCGGCACAACATTCTATTTTACAATTCCAAGTAAACTTATCGAAGTACAGCAAAAAATTAATCCTTCTTTAGCTAAATCAATCGGCTTGAGTTTCGATTGGAGTAAAAACAAAGTATTGATTGTTGAAGATGACGACATTAATTTCATTCTACTTAACGAAGCCTTAAAAAAAACTAAAGTTAAAATTGAACGTGCCGCCGATGGTGTCCAAGCTATTGATTTAATTAATAAAAATTCGTACGACATAATAATTTTAGATATTCAACTTCCTCTTTTAGATGGTTTTGCTGTACTAGAATACATTAAAACATCTAAAAATATCACACCTGTTTTCATACAAACAGCTTACGCCATGGCCGATGAAAAAAATAAATGCATTGCAGCAGGATGCAATGAATATTTATCTAAACCTATAAAAATTAACAAATTATACGAATTAATGAATCTTTACTTAAATCAAAAATATATAAAATCATAGCATATAATGTTTCAATTATTAACATATGTAAAAAAGATTTTTTTTATTAATTAAAGGTTTAATATATATTTGTAGGTCTATAAAGTATATGAATTAACAATATGAAAAATTTAAAAATTATCGTATTAGCAAAACAAGTTCCCGATACTAGAAATGTTGGAAAAGATGCGATGAAAGCTGACGGAACCGTTAATAGAGGAGCATTACCAGCTATCTTTAATCCTGAAGACTTGAACGCACTTGAACAAGCACTTCGCATTAAAGAAAAGTATGAAAATGTTACCATTACAATATTAACAATGGGTCCGGGCAGAGCTGCTGAAATTATTCGTGAAGCTATGTACAGAGGAGCAGACGGAGGTTATCTATTAACCGATAGAAAATTTGCAGGATCTGATACTCTCGCAACTTCATATGCATTGTCGCTGGCAATAAAAAAAATTGATTACGATATAATTATTGCTGGTCGCCAAGCTATCGATGGTGATACAGCTCAAGTTGGACCTCAAATTGCAGAAAAATTAAGCATTCCACAAATTACATACGCCGAAGAAATTTTTTCAGTTGAAAAAGGAGAAGTTACGGTAAAAAGAAGGTTGGAAAGAGGAATTGAAGTTGTAAAAGCTAAGCTTCCAGCAATGATTACTGTTCATAGCTCAGCTCCTGAATGCAGACCTCGACATGCAAAACAATATCTAAAATTCAAACACGCCCGTACAACATCTGAAATGCAAGATGCATCGGAAGATTATATGCAACTGCAAAAAGATCGCCCATACTTATTCATCAAAGAAATTAGTGCCGATGATATTAATGTTGATGTTAATTGGGTAGGATTGTCGGGCTCACCAACAAAAGTTAAAAAGATTGAAAATGTTGTATTTACAGCAAAAGAATCGAAAAAATTAGGTAGCTCAGTAGAAGAAATCGATGAACTAATGAAAGAATTAATTTCAAACCATACCATTGGTTAATATTAACTTATAAAATTAATAATTGTGAACAACGTATTTGTATATTGTGAATTTGACGAAGGTAAAGTTGCTGATGTTAGTCTAGAACTACTAACTAAAGGAAGAACGCTTGCCAATACCTTACATTGCAAACTTGAAGCAATCGTTATAGGAACAAGTTTGGATGGTATCGAAAAACAAGTTTTCCCTTTTGGTGTTGATGTATTGCATATTGCCGATGACAAAAATTTGTATCCATACCTAACACTCCCTCATTTTGCTATAGTAAAAAATATTTTTGAAAAAGAAAAACCTGAAATTGCATTATTCGGAGCAACTTCAATTGGAAGAGACCTAGCACCACGTATTGCATCTGCCTTAAAATCAGGTCTTACTGCTGATTGTACCGAATTAATAATTGGAGAACATACCGAAAATAAAACCCAAACAACTTATAAAAATCTTCTTTATCAAATTCGCCCTGCATTTGGGGGAAATATTATTGCAACCATTGTTAACCCCGAAACAAGACCTCAGATTGCTACTGTCAGAGAAGGAGTAATGAAACAAGAAAAAGTTTCGGCAAGCTATAAAGGAGAAATTAAAAAAATAGACGTTTCAAAATTGTTAACAGATGCCGATTTTATTGTAAAAATTATCGAGCGACATATTGAAAAAAGCAAAATTAATATTAAAAGTGCTGGAATTATAGTTGCCGGCGGTTACGGAGTTGGCTCAAAAGAATCATTCAAACTGTTATTCGATTTAGCCGAAATTTTAGGAGGAGAAGTTGGAGCATCAAGAGCTGCGGTTGACTCAGGTTTCTGCGAACACGAACGACAAATTGGTCAAACAGGTATTACAGTTAGACCAAAGTTGTACATAGCTTGCGGAATTTCGGGGCAAATTCAGCATAGAGCGGGGATGGCTGAATCAGCAATGATTATCGCCGTAAACAACGACCCCTTAGCTCCAATCAACGAAATAGCTGATTACGTTATCAATGGTGACATAAACGAAGTTATCCCACAAATGATACGTTCATACAAAAAGAACTCTAAATAATTATTATAAAAATTAAAACGAAAAATGGCTAATTTTTTTACAGATAATAAAGAGCTTAAATTTCATATTACACATCCTTTAATGAAAAGGATTGTAGAACTTAGAGAAAGAAATTTTACCGAAAAAGAAAAATATGACTATGCTCCTCTTGATTTTGAAGATGCAATCGATAGTTATGAAAATATCATGAGCGTATTTGGAGAAATTTGTGCCGATACGCTAGCTGTAAATGCCGAAAGTGTTGATATCGAAGGTCCTAGTTTAATCGACAATAGAATTCACTACGCTAAAGGAACTGTCGAAAATATTGAAGCATTGAAAAAAGCTGGTTTAATGGGATTTACATTGCCACGTAAATATGGCGGACTAAATATGCCTATTACACTTTATGCAATGACTGCCGAATTAATTTCAAGAGGCGATGCAAGTTTTTCAAATATTTATGGACTACAAGATATTGCTGAAACGATAAATGAGTTCGCATCTCAAGAAATTAAAGATATTTATCTTCCACGATTTGTTAATGGAGAAACCGGAGCAATGGTTTTAACCGAGCCAGATGCTGGTTCCGATTTACAAAGAGTTCAACTTACTGCAACATACAGCGAAAAAGATAAAATTTGGTATCTTAATGGAGTAAAACGATTTATCACAAATGGAGATGCAGAAGTTTCCTTGGTTCTTGCCCGTACCGAAGAAGGAACAAGCGATGGACGAGGTCTTTCAATGTTATTGTACGTTCGAGACAATACTAGAACCATCCGTAGAATTGAAGAGAAATTAGGTATTCATGGTTCACCAACAGCCGAGATGGTTTTCAAAAACTCACCTGCGATTCTGATTGGAGACAGAAAGTTAGGACTTATAAAATACGTTATGGCTTTAATGAATGCAGCTCGATTAGGTATTGGAGGTCAATCTGTTGGATTGTGCGAAGCCGCTTGTCGTGAAGCCGAAAAATACGCATCAGAACGCATGCAATTTGGAAAAGCAATTATAGAATTCCCCGCAATGTATGAAATGCTTTCAAATATGAAAGCTAAAACGATGGCTTCAAGAGCATTATTTTATGAAACCGCACGCCTTGTTGATGTTTATAAAATTTATCACCACATCGAACAAGAACGACAATTATTCAAAGAAGAAAAAGAAGAAGCAAAAACATATCAACGATTAGCCGATGTATTTACTCCATTGTTGAAAGCAGTTTCAAGTGAATATTCTAATCAAATAGCTTACGATGCAATTCAAATACATGGCGGTACGGGTTTCATGAAAGATTTTCCTGTTGAACGTATTTACCGCGATGCACGTATCACTTCAATATACGAAGGGACTACTCAATTACAAGTTGTAGCAGCTATTCGTGGCGTAGAAACAGGAGCTTATCTAAAACGAATTGAAGAATATTCAGCTAGAGCAATCAGCCACAGCTTAAATTACTTAAAATCTATTTTGCTTGATATGACCAATGAATATTCCAAAATGGTTGAACTTGTTAGAGAGAAAAAAGATAACGAATATACTTCATTTCATGCTCGTAGATTAGTTGAAATGGCTGGAAATATTATAATGGGATATCTAGTACTAGATATGGCTAATCAAGATGTTGAATACAAAGAGTTAACTGAAGTATTTATCAAATTAGGCAAAGCTGAAAATAAACAAAAAGCAGAATATATATTAAATAGCGATATTAAAGACTTAGGGATTTTTAAAAACATCACACAAAAAGCAAACTAGGTTTTTCTTATGTCTCACATTTAAAATCTCCCTTTTTTCGAGGGAGATTTTTATTTAAGGTAAAATTTTTCATAAACCATACAACTTTATTAACTTAGAGCCGTTATGAAAATTACAAATTGATTAAAAACCAATGAAGTTATTTTTTCCATTGTTAATTATTACTACTCTCCTTTGTCTTTTTTCATGTAAAAAAGACAATTTACTTGACGATAGTTCAGCCATTCTTCAATTCTCAACCGATACGGTTAAATTCGATACCGTTTTTACAAAAATTGGAACAACTACACATTATTTCACTGCCAAAAATCCATATAAGAAAGATTTACTTGTGTCATCTATTTATTTAGCCACAGGAAATAATTCTTTTTTCAGGATGAATGTTGATGGAGAATCGGGTATTATTTTTAGTGATGTAATTATTCCCGCTCAGGACAGCATCTTCATTTTTGTGGAAGCAAATATAGACCCTACAAATCAGGGTAATCCAATGGTAATTCAAGATTCCATTGTTTTTATGACCAATGGAAATACACAAGATATAGATTTAGTTGCTTGGGGACAGGATGTGCATTTAATTGACGGAGAAATAGTACAAACACAAATTTGGGAAAACGATAAACCATATTTAATTTACAATTCAATGTTAATAGATACTTTGCATACATTAACGATTAAGCAAGGATGCAGGCTTCATTTTCATCACAATTCAAGTATGTATGTAAAAGGAACATTAAAAATTGAAGGAGATGTAACAGAACCTGTTTTTTTTCAAGGAGATAGACTAGAAAGTTTCTACGACGATAATCCTGGACAATGGGGCTATATCCATATTTTACCAGGTAGTTTCGACAATAATATCAATTATGCTGTCATCAAAAATGCAATTATTGGAATTCAAGTCGATACATTTGTTACAGAATCTGCTCCCACTTTAATTATTTCAAATTCGATAATCGAAAATATGAATGCAGCTGCACTTTTTGCACAAGGTTCGAGTGTTGTGGCAAGCAATTGTGTTTTTGCTAATTGCGGTCAGTATGCTGTAGCTTTAACCATTGGTGGAAATTATGAGTTTAGTCACTGTACTGTAGCGAATTACTGGAATCATTCAAAAAGAAGCACGCCTTCGCTACTTCTAAATAACTATTACAAAGATGTTTACGGAGTTATTCAAGTAAGAAGTTTAAATGCAACTTTTGCAAACTCAATTGTATATGGAAACGAAGATTTGGAGCTAGGATTAAGCATGTACGAAGGAACAGAATATGATTTTACGTACAAATTTGACCATTGTCTTTTGAAAGTTAACGATGGTTTTGATATTTCAAATACCAATCAATATGTAAATATTGTAAAAAATGGGCTTCCTAACTTTGTATCAACCTCCTCTCCTTTCGACTATCAACTTGACACGCTTTCTGGCGCAAAAGATAAAGGGAGTATTGAATGGGCTAATTACTTCCCTCTCGATTTAAAGCAAGAAAGTCGATTGCTAGATATTGCTCCTGACTTAGGAGCATTTGAAAGAATCGAATAGTTTTTTGATATTTTTCACTTTTTATTATACGATTTTAAAAAATAGAATTAACTTTAAATTCAATTCATAATTAAGGATGTCATGACTTCATTTTCAAAATATATTATAGTTGTCTCGTTGTTTGTTATTGCCACCATCTCTTGTAAACAACAAGATAACTCCGTAAAATCAACCCCTGTTGAAGAAGACCCAAGCTATGCTGATTCAAGAGGTTATTTCAGAGTAATGTTTTATAATGCCGAAAATTTATTTGATACTTACGATGATTCATTAAAGCAAGATAATGAATTCTTACCAGAAGGTGAAAAGCATTGGAGTTGGAGCAAATACAACAAAAAACTATTGAATATATGCAAAGTTATCACTGCGGTTGGTAGCTGGGACCCTCCTGAAATTGTAGGTTTATGCGAAATCGAAAATAGATATGTACTCGAAGGAATTGTTCAACACACACCACTCAACAAACATAATTATCAGGTAATACACTACGAATCACCAGATAATAGAGGAATTGACGTAGGAATGTTGTACGTAAAAAATAAATTTTACCCAATTTCAACTAAAGCAATTCGTATTATTTTTCCATTTGCCGAAAGCAAAACAACAAGAGATATACTATATGTTAAAGGAGTAACCTACAAGCACGATACCTTACATGTATTTGTAAATCACTGGCCTTCACGCTGGGGTGGACAGCTAGAATCTGAGCAAAATAGAGTTTATGTGGCGAATGTTTTAAAAAATACTGTCGATTCGATTTTCAAAACCGACAAACGAGCAAACATTATAATTGTTGGAGATTTGAACGATGGTGTTGAAGACAAAAGCGTAAAAGATGTTCTCGAAGCCAACATTACTTACGACAATATCAAAGCCAATAAGTTGTATAATTTTTCATATTATTTGCAAAAAAACAAAGGACTTGGTTCACATAAATATAATGGAGAATGGGGAGTGTTAGACCATTTAATCGTATCCGGCTCGTTAATCGACCAAGAAAACGACCTATATACCACCAAAGACAATGCACATATTTTTAATGCAACATTTTTATTAGAAAAAGACGAAGCTCATTTTGGATATAAGCCCTTTAGAACATATATTGGATATAAATTTAACGATGGATACAGCGACCACTTACCAGTTTTCATCGACTTATATAAGACAAAGAAATAGCAGAAATTATATTTTTGATTTTTTTATACAATTTTAATTTCTATTTTAGTAAAAAAAAAGAATATGGATATATTAAAAATCGAATCAACAAAAGATACTCCAACAGTAATTTTAAATCCGATTACTAATGTTTTTGAAATTTCAGGTAAGTCTCACCCCGAAAATATTCGTGAGTTTTTTAAGCCGATTTTCGAATGGCTCGATAATTATTATACCGAAGTTAAAGGAAAAAAAGACACAAAGATTGAATTCAACCTAAATTATATATACGTTAATTCATCTTCATTCAAATATTTAATTGTATTGATTAAAAAACTCAAAGAATTTTACGAAAGTGGTGTTTATGTTGAATTTGTATGGCATTACGAACAAGACGATGACGATATGAAAGAATCTGGCTTTGAATTATTTGAGATGTCCGAAATTAATATCCCATTTCGCTACGCATCGTACATTGATGACGATAATGAATAACGCATTGTTTTTCTTAATTTAATTTAAGTTTTGACCGATTTAAAAATTAAATTAACTTTGCATAAAATTTTAACAAAAAGATTATTAACTAAACAATTAATTTATGAAAAATTTAAGTATTTTATTAGTAGTATTATTTGCTGCTGTTATCAGTTTAAACACAGGTTGTAAAGGCGAAGACCCAACTGGACCAACTTTAACAGTTTCTGCTGACGTTACTACAGTTAACCCTGGAGACTCAATCGTGTTTACTTATTCAGTATCTTCAAACGAAGATCTTGACAAATTGACATGGACATCTACAGACGATATCCTTATTGATGGTGTTCAAGAAGGAAGTGGAGAATTTGCATTAGAAGGAACTTCTGATACAGATAATGAATTTGTAGTTTTTATTAAATCAACTCAAACATTAGGCGACATCACTTTCACTTTTACTGCTACAGACAAAGATGGAGAAGAGTATGCTGCTGAAAAAGAAATCGTTATCACTGTTGAAGAAGCTGCTGTTACAACCGGCGACCCAATTGATACTTATACAGCAATTTTAATGGGTGCTCAAAGTAATGCAACTGAAGGTAGTTTTTTAGCAACAACTACAGGAACTGTTTATACACAAGCTAATGCAAATACAAACTCTTCTTTAATAGATATTATTTATTATTATGGCTCTTCAAATTTAGCTACCTTATGTGGTCCAACAGAACCAACTGTTAATGGAGGAAGTGGTAATTTAACTTTAGCTACTGGATTAACAACTCAAAATGCTACTGTTTTAAGTACAACTACTATCTCTGCAAGTGAATTTGATGCTTTTGATGACGATTTAGAAATAGCTCAACTTTCAGTTGGAACTGCAACACTTGTTACTTCACTAGCTGTTGATGATGTTGTTTCTTTCAAAACTGCTGCTGGTAAAATCGGAGTTGCAAAAGTAACTGCACTTACTGCTGATGCAACAGGTTCAATAACTTTAAATGTTAAAGTTCAACAATAAAATATTTCAATAATAATTAAAAGCTGTTCTTAAAGGACAGCTTTTTTTATTTCAACTTACTTCATTGTGAAATGAAGAATCTTTGGAAAAATAAAGCGGGAGGTTCAAAATTATGTTGAACCTCCCGCTTTATTTTTATTTATGGATTTTTAATCCATCATATCATTTTGCAAAGCTACCATTTTAATAGCCGTAATTGCAGCTTCATCACCTTTATTGCCATGCTTTCCGCCTGCTCTATCTAATGCCTGCTGTTTATTTTCGGTTGTTAGCACTCCAAAAATATAAGGAATATTGTGTTCTAAATTCAATTCAGTAATTCCGTGAGTAATTCCTTGACAAATAAAATCAAAATGACGTGTTTCACCTTGAATTACACAACCTAGACAAATTACCGCATCAACTTCTCGGTATTCGGCAAAAAACTGACCACCCAGCGTTAATTCAAAAGTTCCAGGAACATATTTAACTTCAATGTTTTTTTCTTTTGCTCCATGCTTTAAAAGCGTTTTTACAGCTCCTTCGGCAAGAGCTTTGGTAATTTCTTCGTTCCATTCAGCTACAACAATTCCAAATGTCATGTCCTTTGCTGAAGGAACTTTACTTGCATCGTAATCCGATAAATTTTTAAGTACAGTTGCCATATTATATTTTTTATAAAAAAAAAGCACCAATGAACCATTGATACTTTTCTATGTTAATGAAATATTATTTATTTTTTTAATTCAATACGGATTTTGTATTTCTCAGCTTTTTTAGCTTCTCTTGATTTTGCAAATTCAGTCTCGATTCTTTCGTATGCTTTTAAAGCTTTATCCAAATTATTTTGTTTTTCGTAAACTTGACCAACTTTCAATAGATAAATTGGAGTCGTAAAATCGTTTGTACTAATGGTAATGGCTTTTTCGTAAAACGAAATTGCCTCATTATCATTCCCTAATTCTAAATAAGCATCTCCTATTGCACCATTTGCAATTGGTGCTAACATTTCATCGTCAGAGTCAAATTCACTCAAATACTCGATTGCTTCGTTAAATTTTCCTAACTTTAAATATGAAATACCAGCATAATAATTTGCTAAGTTTCCTATTTTAGTTACACTGTAATCGTCAGCAATTTCTATAAAACCCGAAAATTCGCCATCTCTACCATTTACTGCAAGATTAAACGAATCTTTTGCAAAATACTGTTCAGCAACAAAAATTTCATTTTTTGCCTCCTCTTCCAATGGTTTTACATAAAATTTTTGATACGCCAAATACCCTCCAACAATAATTATAATAGCTAATACAATGATTGTAAGACTTTTTTGATTATCTTCAATGTACTGTTCTGTTTTGCTTAACGCACTTTCTACTGCTTCTAAACTTTCTGAATCTTTAGTTTCTTTTGCCATAATTTATCATAAAATGTTAATCGAACAGCAAAAGTAAATTTTTTGTTAAATAAAACCGAAATAATTACGAAAAAAATGAGCAAATAGGTAAAAAATATTTTTTGATGGTCTTTATCAAGCTAAATGCTGCATAAAAGCAAAGCAAAATATTCTTAATAGTTGAGAAACGAAATCCTGAAAAATCTTTATAACTTTATGAAAATATTTTTCGTCATGTTTTTAAGTAAACTTTCATTACTAAATTATAAAAATTACGAGCAGGTTGAAATTTCGCCATCTTCAAAAATCAATTGTTTTATTGGAAACAATGGGGTTGGAAAAACAAATTTAATTGATGCTATTTATTATTTATCTTTTTGCAAAAGCTATTTTAATCCTATTGATAATCAGAATATAAAACACGGCGAGCAATTTTTTGTAATTCAAGGTCTTTACGATAACGGAGAATCGACAGACGAAATCTATTGCGGGATAAAACGAAATCAGAAAAAACAATTCAAAAGAAACAAAAAAGAATACACTAAATTATCGAACCATATTGGACTAATACCTTTGGTCATGGTTTCGCCAGCAGATATTAAATTAATAGTAGAAGGTAGCGAAGATCGTCGAAATTTTATAAATTCCGTAATTAGCCAATACGACAAGCCATATCTCGATAATTTGATAAATTATAACCGAGCTTTAAAACACAGAAACAATCTACTGAAAAGCATTGCTTTTTCAGGTAAATTTGATGCCGACTCAATTGATGTTTGGGACGAACAATTGGTTCGATATGGAATTGAAATTTATAAAAAACGAATTGAGTATATCAACGAATTTATTCCTATTTTTCAAAAATATTACAATTTTATTGCTCCCGAAAAAGAAAAAGTCGTTCTCGAATACAACTCTCACCTACACGATAACGATTTTTACATGCAATTAAAACGGTCATTTGAAAAAGATAAAATTTTACAATACACTACCGTTGGAGTGCACAAAGACGACCTGAATTTATTGCTAAGCGATTATCCAATAAACAAAATAGGTTCTCAAGGACAACAAAAAACATATTTGGTAGCACTGAAACTAGCACAATTTGACTTTTTAAAAGAAATAAATAAAGCCAACCCGATTATGTTGCTTGATGATATTTTCGATAAGCTAGATGCCAATCGTGTAAAAAAAATTATTGAATTAGTAGCCGAAAATCATTTTGGGCAAATTTTTATTACTGATAAAAATCTTGAATCCTTGCAAAATATTTTAAATTCAATCGATATTGAAAACCGAATATTTTTGATTGACGATGCTTCAAACATTAACCTTGTATAAATATGCGAAAATCATACCCGCAAAGCATCGATCAAGTTGTAAATGAATATCTTAAAGCATTGAAAATTGACAAAAAATTACTTGAGATTAGAACTGCAAATAGATGGGACGAAATTATTGGAAAAAAAATTGCCAATGCTACGACAAAAATATACGTAGAAAAACAAAAGTTGTATGTTTTTATTAGCTCTCCAGTAATTAAGCAAGAGCTTTTTATAATCAAAGATGGAATCATCAAACGGTTTAACGAACTTGCAGGCGAACAATTAATTAACGATATTATTTTCAAGTAGAAGGGACTAAAATTAGAATTTCACTTTACTACAAGGGAAAAAAACACTTTTTTTTTGAGATTATCAGCAATGCTTATTGATTTATTTTCTTGTCTTTATGGTTTCTTCTTAGGTAGGTAAAGGTACTAATTTCAAAAGTTTCAGCGAACACGCATACCCGCCTATATTGTGTTTTGTGTTACTCTAAGATACTAATTTTAAGAAAAATTTACAACAAAAAAAGGGTGTCTCGATTTTTCGGACACCCTCATTTTATTTTTCATTCTCCTTAGTATTGGAAAAATTTCTTATTTCTTGTTTGCATTCTTCCAATATATATATTTACGCAATCGTAAATAGACTTATCTCCTTCTGGTATAAGAACTTCAATAATTAATCTTCTTGTTTTTACAACCGATGCTTCCCAAAACAATTGGCTGGTTTTATTATTCATGCTGTCGAAAATAATTTTTTCGCTAATCACAGTTTCTCTAGCCCAAATAGTGTCTTTTTTGGTATATTTTCTTTTAACAATCATTTCACCATTTTCGTCAACTTTTGCATCACCCCACTCGTCAAGGTCGTATTCAACAACTTCTTGTTTTTGAATATCTTTTATAACTCTATTTGTTTTTTTAATCGGCTCAATTATTTTGAACTGAATATCTCCTAAGTCAGGATGACCGCAAGCAAATAATCTGTAATCTTGTCCACTATAGACAATAAACTTAGCTCTTACTGTATCACCTGGGCTAAATTCACCGTAACTCGATTGACTTCTGTAATCATATTCGCCAAAATCTTCGCTACAAAAATCTTTTCTCATACATTTACTCTCTTTTACCTCTTCTACTCGGGTTGGGTTTTGAGAATAAATGCTTGTGGCAGCAAATATGCTTATGAAAGAAAAAATGAATATAAACTTTTTTGAAAATATTGCTTTCATAAAATTTCGATTTTAAAATTAACTAATGATTTCGCTTCTTAATAATTCTACCTTCTCTGTTATTTCTTTATACTGCTCTTGTGTAATGATTACATCTTCTGGATTTTCGTATAATAAATCGAACGAAGACTGAAGGTCAGTAAGTTTAGAGATGATATCTTGCAATTGACTATTATCGTTTAATGAATTCAAATAATCGATAAGATTTTCTAACAAAAGTTGTTGTTCTGTTATTCTTATAACGATTGGGTCATTTGCATCAAACTTTTTAACCGATTTAATTGCTAAATGAACGCTTTCAACCCAACTTCCGAATAATATATAAGGTAGTAAATTTGACTTATCGTTAGATTCCAAAAACGATACAGCTTCCCAATATCCATCACTAGTAATTTGGTACAATGAATCACTATTATTTATATTTTGATCTATTCTACCTGCCAATTGTTCGTCGAAACCTTCAGTTAATCCCAATTCGTCGGCTATTTGTTTTGCTTGTTTGAAATATAAAAAAGTTTCTTGATTTTGTCCAAATACCGTACAATATCCTAAATCAGAAGCATATACGCCAAAATTAATAGCTTTGCTTGATAATGTGATATATTTAGAAATATTATCAACATTGTTTAATTCTTTAGCGTTGAACGGGGCTTTTGCTTCTCGTAAAAACATATAGAACTCTACTGGAGAAGGCAAGCGATATTGAGTATTTCTATCTACACTACCACCTTGTAATGAGTCTTCAACTTCTGTTCCGACTGTTGACTGATCAGATGGAGTTTGATTACAAGACCAAACAACCATCATTGAAGCTGCAATAAAAAGAGCGATTTTTTTCATAGTTTGCTATTGATAATCTGTTTTTAATTAAGGCAAATGTATATAATTATTTATTTAATATCAAAAATAATTGAATCATTCTCAATTTTCGAAAACGTAACTTATGATATTTGCTCCCATTTTTAGGGCGTCTAATCTTATTTGATTCGAATCGCCATGCACATCAGCATCTTCCCAACCATCACCCAAATCACATTCGTAAGAGTAAAAGCAAACCAAGCGATTTTCAATAAAAATCCCAAATCCTTGCGGTGCTTTGTTGTCATGTTCGTGTATTTTGGGCAAGCCATTTTGAAAATCATATTTTTGATGATAGATTGGGTGGTTAAATGGAATTTCAACAAACTCTTTATCCGGAAAAACTTTTTTCATTTCTCTGCGAGCATAAACATCCAAACCATAATTATCATCGATGTGTAAAAAACCACCAGCCATTAAGTAATTTCGTAAATTTTCGACATCATTGCTCGAAAAAATAACATTTCCATGTCCGGTCATATGCACAAATGGATATTCAAATATCTCAGTACTACTTGGTTCTACAGTCATGTAATCAAGAAAAATATTCGATTGCAGTTCCTTATTGCAAAATTCAATTAAATTAGGTAGAGAAGTAGGATTTGCATACCAATCTCCTCCTCCGCTATATTTCAATAAACCAAATTTAACACTTGTGTTTTGTGAAAACAAGAATGAAGAAACAAAAAAAGCAAAAATAAAAAATATTATTCTCATATTGAATTTAATACATTAATTATATCACATACTACAATTCCAGCTGTTTCAGTTCTTAAACGACTTTTGCCAAGTGAAATTTCCTTGAAATTATTTTCTTTTGCAAGTTTAATTTCTTTTTCCGTAAAATCGCCTTCTGGTCCAATTAAAATAAATGCGTTTGTTCCTTTTTTGTAAATTTCAACCAAATTTTCAGTTGCATTGTTGCAATGTGCAATATATTTTTCACCATCGAGCGGTGTTTTTACCAAAGTTGAAAATGAAGTTAACGAATTTAATTTTGGTAAATGTGCTTTTAACGATTGTTTCATTGCCGAAATTACGATTTTTTCAACTCTTTCAATTTTTACATCTTTTCTTTCTGAACGTTCACATAAAATGGGAGTAATTTCATCAATACCAATTTCAGTTGTTTTTTCTAAAAACCATTCAAATCTATCGATGTTTTTTGTTGGAGCAATAGCTATGTGAATGTTTACCGAAGTAGTTTTTTCAACTTCTTGTTTTGATTTTATTTGAACTATACATTTTTTGTAATTATCGTCAATAATTTCGCAAAAATAAAAATTTCCAACACCATCATTTAAAACAATCTCATCTCCAATTTTCAATCGTAATACTTTAATGCAATGTTTTGATTCAATGTCGTTTAAAGCATGTAAATCCAATTGAATTTCGGGGGCATAAAAAATTCTATCAATTTTCATTTCATTTTTTTCATAAAACTATGTAATTTCATAAACTATTTCAAGCATATATCGTATAAATATTTTTGTATAGATTTGTGTAAATAAAATTTGACCTTAAGAAATTAATAATGAAAAAAATATTTTCTAAAATATTTGGAATTATAGGGTTAATTGTAGCAAATAGTTTATTTATTTTCTCTCAAAACGCAATTATTGGTAGCGGTTTTGGAGCTAATGATTGGGCTACAACTGATTGGTTTGGGGCTGGAGCAGGAAATTCAAGAATCGGAACCTTCACAGCAAATGGAACTGGAAATCAATATTTCAGAACTCAGGTTGGTTGGGATAGTAATTATGACCAATTTACAATTACAATCGGTTCTGATGTACAAATATCTCCAAATACAGAATATACTCCGAATCAAGGTCCAACAGGAAGTGGTGCTATGTATCTAAATGTTGGAAGTACAAGCCACAATTATATTTTTAAAACACCTGCCGGAGGAAATCCACCTCCTCATAAGTTAATTGTTTTTTGCGTTCAAGGTGCTGTTCAATCTGTTTCAAGTGTATCAATTGATAAAGCAACTGTGTACCCAAGCCAGTCTGCAACAGTAACTGCAACACTATCGGGTAGTTTTTCAACTGGACAAAGCGTATATTTGAGATACACAACTGATAATTACTCAAATTCAGTTATTGTTGAAATGAGTGGCTCTGGAACTTCTTATTCAGCAACAATACCAACTGCTGTGAATACTCCCGGAGCAAATGTTTCGTATTACGTATTCACTTCGGGGAATGGATTAACAATAACTGGAACAAATGCAGATTGGTACACCATTAACTTAAATAATAACAGTGGTTCTAATTATTCGTACACCGTTGCAAATGGTTGGACAACAATAGCAGATGGAAATTGGAGTACGGCATCAACATGGCTTCCAAACGAAGTCCCTCCCACTAACTTTACATTGGGCGTAATTACTATAAACCACAATGTTACATTAAACCAAAATGCAATAGGCTCTTCGATTACAATTGCAGCAACAAAAACACTTACCAGCGAAGCTTCACAAAACAGAATATTAAATATTTCTGGCGATTTTACAAATAGCGGAACATTTACTAAAAATGTAGGGACAGTTACATTTAATGGAACTGGAAACATTACGGGAGCAACAAATTTTTATAATCTTACGATAAGTTCAGGAACTCGTACATTACAAAATAATATTGATGTCGAAACCACCTTATCAATAACTGGTGGCGATTTACAAGCTAGTGGAAGTAAAACATTAACAATGTCGGGAACAACATCAGTAATTGATATTAACGGAGGAAGTATTACCGGAACAGATGCAGGATCTGGGAACGATATAACTCTAATTTGTACAGGAACTTTAACGACTCTTCAAGGAAGTGCAACTTCAAATTTTGATCACGAGAAAAAATTTCATTCAATTACAGTAAATGCAAGCAAAACATTGGCTTTAAGTAGAGGTATTCTTTGTCGATATGGAACATTTGCTGTTAACGGAACACTTAAAATTAATGAAAACGGATACGTTCAAAATGGCGTTGTAAGCTTTGCCACTCCGACTTATGGTGCATCTGCAACCTTATACTACAATGTAGGAAGTGCTTATAACTCAAATACTGAATGGAGTTCTCCTCCAAATGTTACAATTGACAATAATTCGAATATTACATTAAATAATGGTAGCAAAACTATTTCTGGTACATTAGCATTAACAAGCGGAATACTTACTTTAGGTTCGAATGATTTAACATTAACCTCAGGAGCTTCGGTAAGCGGAACTTTTTCATCTTCAAATATGATAATAGCCACAAGTACTGGCAAACTGAAAAAAAATCTGATTGCAATAGGCTCGTATTCATTTCCTGTTGGTAGTATAGGCGAATACACTCCTATTGCCTTAAATTTTACAGTTGGTTCTTTTTCATCGGCTTGGGTCGGAGTAAATCTCACTGCAACTAAACACGCTGATAATACTAGTACTACTAATTATTTAGAAAGATATTGGACTGTCGATAAATTTGGAATTACTTCATTTTCATGTGAAGTAACATGTACATATGTTACCGCCGACATTGTTGGAACGGAAACAAGCCTTTACGGAGCTAGACGTGAAAGTAGCTCATATTGGGAAATTTTAGATGTTGTTGATGATGGAGCAAATCAATTTTCAGGTACAGTTGTAAATTTTGGAGATTTTACCTGTGGCGAGCAAGATGCATTAAGTTGGCAAACTTTTCAAGATGGAGATTGGAATACGGTCTCAACTTGGGTCGCAAATTCAGTTCCCCCTGAAGGTTCAAATGTTATGATAAAACATGCCGTAACATTAAATGCCGCAGCTAATAATGTCGGCTTGTTGACCATTCAAACAGGAAAATCACTAACAACATTAAGTTCATCGGCAACACTGACAGTAAGTGGAGCTGTGAATATAAACGGAACTCTTAATATGACAAATGGAGGAGTAATAACAATCGGAAACGGAGGATATATTACAAATAATGGAACATTTACAAGAGGAACCGGAAAAATTTATTTTTCTCACGACGCCTATGTAAATGGAGCTAACCACATTGATTTTAATGATGTAACGGTAAATGCTGATGTAAATTTTGGAGCAGGAGTTTCGACCGTTTATGGAATTCTTGAAATTTTAAGTGCAGGTTTTATTATTTCTAATTCTCCGTCGTTAGCATCAACATCAACTCTAAAATATAATATCGGGGGGCAATACAATAGGGTTATTGAATGGAATAATCCAGCAAATCTTTGGGTTACTGGAAATACTCATTTAGATATGAATTCAACAGGTGTTGATTATACTGCAAGTGGGAATGTTACGATTGACGTTGGCTCTGTTATAGATATGCAAGCCATGACAACAAGACTGATTGTTGGAGGAAACGTATCACTAGGCGGCGAATTAATATTATCGTCTGCAGTTGGTGGAGATTTAGAAGTAAAAGGTCATTGGAGCAGAACAGGAACCTTGACCACAAACGGACGTTTAGTTACATTCAACGGAACCACTAATCAAAATATAAATAATCACACAACTTTCGATTATATTACCATTGACAATTCAGGTGGTGTCATTGTAACATTGATTGACGATATTGTTGCAAATACTAACTTAAATGTTACCACAGATGCCATACTTAATTTGAGTACTAGAACCGTTACAGGAACTGGAACATTTAATTTAAACAGCATTGGAACCATAAAAATTGGTTCTATTGACGGAATCACGACCACAGGTACAGCCTCAGGAAATATTCAAGTATCAGGAACAAGAACTTACGCTCAAGATGGCATATATCACTACATTGCGTCTGCAAACCAAGTGTCGGGGAATGGATTGCCAACAACCATAAATAGCGGAGGCAAGGTAATAATTGAACTCAATGCAACACCTACCACCTTTACTCCATCATCGTCGGTAAGCATAAGTTCAGGTGCGGAACTAAAAATATTGGAAGGTACTTTAGTCGAAGACGGAGCAGGAACCATATTCAGTGGTGCAGGTAATTTAACAATGTCAGGCGGAATATACAAATTTTTATCTACCGTAACATTGCCAACTTCAGCAACTGTTTACCCTCGTTTAACAGGTACTTACGCAATTACCGGTGGAACCATAGAACTAGCTACAGATTGCAATACAAGTTCTACATTTCAAATATTAAAAGGAGCTGATAGAACATATTTCAATGTTAAATTTTCAGGCGGAAGCTCAAACGGAGGTTACAAATTAGTTTCGTCAGCCTGCGTCATAACCAACCAACTTCAAATTACTGATGCAACAACTATATTTGATATGGAAGCTAATGGAATAACTGGTGATGGAGGATTAGTAATGGATGGAGGAAAGCTACGCATGAGTAAAGTAAGTACGGCACTCCCCGAACTAACTGGTATTAATTCAGCATATAGTTTAACGGGAGGAACAGTAGAATTTTACGGTTCTGATGCAAATCAGCAACAACGTGTCAAAGGAAGTTATGGTTCTGGTCCAACTGAAATTACGTATTATAATTTAGAGTTAAATTCCGATGCAGCAAATTTACTAACATCAAATAATGGTGCAGACGCTGGAAATATTGATATAAATTCTAGTTTTAACATATCAAACGCAATTACAATAAATTCTCCTACTGTATTTAGAATGGACGAAACAGATAATATTGCAGGCACAGGCAATTTTGATTTATCGAGCGGAGCAACCCTACTTTTTGGGTCTCCTAATGGGATAAAAACAAGCGGAACAGGAGTTTCTGACGGGAATATTCGTGTTTCAGGAACTCGAACATTTCCAACCGATGCCAGCTACGGATTTATTAGCGATGGAAGTATGAATGTTGGCAACGGATTGCCTGCAACCGTTTCTAGCCTATATGTTTATAAAACAACTTCGTCCGATGAAATTTCGTTAGCCCAATCTACAATAATTAGCAATCAACTCTCTCTTTTAAATGGAAAAATATCTACAGGAAATTTCATAGTAACCGTTGACAATATTACCCCCGCAAATGTAATTGACGCAGGGACAAATAATTTTGCAAACAGTTATATTGTTGGAAATTTAACTCGAAAATTACCAAATTCAAGTTCAAATTCTGACATTTTTTATTTTCCCATTGGAGTATCTGCAAATCCTAGATTAATGATTTATGAAAACACAAACCTCGAAGGAGTTACTTACTTAAATGCAAAATTTTCGACAACCGAAGATTTAACAACTGGAATATTAAACGTTACTGAAAGTGGAACTCCAATTAATTCAATTTGCACCGAAGGAATATGGAAAATTGAACCAACAGGTTTAGTAACCTCTGGTAGCTATGGAATTAAACTCTATTTCGATGGATTTACAAGTCTTTCTGCATCAAATGATAATAAATTCACAATTCTAAAACGTCCTACAGCTTCTACCGACTTAGGTGATTTTACAAATGGAAACGGAACAATTTCGGCAAATGATGGTAGTGGAAGAATGTACGATGATGGTTATGCTTATAAATGGGATTTAGCCTCTTTTTCACAAGCTGCAATAGGAAAATCGAGCATTGTGCTCCCAATCGAATTAATTGAATTTTATGCCAAAAAAAATTATAATATTATTGATATTTTTTGGACAACAGCAAGCGAATTAAATAACGATTATTTTTCACTCGAAAAATCAGTCGATGCTATTAATTTTTTAGAAATTTACAAAACCAATGGACAGGGGAACAGTTCCTCAATAAACTATTATCAAACACAAGATTACGATATTTCAAACAATAACTATTATAGATTAAAACAAGTTGATTTTGATGGCAAGTATTCCTATTCTGATATTATTTCCATTCAATCATGGGACGAGAACATTACCATTTTCAATAATAAAATATTTCTAAACGAAAAATATCCATCAAGCATAAGAATATACGACGTTTTGGGTCGAATCATTTTTGAAAAGAAAAACATTACCGAAACCATAGTGGATATTGAGCAGATAGGTATTAAAACAAATTCAATAATTTTCGTTTCCATATCAAACAAAAAAATAAATATTACAAAAAAACATCTATTCAATTAATTCAATTACAATTTTTACTATTTTTAAAGGTTGAACTTTAAACCTATTTTCAGATGATAAACAACTCTATTTTTAGAATATCTTCTTTGTTGATATTTGTGTTAGCCCTCTCCTTTTCTGCTTTAGCTCAAAAAGGAACCGTTTCAGGAAAAATAGTTGATGAAAAAAAAGAACCAATTTTTATGGCTTCAATAGTTATTGAAGGAACAACTATCGGTACTACAACCGATTTCGATGGTAATTACACCTTAGAAACAAAATCTGGCACATATAATTTAATTTTCTCATTTATCGGATTAAAAACACAAAAACAATCGGTTACTATAGGCGATGGTTCAAAAACTTCCATAGATATTACCTTAACTGAAGATAGGTTAATGCTTGATGATGCTGTAGTTGTAGGTTTTGGACGAAGACAAAAAAGAGATGTAACCGGTTCTATCACAAAAATTCAACCTAAAGATATTGGTGATGCAACCGTTTCGAGCATTGAAAATGCTATGCAAGGAAGAGCCAGCGGAATTCAGGTTACGGCGGCAAACGGAGCTGCAGGAGCGGCAATAAAAGTAAATGTTCGAGGAACAAACTCAATATCTGCAGGTAGCGAACCTTTATATGTTATCGATGGAATTCCAATGACTTCGGGTGATTTTAGTCCCGGAAATTTAGGTTCAAGAACTAATGCTATGGCAGACTTAGATCCTAACGATATCGAATCTATTGAAGTATTAAAAGATGCATCTTCGGCTGCAATTTACGGAGCAAGAGGCTCAAATGGAGTAATTCTAATCACAACAAAAAAAGGAAGTTCAGGAAAAACAAAATTTAATGCCAGCTACAAAACCGGAACCATCACTGCAACGAATCGATTAGACTTTTTATCAGCATCAGAACATCTCGCATTAAGAGACAGTGCAGGACTAAACGACTCTCCCACTACAAACTTAGGTTCTTCGGCTTATCCATGGACTCGTGCTCAAGCCGATTCATTAGCAGCTGCCGGCGGAAGCGATTGGATTGACGAAGTGTTACGAGTTGGACGAATGCACGAAGCAAATATATCGGCAGCTGGAGGTAATGAAAAAACAAAATTTTATATAGCCGGTAGCTACAAAAACGAGGAAGGATTCCTTGTCGGAAACAACTACGAAAGAATAAATGGAAGAATAAATATAGACAACCAGGCAACCGAAAAATTAGACATTGGAGTGAGCATCGGATTATCAAATTCAAAAAATAATCGTGTTCCGATGGGAGATGCTGGAGGTTTGGGTTTAGCTCAGCAAAAAATGCCATACCTGCCAATATACAACGCAGATGGTACTTATTACGACCCATACAGTAATCCTTTATGGCAACTCGAGAACATGAGTTTTGTTGCTAATGTTTTTAGAACATTAACTAAAATTTATGGAGACTTAGAAATTTACAAAGGTTTGAGATTTCGTTCAGAATACGGTATCGACGTTTTAAATCAAATTGAAGAAGAATACAATTATAGAAACACTCAAGATGAAAGTTCAACTTCAAATGCAACAGATAGAAGAACTTTTGTTTTTAATTGGACCACCAACAATTTCTTTTCATATACAAAAGATATTAATGAAAACAATCATTTTAATGTAATTTTAGGAAACTCGTTACAAAAATCACAAACCAAAGGAGTTGGATTATCCGGCTATAATTTTTCAAACGACTACTTAACTGAACCAGGAAATGTTAACGCTGCATACCAAAGCGGTTATAGTTGGGAAACAGGATACGCTTTCACATCGTTTTTCACAAGAGTTTTTTACAAACTAAACAATCGCTATTTACTAAGTGCAAGTCTTCGTTCTGACGGCTCTTCGCGTTTTGGTCCAGAAAACAGATACGGTCTATTCCCTACCGCTTCACTTGGGTGGATTATTACCGATGAAACTTTTATGCAGAATATTTCAATGCTAAGCTATTTAAAATTTAATGCAAGTTGGGGACTCACAGGAAATGCCGAAATAGGCGATTATTCATACTATGGTCTTTTCTCTACTTCATCGGGTTATAATGGCGAAAACGGACTAACTCCATCTTCATTGGCAAATCCTGAATTACATTGGGAAAAATGTAATCAAACTGACTTGACAATGGATTATGGATTTTTAGATAATAAAATTGCAGGGAATATTACATATTATAATAAAATTACATCCGATATGCTAACTTACATTATTCTACCATCTTCATCAGGTTATTCAGGAATTTGGCAAAATGTAGGAAAAATGAAAAATTACGGACTGGAATTTACATTGAACACCAAAAATATAAATAAAGAACTTAAATGGTCAACCGATTTCAATATATCGCTCAATCGCAACAAAGTTCTTGATGTTAGTGGATTACCACCCGATGCATTTGAAGGCGGTCAGCCAGGCGAAGGTCGTGTAATAGTTGGTTATCCTGCAGGACAAGCTTACGTGGTTCAGTATGCCGGAGTTCAACAAAGTGATGCCGATTTAACTGTTTATGACCTTAACGGAAATCAAGTTTTAAATTCTGATGGAAGCATAATGACAACTCATATCGAAGCCGGTGATGATGTATATTACGATGTAAATGGGAATCTAATGAGTTCTGATCACCCATATTTTTATGATAATCGTATTCCAATGGGCAACCCTACTCCTAAATTTTATGGTGGTATAAACAACACATTTTCTTACAAAAATTTCGATATAAATTTTTTATTCTCGTTTGTTTTTGGAAACACAATCTACGACGACCCTGCAAAACAACAAATTGGAGCATTCAGAAACGTAGCTCAACGACCTGAAATATTAGACTATTGGAGCGAAGAAAATACAGAAACTGAGGTTCCCGAAATTGATGCAAATTATACAGCCGTTAATTCTAGTAGATTTTTATACAATGCATCATACATAAGGCTTAGAAATGTATCCATAGGTTATTCGTTGCCAAAAGAAACCTGTAAAAAGATGAATATTTATCGACTTCGAGTTTATTTAAGCGGTACTAATTTGTGGTTATGGACAAAATATCCTGGTTGGGATCCTGAAGTTTTACGAGATGTTGATACAAATAGCCAACAAGGAAATGTTTCATTTGCTGGTCCATCGTATCAAACTCCGCAAGCTAAAACAATAAATATCGGTGTTCAAGTTGAATTTTAAAGAATGTTAGAAATGAAAAAAATTATATACATAACAATCGGAATTATATTTCTCACATCTTGTGAAAAATTTTTAGATGTTAAACCTGTTACTGAAATACCTAGTGAATTAGCTGTTCAGTCGACAAAAGACTTAACAACTTTATTGTACGGAACGTACGACGGATTACAGTCGGGAAATGTTTATGGAGGAAACTTTATCATGTTTGGCGACTTATTAGCTGACGACGCAGCCGTTGACGAAGGTAAACTTTCTCAATTCGGCACTAGTGAAATTTACAATCGGGTAACTTCAACTCAAATTGGTTATTTAAGATATGCTTGGAGTGACTGTTATTCGACCATCAATCGAGCAAACTTAATTATTTATTACATTGACAACGATTTGATTAACGATGAAGATTTTGAAGAAATAAAAGATGACTATAAAGGTCAAGCCCTATTTATTCGTGCCATTACTCATTTTCAGTTGCTAAACTTTTGGTCGCATGCTTACAATGTTGACAACCCAGAAGGAAACACACAACTAGGAATTCCATATAGAACCACTCCTACTCTATCGTATTTAGATGAACTAGACATGGCAAGAAATACGGTTGAAGAAGTTTACAATAAGATTATTACCGATTTGCAAAATTCAATTGACTTAATCGAAGCAACAAGCCACTCAAGTATGGCTTCTAAAATGGCTGCCACTGCATTTTTAGCACGTGTATATTTTTTCAAAGGGGATTATGCAAATGCCGCTATCGAAGCCAATAATGTAATTAATAGTAGTGGGTCTTATGATATGGCAGATTCTGCGTCAATTGCTGAAATTTATCAATTACAAGGAGATTATGCTGACGACGAAGTTATTTTTCAGCTGGTAAATACATCAAGCGACCAAAGCAATGCATTACCCGGTTATTATCAAAGTACGAAAGGAGCTATTTTTTATTCAAGTACTGAACTATTAGACTCATACCGAACAGATTATGACACTACTTTAGATTTCTGGGGAAGTCCTATTTTTTCTGATGTAAGAGCTAAACTATTACTAACCTATTATTCAAATCTAAATAAAGCGTTCATTGCCAAATGGAACCAATCGGGCTCGCTTTCAAATAATATTCCAATCATTCGTTTAGCTGAAATGCACCTGATTAGAGCCGAAGCAAATTATTTGACAAATGGATTACAAACTGAAGCTTTAGATAGTTATAAAGCTGTTAGAGCAAGAAGCGTAGGCGAAGCTATTTACGAAGCAGAAGGAACTCCGGCTTGGACAGATGACGATTTTTTAGTTAAGATTCGTGCCGAAAGACGAAGAGAATTAGCTTTTGAAGGAGATAGATATTTAAACTTACGCCGATTAAAACAGAATGTAAGAGATGGAGTTGCGTACAACGACAATAGTTTGCTTTTCAAAATTCCGCAAGAAGAAATGTCGGGAAATTCGTTGATGGAACAAAATCCTTAAAAATGTTAACGGTTACCTTTCTTGGAACTGGAACATCGCAAGGAGTTCCGGTAATCACATGCCAATGCGAAACTTGTTTGTCAAAAGACAATAAAGACAAACGTTTGCGTTCATCTATTTTAATCGAAATTAACGATACAAATATCGTGATTGATTCAGGACCTGATTTTCGTCAACAAATGTTGCGAGAAAATGTTCAAAAACTAGATGCTATTATTTTCACGCACGAACATAAAGATCACATTGCTGGAATGGACGACATTAGAGCATACAACTACACAACCCAAAAACCAATGGATATTTATGCCGAAAAAAGGGTTGAAAAAGCTTTAAAACGCGAATTTGCATACGTTTTTGCCAAAGAAAAATATCCAGGAATACCCGAAGTAATTCTGCATAAAATTGAAAATAACCCTTTTGATATTAATGGAATAACCGTAATTCCAATTCGAGCTTTGCACATGCAACTTCCCGTTTTTGGATTTCGAATAGAAGATTTCACCTACATTACCGATGTTAACTATATTTCAACCGAAGAAAAAGAAAAAATAAAAGGAACTAAAATTCTGGTTATCAACGCCCTAAGAATTCGCAAACATGTTTCACATTATAATCTTGAAGAAGCCTTAGAAATTATTGAAGAACTAAAACCCGAAAAAGCATACTTAACCCACATCAGCCATTATTTAGGAAAGTACGAAGAAATAATCAAAATATTACCCAAAAATGTAATGCCAGCCTACGATGGTCTCAAAATAATCATATAAATTATGGAACTAAAAGAAGGAATAATTCACAAAACTGAAAAAATTGTTGAACACAACGATTCTGCATCAAAATATGGTTCAGGAATGGTTGAAGTTTTCGCCACTCCAGCAATGGTAGCCTTAATGGAAAAAACAGCGTTAGAAACTGTGCTTCCATATTTAAGCGAAGGCGATAATACCGTTGGAATAGAAATATCAGTAAAGCATACAAAAGCAACACCCATAGGTCAAAAAGTTGTGTGCGAGGCTAAACTTGATAAAATCGACGGAAAAAAATTAACTTTTTTGGTCAAAGCTTGGGACGAACAAGGAGAAATAGGATTCGGAACCCACGAACGATTCATTATAAATACCGAGCGATTTATGGCAAAACTTTTAGCCTAAGCCATTTTCAAAAATTCAATGCAAAAAAAGGTTCATTTTTCTATTAAAAACAGTACTTTTGCAATCAGTTTTAAAAAATAAAAAACATGTTTGAAAATTTATCAGATAAACTCGAGAAGTCATTTAAACTATTAAAAGGACAAGGAAGAATTACCGAAATCAATGTTGCCGAGACTCTTAAAGAAGTTCGTCGTGCATTGCTTGACGCTGACGTTAACTTCAAAATAGCCAAAACATTTACCGAAAATGTTAAACAAAAATCCATCGGACAAGATGTATTGTCGGCTGTAAAACCAGGCGAAATGATGGTAAAAATAGTTCACGAAGAACTAGTCGCCTTAATGGGTTCAGATAAGGTTGATATTAATTTGACTGGAAGTCCTTGCGTAATTTTGATGTCGGGCTTACAAGGTTCAGGAAAAACAACTTTTTCGGGTAAACTAGCAAATTATCTTAAAGAAAAAAAAGGACGCAATCCATTGTTGGTTGCTTGTGACGTATATCGTCCGGCTGCGATTGAACAGTTAAAAATACTCGGTCAGCAAATTGGTGTTCCGGTTTATAGTGACGAAAATTCGATTGATCCCGTAAAAATTGCGTTAAACTCAATAAAAGACGCAAAACTTCATGGAAACAATGTTGTAATAATTGATACTGCAGGACGTTTGGCTATTGATGAAGAAATGATGAACGAAATTGAGGCAATTAAAAAAGCTACAAATCCTCAAGAAACATTGTTCGTTGTCGATTCGATGACTGGTCAAGACGCTGTAAATACAGCTAAAGAGTTTAACGATCGACTAAATTTCGACGGAGTTATCTTAACCAAACTCGACGGAGATACAAGAGGCGGTGCAGCCCTATCGATTCGCTCAGTTGTTGACAAACCGATTAAGTTTGTAGGAACCGGTGAAAAACTTGAAGCCTTAGATATTTTCTACCCAGCTCGTATGGCCGACCGTATCTTAGGCATGGGTGATATTGTTTCGCTTGTTGAAAAAGCTCAAGAACAATTCGATACAGAAGAAGCAAGAAAACTTCAAAAGAAAATTGCCAAAAATCAATTCAATTTCAACGACTTCATTTCTCAAATTCAGCAAATTAAGAAAATGGGGAATTTGAAAGACCTTGCATCGATGATTCCGGGTGTTGGGAAAGCCTTGAAAGATGTTGATATTGACGATGATGCATTTAAATCAATCGAAGCAATAATTTATTCCATGACTCCTCAGGAAAGAGAAGATCCATCGGTTTTAAATGGAACTCGACGAAAAAGAATTTCGGACGGAAGCGGAACAACTATTCAAGATGTAAATCGACTCATTAAACAATTCGACGAGACACGAAAAATGATGAAAATGCTTACTGGAAATAAAAATTTGGGACGGATGATGCAAAATATGCCCATGAACAAAAGATAAATTTAAAGAAACCTTATCATGAATTTAATCGACGGAAAAAAAATATCGGAAGACATCAAGTTGGAAATTGCAAGCGAAGTTGAAAAAATTAAAGCTAGTGGTGGAAAAGTTCCGCATTTAGCAGCAATTCTTGTTGGTAACGACGGTGGAAGTTTAACATACGTTGGACACAAAGTTAAATCATGTGAACAAGTCGGGTTCAAATCAACTCTTTTACACTTTGAAGACGCAAATGCAGTTACCGAGGATTTTTTATTATCGAAAATTGATGAGTTAAATAAAAACAATGATATTGATGGCTTTATAGTACAATTGCCACTTCCAAAACATATTTCCGACCAAAAAGTTATTGAAGCAATCGACCCAAAAAAAGATGTGGACGGTTTTCATCCGACAAATGTTGGTAGAATGATTATCGGATTACCTGCTTATGTTTCAGCAACACCAGCAGGCATCATCGATTTACTCGACCGCTACAAAATAGAAACCGCAGGCAAAAATTGTGTGGTAATTGGTCGAAGCAATATTGTTGGGCGTCCGGTAAGTGTGCTAATGTCTCAAAAGGGAAAAGATGCAACCGTTACGATAGTTCACAGTCGCACTAAAAATGTAAAAGAAATTTGTTTGCAAGCCGATATTATTATTGCAGCCATCGGTTCTCCTGAATTTGTAAAAGGCGACATGGTTAAAAACGGAGCCGTTGTAATTGACGTAGGAACTACTCGCGTAAAATCAGACCAAACAAAATCAGGTTGGAAACTTACTGGCGATGTAAATTTCGACGAAGTAGCTCCAAAATGCAGTTTTATAACTCCCGTTCCGGGTGGTGTAGGACCAATGACTATTGTTTCGTTGCTTAAAAATACATTGTTAGCAGCTCAAGGGAAGATTTATAAAAAGTAAGATAATGTGTATTTTTGCCATATTACCTTACCTTAATTTACCATTTATAGGATTAATCTCTTCTCCCCATATAAATCATAATGTAGTATAGCAATGTAGCAAGAGAAGAAAGTGCTGCAACAACATAAGTGTAAGCTGCCCAACGTAATGCACTTTGAGCCTTATCGTGAGAACGAATGTCTGTTACACCGCTTGTATTTAACCAAGCCAAGGCTCTATTACTTGCATCAATTTCAACGGGTAGTGTAATAAAACTAAATATAGTTATCAAACCGAATAAGACAATTCCTGCCAATAGTATTTGAGGCATAGTTTGCACCATTAAAATACCGGCTAACAAAATCCATTGTACCCAATTCGAAGCAAAACTTACAATCGGAACCAACGAACTTCGCATTTGAAGAAAACTATATGCTTTTGCATGTTGAACAGCGTGTCCACATTCATGTGCGGCAACTGCTGCAGCCGAAATATTTTGACCATAATAAACCTCTTTGCTAAGATTTACCGTTTTTTTTGTTGGGTCGTAATGGTCAGTAAGAGAACCAGGAACCGAAACAACTGATACATCTTGAATTCCATTGTCTCGTAACATTTTTTCAGCAACTTCTTTTCCCGATAAACCATAATTAATCGGTATTTTAGAATACTCTTTAATCCTTGATTTGAGTTGATATCCAACTAGCCAACTCAATAGCATGAAAACACCAAAAATAATCCAAATCATAATTTTAATTGTTTAATTGTTTGTACTCTTAAACTCAAACTTCTTACCAAATGTAAGGTTACGACAATTTGTCATTTATAAACTTATTTTATAAAATCTAAATAACTCTAAGCCAAGTGTTTTTGCTTGATAGGAATTTGAACTTTGAAATAAAAACACTTTCTTAGGCAATTCTATTATGTTGTATGCAACTATTTAAAACAAACCTTAGTTATAATTCTGCTTCTTTCTTCAATATTGAAAGATTTTGCCGAGTGTCGAAAATGGTAACAATATATAATTTTTCACTATCAAATTTGTAATAAACAGTTGTCTGTTTGGTAATAACATTTCGATAAAGTCCTTTAATAATTTCGGATTTTGTTGAGCTTTCAGGTCGGTCTTTTATAATGTTCAACGTTCTGTCTAACTTCTTGATAAAATTGTCTTTTATTCTTTTCGACCACTTAGTTTCTAGATATTCAAGTAAATTTTCTAAGTTTCTAGCTGCTCTTTTTGAAAGCACAATCTTTTTACTCATTACTTGTGCTTCTTAATAAAGTCTTTGTAATCAATTATTTCGTCACTATTAATTTCTTCAATTGCTTTCAATATTTCTTCTTTCTGATTAGCCGGTAATGTGTCCCAAAAGTCTTTTTTCTTTTCAATATTCAAAATTCTCTTAATAGAATTTAGAATACTTGGATTATCTGTTTCCAGTATCATTTTCATTAATTCTATTTTTTCGGCTTGAATATTCATACTATTATTTTTATACAAAAATACAATTTTATTTCGTTCTTTTCAATCGTTTAAATTCAAATTTAATATCACGTTGAATGTTAAGCTATTAATTATAAAGACTATCGCATTTTTCGATATCATTATTTTTACTTGTTTCATTTTCTAAGGAATCATAAGTAGAGTAATAAGCAGACTTTTCAGTTCTTGTAACAACAGAAAATACCTCGAATTTTTTCGTCCAATATCCAATTCCAAAAATAAACACACAAATACCTAAGATTATACTTAAAAGCTCTAAGTTACTTTTATCTGACAGAAAATTATTTTTAGGTACTTTGTATAGTCCTTTATTTTTTAAAGTACGTTTACAATTATCTAAAAAGATAACAATATTAGACGTATTTTGTTCGAGAAATTGCTTAATTTTTTCTTTAGGTGTAGTGTCTAAGACTTTAACATGCCACTTGAATTGTGCAATGCGAGAATATTCGATTGATTCAAATCCAAAAAAGTCTTTGATATAAGATGCAGTTTCAACAATCCATTCATCATTTTTAGGATAATCAGGACTTAATACTTTTTGTTTTTGCTCCTCAATTATTTTTATAGCTTGTTTCAATTTCATTTAACTTCTTCAATGTAAAAACTCGAATTTATACATGCACTTTTGCCGAACACCCACAATTAAAACAACTCAACTTCAATGTCTTGAAAGAATGCGGTAAACGAAATATTTTCGCCCGACGAAATTTCGAGTAAGGTCAATAATACCGACTTTTGTTGTATAAAATCGTTGTGAATCCAAATTTCTAATTTTACATTATTTTCGAGTGAAATTCTCTCGGCTTCAGTTACATATATAACTTTAATTGAATCCTCATTTTTTTCAATTTCTAACGGAAAATATTTATTTATTTTTTTCCCTATAACATCAACTTTATTCAGATTAAAAATAGACTCTGCGGCCTTATTAAATGAGTCTATTTTTCCTTTATTGTCGAACGTAACAATTCCTTCAACACAGCCTTCGAGAATTGCAAGAGATTTTGTCTTTTCGGCTTCAATCAGAATATTTTTCTTTTCCATTTCGTTCTGAATCGACTTCATTTCTTCAACATTTTGCAACAGAGTGGCTTCTTGTTCTTTTAAAATCTGTGCTTGTTTTTGAGCCTCAAGTTCCATGTATTTTTGCTCTGTTATGTCGTGAGCAATTAATATAATTTTGGCAACATCGCCATACATATCGTGAACGGCAGAGAATGTAGCTTGAAGCCATCGCTCCTCGTTATCCATGCTTTCAAATTTTATTTGATCTTTGAATGCATTTCCATTCACAACATTTTGCCAAATATTTTTAAAGGTTTTAATATCTTTTTTAGGCAATAAGTCAAAAACAGATTTATCCATTAAATCGGCAGTCGAATATTTTAGATTTTCGACAAACAAATCGTTGATAAACAAAACATGACCTTCGGTATTGAATTCTGCTTTTATGCTCGAACGGTGAAGAGCTTCAATTTGCCCTTGATAGTCAAGATTTTGACGTTTTTTATGTGTAATATCAATTCCTAAATACAAAATCTTTTGAATTTCTTCGTGATGATCTTTTACACAAACATAAGTAGAAGTTGTCCATAATTCTTTTCCTTCTTTGGTAATGTATTTCATGTCGCCTTCGTAATGCGATTTTCCTTCCAATAGCTCCGACAGAATTTTCTCGAACAACTCGTGGCTTTTCTTGTCGATGAAGGTATTTATATGTTTATTTTTTATTTCGCCAAGTGAAGCATAGCTCAAATTTTTCAAAAATTGCTTGTTAGCATACGTCAATAATCCTTTTGTAGTATATTCAGCTCTAATCAATGAATAATCGACAGAATTTGTAAAATTTTCAAATTCAATACCTTGCCTAGTTGCTTCTTCTTGAGTTGCCCGAAGCTCTTCCATATTTTGACGCATTTTTTCTTCTTGGTCGGCAAGTATACGAGCTTGGTCTTGCGAATCTTTTAACAATCGAGCTGTTTGAATATTAATTTTTACAGTCGAAATAGTTGATGCAATACTTTCTGATATTTTCTCGACAAAATCAATTTCAAATTTTTCGAATACATTAAATGAGGCTATTTCGATAACTCCATGTATTTCGTCGTTAATTTTTAATGGCACAATTAATATGGCACGAGGATTTGCATTTCCAAGCCCTGATGTAATATCAACATATTCGTCAGGCACATCAGTCAATAATATTTTTTCTTGTTCTAAAGCACAAGTTCCAATTAATCCTTCGCCCCATTCAAGTCGTTTATTCGCAAATTTTTTCCTGTCATAAGCATAACAAGCAGTCATATCAAAATACTTCTCGTTATTTTCGTTTTCATTAATGATGAAAACCCCACCTTGATTGGCTTTTAAATACTTAACTAAATTGCTGATAATATTGTACGATAAAACTTCGATATTATCGTTGTCGTTTCTGAGAATTTCTCCAAATTGAGCCAATCCTTCCGAGGTCCAGTTTCGCTGTGCGTCTTCTTTTCTTCTTTTTGCTTCTTCTACCTTGCTGTCTTTCAGGTCGTTTTGTAAATCTCGAAGGGCTTTTGCCAATACGTCGTCTTTCGCAATATTTTCAACATCGATATTGATTTTTCCCGAACGAAGATTTTCGGTAAACTGTATTATTTTGCCTGTCTTTTCTTTTTCCGAATCGATTGTAAATTCGGTTAATGCAACGTTTTTACCAATTTTACGACCTATGTAAAATGAAACAAGTGTGTTTAAAATGGGCAGTGTGTCTATTGCCCAAAAAAATGGATTAATCTGATGTAATTTATACACATTTGAAAATGTAAAATGCATTCCATTAATATCCAAATCAATAAGGAGAAGAATAAAATAAGCTCCCAAGCTGAACAAAAAGCCTTGAAGCGTATATTTTCTGGTATATGAATGAACTTTTTTGTTGTCCATAATTAATAATTTTAAAATTCGTGTTGCATATTTAATATTTGCTGTGCAATTTTATTCAAAGGTAAAATTTTATCGACAGCATTTAATTTAATGGCTTCTTTAGGCATTCCAAACACAACGCATGATTTTTCATCTTGTGCAATTGTTTTGGCACCGGCTTCTTTCATTTCTAACAATCCCTTAGCACCATCATCGCCCATGCCTGTCATTATAATTCCAATGGCATTACTTCCGGCATATCGAGCTGTGGAACGGAACAATACATCAACCGCAGGACGATGTCGATTAACTAATGGACCATCTTTAACTTCAACATAGTATTTAGCTCCACTTCGTTTCAAAAGTGTATGATAATTTCCGGGAGCAATCAATGCTCGACCTCTCAGAACGCTATCGCCGTCTTCTGCCTCTTTTACGGTTATATTACACAATTCATTGAGTCTATCGGCAAACGATTTTGTAAATTTTTCAGGCATATGCTGAACGATAACTATACCGGGTACATCGTGGGGTAATTCCATTAAAAACTCCCGTAAAGCCTCGGTCCCTCCGGTTGAAGCACCAACTGCTATTACAATTTCAGTTGTTTTTATCATGCTATACGACTGTGCTTTTTGAATTACAGCATCGGCTGATAATTTGGGTGCAATAACATTTTCAGTATATTTTTTTCTTTTTACGTTTGAACTTGCGGCTGCTTTAATTACACTACAGATATGACTACGTGATTCTTCAATAAAACCTTTAACATCTAATTGAGGTTTGGTAATAATTTCAACGGCTCCTGCTTCTAATGCCTTGATAGCTGTTTGAGTTCCTTGTGCGGTCAAACTTGAAATAATTACAACAGGGATAGGGTGTTGAGACATTAACTTTCGTAAAAAAGTAAGCCCATCCATTCTAGGCATTTCAATATCTAGCGTTATTACATCTGGCACATGAGTTTGTAATTTTTTAGCGGCATAAAAAGGATCTGATGCAGTACCAATTACTTCTATTCGAGGGTCTGATTCAAGTATTGAGGTAAGAGCTTGTCTAACTACTGCAGAATCGTCAACAATAAGAACTTTTATTTTATTTTCAACCTCCATTAAAATTGTGTTTTTTCAATAAATTTATGTTTGACACTTCCATCGAATGTATTAAAAATAATTTTCCTTCCCAATTTTCCCGCTACGCTCGAACTTACAATTTTGATTCTCTCTTCTTCTAGCATTTGCTTTGCCATATAAATATTCCGCTCACCAATTTGAAAATTTGAAATATTCGTATCAATAACCTCACCTCCTCCAAATACTTTTGCGACTAATGAGGATTTATGACAACCTAATGCAAGCATATTGTCAATTAATTTTTTAATCGCAATATTTCCATATTTTGGCGTTGCCAATCCTTGTCCATTCCATAACGGAAGCATATAATGATTCATACCGCCATAATGAAGTACAGGATCCCAAAGACAAACTGATACACAAGAACCTAAAACGGTAGTAATTAAGTAAGGCTCTTTGCTATAATATATTGCCGAAGGGTATAAATAGTATGTTGTTAAATTTTCCATTAAATAAATAACGATTTTAGAATAATTCTGTGTCTCCTTCTTCAGAAAATCCGAAATCACTTATTTCAGATTCTGGTATAGTAAGGATAAACTCCGACCCTTCGTTAATTTTGCTATTTAAAACTATTTCACCTTGTAATATTTCCACAAACTCTCTGACAATTGAAAGCCCTAATCCTGGACCTGCGTTTAAAGTGTATATTCTATCATCTAGTTTTTTAAATCTATCAAATATTAAATATTGACTTTCTTCGTTAATCCCTTTTCCAAAATCTTTAATCGAAATTCGCAACACCTTATTGTTTAGTGAAATAGATGTGATTACTTTTTGATTTTCGGAACTATAAGTAATCGCATTGGATAGCAAATTAGATAAAATCAATTGAATTTTAGAAAAATCTGTTTTAAAAAATACAGAAGGTGTATTTTCTTGAATGTTGCAAATATGTTCGAGTGTAATTTTTCGCTGATTAGCATAAGTGTTAAAAGTTTCAATTACATTTTTAATCACAAGTTTGATATCGGTATTTGTAATTTGAGGGGCAATAATTCCTGCTTCTATTTCGGCAGCTGCAAAAATATTATTTAACTGAAAATCAAGAATAAATGCTTCGGTTAAAATATGTTTTGCCATGTCTTTCCCTTTTTCAAAATTTTCAGATTTCAGTGTCATGATATTTTTTGACAAAGCCATGATAGAAGCAAAAGGATTGATTATTTCGTTCCTTATATTAGATAAAAAATGACTTTTTAATGCTTCTGAATCTTCTAATTTTTTATTTACGAACTTAAGTTTTTCAGTCATCTCGCGTAATTCTTCGAGTGCTTTTTGATTAATTTCAAATCTTTTTTCAAGTTCTGCAAGCAATTCTTTATCAGTTAATTTTATCATATTGCTAATAATTAAATTTTTCTAAAAACGGTTGGTTTAATATTTTGTAACGGAACGTCAAATCCGGATAATGATTCGGAATGACCCAAGAAAAAATATCCTCCAGTTTTAAGTTTAGTACAAAGTCTATTTATAACTTTTTCTTGTGTTTCGCGGTCAAAATATATCAAAACATTTCGGCAAAAAACGATATCAAATGTTTCTTGAATATTGTAAGTATTATCCATGAAATTTAAGCGTTGATATGTTGTTTTTTTTCTTATTTGAGGAATTACACGAACTATTTTATTATTGGGATCTTTATGCTTCAAAAAATACTTTTTAAGCAAGGTATTGGGAATTGGCTCAACTCTGCTGAATTGATAAGTTGCATCGAATGCTTTTTGAAGAATTCCGACAGAAATATCAGTTCCTAAAATTTGAAAATCATAAAGTTGATTTCGCTCTACCGCTTCGTTCAACACCATAGCAATGGTATATGGCTCTTCGCCACTAGAACAACCTGCACTCCATATTTTCATTGGACGATTTCCATATTTATTTGAAAATTCAGGAATTGCATATTCTTGCATAAACTCAAAATGAGCCGGTTCACGAAAGAAATCAGTTTTATTTGTCGTAACTATATCCATCATATGAATAAGTTCTGTTTCTTTTCCATTGTTGCTAAAAACGTAATTGTAATATTCATCGAAAGAGTCAAAGTTCAGTGCCTTGAGTCGTTTTTGCAATCGACTTTCGAGCATAATTTTTTTCTCCAATGGCATTTTAATGCCCAACTCATCTTTGATAAATTTACTAAACTTATCAAACGTAGAATTTGACATCTTTACTGTGAATGGGCTTGATGAAGAATGTGTATTTATATTTTGAGTTTGCATAAATATATTTTATGGGAATGCTACGATACCGATACATCAGCATTATCTTTCAATGCTAATAAATCATCAATCGTAAATATCTTATCCATATCCAAAATCATAATAAATTGATCATCTCCCATTTTGTACATACCAGTAATAAATTGCGATTTGAACTTATTTCCAATATTTGGAGGAGGCAAGATTTGATTTTTTTCAATCTCTAGAACTTCTTGAACCGAATCAACCAAACCACCAACATGTAATGAATCGTTATCAATTTCAATTTCAAGAACCAAAATGCAAGTATTTGTTGTGTACTCGGTTGGAGTCATACCAAATTTAATTCGAGTATCTACAACTGGCAAAACGGAACCTCTGAGGTTTATTACGCCTTTCATATACTCAGGTGCTTTAGGAACTTTTGTTATTTTAGTCATTTCCAAAATGTTCAGCACTTTACTCACGTTAGCAGCATATACTTCATCTCCAAGTTTAAAAGACAAGTACGAGTTTATTTCCATTTTTTCAGCACTCATAATCTTTTGTATTATATAGTTTTAGCTTTTAAATCAAATTCAATAATTATTTTATATGGATCTAATACCAAGGCTATTGTTCCATCTCCTAAAATAGTTGCTCCCGAAATAAATTCTTGATTTTTATATATTTTGCCCAAAGGTTTTAGAACTGCTTGGTATTCTCCAATAACCTTATCAATAGCTATCCCAACTTTTTGAGAATCGTACATTACTACCACAACTTGAACAGTTTCCGGAATGTTTTCAATCATTCCAAACTCTTTTCTAAGATTTACGGTTGGCACTTGCTCGCCATCAAGCACAATTGTATTGTTAAAGGCATTCAACAAAGCGTCTTTGCCAACAGCAAAACATTTAAAAATTCCAGAGAGAGGAATTACAAAATGTTCATTTTCTATTTTAACTAAAAGCCCGTCGATAATTGAAAGTGTTAATGGGAGCTTTATAGTAATGGAAGTTCCTTCATTTTTAACAGAGTCTATTGAAACTTCTCCTCGAATTTCCGAAATTTTTCTTTTAACGACATCCATGCCAACCCCACGACCTGAAACTTCAGTAACTTTTGAAGCCGTTGAAAATCCGGGTAAGAAAATTAAATCGAAGAGTTCTTTCTCTGTCAATACGGTATCTTCATGGATAATTCCCGATGAAATAGCTTTGTTTCTAATTTTAACTACATCAAGTCCTGCACCATCATCAGAAATTTGAATAAACACATTTACGCCTGAATAATATGCTTTAAGAAGCAACTTCGACTTTTCGGGTTTTCCTTTTTCTTTTCTTATATTTTTATCTTCAATTCCATGATCTAAACTGTTTCTAATAATATGCATTATTGGATCAGAAAGCTTTTCAATAATGTTTTTATCCAATTCTGTTTCTGTTCCTTCGGTTACAAATTCAATATCTTTATTTAGTTCAGTCGATAAATCTCGGACTAGTCGTTGAAAACGTGTAACAACACTTTGTAATGGTATTAATGAGATACTAAAAGCATTATCACGTAATTGGCGAGAAAGCTTTTGAATATTTTCGGCAACATTCGTAAGCTCTGACGAGGGATTATTTTCGGCAAATAAAGTCAATCGAGCTTGAACTGTAATTAATTCGCTCACTAAATTCATCATTTCATCAATTTTTTCTGATGAAACTCGAATGCTTGAAATAGACGTTTCTTTTTGTTTAAATATCTTTTCCGAAGGGCTTACTAAAACTTCAACTTCTTTATCATCATTTTCAATGTGAAGTTTTTCATTTTCTTTGCCTTCTTGTTTTGAAATTAAGTCAGAAATTTCGATTTTTTGAATTGAATGTGAGGTAAGTAGCTTAAATTTATTGATTCCATCTTCGTAGTTAAAAATATTTACATTAGGTATTTCTTGAATTACCAATTCGCATTCATCTTCAACAAAAATGAAAATATCTTTTATTGAATCAATTCCTTCTTCTGTATTTAGTAAAATATGCCAATACGAATAGCATTTTTCAGGTTCTATTTCAGATAAATTTGGGATAGTATGGTTTGGAATAGCCATGCAGGTTCCCAAATCGTTCAAATCTTCAATTAGAAAAAACGGATTGGTTCCATTCAACAAAATATCTTCAAAAGGTTTGAAATAAATATAATATGATTTTGTATCGTTTTCTTGTTTAATAAGCGTTTCGGTTGAAATAACGGTTTCTGTTCGTTGTTCTGCTTCGTCAGTATTTATTTTTTTTACTTTTTGTATAAGTATATCGTGAAAATTTTTAACATTTTTGTCTTCTAATTTTGTATCTTTTAAAAGATTTCGCAAATGATCAACAGACTCTAATGTTACATCAAAAATATCTTTTGTCAACGATATTCTTCCTTGTCTTACCAAATCATAAATATTCTCAAGGTGATGAGTAAAGTCGCTAATAACATCGAATCCAAACATCGAGCTATTGCCTTTTAAAGTATGCATGATTCTAAATACATTCGCAATAGAATCCTTATCACTCGGATTATTTTCTAATACAAGCAAAGCATCTTCTAAATTGATAATCAATTCAGTTGCTTCTTCTAAGTATTTATGTATAAAATTATCCATACTTATCGTACTACTTTTGTAATTGCAGCCAATAATTTTTCAGGTACAAATGGTTTAACAATCCAACCCGTTGCTCCAGCATCTTTAGCCTCCATTTTTTTATTAGCCTGAGACTCTGTTGTTAAGAAGAGAATAGGTACAAATTTAAATTCTTCTGATGCCCTGACTTCTTTTATGAGTGCAATTCCATCCATAACTGGCATATGGAGGTCGGTAATAATCAAGTCTAGTTTTGCTCCCACAATTCTGTTTAAAGCATCTTGTCCATCGCACGCCTTAATTACAGTATATCCAGCGTTTTCTAGGGTAAAACTCACAACTTCTCTTATACTTTCAGAATCGTCAACAACTAAAATGTTCTTTGCCATAATTATTCTATTTATGATTCGGTATATTTTTCGATTTGATTAATGAAACCTGTGGTTTCTAAAATATTTTTTATATTCGGATTTAATATTTTTAACATTTTTATTTCTTTTTTATCGTGTACAATTGTTTCGAAAAATGAAATAAGCAGTTGTACAAAAGATAAATCTATTGATTCGGCTTTTTCGAGAGAAATCTGAAATGCCTTATATTTCTGAATCGTACTTTGTAATTGTTCTTTTGCTCGATTGCATTCAGAAAGAACTAAGTTCCCATCAAAAGCAATACTTGCAACAAGTTTATTCTTTATATGTTTTTCAGTAAGAGTAATATTCATCTATTTAGATATTAAAAAAATTCAACTTCATCGTCAGTTTCAATTTGAGCTGGGTTTGCATCAACAATAGAATTCGCATCTGCAAATAGTTTTGCATGTATTTCTCGTTCACTCTGCATAGAATAAAGTGAATATAAGAAATTTAATTTTTCGCGAACGTTTGGTCTTAAAATATCAGTAAATTCTTCTGCCGTTTTTTCGTAATACGACGAAAGATTTGCGAGCAATTCATTAATAGTATCGCTAAAAAAAACCGATTTACTTATGTGTTCAATAATTGGTTTTACATTTTCAGTCAAATTTATATTCAATAACGAACCTTGATGAAGCATATCCTCAATTTTATGATTTCTTGCAGAATATTTTTCATGGGCTTCGGACAATTTTTCAGAAATTTCGTCTAACTCCCAATTAATTGTTTTCGATTCGAAAGCATTTTTGAAATTATCTGAAAACTCCTTCAAATCACTAGATAAGCTCGATAAAAGATTATCAGGAATATCTGAATAAGTCATATTTATATCGTGCCTAATAAGTTCTATCAAGATAGGATTATTGGTTAAATCGTATTTAGAACCAAAAAGTAAAATATTACTATTTAACTCTTCAAAAATATCAAGGATATAATGAGTATTATTTGTTTTTTGATAATGAGTAAGTTTTGTACTTAAATTTAATAATTCTGATATATTATTTAAAACATCCGACAAATTGTTCTTAATTGTAGAGAAAGCCTCTTGGCACTCGTTATTTGTGTGATCTAATATTGCACTTTGCAATTTCAATATTTCAGGAATTACATACACATAGTTAGTTTCAATAATGCGTTGTTTTTCAGCATTAAGACTTCTAAAATCTGAAAGTTCATGCAATATTTCTTTATTTGCAATTGAAATGTGATCAATTTTTTGTCGAATAATATCGTGAAACTGAATACTGATAATGATTTTGTTTAAATTATCGTAGTACTCATGAATTTTGCCCTCAAGAAGAGGAATCAATTTCTTTGCTTTGTTTTTATCCTCTACAATCAAGTAAACAAATTGTTTAACTTTTGTCGAGGTTTGGTCAAGAATCTCTTTAGCTTCAAGCTCATAGCTATCAATATTTTCTATAAGAGTATCTAGTTGAGTCTTGAATTTTAAAAATTTAGGAGCTGTACTTTGATTGTTAACTACTTTGTCTTTAATCGAATACAATGCCTCTTTTAATAGTACAAAACTTCCAATTATATTAAATTTAATATTTAATAATGACTTAATCGATGTCGGGAGTTTCTTAAGATAATTTTTCTTTTCCTCATCGTTAATCAATGACAAAATAAGTTGGATATTCTCGTATATATTTTTTGCTGTATTGTGATAATTTTTAATATTTCGACTAATTTCGTTAAAATCTGTAGCCGAATACTGTTGAAGTTTATCAAGTTTATGATTAATTTCTTCGAAAAACAATGATATTTCTCCAAAAGAATAATTATGATTGTGTTCTTTATTTGTTTCCAAAACTTAACTCAAGTTAGATTGCACAATAATTTATTTCAGTACTTTTGTAAAAATAGTAAAAAAATACATATATAAATTATAGAATACAAAAAATGTCTCTAAAAAATATAATTTCACAACAACTCGGAATAAAAGATAATCAAATATTAAGCACTCTAAATTTATTATCAGATGGAGCTACAATCCCTTTTATTTCCAGATATAGAAAAGAAGCAACCGGAGGTTTAGACGAAGTTCAGATTGCCAATATTGACGATTTGTATAAAAAATTACTAACTGTCGAAAAAAGGAAAGAAGCAATTTTGAAGTCAATTGCAGAACAAGGAGTGCTTAGCGATGAAATTAAAAATAAGATTTCTTTAACTTGGGAACTCAACGAATTAGAAGATATTTATTTACCCTTCAAACCAAAACGAAAAACTAGAGCAAGTGTTGCAAAAGAAAATGGACTTGAACCATTAGCTTCTATAATTTTAAAACAAACAAACATAAAGCTAGAAAACGAGATTATTAAATTCTTAAACGATAAAATTGAAAATGAAAGCAATGCTATTCAAGGAGCAATAGATATAATTGCCGAAAATATCAGCGAAAACGCATTAGTCAGAGATAAGTTGCGAAAATTATTTTTACATGATGCCTACATTTATTCAAAAATAATCAAAGGAAAAGAGGAAGATGGTGAAAAATTTAAAGATTATTTCGATTACAACGAAAAAATCGCTAAATGTCCTTCACATCGTTTTTTGGCAATACAAAGAGGAGAAAGCGAAGGATATTTGAGAGTTAAAGTTTTTCCAAACGAAGACTTAGCAATCGAAATGTTAGAAAAAATATTCATCAAAGCTCAAAACGAATCTTCTGAAATTGTTAAAAAAGCTATAAAAGATAGCTACAAAAGGCTTTTAATGTCATCAATCGAAAATGAAGTTTTAGCACTTGTGAAAGAAAAAGCCGACGATGAAGCAATAAGAGTTTTTTCGAGCAATCTTCGACAACTATTATTGGCATCACCACTCGGACAAAAACGTATTTTGGCAATCGACCCAGGATATCGAACCGGATGCAAAATTGTATGTTTAGATGACAAAGGAGATATTTTGTACAACGAAACTATTTATCCACACAAGCCACAAGAGGAAAAAGTACAAGCAATTAAAAAAATATCATCAATGGTTGATGCTTATAAAATTGATGCCATTGCCATTGGAAACGGAACTGCAGGTCGCGAAACCGAAAATTTTATACAACAGATAAAATTTAGTAAAAAAATACAAGTTTTTGTTGTAAGCGAAAACGGTGCTTCAATTTACTCTGCATCATCGGTTGCGAGAGAAGAATTTCCTCAATACGACGTTACAGTTCGAGGAGCAATATCAATCGGCAGAAGATTAATGGATCCACTTTCAGAACTTGTAAAAATAGAACCAAAATCAATTGGAGTCGGTCAATATCAATACGATGTTGATCAAAAAAAACTAAAAGAAAAACTTGATTTCGTTGTTGAAAGTTGTGTAAATGCCGTTGGAGTGAATCTTAATACTGCCAGCAAACATTTATTAACGTATGTTTCGGGATTGGGGCCACAAATTGCACAAAATATTGTCGATTTTCGTAAAGAAAATGGCATCTTCACTTCTAGAGAAGAGTTAAAAAAAGTTGCTCGTTTAGGCGATAAAGCATTTGAACAGTGTGCAGGTTTTCTTCGAATCAATAATGCGAAAAATCCATTGGACAATAGCTCTGTTCATCCTGAAAGTTACAGTGTTGTAAATAAAATAGCTAAAGATTTGAATTGCGATTTGAGTGAACTTATTGCCAACGAAGAAATTATTGCTAAAATAAATCTCGAAAAATATGTAACTGAAAAAGTAGGTTTACCTACTTTAGAAGACATAAAAGAGGAATTATTAAAACCAGGGAGAGACATTCGAAAAATTATAAAAGTCTTTGAATTTTCGAAAGATGTACAAAAAATAGAAGACCTAAAAATAGGAATGGAACTTCCAGGAATTGTAACAAATATCACAAATTTTGGAGCTTTTGTCGATGTTGGGGTTAAACAAGATGGCTTAGTTCATATTTCAAATTTGGCAAACCGATATATTTCGAATCCAAACGATGTTGTATGTTTACATCAACATGTTAAAGTTAAAGTTATCGACGTAGATGCTCTACGGAAGCGAATACAGCTTTCGATGAAAGAATTTGATAATGAGAGTAATAATGCGAATTGAAATGTTCAACATTTAGTATTCGTATCATAATTTTTGTCTTTGTTGGTGTTATCCACCAAGAATTCAGTTCTTGACTGCATTTTAAATGGCTTTTGAAATGTTTCATTTCTCTTAAAGAATGTGTGGAAGCAAAAGATTATTGCTCTTTCACTTCCAACCAAAGTGTATCAGAATTAAGTCCAGTAAAAATACCGTAACCATTAGTAATACTAGTGGATGGATTGGTTAAGTTTTGTGAGTTGGTGCTATTTTGATCATAAAGCGAGGCATAATCAGGTAAAACGTGATAGATTATAATTCGGTGAGTGCCGAAATATTGGAATTCCATTGAGCGTATTTCTTCGGATGAAGCATTGGAGGGCTGTTTTCTAAAAAAATTTGAAGGGGGATCATCATCTCCAAAATCAAAAATAGGATTAAGTGTAGCTTCAATGTTTTCAACTACAATCAGATAGTAGGAATTATCAGGATTACTCCATGTTATTTCTACTGGGTCAGGTTGATCGCCAAAACTAGGCATGTCATCAGTATCAATTTTTTGAATATAAATTTTTGATGCGGATTGCGTTACACTAGCAGGCTTAGAAGGAACATAAGTATAAGCAGCTACATTTCTTGAATTGAACTTAAAAGAGAGATAATAATAATCATTTTCAGAAACTGTTAAAGAACTATCAATGTATTTTCCATTGCCCAAGGGTTGCAATGTGTGTATATTATTATTAATTGTAATTTGAACAGTAAGATTATTAATATCATCGGCTGAATAAGAAACATTTGATGAAAAAGGAAGCTGCCTGCTGATTTTTAAATTGAAGTAATTACCTGGATTCAAGTATGATTCAATGATAGGTGAATCTGAAAATTCAGAATTTTCTTCTTCTTTGCAAGAAAAAATTAAAGAAATCATTATTAGAAATACTACTAATACGAGTTTTGTTTGCATTTTATCTGAGTTTTAAAGAAAGTGTGATATTTGGAGTTATCCCTGTATAATTTACATTAGTTTCAATAATTGAACCATCTTCAATAGAATAGGTCTTATACCAAACATTGGAGCGGTTATAGAGGTTGAAGATTGAGAACCCGATATAGCCGATTTCTCTTCTCTTTTTGTCGCCTGTCATTCCTGCAAGAAGTTTGTAATTAACTGAAATATCAGCACGATGATAATTTGGCAAGCGTAAACTGTTTTTGTTTGTAACTGTATAGAAATCTTGTTCGTTGCCATCAAGCAGAGTAATACTATATGCCCCTGATGGAGCTGTATATGGACGCCCAGTTGCATAAACCCAAGTCGCCGAGAAATCCCATCTCTTCCAGTTATAGAGAAGAACTGCTTTAAATTCGTGAGTTATATCCTGATTCGCAGAAAAATATGAATCTGAGTAAACATCAAAATGATTTTTGGCTTCACCTAAAGTATAACTGAGCCATCCATTGAATTTCCCTGTTTTCTTTTGTGCTAAAACTTCTATTCCACGAGCATAACCATATCCGGTAAAAAAGTTTTCATCATAATTATTCCCCATTGGACTAGGATTGAAACGCAAAGAATACTCAGTCAGGTTATCTACTTCTTTGTAATAAGCCTCAACACTAAATAAGTAGTTTATGGTTTCGTAGGATAATCCTGCAATGTAATGATTGGCAGAACTCACTGGTATGTTTTTACCATCGGACAGTAACCAGAATTGTTTGCTGCCTGCAAGAATATCTTCCCGCGTTATGACATTGGCAAATTGATAGTATTTTCCTACAGCACCTTTAAATGATAGATTATCAGTTATGTTGAATGTAAGTGAAGCTCTTGGTTCATGATATAATTGCCCTGTTGTTTCAAAATGGCTAGTGCGTATACCGGGAATAAAGATTAATCTATTATTGAAAAATGTGAATTTGTTTTGTAAATATGCTCCAGTTAAAAAAGCTTGATTTTTTTTATCAATAAAGGTGGTAGTATCATTTTGAGAATAAGTATAATGTATATCATAGTATGTTCCAAATAAACCAAACTGTAGTTGGCTAAAAGAAGATATATCCCACTGGTAATCCGATTTAAAACTGTAATCTTTTAAATCGTTATCTTCAAGGATTCCGTTCTTATTAGTGGTTTCTTCTCCGCTTGAATTGGTGGTTGTTCGTACCATAGATCGGTCACGTTTGCTAAAAAAGTTTGAATAGCTAAGAATAGTGTTTCCATAAAATTTATCACTCCATTTGCGTGACCATTTTAAGCTGCTTCCGATATTTCCGTATTTTGTTAAATCGGTGGAACTAGAACTGAGATTGGAGTTGTCCTCCCCGAATGAGGGAAGATCAGAGTTATCAATACTATTATCCAACTTATCAGTTCCATTAAAAATGCTGAGTGTAATAATGTCTTTTTGAGTTGGGTGGTAAGTGAATTTGCCATTCAAGTCATAAAAATAATTGGTAACTTGTGTTTCTTGCATAAACCGATTACCACCAGGCCCTTCTTGCTGTGTTATGCTTGAAGATGTACTGCTTTTACTGTATTTTTCAAAGAGCTTGTTGTAAATAGCTCCCTTATATGATCTGCGAAATGCAATGATAGAAGTAAATTTATCTCCAATAGGAGTTTCTATCCATGCATTTATGCTTAATAAATTTATATCACCACCCATATTGAATTTTTTCCGATTGCCATCTTTTCCTGTAATCTCAGTAACACTTGATAGCCTACCACCATAACGTGATTCAAAACCGCCCTTATATAGTTGAATATCTTTTACAGCATTTGCATTAAATGCACTAAAGTATCCATAGAGATGATCAACATGATAAATCGTAAATCCGTCAAATAAAACAAGGTTTTGGTCAGGAGTTCCGCCTCTTACATATAGTCCAGAAGATGATTCTTGCGAAGCACATACACCGGGCATTAACTGGAGAGAACGCATTACATCTTTTTCTCCAATATTAGGAAGTTTCTCAATTTGTTTAGGAGTCATTTTTACAACACTTATATCTTCTTTTTTTATTAGCACCACATCATCTCTTATACCCTTAATTGTAACTTCTTTAAGTAAATTTATAGCAGGTAAAACTTCTATAATAAAATTCGTTTTAGGCAGAAAAGGTGATAAGTAGATTTCTGTTTTAGTATAACCAACATAAGATACAATAATCACACAAGTATCTGATGGAACTTTTGGGATTGTATAATATCCATCAGCGTTAGTTGAAGCTCCCAATTTTGTTCCCTTAATCTGAATAGTTGCAAAAGGTAGTGCTTCTCCAGTTGATTTATCTCTTAAAATTCCCGAAAGCGTATAGTTAAATGATTTTGGTTGTCCAAAGTATGTTTTTGTTGACTTTGGATTGGATGCAATGTTTTCATTTCCAATTTCATCTTCCTCGTAATAAAAAGTCCCCAAATTATCATTTTCATTATTAGGTTGGGAATAATAGGAAGAAACATTTTCTTTAAAATCATCAGCAATCTTTGTAGTATCTTGTGTACTGGCAAAGCGAATGCTTTTGAATACATTATGTAAGGCAACAGTATTGATATCGGCTTCGGTAATCGTACTATCATATATTGATAAAAAAACGTTGTCTTTTCCGCATTGATATTGCCATGTATTTAGGCTCACCAAAGCATCAAAGCAAAAGAGTTTATTAGTAGAATTTCCACCTTTGTTGGGAACGTAAACCAATAGGTAATTATAGAAATTGAAAAGGTTTTTTAGTGTATCTGTCTCAAAGGTTTGGAGTGCGGATTCCCCTTCTTTGCCAAGTATGTAAAGGTAAGGTCGCTTTAAAAAACCGTAGTCATTATTTGGAGCGTAGTAAATGTATTTAAAGAAGCAAACATTGCCCTGGCTGTTGAATTCATATTCTTTATAGTCAGAATTCTGTGCTAATGATTTATTAACCAAAAGTAAAAATATGAAGCAGGTAAAGGTAATTGTTATTTTATTGTTTAATTGCATCATTCTTATTATGTTATTAATGATACCTACAAAGATGGGATGGAAAAATGAAGGAAATAAAATAATAGCGATGTTCTAGGAGAATGTGTGGGAGAAAAAATCTTGTTTAAGCTAAATTGTATGCATTTGATACTTGAATCTACGTGACCGTCAATAACAATAATTTCCGACACATTATTTTACAATCAGATTTTTAAATTTTGTCCAAACTTTCTTTTCAGAAAACATATCACTCATATTGTTCATGCCTCGTTGTGGCATTCCACCGCCTTGAGGTGGAGTCATTCCCGATGGAGGGGATATCTCGGATGGAGATTCGCCACTCATATTACTCGGTGGCTGCATTCCGCCAGATGGCATTTCCATTGCGAAAAGAATAATGCCGAGAGAGAGTTGATTTACTGTGGTGTCATAATCAATTACAGAAAAAGGTATTTTGTATTCTATGTTTAGAAAGTTAAGAGTATCCCAGTTCATAGCGAACTGAACGCTTTTTAGGTTATTTACCAAATAGGTATCATCAGTAATTCCTTTGAAACCACTTAAATAAGCATACATTAGTTTTTGCTTAAATCCTTTTTTCATTTTTTCAGGGGATGGTTTTTCACTAGATCTGTCACTCGAAGGCAATGTCATTTCAGGTTTATAGCCAAGATTATATTTTTGTTTTTTCTTCCCTTTTGGGTCAACCGAGATTTGAAAACCAACTTTTGTAAGTCGCATTTGTGTATTTTCTTCTGTTGCCCTAATGCAGAAAAAAAATGCACTGTCGTCATTTGCAATTGAATAACATAATTTAGTTTCGGTATCGTAATATTTTAATGGAAGATTCCATTCGCTGATATTGCCGTCAATGCAAATTGTAGAATTGGTTTGTGCTATGGCATTTGTTGTAAACAGAACTACTATTGCAGATATTATACTTTTCATTTCCTGAATTTTTGATTTTCGATGCAAAAATAAAATTGAAAAAGAGGAAAGAAAAATAATTGCGATGTTGGAAGAGAATGTGGGGAAGAAAAATCTTTAAGAGTAGCGTTTAAAAAAAACTTCTTCGTATGTGTTGCCAATAGGAATTTCAATATTGCTGAGAAAAATTGTTTTGTTACGAACTGAGGTAATGTTGCAGAAAGGAATAATAAAACTTCGGTGCACACGAATAAAATCATTTACTGACAATTTTTCAAGCATGGCTTTCATACTCATTCGTGCCATTACCATTTTTTGATTTTTGGAATACACTTTTACATAATCACTAATGCCTTCAATGTAAAGAATGTCGGTAATAAGTATTTTTACCAAGCTGTAATTGCTACGAAGGTAGATATAATTTTGCTGTTCGTGGTCTTTGTTGTGAATGTATCTGTAAAAGTCATGGGCTTTATCAGTCGCCTGTTTAAATCGCTTTGGTGAAATGGGTTTTAACAAGTAGTCAATAGCATTGAGTTCGTAACTATCAGCAGCGTACTCACTAAAGGCTGTAGTAAAAATAACCATAGTGTTTTGTTGCACCGCTTTATAAAAATTTAGTCCCGAAATGGAAGGCATTTTTATATCCAAAAACAACAAATCAGTTGGAAATTTACGAAGGTATTTCAGTGCCTCACTTGGTTCGGTAAATGTATTTTCGAGCGAAATGAAATCAATCGTTTCGCAAAGTTTTTCAATTGCTTTTAATGCAAGAGGTTCATCGTCTAATGCAATAGCTGTTATCATGCAAGATTGATGTGTAATGAAACATTAAAATCACTATCAGTTTCGTTTATGGTAAGTAGATGATTTTCAGGATAGATTAACGATAATCGCTGCCGTGTATTTTTAATCCCCAAACCAATAGTTTCCTGTATCGTTCTTTCTATTTCTACTTTTTTGTTGAACACCGTGAGATTTAACTTGGTATTATTAGTTATCAACTCTATACGGATAGAACTGTTTTGTTCGGAATTTACGCCATACTTGAATGCGTTTTCAATAAATGGTATTAAAAGAAAAGGTGCAATTTGTAATGCTTGTGATTCACCTTCAACCCGATATTCCAATTTTGCTTTTGAAGCTAACCGAAGTTTTTGCAGTTCAATATAGTTAGTGATGTAATCTAATTCTTTTTGCAGAGAAACTTTATCATGATGTGCTTCTGTGATAGAGTAACGCATTATGTCGGATAGTTTTATAAGCATTTCTGAAGCATTGTCAGCTTTTCCCAATGTTTCAGCATAAATACTGTTGAGTGTGTTAAACAAAAAATGTGGATTGATTTGTGATTTTAATGATGAAAGCTCAGACTGTAATCTTTCCTGTTCAGCAAGTTTCCACCTACTATTTAAGCGCAAACCAATGGAAGCAAGAAATATAACTATATACATCAATACTGAATTGCTAAAAACTAGTGGCATCATAAATTCCATTTGTGATTCGTGAGGCATGTTGTTATGTGGCGGTTTATCAAAAAAGAACATCATGAAAGTGGGGCTAACTAGCTTAATACCAATACAAGCAAGGATTAAAAGGGTGTAAATAAAATAGTGATTGGTAAAGAGAAATTTGGGAATGAGAATAAAATAGTTGAAGTAAAACAGTAGGATTAAAAATAGGCTGTTAATAAAAATAGGCGTTAAATAAAATTCCTTAAATTCCTGCCCTATTTCTGACGGTGGCACATGTGAAAATAAAAACGGGATTGAGAGAAAAATCAGCCAGCCAATAATATGGGCTAAAACTTCAAATAATATTTTATTTTTTTTCATGTATTTACAATTTGCTTTTGGTTGTCAAATTGATAGCCATATATTTACTTCGTTTAATATGCATATTTGTATGTGGTTATATCATGCTTCAAAAGTAGCATTATCTAATTGATTTTTTTTGCCTCTGTTTTAGATTTCATTAAAAAATTAAAGAAAATTACCTGCCAAAGGCAAAAAAAGGGCTGAATCTTTTTGATTCAGCCCTTTTACATTTTATAAGTTTCAACTATTCTGATACAACTTCAAAACTAATCTCAACTACTATGTCTTTATAGATTTTAACTTTAGCTTGATAAGTTCCTATTTCTTTTACACTTTCGTTTTTGATTGTGATATTTTTTCTATCAATTTCAAACCCTTGTGCAGAAATTGCTTCTGCTATTTGAATATTAGTTACCGAACCAAAAATCTTACCAGTTGTACTAGTTTTAGCTCCAACTTTCAAGGTAGTTCCTTCAAGTTTTTTAGCCAATTTTTCAGCTTCTGTTCTAATTTTAGCTTCTTTGTGAGCTCTTTGTTTCAACGTTTCAGCATGAACTTTTTTTGCCGATGGAGTAGCTAATGTAGCATGTCCTTGAGGAATCAAAAAATTACGACCGTAACCATCTTTTACATTTACGATATCATCTTTGTGTCCTAAATTATGAACGTCTTGTTTTAAAATAATTTCCATATCTAATCCTCCCTGCTTATTTTAAATTATCAATTACATATGGCAATAAAGCAAGATGTCTTGCTCTTTTTACGGCTGTAGATACTTTTCTTTGATACTTCAAAGAAGTTCCTGTTAATCTACGTGGTAAAATTTTACCTTGTTCGTTTAAGAATTTTTTCAAAAATTCTGCATCTTTATAGTCAATATATTTAATTTGACTTTTCTTAAAACGGCAATATTTTTTCTTTTTAACATCTACTGACGGTGGAGTTAAATATCTAATTTCTCCTTGACTTTGTGTTGACATGACTTATTCCTCCTTTTTTTCAGTTTTACCACTCTTTTTCTTAGTCGCATACGCAACAGAATATTTATCCATTTTGAATGTCAAGAAACGAATAATTCGCTCATCACGACGGTATTCTGTCTCTAATTTTGCAATTAATTCACCTTCAGATTTGAATTGCAATAAATGATAAAAACCTGTTGATTTTTTCTGGATTGGATAAGCAAGCTTTTTCAAACCCCAAAATTCCTCATGTTCGATTTCACCACCATTAGCGGTAATGTAATCTTTGTACTTTTGTACCGCTTCCTTCATCTGTGAGTCAGATAAAACGGGAGTTAAAATGAAAACGGTTTCATAATGATTTAACATACTCTAATTAATTTATTAATATTAAATTTAAAAAACGAACCGCAAAGGTATAATTTTTATGACTTATTACAAAATATCTATTGATTAATATTTTTATAAATTCTCAAGTCTCGAAAGTATTGATTTAGCATCGCTTGCAGATTTTCCGCAAATAAGCTCTTCGGCTTTAAAGTCAAAACAAACCTGCGGGCGAGATTGATCGTTAAAAATACTACATTCTAAATCTTCGGTTAGATGCATACATGGAACACCTGCCGGTTTTCCGTTTGGATAGCCGGGCATTGAACTCGAAATTGATATATATATGCAACAAGCTGCACATTTAGGACGACATTCCATGCTTCAAAGATAATGATTAAAAAATATATCATTTCACTTTATGGAATTTTAAATTATCATGTATCTATAGTTTATAAAAAGAAATTATAAATTTAAAAAATAAAAGTCATGAAAACAATCAATTTATTATTAATCAGCTTATTAATTCCATTTACAGGAATTGCAAACAACGAAAAAAAAGTAGAATCAAATGTTAAAAATGTTACCGTATTTTTAAATTCTGCACAAGTAACACGAACTGCTAATGTAAATATTGAAGCAGGAGTAAACGATTTAATTTTTGAAGGTGTTTCGCCCTACTTGAATACGAAAAGTATTCAAGCTCGTGGAACGGGGAAATATATAATTCTTGATGTTCAATATCGAATAAAATATCCCGAACCACAAGCTACAATCGTTTCAACATTACCTCAGCAAATTTTACGTGGCATTAAATTACTCGAAGATTCATTGTCCGATTTAAGTTTCGATATCGAAAATATTTACAACAAAAAGGAAGTTTTAAATCTTGAAAAAAATGTTTTGTTGCAAAATAAATTTATGCAAGGTAATGTTGATACAATTCCAGAACTAAAAGATGCTATGGAATATTTACGCAAACAACTGAACGATATTAATTTAGAACTAAATAAATTAAATCGTCAGAATTATAATCTCACTAAGTTGCAATCACGCCAACAAGAACGATTGAATGAACTGAAAGCTTATAATTCGCACATTAATCCACCAAAACAAGAAAGTCCAAAATATCAGATTGTAGTTACTGTTTCGTCGGATTATCCTGCACAAGGAAAAATCACCTTGGAATATATGGTAAATAATGCAGGCTGGTCTCCTGAATACGATATTAGAGCCGAAGGTACCGATAAACCGATAAATTTAGTTTACAAAGCAAACGTATATCAAAACTCTGGCGAAGATTGGGATAATGTAAATTTGAAATTATCGACAATTACACCTAATTTATCGAACAATAAGCCTATTTTACCTATTCAATATTTAAGTTATTACTACAACAATGTAGTTGAGCTTTGTTCAAAAAACAGAGAAAGCAAAAAAGACATGAACGAAGCTGTTGCTTACGGTGGTGCAAGTATGCAAGATGAAGATATTCAATTAGATTATTCTAAAATACCAGCTTCAAATTCGGCTCAATATACACAAGTGCAACAAACCATGACGAATGTAGAATTTGATATTAAACTAGCTTATTCAATCCCATCTGATGGTCAATATCACAAAGTTGCAATTCAAAACTACGAATTAAAAACAGAATATTATCATTATTTAGTTCCTCGTATTGATAAACAAGCATATTTGATAGCAAGAATAGCGGATTGGGGTAATTTAGATTTGCTAACAGCTAATGCAAATATTTATTTTGAAGGAACATATGTTGGAGAAACTACTATTAACCCTTCAATTATGCAAGACACATTAGAACTCTCTTTGGGAAAAGATCGTGGAATTATTGTTGAACGCAAGAAAAATCTAGACGAACAAAGAAATGTACTCATTGGTAGTAATGTAATTAAATCTATTTCATATGAAATAATTATAAAAAATAACAAGCTTTTTGCAAGCAATTTAATCATCGAAGATCAATTACCAATATCTCAACAAACTGACATTAAGATTCAAACTATTGAATTGTCAAACGCCAAACACAACGAAACAACCGGTATGTTAAAATGGAATTTAAAACTCAATTCAAAAGAATCGAAAACAATAAAATTTTCGTACGAAATTGAGCACAATAAAGATAAGCAATTGGCGAATTTATTTTGATTGATTAGAAAAATAAAAAATAGCAAAAAAATTTGCAATTTTGGAAACGTTAAAAAGCAACAAAACCATCATAAAAATAATTTCTGATGGTTTTGTTATTTATTCGTCATGACTTCATAAGTTTATGTTATTTTTGCATTTTAATTATAAAGCAAACCTCGTAGGTGAAAGAAATAATCGGATATTTAAAGACCTTTATTAGAGAAGATTTCAATTACAAAACCTATCTTTTTACAGCCATTTTTTTAACTATTGCTATTTATTTCAATTATACCTACGGCTTCGAACGCAAATTGGTAATTCGACACTACGGAACTTTTCAAGGATATATATTTTCGTTTTTGTTTTATAGTCTTGCCTACTATTCAATTGCAATTCCCAAATTTTTAATCGAAAAAAAGAAACAGTATTTATTAAAATCTGAATTTTGGATTAAATCGCTCGTATTTATCTCACTAATTGGTGCCGTTGGGGCTTTTAATTCGTATAAAAGCATTATTGATTTATTCGATTTGAATGGAGGCTTTTATTATTGGATGAAAATTTTAGCCAATTCGAAACGAATGGTATTTTATATTATTCCGCTATTGATAATTAAATACGTTTACGACCGCCAATCGAAAGGTTTATATGGTTTACAAAGCAAAGGATTTCATTGGAAACCGTATTTTACTATGTTACTAATCATGCTGCCACTCATTACTTGGGCTTCGTTTCAAGACGATTTCTTACGCACTTATCCTACCATAAAACTCTGGAAAATGAATGAAGTATGGGGGATATCAAAATCTCAGATGGCAATAATTTACGAACTGATTTATGGGTGGGATTTTATTTTTGTTGAACTAATTTTCAGAGGTGCATTAGTAATTGGGTTAGCTACCATTATCGGAAAAGATGCCATTCTTCCGATGGTTTCGGTTTATGCTTTTTTGCATTTTGGCAAACCGCTGGGCGAAACGCTCGGGTCAATATTCGGTGGATATATTTTGGGTGTAATTGCTTTATATACCAAAAATATTCTTGGCGGATGTGTAATCCATATCGGCGTTGCTTATTTGATGGAGGCAGCAGCCTTTGTTCAATATCTTTTTATCAAAAATTAAAATTTATTTCGGAATATTGCTTTGAAATGTTTTTCGATAATCGTCGAATTTTGTTGTTTTAAAAGCGTCGTCTTTAAAAAAATGAAGTACTGTTTCTAACACCTCCGGCGGAAAATATCCAGGAACAACGCTAATTAAATTGTTGTCGCTTCCAAGATATACAACTTGCGGAAACGACATCTTTCCTTGCAACAAACTCACTGCAAGCTGGTGAAAAGGATGCTCTTTATTTTCGTTTATAAACAAATTATTTTTAAAATGAACCGTGTCTTTGCTCAATACATCGAACGAAACAGGATAATAATTCTCATTGATATATCGAGCAATTTCAGGATGATTAAACGAAGTTTTATGCATAATCTTCGACAAAATACTATAGTCGGCATACAAATGAAGCACAATCTTTTTAGGATTTTTGGTATTCAATTCAACCGCTTCTTCAAAGGTGTACCATTTAACAAGCTCTGGGCGTTGAATCGAATCTTTAAAAGTTTTATCGAAATACGAGCTAAACTCCTCGAAAGGAATTTGCTTATACACATCTTGACCGAAGAAAACTAAAATCGGTTCAATTTTATCAGGAGTCATGTAGCCGGCAATTGGAGAAATGATGTTCAATTTTTCGTCTAAAAAAAGCATGGTTGGATACGACATTTTTCCATTTAAAAGTTCAACAGCCAAATCGTGCGGCGAGCGATTTCCCGTTCCTTTGTTTGTATATTGCTTATCTTTAAACGTAATTGTATCGAAAGTTTCGGCATTAAATTTTACTGCATAATAATTTTGGCTTATGTAGTTTGCGATGCTTGGATTCGAAAAAGTATTTTTATCCATTACTTTACACCAGCCACACCAATCGGTATAAAAATCGATGATAATTTTTCGCGGATTTGTTTTACACAGCTCTTCAGCTTCCTGAATGCTTAGCCATTTAATCGGACTTGTTTCTACACTTTGTGATTTTCCCAAAAATGTGAACAAAACGAACAAGATAGTGGTCAAAAAAGATTTCATCATAAATTGTATTTTCGACATAAATTATGTACAAATATATTCAAAAATAAGCCCTTTTCTAAATATTTTGTTTCATTAACAAAATTTAACGCTGAATTTTTTAAAAGTTTGAAAGTTCGTAAAGAAAGCTTTATTTTGCAACGAACATCAATTTTATTGTTTTTTATGATTAATTGGTTAATCGCTAATTGGATTGAAATAATTGGAGCCATAGCAGGATTCATCTATATTTTTTTGGAAATAAAAGGAAAACCAAGTATGTGGCCAATTGGACTCATAACCTCTATTTTCTACATACTCGTATTTTTCTATTCAGGCTTTTATGCCGAAATGGGCTTGCAGTTTTATTATGTATTTATTAGCATTTACGGTTGGTATTGGTGGATAAACGGAGCAAAATACAAACAACAAAAAATTCTTTCAATCAGCTATCTCAATAAAAAAACAGGAGTTGTACTAACAATTATTTCTGCATTTTTATTTGTTGCTATTAGCTTCCTATTAATTAATTACACCGACTCAACCGTTCCATATTGGGATTCGTTTACAACCTCACTCAGCATTACTGCAACATGGATGCTTGCTCGAAAAATTATCGAACATTGGTATATTTGGATTTTGGTTAACTTTGTGTCGATAGGATTATATTTTTACAAAGATTTGTACTTAACAAGTATTCTTTTCGCCGCTTATTTTGTGCTTTCAATTGTAGGATTTATTGAATGGAAAAAAATTGCAAATTCTGCTAGTCAATGAAAAACAAAACCGTAATACTCGCAAACGGAGAATTTCCCACACATGGAATTCCATTACAAATATTGAACAATGCAAATCAAATTATCTGTTGCGATGGAGCCACAAATAACTTATTAAACTACGGACTAAAACCCGATTTAATCATTGGCGATTTAGACTCCGTTTCTAGGGAAATTAAAAATGAGTATTCGCATATACTCATTCACGACACCGACCAAAATACAAACGATTTAACTAAAGCCGTAAACTGGTGTATTAAGCAACATATTACTGAAATTGTTATACTTGGAGCAACTGGCAAACGAGAAGATCACAGCATTGGAAACATTTCGTTGATAAGCAATTACATCGAAAGCATTCAAGTAACAATGTTTACAAATTATGGAATACTAAGTCCGATTATCGAATCAACAACATTTAACAGCTACAAAGGTCAACAAGTTTCGATATTTTCACTCACACCCAATACTCCGATATCTTCAATCAATTTGAAATATCCATTAGATAAATACAACTTGGATTCGTGGTGGAAAGGAACACTTAATGAGTCGCTCGACTCAGAATTTTCGCTAAATTTTGAAAATGGAAAATTGATTGTTTTTCAAGAATACCTAAAATAAATCTCAAATCGGTCATCATTCTGGCGGAAGCTGAAATCTTCGCTTTATAATTATTTAAGCAATGAATCTTAAAATATTTTTGTATATATAAATTACTTATATATATTTGCAATATAAATATAAATGATTCGTTATATAAATAAAAATTATAATTATGGCATCGAACGATTTATTAAAAGGAACCTTAAAACCTATTATTCTAAAGCTTTTATCTGAAAGAGGACGAATGTATGGTTACGAAATCACACAAAGTGTAAAATTGATTTCAAAAGGTAAGATTGAACTCACATTTGGAGCATTGTATCCAATTTTGCATAAATTAGAACAAGACGGAATAGTAAAAACCGAGTCAGAAGTTATTAATAACCGCAATCGGATTTATTATTCACTAACCGAAAAAGGTACTAGCACCGCAAAAGAGAAAATCGCCGAACTCGAAGAGTTTGTAAATACAATTCGAATTCTTTTAAAACCAAATTACGGATTAGACTATGTACACGCTTAACAAACAACAGGTTGACACAATTGTCGCTGATGTAGAAATGGCTAAAATAACATTTCTGCATTTGGCTGAAGACTTAATCGATCATATTTGTTGTGAAGTGGAACAAGAAATGAATCAAGGAAAAAGTTTTAACGAGGCGTATGAAATAATAAAACAACAAACAGGCATTAAGGTTCTCCAAAAAATTCAGGAAAACACCCGTTTATTAATCGATAAAAACTATAAACTTATGAAAACAACTATGAAAATTTCGGGCTTAATATCCCTTGCAATGCTTGGGTTAGCCACCGTATTTAAAATTTTTCATTGGCCTGGAGCTGGCATTGGTCTTGTGTTAGGATTCTTTATTCTGTGTGTCTTATTTTTTCCGTCGGCTATTTATGTAAATTACCGCGACGCAAAGAAAAAAGGACAATTAATTCTTCATCTTTCTATTTTGGTAGGAGGAATCGCATTTATGGCAGGAATTTTATTTAAAGTTCAGCATTGGCCTGGAGCAAATATATTGATGGAAATAGGTTTTATTGTGTTGTTGTGGATATTTCTCCCAATATTATTGTATGTAAAATTAAAAACAGCTTCAGATAAAAAAGAAAAACGAATATACATTATCGGTGTTATAGCACTTATGGTTTTTGAAATATCAACTGCTTTTAAAATGTTTCATTGGCCGGGAGCTTTTGTATTAATGTTACTAGGTTCGGCAATGTTATTTTGGATATTTCTTCCGATGTTTACGTACCGTAAATTTAAAGAGTCAGGAAAAATAACAGGACAATATATTTTCTTAATAACTACGTCGATGTTTTTCATTTTGTTCACGTTTTTGTTAGCAATGAATGTATCTAAAAATGTATTAGTAACTTTTGTAAACGATGATAGTGATAAACTAATCGTTGCTCAATATTATGAAAACAAAAACGATAAGCTTGTAGCCGATTTTCTAAGTCAGCCCGATAGCCTTAAAACCAATAAAGAATCTCAAATTATTAAAATTCAACAAGAAGCTCATGATTTATGTAATTTTATTCATGATATAAAAATTGAGCTCATTCAAGCTGTTGAAAATGTAGATTCAGCAACTGCCATTGAATACTTATCTAAAACATTCATGATTAATTCAAAAGACAATAATGATTTTGTAACTAAAATTATGTTGGGAAAAAATGCCAATGGTTTAGCAATTTCACTAAAAGAAAAAACCGAAACTTTCAAAATGAATATTCATAGTAATATACCTGACAATCAAGATATTAATTCAATGGTAGATAAACTACTGGACACGTCTGATAAAATGCACGATTCGCAAATACGTTCGTGGGAACAAATAAATTTTTACAATACTGTAATTATAAGTGCATTACAAATTTTGTCCGATTTAGAGTTAAAAGTTCAATTAATTGAATCAGAATCAATTAAAACTGTAATTCACAAAAATATTTAACCTTTAAATTTTAAAACTATGAAAAAGTTAATTTATATATCAGGAATAGTCAGTGCTAACCTAATGTTGCTTGGCTCTATTTTCAAAGTTATGCATTGGCCAGGTGCAAATGTCCTTCTGACATTAGCAATTTTTATATTCAGTTTTTTGTTTCTTCCATCGGCTTTAGTAAGCGATTACAAAAGTCAGGAAGAACAAAGATACAAATGGCTGCACATCGTAACATTTTTAGTTTTTTTTATTGTATTTATCGGAGCATTATTTAAAATTATGCATTGGCCAGGTGCAGGAATGTTCCTTGTAATTGGAATTCCACTCCCATTTATTTTGTTTTTGCCAGTTTATCTTTACCAAACACGAAAAGATAAAAAGAACACATCGTTAAATTTTATGGGAATTATGTTTGGACTAATATTTTTAGCCGTATTCAGTGTGTTACTTTCTCTGAATGTTAGCAAATCAATTCTTGATACAATCAGCATAAACATTTTTAATAACAAGCAATTGTGCTTATCGCTAAATGATGAAAATTCAAGCATTAGCAACGATATTTCTCAAAAATCTGATGAATTGTTTAATTATATCGAAAACATTAAAAATGAAATACTTGTTGCATCAGACAACAAAAATATGAATAATGATTCCTGCAAAATTATTTACAACAGCGATGATACTGAAATTTCATATTTAATTCTTTATCGCAAAAATGGAATTGGCGAATTGTCTGCATTAAAAACTAAAATTGCAGATTACAAAAATAAGGTGTTAGCCTGTGATAAAATCGACGATATGCAACGTAAATTAGTAAATTCGTTGTTTGATGTTGATGATAATACAAGAAACTACACTGAAACATGGGAACAACGACAATTTCCTAGCAATCATTTAATAATTACACTTGATGCTCTTACACGAATTCAAACAAATGTACGATTGGTAGAAAATGTATTAAATGATTAATTCTCTCATGAAAAGTTCGCATTATGATTTGAATTGATGTAGAATTTGTTTACTTTCGAATTATGATGAAAAGAATTAAAATAATTGTTGTTCTGGTTTCAATATTTATTGGAATCAAGGTGTCTGCACAAAAAAACCTTGCTGAAGTTTCGATTCAAACCTCAGCTCAATGTGGAATGTGTAAAGATAGAATTGAAAAAAACATGGTCTTTGAGAAAGGTGTAGTTGATGCTCTATTGTACATGGATACTAAAATTGTTGTTATCAAATACAAAACAAACAAAACAAACATTGACAATCTACGAAACGGAATTGCAAAATTAGGTTACGATGCAGATAACATACCAGCTGACCCAAAAGCCTACGAAAAACTGCCTCCTTGCTGTAAAAAGCCTGATGACCCAAATCACGTTGGGCATTAAAAAAACGCCGATTAATCGGCGTTTTTTATATTTAATGTTTCTTACTATTTCGATAAAAATATTCCTATTTTGTATCCCATTGTAAAACTTGGTCTTACACTAAAACCATTATCAGAAGAACCAAATACTGTGAAAAAATCTAAATCTTCTCCCGAAACTAATTCACCTTCCTCTGGATAATCGGTTTGGGTATAAACCGAACGAACTCCCAGTCCAATATAGAAATCGAAAACAACCTTAGAATCTTTAATCCCTGCTTGATACCCGAATTTCTGATGAAATGCAAATACATTTTTGTGTTTAGTTACATCCATCATTTGAAAATACGACCAATCTTGCATCGCAAATTGAGCTTCTTTTGTCATGCTGTATTTATTCCACATTGCTTCTCCCGAAAAATACATACCTGTTCGAGTGTGTTCACGATCCGGCATGTAATATTTCAATTCTGTTTTAATTCTGAATCCGTCCAATTTTTTATCATTTCCATAATACATCGGCGAATTGTGTGTGATGTATCCAAATTCGTGTTGTAAATTAAATCTTCCACCAATACCGTACTCGTAAGAAAATTGATAAGCCGAAACGGGATCAAATAAAGCCAACATGTTAAATTTTATATTTGCAGGTTTATTAACCGTTGTTGCAACTTCTTGTGAGTAAGAGGAGCTGATAAAAATCACGATACTGATTGCAATAAGTATTTTTCTCATAAATGTTTGTTTATTCGCCAATTAATATTTGTGAAATCAATGTAATGTTATTCAAATTTGAATAATCGTATTGATAAAAACCAGTTTCTCCAACTACCAACAAATTTTTATTGTAAGGAATTACGTCGTAGGCTGAAATATTGGTTTTAAAATCAACTATTTTTAAGCTATAAATGTTACTGACATCGTAAATACCAAGACCTTCTTCGCCATGACAAATAAATAATATTATGCTATCAAGTCCAAGCCCATATGGTTCGGTCATTTCGTGAGAAACAAGATTTATTGGATAATCCAAATCGCTAATATCGATAATATCTAATTGGTCTTCGGTAAAACCTGTTTGACAACTGCCTCCATTACGAAGCGTAACAAAAGCTAACGAATCGTTTACAACCACGGGGTCGCACGAGGTAATATGCTCATAAACCGAAGTCTGACTAGGACTTTCAGGATTTGTTATATCATAAATATACATTCCGTCTTGAGCCCCTAAAAAAAGATTATCCTTAAAAGGAAATATGGTTTCAATTCCAAATCCTATTTCGATTTTATCGATAAATTGAGGATCATCAAGATTTGAAATATCAAGTACATTCAAACTTTGATTATCGACAACATAAAGATAATTTCCTTTTATCGCAAATCGAGCCATCGAGCCCCCCTGCCCGCTCCTGCTATCATAAGATATATCTCCGTTATCTTTCGAGCATGCATTTATAATGAGCATTACAGATGCAATTATTAAATATGTTAGTTTTGATTTCATCGTTCTTAGAATTAAAGATTACACTTAGGATCAATTAAAACAGCTTCTTCCCAGCCAACAACATAGCCTTGTGTAGTATCGACACATTCAAAATAGCCAGTATAATTTTCAGGATAATATGAGTTTGTTGCACTCATCACGTTCGGAATTCTTTTTAGAATCGTAATATTTGTCGGATCAGTCAAATCTAAGGCAATAATATCGGTAAAATTATCGGCATATAAAACCGTTCCGCTCACTGCCATATCGTAGTTCCCAGGTATATTAATAAACGCAATTTTTAAAGGAGCTGAAGGAGTTGTATTATCAATAATATGAATTCCCTTTCCTTTTTCGTTTATAAAAATAAAATTATGATAACGGTAAATTTTACCAGGAACCGTAATCGGAATAGCTGCTTGTGAAGCTACATTATATGCTTCGGTTTTACTAATGTAAATTGGTTTTAATCCTTCGACTTCAATTTCTTCATCAGAAATTACACAAGCAGAAAAAATTGAAACGAATAAGAGTGCGATAAATAAATTTATTGTTTTCATTTTTCTCATTTTATTTTTACAAAACTAAGACTAAAAAACTGATTATTGGTTGCATAAAAGTCAGTTATATAATTACTAACAATAAATATTTGATAATTTTCGACTTTTTACTTCCTTTTTAAGAAAAAAAATTCTACATTTGCGTCCGTTTTTATAGATAAGAAGGTTGAATTTTAAAAATACTTGACAGATGAATTTAATGAATGTTGTTGATAATAGTTTGGCTGTAACCAACGAATTTCCAAAGTTTGGCAGCGGTGATACCATAACTGTACATTATAAAATTAAAGAAGGAAACAAAGAAAGAATCCAGCAATATAGAGGTGTTGTTATTCAAGTTAAAGGAATTGGTCATACTCAAACATTTACTGTACGAAAAATGTCAGGTAGTGTTGGTGTTGAGAGAATTTTTCCGGTTACCTCTCCTTTTATTGATCAAATAGAAGTAAACAAAAAAGGTAAAGTTAGAAGAGCAAGAATTTTCTATCTAAGAGATTTAACAGGTAAAAAAGCTAGGATTAAAGAAAAAAGAGTTTAATCATAACTCTGCAAGAATATTTAAAAGCACTCATATTGGGTGCTTTTTTATTTTGGATTAAGATAAAGAAATGTGATGATGTGTTAATGTGATAATATGCTAATTCAAAAAATTACAAATTACGAATTGATTTTTTACTTTTGCCTTATGCCATTTGCTTTTAATCTTTATACCTTTTACTTCTTCTAACTTCTGAATTCTTCCCACATTTCCCTATACCTCTATACCCTTATACCTTTTCAACTTTAAAAACTTTACGAACTTTCAACTTTTTAAGTATATTTGTAAAGAACAAACAAAATTTCTATATTCAAAATCTGAAATTCAGAATATTTGAGTAATAAAAAATAAGATTATGATATTAAAAAATGCAACATTTATCGACTGGCAAACACTTGAATTTAAACAAAATACCAATATTAAAGTTCATGAAGGTCTAAACGGAAAAATTGAATTCGTTAACACAACTCCTCAATCCGAAAATGTTCTTGATTGCACTGGAAAAATAGTAACCAAATCTTTTGCTTGTGGGCATCATCACGTATATTCGGCTCTTGCAAGAGGAATGAACGCACCAAAGAAATCGCCTGAAAACTTCTTTGAAATTTTACAATATGTTTGGTGGACACTCGACAAATGTCTTGATAAAGATATGATAGAAGCTAGTGCATTGTACACAGCCATGGCAAGTGCTAAAAGTGGAGTATCATATGTTATCGACCACCATGCTTCGCCATTTGCTATTGAAGGTTCGCTTGAAATAATTGCAAAAGCATTTGATAAAGTTGGCGTTTCACACTTACTATGCTACGAAATTACCGATAGAGATGGCTTAGACAAAGCAGAAGCAGGACTAATGGAAACGGAAAATTATTTAAAAAACCGCAATGGTTTGGTTGGCTTACATGCTTCGTTTACGGTAGGAAATGGAACCTTGAAAAAGTCAGTCGATTTAGCAAAAAAATACAATTCCGGAATTCATATTCACGTTGCAGAAGATTTGCACGACCAAGCCGAATGTTGGGAAAAATACGACAAACGAGTAGTTGAAAGATTGAACGACTTCGGAGCCTTATCTTTCTCAAAAACAATTCTTGGACATTGTTTACACCTCCACGAAGACGAACGAAAATTAATTCGCAATTCAAAAGTTTGGGTTGTTCAAAATGCCGAAAGTAATTTGAATAATAATGTCGGATTTTTTAATTCATGTGGTTTAGGCGACAATATCATGCTTGGTACTGACGGTATGCACAGCGACATGCTTCGAAGTGCAAAAGCCGCTTTTTACATAGGGCAAGCTCACGACACCATTGATTATCCGGGCGTTTACAATCGTTTCCGTAATGTTCATAAATATTTACAAACCAATGGTTTAAGTGGCGACGGCGAAAACAATTTAGTTGTAATGGATTACGATACGCCTACCGATTTTAATCAACAAAATTTCTTGGGGCATTTCTTATTTGGTTTGGAATCACGCCAAGTAAAACATGTAATTTCATCAGGAAAGCTAATCGTCAAAGACGGAATTGTTGTCAATGTAAACGAGCAAGAAGTTTTAGAATTTGGTCGTAAACAAGGCAAAATACTTTGGGATAAAATGTCAAAAATGTAGCATCTAATCTTTTTTCATGCTTGTGTATGAACTTTAGATACCTGATTACTCGGGTATAAAAAAATGAATTATTTAGCACAATTATTAATCAAAGCCAACATTCCCATAAAAGTGAGAATCTCATAACTAATAAGAAAGAATGGAACTAAAATCTGGATACCCGATTGCTCGGGTATGAAAAAATGAATTATTTAGCACAATCATTAATCAAAGCAAACATTCCCACGAAAGTGGGAATCTCATAATTAGTAAGAAAAATGCCAAGCTACTTCGTTTACATACTAACCAACAAAAAAAATGGTACTCTTTACATAGGTATGACCAATGATTTAGAAAGGCGAATGCGAGAGCATAAAGCAAAAGAAGTTTCTGGTTTTACAAAAAAATATAATACCAGTTTACTCGTGTATCTTGAACAACATGAAACAAGTTTCGAAGCATTCAAACGAGAAAGGCAAATGAAAAAATGGAATAGGGTTTGGAAAATTGAATTAATTGAAAAAGAAAATCCTAAATGGGAAGATTTATCAAAAAATTGGAACTAAAATCTGGATACCCGATTTCTCGGGTATGAAAAAAATGAAATATTTTGCACAATTATTAATCAAAGCGAACATTCCCACGAAAGTGGGAATCTAAGTAAAATTTTAACATGCGGATTACATTTATCATAACATTATTATTGTTCCAATTTGTTGCATTTTCACAGCCGAAAATAAAATTTACCAATTACACCTACGATTTTGGTACAGTAAATAAATTTATTCCAAAACCCGGAATTTTTGAATTAGTAAACGAAGGCGATTCAAAGCTCATTTTAATGACCACGGCTATGCCACAAAATATTATCGTTTCGCTTCCAAATCACTTTATAGAACCCGAAAAAAAAGACACTATTTATGTAGCTTTTGAACCAAAAGAAGTCGGTTTTTTTAAAGAATATATTCCTATTATTTCAAATGCAAATGATGAACCGATTATACTAACCGTAATAGGTTATGTTGAATCGATAATCGAATGTCCGAATGTTGAAAATAACTCTGCAAAACAAGAATTTTTCTTTGATATACTTGTAATCGACAAACTTACAAAAGAGCCTATTCCAAATGCCGAAGTCGTATTGAGATATTCAAAACAAAAGTTTTTCAGAAATTTTACCGATAGAAAAGGCGAAATTAAACAAAAAGTAGAATCGGGCACCTGTCTCATTTCTGCAAATAAAAAAACATACAATTCATACCAAATGGATTATCACAGCATTAAACGAAACGAAATAATTGTAATTGAACTTGAACGAGACGCTAATGCTCAACGAAAAAACAACTCTATTTTCAAACAGCCTGATAATACCGATTTAGAAAGGAAATCACAAACTATCAATAATCAAAACGAGAAACAAGATTCTAACATTTCAAAAAAAATAGTTGATTTACCCGATTTTGACGACGAAGGTTTACTCTCAAAAGAAAAATTTAACTCAAACAACATTGTGTTTCTAATCGACGTTTCAGCATCAATGCGTCCATCAAGTAAATTACACAATTTAAAAATGTCGATGATTGATTTGGTAAATATTTTTAGAAATACCGACCAAATTTCACTCATCACATATGCAAAAGAGCCCAAGGTACTTTTTCAAGTTATAAGTGGCGATAAAAAAGATGATATTATAAATTGCGTCGATAGCTTGTATGCTGATGGCGGAACTTACGGTTTAGTGGGAATTGCAAAAGCTTACGAAATCGCTTTGCGAAACTTTATAAATGGAGGTAATAATCAAGTAATTGTTGCCACCGACGGCGAGTTTAACAGCCCCGATTATACTGAAAAAGATTTAATTCAACTTATTCGGGGCAATAGCCAAATGAATATAAAATTATCGGTAATTGGTTTTGGCAATAATCCTCAAGCCAATAAAACCATGAGACACATGGTAAAGTACGGAAATGGAAGCTTTTTAAACATTAACGAAAAAAATAAATTACACGAATTGCTAATCGAAGAAATAAAAAAGAATTCTTTGAAAACATTTTTTTAAAATTACAACGTCATTTCGAACGAATGTGAGAAATCTTAAATTTAATTCTCATTTTGCTTCGAATGAAAAATTTAAAATAAAATATACAAAATGGAAATCACTTCAGAATTAATTATCGAAATTATTGGTTACCTAGGGTCTATCGTATTTGCACTTTCGATGTGGATGACATCAATTTTCAAAATGAGGTGGGCGGTTTTAATCGGAAATTTAATTTTTATTGGCTATGGTTTTTTTATCGACTCGCCTCCTATTTACTTACTAAACACGTTGAACGCAACAGTAAATATTTATTTTCTATATAAAATTTATACCAAAAAAGAATATTTTAAACTGCTGGAAGTACGCAATGACAATTTATATTTGATAAATTTTCTCGATTATTACCGTAAAGAAATCAATAAGTTCTTTCCATTTTTTACTTACAAACCCGAAAAAAATACCTTGACTTTATTAGTATTGCGGAATATGTTTGTTGCCGGAGTTTTTCTTGCTCGAAAAATAGACGATGAAACATTAATGATGTCTCTTGACTTTGCCATCCCCGAGTACCGCGATTTTAAAATGGGACGATACATATATGGGAAACATTGTGAATTTTTTAAAAAATTAGGATACAAAAAAATTTATACTATATCGCTAAATCACTATCACGAAAAATATTTAGTAAAAATGGGCTTTTTTGAAGACCATTCTCGTGGAGAAAGATTATTTTTGAAAAAATTGTAATTTATTACTATAATAAAAGTTATTATTATTTATAGGTAGTTATATGAGTATTCGAAATTTAATTATATATGCACTTTTGATTTTGTCTAATATTTCTTCTGCACAAGATAAAATAAATAATATTCGAAGTTCAATAAAATTATCTGTAAATCCTCTAATTACCGACCAATATGTTGGAGGAATAATATCTCTAGGTTTTGAAGTTAAACTTAATCAAAGATTTACTTTCGACTTAACATCTCGATTATTAAAAATAGGAAACACAAACAATATGGCGGTTATGCCTGCTTTGAAATATAATTTCATAAAAACTACTTTATTTGATTATTCAGTAAGTATTTATTCTACAAATGAAAGACTAAATAAAAAAAAAGAATATCTTAACTATAAATCTAATATTAATGGTATTGGGATTAATAGTGTTATAAGATATTGGTTCTCTCGAAAAAAAGGAGTGTTTTTTGATTTCGGTTTAGGATGTTCATTTGCAAATAAAAAATATATTAATTATAATTTGGTTTATGATAACATGGAACAAAATATTAATAAGGACTCTGAATATAGTTGGCGTCCAAGATTTTTATTTCATTTTGGATGGAAGATATTTTAATAATCAATTTTCTAATAGACGTAATTTAAAGTCAAAATATATAATCAAAACTATAATTTAAAAATGCTAATCATAAATGGAACAATTGTAACATCTGAAAAAACGTTTAAATCGGATATTTTAATTGAAAATGGCAAAATCACAAAAATTGCTGAAAACATTTCAATTCCAAACGAAAAAATTATCGATGCCGAAGGAAAATACATTATTCCTGGCGGAATTGATGCACACGTTCATATGGATTTGCCAAGCCACACTGGAAAATCGTCAGATAGTTTCCTAACGGGAAGCAAAGCCGCATTGGCTGGTGGCACAACCACAATAATTGATTTTGTTACACCCGAAAAAGGAGAATCATACATTGTTGCTTTAGAAAAACGCAAAGCCGAAGCAAAAACTTGTTTATGCAATTATGCATTTCACATGAGTCCAACTTGGTTTGGCGAAAACACTGAAAATGAAATACATCAATGTATTGAAAAAGAAAATATTCATTCGTTTAAAGTTTATTTGGCTTACAAAAAAGCTGTTGGAATTGAAGACGATGTTTTGCTAAAAGTTATGAAAGCTGTTGCAAAACAAAATTCGTTACTGACTTTGCATTGCGAAATGGGCGACGAAATTGACGAATTGCGTGCGAAATTTATTTCAGAAGGAAAAACTCAACCAAAATACCATCCGCTTTCGCGACCAAATCACACTGAAAGTGAAGCAGTTGAAAAAGCAATTCGAATGGCAAAAGAAACAAATTGTGGGATTTATATTGTTCACGTATCAACCAAAGAATCTGTTGATTTGATTAGAAAAGCTCAACAAACGGGTCAAAAAGTTTTTGCCGAAACTTGTCCACAATATTTATTATTAGACGATTCGGTTTATGACCAAGAATTTGAACTTTCGGCAAAATTTGTGTTGAGTCCGCCAATTCGCAAAAAAGCCGACCAAATTGCTTTGTGGAATGGTTTGAAAAATGGAACCATTCAAACTTTGGCAACCGACCATTGTCCGTTTCATCTGCACGGACAAAAAGATGTTGGACGAAACGATTTTACCAAAATTCCAAACGGAGCTGGCGGAGTTGAACATCGCATGAGTTTGTTTTTTACTTACGGAGTTTTGCAAAACAAAATAACCATAAATCAATTTGTTGACATTTGTTCAACAAAACCCGCTGAGATTTTTAAACTTAAAAATAAAGGTCAAATTAAAGAAGGTTTCGATGCCGATATCGTAATTTGGAATGCCAAAAAAGAAAGCATAATATCAGCAAAAACTCACAAGCAAAATTGCGATTCAAATATTTTTGAAGGCTTTAAAACCATTGGTTTTGCAGAAACGGTAATTCTGAATGGAAAAAAATGTGAATATTTATAATATCTTTAGACGATTAAATTAAGTAGTAAATGAACTTCCTATATCCATATTTTCTTTTTAGTCTTTTTGCGATAAGTATTCCAATCATCATTCATCTTTTTAATTTCAGAAAATATAAAACAATTTATTTTAGCAATACTGCCTTTCTTAAAGACATTAAGCAACAAACTAAAGCGAAATCGGAATTAAAACATTTATTGGTTTTACTGGCTAGAATTTTAGCGGTAGCATCACTTGTATTTGCTTTTGCTCAACCATATATTCCAGTTTCAGAAAATGTAAAAAAAGCGAACAGTGAATTTGTCGGAATATATATCGACAATTCATTTAGTATGGATGCCGACGGAAAATATGGAAATTTGTTGAATGTTGCCAAATCAAAAGCTAAAGAAATTGCAAAAACATATAGTTCAAATACCAAATTTTTGCTCACAACCAACGATTTTGAAACTCAGCATCAACATTTTTTAAATCAAGAACAATTATTCGAATATATTGATAAAATAATCGTTTCACCTTCGGTTAAGCAAACTTCTGAGATTGTAAATTATCAAAAAGGATTTACACAGAATATTAAAATTTACACGCTTTTTATACTCTCCGATTTTCAAAAATCAACCACAGATATTAACAATCTTAACCCTGATAGTACAATTAATATAACCCTTTTACAATTAAACAACCAACCGACAAACAATTTGTTTATCGATTCGTGTTGGTTTGTGAATCCAAGCCATAATTTCAACTCACAAGACGAAATATTTGTCCAAATAGTAAATAATTCAAGTGAACTTTATCAAAATATTCCTGTCAAATTATTTTTGAACGACTCGCTTAAAGGCTTGAATAGCATTACAATTGATGCTAAATCAAAAATCAGCGTTTCGATTCCGTACACCAACAATTTCAAAGGTTTTATAAACGGTCGAATCGAAATTACCGACTATCCAATAACTTACGACAATATTCTTTATTTTAATTACAACATTGCAAATAAAACCAAGATTCTGGTAATCAACGAAAAAGATGAGAATATTTACTTAAACTCTATTTTCAATAACGATATTGACTTCGAATATCAAAATGAAAATATCTCACAACTAAATTTTGCTAATCTTCAATCAAACAACGCAATTGTATTAAATGAAATAAAGTCATTCAATTCGGGTATAATTCAAGAACTAAGCAATTTTGTCAAAAACGGAGGTTCTATTATACTTATTCCGGCTTTTGAAGCCGATTTGTACAGCTACAACGAATTTAGTATTGCTTTAAATTCAAATCGCATTGTAAACATCGATACTGCCGAAACACAAATTAAGGACATAAATACCGAAAGCTCAATATATAAAAATGCGATAAAAAAAATTGCAAACAATCCGAATATGCCTAAAGTTTTCAAGCACTTTTACTTGGGCGAAACGACTTCGACAACAGAAGAAATTCTACTTGAAACACGAAACGGGCATCGTTTTTTAACAAAAAATGTGTTTGAAAAAGGTCTCGTTTACACGCTTGCAATGCCGTTGAATAAAGAAGCGGGAGATTTTATGACCAATCCTATTTTTATTCCTAGTTTTTTAAATTTCGCCTTAAATAGTCAAGTAAATAATAAGTTGTACTACACAATCGGAAGCAATAATATTATTGAAATCAACACCAAAGAAAAAAAAGAATATCCGGTTTTGCACATAATCGACAAAGAAAGTCAAATTGATTTTATTCCCGAAACTCAAGCAAATACATCGAACACAAAAATCATTTTACACAATAATATTTTATCTGCAAACAATTATTTTGTACTAAATAATAACGAAAAAATATATAATTTTTCGTTTAATTATAATCGAAAAGAATCTGATGTTACATACTACAATCAATCGGAAATTGAAGATATAATCAATTTAAATAGTTTGATTAACCTAAATTTGCTAAATATCGACAATGACCTCAGCAAATCATTATCGGAATTAAACCAAGGGATTAAGCTTTGGAAATGGTTTATTTTACTTGCACTCATGTTTTTAGCAATTGAAATAGTTTTATTACGCATACTAAAATAAAAGCGGTACAAATTTCGACCAACACTTAGAGTAAAAATCAAAGCTTTTTTCTGCAATTATTTTTCTTTTTTTACGTTTATAGGCTCTATATAATTATATTTGCACAATTATACGACCATTGATTTCATGCAACTATCGATAGTAATAGTAAATTACAACGTAAAACACTTTATTGAACAATGTTTGCACTCAGTTCAAGCCGGAATAAAAAATATTCCGTCAGAAGTTTTTGTTGTAGATAATAATTCGGTTGATGGCAGTTGCTCCATGATAAAGGAAAAATTTTCGTGGGTAAAACTAATCGAAAACAAAAAGAATGTTGGTTTTGCTGTTGCAAACAATCAAGCTATAAAAGAATCGATAGGAAAATATGTTCTATTGCTGAATCCCGATACGTTGGTTGAAGAAAATACTTTTGAAAAAATCGTAAGTTTTATGGAATCCACTCCCGATGCAGGAGGTTTAGGAGTAAAAATGATTGATGGAAAAGGGAATTTTTTGCCCGAGTCGAAGCGTGCTCTACCAACTCCAATGGTCGCTTTTTATAAAATATTCGGCTTATCAAAATTATTCCCGACATCAAAAACCTTTTCACGTTATCATTTAGGATTTTTAGATAAAACTAAAATTCACGAGGTTGATGTTTTATCTGGTGCATTCATGTTGTTGAGAAAAGAAACCCTTGATAAAATCGGACTGCTCGACGAAACTTTTTTCATGTACGGCGAAGACATCGACTTATCTTATCGAATCACAAAAGCTGGTTATAAAAATTATTATTTCCCCGAAACAACTATCATTCACTACAAAGGTGAAAGCACCAAAAAAGGAAGTATAAACTATGTAATGGTATTTTACAATGCCATGATAATTTTTGCAAAAAAGCATTTTACAAAAAAGAATGCTAACGCTTATACTTTCTTGATTAAATTAGCTATATATTTCAGGGCTTTTATAGCTATTGCAACCCGATTTGTAAAATCGATGTGGCTTCCTATTTTCGATGCAATTGTCATTTTCATAGGTATTTACTTGGTTAAACCATATTGGGAATCGTATAAATTTTCTGACGGGAGTTCATATCCCGATGAATTTTTATACATTATGGTTCCGATTTATGCATTAATTTGGATTACATCTATTTTTTTCACAAGCGGATATGAAAAACCATTAAAATATGTAAATCTTGTTAAAGGAATAGTGGTCGGAACGTTTTTAATATTAGTTATGTATGCCTTATTGAGTGAAGAACATCGATTTTCGAGAGCCTTGATTTTAATCGGAGCATTATGGACATTAATTACTCTAAGCATCTCAAGATATGCATTTCACCTATTAAAATTAAATAAACTTTACTCTGAAAAACAAAAGAAAAAAATCGTAATCGTTGGAAATATTGAGGAAGCTGAGCGAATAAAATATATTTTAACGAAAACCGATTTTAAACCAATTATTGTTGGTTACGTAGCTCCCGATAAAAATGGAAAATCAGGACCTTATATTGGAAACATATCTCAACTCCACGAGATGATTCAAATAAATAAAATTAACGAAATTATTTTTTGTGCCAAAGATGTCAGCACACAAGTAATTATCAAACTAATGTTGAATCTTGCTGAAAGTAATATTGACTACAAAATTGCATCTCCCGATAGCCTTTCGATTATTGGGAGTAACTCGATTAATACTTCGGGCGAATTATACACCATTAATCTCAACTCCATTACAAAAATTTCGAACAAAAGAAACAAACGACTTTTCGATGTAATTATCTCGATTTGCTTGTTTGTATTATCTCCTATTCTTGTATTTTTCGTTAAAAATCCGATTAATTTTATCAAAAATATTTTTATAGTATTAATCAGCGAAAGTTCTTGGGTTGGTTACTCTCCAAACGAAAGCATTAATGGAAAACTTCCCAAAATAAAAAAGGGAGTTATTTCGCAATTAGATTCAATAAAAAACAGAGAAATTTCCGATGAAACTATCGAGCGTTTAAATATGCTCTACGCAAAAGATTACAATATTTACAATGATTTAAAAATCATATTTAACAGTTTTAAATATTTAGGGAAATAAAAATGGCAGCAATAGAAGTGATTGTTCCTTCGATGGGAGAAAGTATTTTTAACGTTACGTTAATTAAATGGTTAAAAAATGAAGGAGACTTCATTCAAGAAGACGAATCAATTGTTGAGATAGCGACAGACAAAGTCGATTCTGAAATCCCTTCTCCAGTGAGCGGATTTATTCAAAAAATACTTGCATCTAACAATACTGAAGCTACTGTTGGGCAAACAATTGCAATTATTCAAACCGACGAAAATAATATTACTGAAGTTATAAAAGTCGAAAAAGTCGATTTAAAACCAACAATCGACGAGAAAAAAGAAATAATCGAAACTGAGTCAAAAATTTCCTCAATCGAAATATTGACTAGCACTACTAATTCAGACAAATACCTTTCTCCATTGGTTCGAGAAATTTTAAAACAAGAAAAAATAAATTTTACAGAACTTGATAAAATTATAGGTAGTGGATTGCACAATAGAATTACAAAAAATGATATTTTAAGTTACCTCAAAAATAAAAGTTCAAATATCGAAACACCTACTAAATCTATCACCCCGTCAGTAAATTCGGACATCGAAATCGTAGAAATGGATAGAATGAGAAAATTAATTGCCGAACACATGGTGAATTCGGTCAAAACATCGCCTCATGTTACTTCATTTATCGACGTTGATTGTAGCGATATTGTAAAATTTCGTGAAACAAATAAAGATTCTTATTTAGCGAGCTATCATTCAAAGTTAACCTATACTCCATTTTTCATTCGTGCAACAATTGATGCATTACTAGATTTTCCAATCATGAATTCGTCACTCGAAGGCGACAAAATCTTAATTAAAAAATTTATTAACATTGGAATGGCTACTGCTCTTCCGAATGGAAATCTGATTGTTCCTATTATTAAAAATGCAGATAAACTTTCGTTTCACGAATTAGTATTCAAAGTTAACGACCTTGCCGAAAGAGCAAGAAATAATAAATTGCTTCCCGACGAAATTTCAAACGGAACTTTTACAATTACAAATCTTGGAACATTTGGAAACATTACTGGAACACCCATTATTAACCAACCACAAGTCGGAATTTTAGCAACAGGGGTAATTTCTAAAAAACCTTCGGTAATTACTACTGATATGGGCGATAGCATCGGAATACGACATAAAAGTATATTCTCATTATCGTTTGATCACCGAATTATTGATGGAGCAATGGGAGGTATGTTTTTGCAACGAGTTGCAAAAAATATCGAAAACTTTACGTTCGATTTTTAAAATACTTTTTACTCTTCAATTTCAATTAACTTTTTTTCGTCGCCTGACAATTCTAAATCTAAGCTAAACTTATATTTCGATGGTTTATTAACAAAAAATAGCAAAATAATCAAAATTGAAAGCGAAAGAAATACAATGTTTCCAGTCAACAAAAATGCTACTATTCCCAAAATCGAAGGGCCTTCGATAAGTGCATAGGAAACAAGTAATGCAACTCTATATTGTTCCATTTTGTAGCTCAAATCCTTTTTAAATTTTAACTGTTTTAGTTTAGCTTTGAAAAAAAGTATATTTCCAGCGATTCCTACAACTACAAATGCTGGCACAATCACTAAAAAAATTCTATTAAGATTTTCATCAACTGCAAAATTTCCAGATTTATGTAAATAATATACAATTGCTGCAAAAAATATCTGCCCGGCAACTAAAGCTGCCCAAAGTATAGATAGGCTTTTAAAATACTCTTTTGATTTCATTTAATGATTTTTAATTTTATTATGCTTATTTATTACAATTAATTTAGTTTTTCATAACTTTTACCAATAGAATGCCTTAATTGTTAATTGTTAATTAACTATCCAACAAATCTCTAATTACAACCGAAGCACAAAAGCAGCCAAATATTGGTGGCATATATGAAATAGTTCCAACGGTCGATTTTTTGTTTTCTTCATCATCAATTAACAAGACAGCTTCTTCGGGAACAATCTCGCTTGAAAAAACTACTTTTACCCCTTTTCTAACTCCAAGTTTATATAGTTTTTTTCGAATTTTTCGAGCTAAATTACAATTAAACGATTTTGAAATGTCTGTAATTTTAACCAATTCGGGATTAAATTTACCTCCTGCCCCCATTGAACTGATTATGCGTAAGTTATTTTGAACCGACAAATAAATTAAAAAAACTTTGGGTGACAAGGTATCAATTGCATCAACCACATAGTCGAATTTTTGACTCAAAATTTCCTTCATTCTATCATCTCGAATATATTCATTAATTACGAAGAGTTCTAAATCAGGGTTTATATCTAACAATCGCTCTCCAACTACTGCTGATTTTGCTTTACCATTGGTTGAAACCAATGCCGGTAACTGGCGATTTCGATTGCTCGGATTAATATTATCACCATCAACAATGGTCATCTTTCCTACTCCTGCTCTGCAAATTTGTTCGGCAGCATAGGCTCCAACACCACCAAGCCCAACTACTAAAACATGTGAATTTTTTAATTTTTGTAATTTCTCGTCGCCAAGCAATAAACTTGTTCGTTCGAGCCAATTAATATGTTGATTCATTTAAAAATGTTCTTAAAATTTTTTAATACCTGTCTTTGTAACTGACTCACTTTTATCCCACGAATTTTTGCTATTTTTTCATAAATTTCAGATATGCACCCCTCGAATTCATCGGTCTCGACAAAAATATAATTAATATCAATATTTTTAACTACTTCATTTAATTTATCGTTTTCATTTAAAATTCGGGAACCGATTGAAGCATAGCACGAATTATGAATCAGCTGATTTGCAACTTGAATGTTTTCGGAAAATTCGTGAAAAATCCAGGGCACTTTCGCATGTATTGTTTTTCTAATTTCCAATACATCCATGTAGGCTCTTACACAATGAACTATCACAGGTTTATTGAGCGATTCGGCAATCATTGTTTGCTGTGTAAAAACGTATTTTTGTTCATCAAGATTTATCGATTTTACTCGATCAATCCCCGCTTCGCCTAAAGCAATAAAATTTTTATATTTTGCAAAAACCATTTTGAGTTTTTCAAGTTCTCGTTCAGTATTTTTCGAATTAATAAACCAAGGATGTATCCCTATACTGTAATATTTAGAAGCAATAATGTTTAAATTATCAAAATCATATGACATAATATTTTGAATTCTAAATTCATTCTCATTATTAAAACTTTTATGTGAATGAATATCAATAAAAGAAATATTTTTGGAAACTTTAATCATAAATTAAGTTAAAATTTCAGGTAAGTTAATTTAAAAAAAGAATATTTACATATGAATTTCAAATTTAATACGTTATGTAAAAGAAATAAATTATCTTTGTAAAATGTTTAAAAAATTAATAACATACACTATTTCTGCTCTCTTCGTAATGAGCGTATTCACGTCATGCAGCGAATTTCAGAAACTATTGAAGAGTACTGACTACGAACTTAAATACAATAAGGCTGTTGAATACTACAACGAAAAAGATTATTTCAGAGCACAGTCGTTGTTTACCGAACTTTTAAACATATATAAGGGAACAAATAAAGCTGAAGAAATTTATTTCTATTATGCATACTGCTACTATGGTGAACAAGACTATATTATGGCTGGATACTATTTCAAAAATTATGTTTTAACTTACCCAAATGGCATACACAAAGAAGAATGCAGTTATATGGCAGCATATTGTTATTATTTAAACTCTCCTATACCTTCTCTGGATCAGGCATATACTGAAAAAGCAATTGAAGAGTTACAACTTTTCATAAATAAATATCCCTCAAGCGAAAGAATTAAACTTTGCAACGAACATATCGACAAACTTCGATATAAATTAGAGACAAAATCATTTAATAATGCTAAACTGTATTACGAGTTAGGGAACTATAAGGCTGCCATTGCATCGTTAAAATCAAGTTTATTCGAATTTCCTGATTCGGATTATCGAGAAGATTTATTATTTTTGGTTCTTAAATCAAGTTACTTATTGGCCGAAAATAGTATTGATAAGAAAAAAGAAGAACGATATAAAAGTGCATTAACTGAGTATCATGCACTTGTTGATGAATACCCTGAAACTCAGTATAAAAAAGAAGCCGAAAGAATTTTTGAAGCTTCAAAAAAGAGAATAAACAGTTAAAATCAATATGATAAAAATGGATTACAAAAAAACAAACGCAGCTCCTTCTACAATTACAAGGAACTTTACCGACATCGAAAAAGATACAAACAATATCTATGAATCAGTTATGATTGTAGCTAAAAGAGCAAATCAAATTTCTGTTGAAGTTAAAGAAGAATTAAGCAGAAAATTAGAAGAATTTGCATCTTATACCGATAATTTGGAAGAAGTTTTCGAAAATAGAGAACAAATTGAAATATCAAAGTTCTATGAAAGACTTCCTAAACCAACTTCAATTGCAATGCAAGAATACATTGAAGGAAAAGTTTATCACCGTAAACCAAACACCGAAAAATAATAAGCAATACCTTGGGTATAAATGCTTAAAAACAAAAATATTATTTTAGGAATAACTGGAAGCATAGCTGCTTACAAAGCAGCTATGCTTATTCGTTTATTAGTAACCAATGGAGCAAATGTTAAGGTTATTGTTACTCCGCTAGCCAAAGAATTTATTACTCCGGTTACACTTGCAACACTATCAAAAAATACCGTACTCTGCGATTTTTTCCATCACGACGATGGCACTTGGAATAGTCACGTAGAACTTGGACTTTGGGCTGATTTAATGTTAATTGCTCCTGCCACTGCCAACACAATAGCAAAAATGGCAAATGGAATTTGTGATAATTTATTACTTACTTCGTATTTATCAGTTCGTTGTCCTGTTATGATTGCTCCGGCAATGGATTTTGATATGTTCAAACATCCTGCAACTCAAAAAAACATTGAAACTTTAAAATCGTTCGGAAACATTATTATTGAGCCTACTGAAGGAGAGCTTGCAAGCGGACTTCACGGTAAAGGACGAATGAAAGAACCTGCCGATATTTTGAAAGATGTTGTTTCGTTTTTCGATTCAAAAAAAAAACTCATCAATAAAACAATACTCGTAACGGCTGGTCCAACTTACGAAAAAATTGATCCTGTTCGCTTTATCGGAAATCACTCAAGCGGTAAAATGGGTTACAATATTGCTGAATGCCTTGCTGAAAATGGGGCAAAAGTTGAGTTAATCAGTGGTCCTGTTTCTATGAATATAAATCATGAAAACATTCATCTTACTAAAGTTACTTCTGCAGAAGAAATGTACAACGTGTCAATTTCACATTTTCAGAACTGCGACATAGCAATTATGAGTGCTGCAGTAGCTGATTTTACACCTAAAACACAAGTAGATTCAAAAATTAAGAACAAAACTGAAAATCTGGTTCTTGAATTGATTCCAACCAAAGATATTGCGTTGGAACTTGGAAAAATGAAAAAAAAGAATCAACTTTTAATCGGATTTGCACTTGAGACGGATAATGAACTTGAAAATGCAAAAAAGAAAATCACAAGTAAAAACTTGGATTTTATAGTTCTAAATTCGCTAAAAGACACTGGAGCTGGCTTTAAACACGATACAAACAAAATAACTATTATTGACAAAAACAATAATATCGAAAAATTTGAGTTAAAGACTAAGCGCGAAGTTGCCTCAGATATTGTAAACAAAATTATAAAACTCATCACATAAAATGAGACTTTTTTTAATTATTCTTTTAGGAATCGTTGTTAATCTTGATGTTTTTTCACAAGAGTTAAAATGTAGAATACAAGTTGTATCTCCTCAAGTTCAAGGTACAAACAAAGATAAGTTTACCAATATGCAAAAAGACCTTTTCGAATTTATTAATAATCGAAAATGGACTAATCATGCATATACACAAGACGAAAAAATTGAGTGCAATATTTTAATAAATATTTCAACTGAAATTGGAGCTGACGAATTTAAAGGCACCATGCAAATACAAGCAAGTCGTCCTGTTTTCAATTCAACATACAATTCAGTATTGATGAATTATGTTGATAACGATGTGCATTTTCGATATGTCGAATTTCAAGCGATGGAATTTAACGAACAAGTTTTTACCGATAATTTAACTTCGTTAATTGCCTATTACATATACATAATTCTTGGAATTGATTATGATTCGTTTTCGCTTGAAGGAGGCACACCGTATTATCAAGTAGCCGAAAATATTGTACAAAAAGCACAAACTCAAGATGAATTTAAAGGTTGGAAAGCATTTGAAAACAATAAGAATCGCTATTGGATGGTCGAAAACATGTTGAACGAAAACTACCGTCCATTAAGAGAATTTTACTATTCGTACCACCGTATGGGTTTGGATCGCATGGCTGACAAAACAATTGAAGCTCGCGGAACAATGGTCGAAAGTTTAAACTATGTGCAAAAAGCATATCGAAATAAAACTATTTCAACCGTTTTTTTAAGAGTTTTATTTGACGCAAAAGCAGACGAATTTGTTAATATATTTTCAGAGTCGTTTCCTGACGAAAAAGCTCGAGTTGTAAATATCTTAAAAGAAGTTGATCCTGCAAATATTGGAAAATACAACAAAATTATGAAGCAGCAATAGTTCGTAATCTCATCTAATTCAATGTTAAAGTCATTATCAATAATTAATTACGCAATTATCAATGAATTAGAAATTGATTTTCACAAAGGTTTTTCAACCATAACAGGAGAAACCGGAGCCGGAAAATCAATAATACTTGGAGCTCTATCGTTAATTTTAGGAAATAGAGCCGATAATGCCCACATTAAAAATCAAGATAAAAAATGTGTAATTGAAGCCGTTTTCAACATTAAAGAATATAAACTCGAAAACCTTTTTCAACTCAACGATCTAGACTATTCTGAAAATACAATTATACGAAGAGAAATAAATTCACAAGGAAAATCAAGAGCATTTATAAACGACACCCCTATTTCGCTTCAAGCATTAAAAGAAATTTCATCGAAATTAATTGATATTCATTCACAACACGAAAATTTATTGTTAAATGACGAAGGTTTTCAATTAAATGTAGTTGATGTTTTCAACGATAATATACCCTTGTGTTCTGATTTTTCGATCCGCTACAAAAAATTTAAAACCGCCCAAAAAACACTTCAAGTGCTCGAAGAAAAAGCCAACGATTCAAAAACGCAACTCGATTTCTTGCAATTTCAATTTGAGCAACTTAACGATGCAAAATTAGCACCAGGTGAACAAGAAGAACTCGAACAAGAATTTCAATTTTTAACTCATGCAGTTGATATTAAAAGCGATTTGAATAATGCAGTTTTAGCTCTTAGCGAGGAAGAACACAATGCAATTAATAAGTTAAAATTTGTGTTAAGCACTTTAGATAACGTAAAAAAAATATATCCAAATATTACAGAACTTGCCAACAGAACTCAGCAAATTTACATTGAAACAAAAGATATCAATGCCGATATCGAAAGTATTTTTAATAAGATTGATGTTAATCCTGAACGATTAGAAAAAGTCAACGAACGACTCAACACAATATATTCGCTACAGAAAAAATTTCAATGCAACTCAATTGTTGAGCTTATTTCTACAAAAGAATCAATCGAAAAAGAGCTTATGCAAATTGCATCGTTCGATAACGAAATAGAAAAACTCAACATCGAAATTGCTTTGCAAGAAAAAGAAGTAAACGCATTAGCAAAGCAGTTAAACAAACGTAGAAAGGCTGGTATTCCTGAAATAAAAAGTAAAATTGAAGACATGTGTCGCTTGCTTGGAATGCCCGATATAACTTTTGAAATAAACTTAACACAAAGCGAAAAAATTACAGAATCGGGTGTTGATAAAATTCAATTTTTGTTTTCAGCAAATAAAAAAATTCAGGTGCAAGAAATTACCAAAATCGCATCAGGCGGTGAACTTTCGAGGTTAATGCTTAGCATAAAACATTTAATAAGTTCAAAGACATATTTGCCAACTATTATTTTTGACGAAATAGATAATGGAATCTCAGGAAATATTGCCGACAAAATGGGAAGCATTATGCAACATATGGCAAGTCAAATGCAAGTAATCAGCATTACACACTTGCCACAAATTGCAGCCAAAGGAGAATTTCATTACATCGTTTACAAGCAAAACTCTACCAAAACCGTTGAGACTGATATTAAACTCTTATCGGAAAACGAACGAATAATTGAGATTGCTAAAATGCTAAGTGGAGAAAAACTTACCAATGCTGCTATTTCGAATGCTAAAGAATTACTAAAACACTTACATCGGCAATTTTAAACCTAATTACCAATCAATTTAAGTTAATACCTGAGAGGATAAAAAAATAAACTCGTATAAAAACTGAAGATTTATAGCAATTCCTTATATTATTTTTTAGTTTGTATTGAATTTGCCAAATGTGAAAAAAGAACGCTTACATATTACTTCTAAACAAGTATTGGCGAAAATAAAAGCAAAAGACAAAACGTGGGAAGACTTGGCACCTAAATATGTTTCGGATTTTATCAAAGAAAAAAAAATGTTTTGTTATGAATCATAGACAGATAAACCAATTATTTCGTGTTCTCTTTTTACTTTTTCAAATCATTCCAATATTATTTTTTTCTCAATGCAAAAAAATAATCGATGAAATACCCAACGAGTGTTTTGAACAGGAAGAAGCTTATTTTTATGTTAATGATTCGCTACAAATTATCGATGATGAGAGTGTTTTTGGAGCAAACCCAAATTATATGTTCAGTGTTAAACCAACTGGCGAATGCAGTATTGCAATCGAAAGCGAAGTATTTAGCTTAACCATATTTTCGAAAGATTTTATTTCGTTTACTGAATACGAGAATATGAATCTTGATGAATGGGTCCAAACATTGAATGACAAAGGTAATTTTGAACTTAAAACTAGCAACTTGATTCAAAATTTCATGTTTAATGATATTGAAAAAAATATTTTATTAGATATCAACGACCTCAAAAGCGGAACACTAATTATGAAATATATTGATGAATCGCCTTGTTTTTTTATAACAGCAGATGTAGATATGATATTTGAAAAAGATTCTTTAGTATGGAATGTAAAATCAACAGCGATTTCAACGATTACCAAAAAGGAATAAATTCTTATTTTTTTTGTTTGATTTCTTCTTAGCTTAGTAGAATTGTTTGTTGGTAACACCTACAAGGACGGAAAACGAACTATTTTTTTACCTTTCCGAAAGTTTTAAAACTTTCGGAAAGGTTTGGAGTTTTCTATAGGGATAGGTAATTGTCCAGTTCATTTTTTCTAAACTATCTACTGTTAAATCGTATCGCTTATATAATGAATCCCTTGAAATTACTTTACCATAAACAGCATATTGTGTTAATTTTTCATAATCAAAAATAAACATGTGTAATTTACTATCTTGAAATTCATTTTTAATGTAAATATCCCATTTTTCATAAGTAAAACTAATTGTTTCATTTGGTCTAACAATTCCTGGCGTAACAAGTAAATCATAATATAATGAATCTTCAATTATAGTATCTTTACTACATTCAGCAAGAATTCGTTTATTTGATTTATTATATACTTTTAACCGTGAATCAAATTCATCGCATCCAAGTAAAATCATTAAAAAAATAATACAATATATATATTTCATGAAAGTGATTATTTAAGTTAATAATGTAGTCCATTTTGCAAACCAAATACTGGTTGTGAACCATAATAATATAAACCCAATGTCGTAGCCCTTTTTTAATGATACCAAAAATAGTTGGTAATTTTGACCACATTACCCAGAATTTAGTTTTTTAAATTTTGTAAATATTTTTTGGCAGCATTAATATTATCAAATATATTATTTTCAATCCTATTGACAAAGTAAATAACAACAACATTCTCAATTAGTTCTGCATTTTCTTTTTCCGTTTTGACTCTCCAATTATTTGAAAAATGTAAACTAAAATTGAAATAATTATTTGTATAAATATTATTCTTTATCTCACTATTCTTTACATCAACTATACTATCACAGCCAAAAGATAATGACAATAAAATAATTGAAGTTGTAGTAATCAAGTTAATTTTCATATTTCTTATTTTTTATTATTGAAATAACATTCCTGAAAATAAAAATTCCCCATTTTCCTTAACAACTGTATAAAATAAACTATATGTCCCATTTGGAGCATTCTTACTTGTAATATGATAAGTAATTTTATATGTGTTAGTATCGGTTTCAAAAACACTAAAAGGTATTTCTTTTAGTGTTTCAACATGCATCACTTTATTAATATATTTATCTAAAATAAATTTTGAAGAGAACTTATCTTTTGAATTAACAGAAGGAAGGCATTCACAACAATTTATAGTATCTAATGAATTTTCAATTAAAAACGATGAATTTTTAACTGACATTGCTTCTACAAATTTTTCCCAAAATTCATATACTTTATAATATTTAGAATTTCTATTGACGATTTCTTTTTTTTCTACTCTTTCATTACAAGAGATACTAAAAAAAGCTAAAAAAAACAATATTGATATTACAATCTTTTTCATTATAATTGCGGTTTAATCTTTTATTTCAAAAAACAATACGATCTTAGATTTTCTTAAATCTGACATATTAAAAAGACTAGCTATTTCAGGATATAATCCCCCAGCTACCGCAAGCGTCACGCTTGTGGTTATTTTACCTATTAAATTAAACATAAAATTACTAATTCTTTTTCATCGCAATAATCTTTTGCACCAGACATTTCCATCCCTTTTTTTTAACACTGTAAGTTAAGTTTTTAATATGCAATCAGCATACAATTTACGAACAAATATATCCAACTAATATACTGTAGCAAATTTATAAATTAAAATCCTTCAGGATTATGAAATTTGTAATTTCTACTCATTAATTCAAAGGGAATACTTTTTTTTAGAACTTAGTATTCCACAAGCATCATGTTTTCAGGAACATGGGATTGTTTTGAGCTACAGGCAACAGAGAATAAATTCTAAAAAACATTCTATTTTTCAGCAGAAAATACCTAAGCAGTTAAAAATTAAGTATTTTTTTCAAGCATATCCAAAATTAAAAAAAATCATGTAAGTTTGAAGTATAAATTTCAAGTCAATGTTGAGTAAAATACCAAACATAAAAAATATAAATTCAGGCAACTTCTTTTTAATTGCAGGGCCCTGTATTATCGAAGATAGAGAAACAAGCATTTTTATTGCAACTAACTTAAAAATAATTACCGAAGAACTTAAAATTCCGTTTATTTTTAAAGCATCGTATCGCAAAGCAAATCGTTCTAAATTAGATTCATACACCGGTATAGGAGATAAAGAAGCACTTGACATTTTGCAAGAAATAAAATCTACCTTGCATTTACCTATTCTTACCGACATTCATTCTGCCGCCGAAGCCGCCGAAGTTGCAGAGGTTGCTGATATATTGCAAATACCTGCTTTTTTATCTCGTCAAACCGATATCTTAATTGCGGCTGCAAAAACCGGAAAATATGTAAACATTAAAAAAGGTCAGTTTTTATCGCCTGAAGCCATGAAATTTGCAAGCGAAAAAGTCAGCCAATCGGGAAATAATCATATTTTGTTAACCGAACGTGGTACACTGTTCGGCTATCACGATTTAATTGTTGATTTCAGAGGTATTTATACGATGAAAAAATGTGGGTATCCTGTTGTTGTCGACATTACTCATTCGCTTCAACAGCCAAATCAATCGAATGGAATTACCGGAGGCAAACCCGAAATGATTGAAACACTTGCAAAAGCGGCCATAGCAGTTGGTGCTGACGGCATTTTTCTCGAAACACATCCGAATCCTAAACTATCGAGTTCAGATGGTGAAAATATGTTAAAACTCGATTTGGTCGAACCTCTTTTGGATAAATTGTGTAAAATCAGGTCAGCAATAAATCAGTTTTAAATTTGTAAAAATATTAAAAGACAAGTCTCATGAGAGTTGCAATTGTAGGTGTTACAGGCTTAGTAGGCAAAATGTTTTTGAAAGTGTTAGCCGAACGAAATTTTCCAATCACTGAGCTTATTCCAGTAGCATCGGAAAAATCATTGGGAAAAATCATCGAATATAAAAACACAAAGTACAAAATCGTAAGTATTTCCGAAGCCGTATCGATGAAACCCGATATTGCACTTTTTTCGGCAGGAGGAAGCGTTTCGCTCGAATGGGCTGAAGCATTTGCTAAAAATAATACAGTAGTAATCGACAATTCGTCGGCTTGGCGAATGGACAAGACCAAAAAACTCGTGATTCCCGAAATAAATGGAAATGTGTTGACTATTGCCGACAAAATTATTGCAAATCCCAATTGTTCGACCATTCAAATGTTAATAGCAATTGCACCTTTACATCGGGAATACAAGGTTAAACGCATTGTTGTTTCTACTTATCAATCGATTACAGGAACAGGGATGAAGGCTGTAAATCAAATGGAGAATGAACGAAAAGGTATTGATGGATTAAAAGCTTATCCGCACACAATTGACAAAAATTGTTTGCCACATTGCGATACATTCGACGAAACCGGATATACTAAAGAAGAAATGAAATTAGTTAACGAAACTAAAAAAATTCTTGATGCAAATATCAATGTTACAGCAACAGCCGTTAGAGTTCCAGTAGTTGGAGGTCATTCAGAAGCTGTAAATATTGAGTTCGAAAATGAGCCTGATATAATTGAAATTCGTAAAATCTTATCACACGCAAAAGGCGTTGTAGTTCAAGACGATGTATTCAATAATTTTTATCCAATGCCTCTAACGGCAAACGATAAAGACGAAGTTTTTGTTGGTAGAATTCGCAAAGACTTTTCACAAGCAAAAACTATAAATATGTGGATTGTAGCCGATAATTTACGAAAAGGAGCTGCAACCAATGCTATTCAAATTGCCGAATATTTAATAGAACAAAAAATTATTTAAATTATGATTGTTTTTAAATTTGGAGGAGCTTCGGTAAAAAATGCCGATGCAGTAAAAAACTTAAAATCAATACTCGAAAGATACAACGAAAAAATTGTTGTCGTAATTTCAGCAATGGGCAAAACTACCAATGCATTGGAAAAGCTCTGCAATGATTATTTTTATGAAAAAATCGAAAAAAAAGAATCCTTGCAAATCGTAAAAGAATTTCACCTCTCAATTACGAATGAACTTTTCGATGATAAAAACCATCAAATTTTTAACGATTTAGATTTAATATTTGCCGACTTATACAGGCTTGTTGGAAGTAAGCCAAGTGTAGATTACTCATCCGAATACGACAAAATAGTATCTTTTGGAGAAATAGTGTCAACCAAAATTATAGCTGCATATTTGAATTACAAAGGGAATAATTGCGAGTTTGTTGATATACGCTCTATTTTAAAAACCGATGATACTTTTCAAGAAGGAAAAGTTAATTGGAAACAAACCAACGATTTAATGTCTCGTTTTTTCACTTTTACACAAACAAATACTTACATAACTCAAGGCTTTATAGGAAGTACATCGAATGGTCGAACAACCACTCTTGGGCGTGAAGGTTCAGATTTTACGGCTGCTATCATTGCACACTCGTTACATGCTGAAAGTGTAACTATATGGAAAGATGTTGATGGGGTTTTAAATGCCGACCCAAAATGGTTCGATAATACTGAGAAACTTGATAATATCTCATACCTCGAGGCTATCGAATTAGCTTATTATGGAGCTACAGTTATTCATCCTAAAACCATAAAACCCTTACAAAATAAGCAAATCCCACTATTTGTTAAATCCTTTCTTTCGCCACAAAGTGAAGGAACTGTTATTAACGAAAATCAGTTGAGCGATAAACTTAAACCTTCGTTTATTTTTAAAATATCACAGGTATTGTTGTCTATTTCGCCAAGGGATTTATCATTCATTATGGAGAATAACTTGAGTGATATTTTTGGTGTTTTTGCAAAACACAGAGTTAAAATAAACTTAATGCAAAATTCTGCCGTTAGTTTTTCGGTTTGTATCGACAATTGTCAATCTAAAATCGAAAAGTTAATTAAAGATTTGAAAAAAGAATATAAAATTCTTTACAACAGCGATATGGAACTAGCTACCATTCGCCATTACAATCAAGCAACTATTGATAGGGTGCTGACTGACAAAAAAATTTATCTAGAGCAAAAAACCAGACATACTGCTCGTTTCGTATTAAAAGCAAGGTAAAGTAATTGAAATTATTCTGCGATTTTCAAAAACTCTTTCCATAGATTATCTTCTGGAGGTGGAGCTACTATTTCTATTTTTTCCTTCTTTACAGGATGAATAAAGGAAATTTTTCGTGCGTGAAGACTGATTCCTCCATCCGAATTTGAACGATCAAATCCATATTTTAAATCACCTTTTATTGGACATCCAATTTTAGCCAATTGAACCCTAATTTGATGATGTCTTCCAGTTTCAAGAGTTATTTCTAAAAGATTATATACTTTAGTTGCTCCTAAAAGTTTATATGATAAAATAGCATTTTTTGAGTTTGCTTTTGGTCCATCGAAAGCCACCGATTTATTTTTTTGTTCATTCCTTACCAAGTGGTGTTCGATTTTGTCTTCTTCTTTTGGTGGACGATTTTTTACAATTGCCCAATAAATTTTTTCAACTTCTCGATTTTTAAAAATCTCATTTAATCTGCTTAGAGCTTTACTTGTTCGTGCAAAAACAACAACACCGCTTACTGGCCTATCGAGCCGATGAGCAAGACCTAAAAAAACATCGCCAGGCTTATTGTAATTTATTTTTATATACGCTTTTACCTTATTCAATAAAGACTCATCTCCGGTTTTATCACCTTGAACAATATCTGAGTTTTTCTTATTTATTACAATAATGTGATTGTCCTCGTAAAGGACATCAATATTTTCGATACTTGTATTCATTCGTTCTAGTATTGTTCTCTTTCGTTTGGAAAATCGGAACTTTTAACATCGTTAATGTAATTTGAAACAGCTCCTTGAATTTCTTGATATAAGTTGTGATATCTTCTTAAAAAACGTGGTGAAAACTCCTGAGTAATTCCCAACATATCGTGAAGAACTAAAACTTGACCATCAACTTTGTTTCCAGCCCCAATTCCAATAACCGGAATCTTAATTTCAGTAGCAACTTTGGCCGCAAGCGTAGCGGGTATTTTTTCTAAGACAAGAGCGAAGCATCCAGCATCTTCTAGAATATGTGCATCTTCGATTAGTTTTTTTGCTTCTTCATTTTCTTTTGCTCTAACCACATATGTTCCGAATTTATGTATCGACTGTGGTGTTAAACCCAAATGTCCCATAACCGGAATTCCTGCTGATAAAATTCGTGAAACAGACTCTTTAACTTCACTACCTCCTTCTAGTTTTACGGCATTTGCAGCGGTTTCTTTCATAATCCTTATAGCAGATGCCAATGCTTCTTTGGAATTTCCTTGATAGGTTCCAAATGGTAAATCAACTACAATTAAAGCTCTTTTTGTTCCTCTTACAACGGCCGAAGCATGATAAATCATCTCGTTCAATGTAATTGGAAGTGTTGTTTCGTGACCAGCCATTACATTTGAAGCTGAATCGCCAACTAAAATTACATCAATTCCTGCTTGTTCAAGTATTCTAGCCATTGAGTAATCATAAGCAGTTAGCATAGAAATTTTTTCACCTCTCAACTTCATTTCTGCAAGAACATGAGTAGTAACTTTTCTTATATTATGTTGTGTTGACATTTTTCTTTTTTTTGATTAATAAATTATATCTTTGCCACGTTGTATAATTTATGCAAAATTGTCAATTTTATTTAAATAATGAAACAAATACTCTCAGTATTAATTATTCTCAGTGTTTTTTTTAATTCGTGTACTACAGAATTTGACGTAATCGACGAATGGAAAGATATTACAGTTATATACTGTTTACTGAACCAAAATGATACTATTCACTATGCCAAAATCGAAAAAGCTTTTCTTGGCGAGGCCGATGCTTATGAAATGGCAAAAATTAGCGATTCTCTATACTACGATAATATTACAGTCTCTCTCGAAGAATATGATAATGATAATTTGACAAACATTTTTTACCTTGAAAAAACTACCGAAATTCCAAAAGATACAGGAATTTTTGCCGACGATAATAATGTTTTATATAAAACAGATGCATCTTTAATTTCTACTAGAAAATATCGCTTGGTTGTTTATAATCCTGACCTTGACAAAACAGTTTATGGTGAAACGAAGTTAATTAATGGTATTGAAGTAACATCATTGCCTCCTAAAATTAATATTGCTAATTACGAGTATCCATATTCCGTTGAATGGAAAAGTTCGGCAAACGCCCGAATTTATAATGTATCAGTAGATTTTCACTACTTTGAAATTAATTTAACATCTGGTGATACGACTTTTCATACCGTAAAATGGAATGTAGGTACAAAAATATCTAGTAATGCAAGTTCTTCGAGTGAAAACATGTACGTTGAACTTACTCCTCAATCGTTTTTAAAAACACTTGCATCTAATATTACTATAAAAGATGATGTCATTAGAGTTGTTCACAAAGATGCAATTGATATTATTTTTCAAGTAGGAGGTGCTGATTTATATACTTATATGGAAGTTAATGGACCTTCGTTTAGTGTCATTCAGGAAAAACCAGAGTTCACGAATATTGTTGATGGAATTGGCTTAATGTCTTCGCTTTATGACAAAGTTTTCTTATCAAATGAAATTACAGATCGAAGCGTCGATTCCGTTGCTCATAGCATTTATACATCTAAATTAAGCTTTGAAGATCATACCAGTTTATACTATCAAGCACAATTTTAGTGTCTTTATGTCATTATTTACTGACATAAATTTTTTGTACCCCGTTTTTGTATGTCATATTTTCAATAAAATATATTATTTATATAATGGCATAGTCATTGACTACTTGCCATTCGCGAAAATTAATTAAAATCAAAATATTAAAATATGAATAAAATAATTGGAATCGATTTAGGAACCACAAACTCTTGTGTTTCTGTAATGGAAGGAAACGAGCCTATCGTTATTCCGAACAGCGAAGGCAAGCGAACAACACCATCAGTTGTTGCTTTTGTTGATAAAGGGGAGCGTAAAGTTGGAGATCCTGCAAAACGTCAGGCAATTACAAACCCTAAGAAAACTATTTCTTCGATAAAAAGATTTATGGGGGAAAAATTCGATAAAGTTGCAAAAGAAATATCTCGAATGCCGTACGAAGTTGTTAAAGGAGATAACAGCACGCCTAGAGTTAAAATTGATGACAGATTATATACTCCGCAGGAAATTTCTGCTATGATTCTTCAAAAAATGAAGAAAACAGCCGAAGATTATCTAGGTCATGAAGTTACCGAAGCTGTTATTACCGTTCCTGCTTATTTCGACGATTCGCAACGACAAGCTACTAAAGAAGCTGGCGAAATTGCTGGTTTAAAAGTTAAACGAATCATCAATGAGCCTACAGCTGCTGCGTTAGCATATGGTATGGACAAGAAGAATAAAGATATAAAAGTAGCAGTTTTCGATTTAGGTGGTGGAACTTTCGATATTTCAATTTTAGAATTGGGTGACGGAGTTTTTGAAGTTAAATCGACAAATGGTGATACGCACCTTGGTGGTGACGATTTTGACCAAGTAATTATCGATTGGTTAGCTACTGAATTTAAAAACGACGAAAACATTGACTTAAGAAAAGACCCAATGGCTCTTCAGCGATTAAAAGAGGCTGCCGAAAAAGCAAAAATCGAATTATCGAGTTCAACTAGCACCGAAATTAATTTGCCATATATAATGCCTGTTGATGGTGTACCAAAACACTTAGTTCGAACGTTGACAAGAGCAAAATTTGAACAATTAAGCGATAGTTTAATTCGTGCAACAATCGAACCATGTAAATTAGCCATAAAAGATGCCGGCGTTTCAGTATCTGACATTGATGATGTAATTCTTGTAGGTGGTTCAACTAGAATTCCTGCTATTCAAAAAATAGTTGAAGATTTCTTTAAAAGAACACCTTCGAAAGGTGTAAATCCTGACGAAGTTGTTGCGATTGGAGCTGCAATTCAAGGTGGGGTTTTAACCGGAGAAGTAACCGATGTTCTCTTGTTAGATGTAACACCTTTATCGCTTGGAATTGAAACCATGGGGGGAGTTATGACAAAGCTTATTGAGTCGAATACAACCATTCCAACCAAAAAAGCTGAAACGTTTACTACTGCGGCAAACAATCAGCCTTCGGTTGAAATACATGTTTTGCAAGGTGAAAGACCAATTGCATCGGGAAACAAAACCATCGGAAGATTCCATTTGGACGGAATTCCACCAGCACCAAGAGGAATTCCTCAAGTTGAAGTTACTTTTGACATTGATGCTAACGGAATTTTACATGTTTCGGCAAAAGATAAAGGAACGGGCAAAGTACAAAGTATTAGAATAGAAGCTTCTTCAGGCTTGACCGATGACGAAATAAATAAAATGAGAGATGAGGCTAAGGCAAATGAGGCAGCTGATAAACAAGTAAAGGAAAAAGTTGATAAGTTAAATTCAGCAGATAGCATGATTTTCCAAACTGAAAAACAAATTAAAGATTTTGGTGATAAATTACCTGCAGATAAAAAAGAGCCTATCGAAAAAGCCTTAGCAAATTTAAAAGAAGCTCATAAAAATCAAGATGTTGCAGCAGTTGATATTGCTATGGAAGAATTAAATAAAGTATGGCAAGTTGCTTCTGAAGAAATGTATAAAGCATCGTCGCAAGAGCAACAAGCAAATTCTCAAGGATCTCCAACCGAAGACACTCAAACAAAAAAAGAAAACGAAGTAACTGATGTTGACTTCGAAGAAGTTAAATAGTACTTAACAATAGAATGAAAAGCGGGCGATTTGAATTGTCCGCTTTTTTTATTTAATTTCGAAAAACTTATGAAAATCAATTTGTTAGTTTTTATTTTACCGTTACTTTCTATGTTTTTTAGTTGCAACTTCATACAACAAAACACAGAGAATGAAACTATTTATTTTTGTGATGCTGAGCAGGTTGTGGTTACATTAAACAATGAAATTCTGATTGACGATAGCTTACATGAATATGGGATTAATAAAATTAGAACAACTGAAAAAGCCTTTTCCGGAAAATATAGTATTTTGCTTGATAGCACAAACAATTATGGATATTCAATAAAAATTAAAAATATAAAACCATATGATCAACTTAATGTAGAAGTATGGGAATTTTCAGAAATTGATTCTGCTAAATGTCTTATTGTTGCTGATAGCAAAGAAGATTTTTTTTATAAAACAGGTAGCAATCTATCAAAACAAAAAAATGGATGGAATCTCATACAAGCTCAATTCGAAATTCCAATTATTTATAATGGAAATGAAATAACGATATATATTTGGAATAAAGACAAAAAGAAATTTCTTCTCGATGATTTCAAAATCACTCATATTCATCGAAAAGTTGATTATGAAGCATTCAAGCTTGATAAATTATACTTAAATATCGAAAAAAATAATTTTGATCGACTGACACAAATTCGTAATGAAGCAATTGAATTAGGTATTTTAAATCGACAAGACAATGATTTTCTTCCGGTAAGTACCAAATTTGAAAATAAACAAATAAATGGAAAAATTAGACTTAAAGGTGATTGGACTGATCATTTATATGGAGAAAAATGGTCATATCGCTTAAAATTAAATGAAAATTTAATATCTGGCATGAATGTTTTTAGTCTACAAAATCCATACACAAGAGGTTTTTTAAATGAATATATTTTTCACAAACTCTTGGAACGAGAAGGTATATTGACTCCTGAATATAGATTTGTTGAAGTCTTTATTAATCAAAAATCTTATGGCGTTTATGCATTGGAAGAACATCTTAGCCAAAGATTAATGAATAGATTCAACAAAAATACGGGAGTTATTTTAAAATTTGACGAGAAACCTTTTTGGGATGAAATGATTAAAAAGGAAGAAGAAAGGCAGATGAACAATTTAGCATCGAAAGCCGAAATAAAAACATACGGAAAATCAAAAGATGACGAAGCAATTTTAAAAGCTATCGAAATTGTTGATTTATATCGAAAGCAAGATTCTACATTTTTTAAATACTTAGATTTAAGTCAAATGGCAAAATATTACGCTTTATGCGACATTGCGAGAGCATATCACGCAATGGGCTGGATTAACCTTCGATTTTATTACGATTTTCAAAAAAATAAAATTGAGCCAATAGGTTACGATGCTTACACTGCTACAAATCATATGACTTGGGCAAATCCTTATCTAGGCTTCACCGATAATCATTTGAAGTACAAAAAATACGACGCGGAATCTTTAATTTATCAAGTTTACGATAGTAAACAATTCAATAAATTATATTTTACATATTTAGAAGAATATTCTGATAGTTTGTACATAACCAATTTTTTTGATGATGTAAAAACAGAACTTGATTTTTTAGAAGACCAAATTCAAATCGAATTCCCAACTTACGATTACGACTACAAATTTATTAAAAAAAATGCTCAAGAAATTAGGGCTAGTTTGAAAGTCAATAAGCAATTATAAAAATATATTTTATGCTTAATCATCGGCGAAAATTGCATTTATTTCTACCGATAGAGCTTAGCATATTCTCATTTAATTACTGTATAAAAGTCTTTTTTATGTGTGCAAATTATCAAAAACACGCCTTTATGACATATTAATTATTTATTATATGACACATAGTCATTAAATTTCCGATGGCATTTAGTTTGATTTATTCTTAGCAAAACTATTTAATAAATAAACTAAATATAGGAGGACAAAATTATGACACTATTAGCTTTAAAAAACAGAGAAAATCAAGTCGAAAGAAGAAACAACAATTTGTTAACTTTTAACGACATTTTCAGCGATTTCTTCGACCATGCTTATACAAACGTATTAGCTAACTCCCAATTAAAGCCATTGAGTAATATTTATGAAACAAAAGAATATTACAAAATCGAAATGGCAATACCCGGAATAAAAAAAGAAGATGTTGTGATTAACTTAGAAAAGAATATTTTGAGCATTTCTAGAACATCTGAAGATCTAAACGATGAAAATATTCTTTACGAAAGAAGAGAGTTCAAATACAATAATTTTGAACGTTTGTACACTCTTCCTAAATCCGCTGATTTGGAAAAAATTAATGCAAGCTTCAACAATGGAATTTTAGAAATTGTGATTTACAAAAAAGAAGAAGCAAAAGACAAACCTGCCAGAGAAATCAAAATTTCTTAATAAAAAAAACGCAGTCATAAATTGACTGCGTTTTTACATTTAAATGTTAATTTTTATGCTTCGTTCTTCATCCAATTAACCAAGCCTTTCTTCTCAATAATTTGCATTAGTTTTTCGGGAAGTGGAGCAAATTTTATTTCTTTATCGTTAATTTTTACAATTCCTTTTGCAAAATTAACATCAACTTTATCGCCCGAATTATAAGCATCAACAATTTCGCTATTTACAATAAGCAATAAGCCTTGATTGATTGCCGAGCGATAAAAAATTCGGTTAACCGATTTTACAATTACTGCCTTAATTCCAGCGTGAGCCAATCCAACTGCAGGATGTTCGCGCGAACTTCCGCAACCAAAATTATCGCCAGCTATTACAATATCGCCTTCTTTTACATTTTCAGAAAATTTTTCGTCAAATCCTTTAAACAAGTGAGGCATAATTGCTTCTGCATCAGAACTCAACACATTGTATGTTAAGTTTCCTGCAAACATTTGGTCGGTGTTTAAATTGTCGGCGTCTTTATAATTCCAAATTCCATTAACTTTTCGGTTATCGGTTTTGGCAATTTCAATAGTCGAGCCTTGTACAATTGTCGATTTATAAACATCTTTTGCATTGATACTTCTTGGGTCGGTAATTTCACCTTTAATTGCTGAATGTGCAACTGTAGCAGGTGAAGCTAAATAAATATTTGCTTTTTTATTTCCCATACGACCTAAAAAATTTCTATTTGCTGTAGAAATGACATTAAATCCATCGGCCGGAATTCCTTGTCCTGTTCCCAAGCAAGGACCACAAGAAGTTGATAGTACTGTGGCACCTGCATTGATAAGTTTTTCAAGTGTTCCATCTTTCATTGCACTCATATATATTTCGAGTGATGCTGGAATAACCAACAACTGGAAGTTGTCGGCAATTTTCTTTCCAGCTAAAATTTCAGCTGCAATTTGCAAATCATCTAAGCGACCATTCGTACATGTCCCAACGACACCCTGATTGAGTTTTGTGCCCTGAACTTCAGAAACAGATTTTATATTCTCTACATTGTGTGGTGCAGCAACAACCGGAAATAAATCTGAAAGATTAATCGTAATTTCTCTAATATATTTTGCATCAGCATCAGCCCAAACGCCTTCTATTTTTTTACCATAAAAATTATCCAATACTTCGTCGGCAGGGAAAACTGCATTTTTTGCACCCATTTCAGAAGCTAAATTAGCTAAAGTCATTCTTTCTGAAATCGATAATGTTTTAACTCCATCGCCGTGATATTCAATTGAATAATAATTTGCTCCATCGGTTCCAATCATGCCGATAATCCAAAGAGAAATATCTTTGGCATACACACCTTTATTTAATTTTCCGGTCAAGGTAATTTTCATCGATTCGGGAACTCGAAACCAAGTTTCGCCACGTTTCCATAATCCTGCGGCTTCGGTACGGTCTATTCCAGCTGCCATTGCATTAAATGCTCCGGCTGTACAAGTATGACTATCGCTTCCTACAATTATTTGTCCGGGTTTGGCATGATATGACATTATTTGGTGGCAAATTCCTTTTCCTGCATCATAAAAGTTTTTCACTCCTTGCTCTTTTGCCGTTTCTCTAATATATTGGTAGTCGTTTGCCAATTTTGCTTCGGTTGGTGGAGCATTGTGGTCTAAAACGATTAACAATTGATTCGGATCGAATATTTTTACTCCACCCATTTTCTCAAATGTTTTGCGAATACTTGCCGTATTGTCGTGAGTTAAAACGATGTCTGGTTTTCTAAAAACAATAGCACCTGTTTCGGCTCCTAGCACTTTTTCTACAAAGGTTTTTCCCATATTATTAGAATTTTAGAATATTAGAAGTCAGAAAATTAGAATTCTGAACTCATTATATTTCGTTTTTAATATTTTTATTAATTGTTCGGATATAGCTTCCGAGTAATTTACTTACCTCTTCTAAATTTGTTTTAAGTTGATTATTTTCTCCATATTTAAGGTCTTTTGAAAGAATTGTAAAATATTTGCATTCTTCCAGAGAACCTTGTGCAATGTTATAATATCTTAATTTATCTTTTGGGGAATTTTTTTTGAACCCTTCAGCAATATTTGCAGCAATTGAAACGGCTGCTCTTCTGAATTGAGAAGTTAGTCCAAATAATTCGTGATTAGGAAAATTAGAAGAATATTCATACACATTTAATACAAAATGATGAGCTTTTTGCCAAACTACTAAGTTTTCAAAACTTTTTGCACTTTCCAGATTATCCATTTATTCTGTCTTCTAAAATCCTAATCTTCTAAACTTATATTTTCTAAAAAAGCCCTCCATTCTGATAAATTTCCATTTGAACATCAGAGAAAGGATTTCCTTTGATTGTTTTTTTGTTTTTCAAATTAGTAATTTCTCCGGTTTCATAATTTACGCTGATAGTGTCTCCTGCAACTAAATCAAGGTCTGTAATATTATTGTAAGTCATGATTGGGAAAGCAGCATTGATAGCATTTCGCTCGTATATTGCTCCAAACGATTCGGCAATTATGCAATGAATTCCTAACGATTTAAAACAATCAACTGCTTGTTGACGTGAACTTCCTGCTCCAAAATTCTTTTGAGTTACAACTATATCATTTTGTTTAGCTTTTTTAGCAAAATCTTCATATCCTTTAAGATTATCAAAAGTATATTGCCCCATTTCTTTAATGTCGGTAATAGCCAAATATCTATTGTGATAAATCATATCGGTATCGATATTATCCTCTTTTATAAACCAGACCCTACCTTCTACGATTATTGGCTTATCTTCAACTTTAATATTTTTCTTTACGACAACTTCTACCTTGCTAATTTTTTCGCCAAGCTCAAAAACAGCAGGACTTGCCGGAATATCATCTACCGTGGTAATGTAACCTGCAACGCATGACGCTGCAACATTTGCTGGAGATGAAAGATAAACGTCGCCTTTGCCTTGTTTGCCAGGAAAGTTTCTATTTCCAGTACTCATTGTTATCTCGCCTGCACCATTTTGACCAACCTGACCAGCTGCACAACCTGCACAACCTGCATTTGATACCATTGCTCCTGCTTTTTTGAAAATTGAAATTATTCCTTCTTCAAGACATTGCTCCCAAACTTCATTTGTTGCAGGAACTATTTTTAAAACAACTCCCGGAGCGACTTTGCGATTTTTAAGAACCTCAGCTGTAGCACGCATATCATCAATGCGTCCATTTGTGCAACTACCAATAAAACCAGAATCTATTTTTATCTTTTTTACATCATTAATATTTACACTATCGTGTGGTTTTCCTGGTCGTGAGGCCATTGGAACAAATTTACTGACATCAATTGTGTGATTCAATTCGTAATGAGCATCTGTATCAGCAATAATTTTTTCTATTTTTTTATCGGTAATTTTCTCGCTGTATTTGATAATTTCATCATTTGCAGGAATTAATATAATGATAGCACCCATTTCGGTTCCCATCGACGCAATCGTAATTCTTTCGTCAAGTGTAAGTTTTTCGATGCATTCGCCATATAATTCAACTGAATATCCTAATAATTTATTTGCACCATAAATTGCAAGCATGTTTAAAACGAAATCTTTAGCAGAAACATTCGCAGGACGTTTTCCAACAAATGTTAATTTTGCCGAATGCGGAACTTTAAACCAAATACTTCCTTTTGCAAAAGTTGCAGCAATATCAACATCGCCCATACCTTGTCCGAATGAACCGATTGCTCCCATGATGTTTGCATGAGAATCAGTAGAAACAAAAGTTGAGCCTGGCCAAGCCAAGCCTTTATCAATTGCTAGATGAGTTCCAATGCCAGAATCTATGTCATAAACTTTAAAATTATGTTTTCGGGCAAATAATCTACAAATATGCTGATTTACGGCATACTTTTGATCAGAGCCTGTTGGATTGCAATCGAATGTAAAAAATGTTTTCGAAGGGTCATCAACCGACATTCCGTTATCTTCAAGATTTTTAACAACATTTGCCCCTCCAAAATCACGAGCAACCCTCGCATCGATTAAAATATCGATATTTTCATCTGGTTTAACTACGTCGTATTTTGAGTGGTTAGCAAGTATCTTTTCAATAATTGTCATTCCCATAATTTCAATTTTTTATTGGTTAAATATTGGGGCAAATTTATAATAATTTCGTTTATGAAACTACCAAAAAATGAGATGAAAAATGCACTTATCAATAATATTTATATTTCTATTTACAATTAAACATATCCATCTGAATTTCAACAATTAAAATTGCTTTTTTAATGTCAATAATTCGACAATGGCATGCTGGCAAATCAAAATTATTGAATTTATCTAGTTGTTTAATAATTGCCATCGCTTTGTTTCCATGTTTATCAGAAAAATGAAGCACATTTTTTTTAACTCCTTTTTTATTTACTATTACTTCCTTTTGTTTAAAAGTAAATTCGCAAACTTGACCAATTTTATAAAGAGGATGCTTTGGTTCAAGATAAATTCGTCCTTGACAATTTATTTTATCAACCTTACACGTAATCGCTTTACCAACTATAATACTATAGTTACGATATGTTTTTTTGCTTAACAGATGTTTTTGAGAAAATATATCAGCTAAAATATAAAAAACGGCTTCATTTTCAATTGAAATTTCGCCAACGACATCAAACAAATATTCTTTTCCTTCCTCTAAAACAGCCATAAATTCAAATCGTTATTGTGTGCATTTTACTTTTTACAAAAAATATATCGCTAAAATAGTTTAAAACTGTCATATTTTTATCTTTTAATTCTCAAAAAAATACTATATTGCACGATTATAAAAAACTTAAAATTTTAACGATGATTTATAAAAAGTTATCCTTAGTTTTATCTTCACTTGTAATATTATTTGCATCGTGTGATAATAAACAAACTGCTGAACCTACTGATATTGAAGTTACCGAAGAAATTGTAACAAGTATGGAAGAACGAGTAAGCAATTACATTCCTGTTCAGTTGACAAGCGATTTATCCGGTTTGTCGGAAAATGAAAAGCTAATGATACCCAAACTTATCGAAGCATCGAAAATTATTGACGAAATATTTTGGAAACAGGCATTTGGAGACAAAGAAAAATTATTTAGCGATATTAAAGGTGATGACACATTAAAATACGTTCAAATAAATTATGGTCCTTGGGACAGGCTAGCGAGTCACAAAGCTTTTATCGAAAGATATGGAAAAAAACCTCTAGGAGCTAATTTTTATCCTTCAGATATTAAGTACTTGCAATTTGTTGATATGAAATTCGAAGACAAATTTAGTGCTTTTACCTTGCTTAGCCGAATGGAAGACGGAACTCTATACACTATTCCTTACAATAAAGCCTACAAAGAAGATTTAGAAAAAGCTGCCGGATTCATGAAAGAAGCTGCTGAATTAGCTGAAGATGAAGGTTTCAAAAAATACCTTAATCTAAGAGCTGAAGCCTTGCTAAACGATAATTTCTTCGATAGCGACATGGCGTGGATGGATATGAAAAATAACACTATTGATTTCCTTATTGGTCCTGTTGAAGACATTGAAGACAGATTTTTAAATATTAAAGCTGCATACGAATCATATATTTTGATAAAAGATCAAAAATGGACTGATAAACTTGATAAAATATCGTCGTTGCTTCCAAAGCTTCAAGCATCGTTGCCAGTTGACGAAATATACAAAAAAGACGTACCCGGAAAATCATCAGATATAGGAGTTTACGATGCCATTTACTATGCAGGATATTGCAATTCTGGTCCAAAAAATATTTCAATCAATCGACCACTCGATGGAAGAGTACAACTCGAAAAAGGAAATCGAAAATTAGAATTTAAAAATGTAATGCAACTAAAATTCGACAAAATTTTACATCCAATTGCAACAGTTTTGATTGATGAAAATCAACTTAAACACGTTCAGTTTCACGCTTTTTTTGAAAACAGTTTACTTTACGAAATTGGCGATGCTTTAGGGATAAAATATACCATCAACAATCAAGGCAGCGTAAAAGAAGCATTGAAAGAGGAATACAGTACAATCAGTTCAAGTAAAGCTGAAGTGTTGCGTCTTTACCTAGCTACCCAACTTCATGAAATGGGCGAATTAAACGATGGCGAACTTATGGACAATTATGTTACTCAAATGGCAAATATGTTCCGTTCAGTTCGATTTGGAGCCGGAAATGCTCAAGGAAAAGCAAATATGATTATTTTTAACTATTTTCAAGAAAATGGAGCATTTAACAGAGATGCAGGCACAGGAAAATACAGCGTTAATTTCGACAAAATGAAACAAGCAGTAACAAGTCTTGTAACCAAAATTATTACCATTCAAGGTAATGGAGATTATCGAGCTTGTGTTGATTTAGTTAAAGAAAAAAGTATGATGGAAGAACAACTCAAAAAAGATATTACACGAATAAGCGAAGAAGGTATTAAAACCGACCTTATTTTTGAACAGGGCTTGCCGGTTTTAGGATTGTAAGAATCGAAGGGTCGTGAATGACCCTTTTTTTGTTTTGCTAAATCAATCTCCACACTCAATATTTTTTTATATTTGCTTTTATTGATTTTAAACATTTTCTATAAAATTATCGTACAAAAACAAAAAAAGTTAAATGCTGTGCCTTATTAAAAATATTAAGTTTTATTTTTTATTTTTTTTCTTCGCAGCTTTCTTGTTTTTTTCTCAAGATTTGTTTTCTCAAGACTGCAATATTACATCAAAAGCAAACGACATTTTACCCGATAAACTTTGTGCTCCCGTTTCTCTGACATGGGAAGTTACTTATCGCGGTGTAAATGATGGAGGTACTTTGGTACAAGTACAATTCGATTGGGACGACGGAAACGCAGTTGAATTGGTAAATGCCATAAACACAAATCCAAATCCATTAATTCGCGAATGGCAAGTAACCGTTTCACACGTTTATCCTCAAAATGGAATAAATTGTAACTATAACCCAAATGCAACTTTGGTTGTTAATGGAATTATCTGTTCAAGTTCAATACAAGAACAAAGCGTTACTGTATGGGATACTGACGACGAAAATGGAGGAATAGTTGCAATCGACCCTATTATTTTTCCAATTTGTGCTGGAAATTCGGGAACCGTTACATTTCAAGATGTTTCAACATTTAATTGTGTACCGCCCATTGAAAATGACGTTCCTAATATTAGTACGCGTTGGACTCAATGGATTTATGGAACAAACTACGACATTACGAACGTTGAAGTTGACGGAACAGTACAAGTTTATCCTTTTGCAGGAGATGTAGAAGAACATACTGGACCAGTTACAGGTCCAACTCCTCCTAACGATTTCAGCTTACCGTGCTTTGCTCCATCCACAGCAACTGTTGGACAATTTTTTGAAGTAACATTAAACTATTGGAATTATTGCAATCCGTATCCTGATAGTTTACCTGTAACAACAACTGCTATGATTTTGATTGTAGATTATCCTGATGCAACTATAACTCCTGTTGGTCCATTCTGTTCAAACGCATCTTCGATTCTTTTAACAGCAGCAACTGCTGGAGGAACTTGGTCAGGAACAGGAATAACAAATTCTGCAACTGGAAATTTCAATCCTTCGGTTGCTGGAGCAGGGAATCATTTAATTACTTATACCGTTTCAAATGCTTATGGCTGTGCTGGAGTTGATACTATTTTGATAAAAGTATGGGCTCGCCCACAGATTAATATTTTACCAAGCACAAATGCCGAAGTTTGTCCAGGCGATACACTTTTTATCGATGGAAATCCAACCGAAGGAAGTGGAAATATTATAAGTCATTTATGGACAGGCTCAACTTCAAATTTGAATCAAACAACAATTCAAAATCCATACTTTTTAACTTCGACACAAGGAACATACAATTTAACCTACACAGTTGTTGATGAAAATGCTTGTTCTCGATCACAAAATATGACAATATCGGTAAATCCAGTTTCTGCCAATATATTACCCGATCCTGCAGAAATTTGTGCAGGAGAAAATTTAATATTAGATGGAAACCCGTCTGGAGGAACAGGAATATATTCTTTTCACAATTGGAACGGAGACACTACATATATTTCGCAAACAAACATAGAAACACCTATTTTTAACTCATCTACTATAGGAACGTACAATCTAACATACATCGTTTCCGATTCAAATGGTTGTACAGGAAGCGACAACACAAGTGTTACTGTTTTTGAAAATCCAATTGCAAACGCAGGCATTGGAGATAGTATCTGTGGAAATTCGTACAACTTACATGCTGTTCCTAGTATTGGAACTGGAACTTGGACGAAAATTTCGGGTTTAGGAAATGTTAATTTCTCAAATTTGAACGATTCCTTGGCTACAGTTACAGTCGATAATTATGGTTCATATGTTTTTCAGTGGAAGGAAGTTTCGGGAGCATTGTGTTCTGATAGCTCTCAAATTACGATTGTTTTTGTTGAAATACCTAACTCAGATGCAGGAGCTAACGATACAATTTGTGGGTTAAATTATCAAATGAATGCAAATTCAAGTGTAGGGCAAGGCACATGGACTCAAAAAAGTGGAGCCGGAACAGCAATTTTTCAAACACCAAACATACCAAGCAGCAATGTTTCTGTCGATGTTTTTGGGTCATATGTTTTTCAATGGAAAGAAATAAATAATTTCAATTGCTCTGATAGTGGCGAAGTAATCATAAATTTTGATTTAGTTCCAACACCAAGTTTTACTCCAACAAGTTTTGACGATTGTTCTGGTTTTTCAATTACATATACAAATACAAGTTTAGGTGCAAGCAATTATTTCTGGGACTTTGGAGATGGAAATAATTCAACAGATGAAACCCCATCTCATACTTTTTTAAATGAAAATGATAGCGATACAACCTACACAATTAAATTAATTACCGAGTCTGTTTTTGGATGTATTGATTCAGTCGCACATTCTGTTACAGTACACCCAATACCAAAATCTTCTTATGATTTTGATATAACACCAGCGTGTAGCCCTCTAACCCTAAATTTTATTGAAAATTCGCTTGGAGCAGACATGTTAATTTGGAACTACAATGATGGAAGTCAATTAGATACAACGAATAATCCAACACATACCTTTATAAACGACACTTCATTTATTCAATTTTATGAAGTTAACTTAATTGCCATTTCCGAATACAATTGTAAAGACACTACAGAAGCATGGGTAACAGTTTTTCCAAATGCTATTTATGATTTTACATTGATTCCTAGTTCTGCATGTAATCCCGAGAATGTAAATTTTTCGGCTGTTCAAGGAGCTTTTATGTACACTTGGGATTTTGGAGATGGTATTATAATTACTGATGATTACAATATTAATCATACATATTCGAATTTATTAACAGTTGATACAACTTACAATATTAAACTAAAAACAACTTCATTTTTTGGATGCTCCGATTCTGTTACTCATAATATTGTAGTTCATCCTAAACCTAATGCTGAATTTTCGTTAGATACTACAAGTGCTTGCACTCCATTTATTGCCGAAATTACAAATTTATCAACTGGAGCTGATTTCTACTATTGGGATTATGGAGATGGAAATTTGGATACTATTTCATTGAATCAATTCTCTCATCAATTTTTGAATCAGATAAGTACTCCAATTTCAAATACTATTACATTGATAAGCAAAACACAGTTTGAATGCAAAGACACTTTTTCAATTACTGTTACCACCTATCCTGAAATCATTTCAGAATTTTCTTGCGATTCAGTCGGTTGCTCACCATTAACAATCCAGTTTACAAATCAATCAATTGGAGCTATATCTTACAATTGGGATTTTGGCAACAATTCTACATCTAGCATAAAAAACCCTACAAATCAATACATAATCTCACAATTAACCGATACAAATTTTGTAGTTCATCTTATAGCAACTAGCCAATATTCATGTACTGACAGTGTTAGCAAAGAAATTACGGTAAACCCAAAGCCTATTGCCAACTTCACGCTATCAGACAGTATTTTTTGTGCTCCCAAAACTATCGATTTTATTAATTTATCAATAGGTGGGAATAGTTATGAATGGTATTTTGGGGATAACAATTTTTCAACTTCGAGTGATTCGATAATTTCTCACGAATACAATAACAACCAGAGTGTTCCTAATTATTTTGATGTAAGTTTTATTGTTTCAAATATTTTTAATTGTACAGACGAAATTCAAAAACAGATTGTAGTTTACCCTTCGATAAATGCTGATTTTTTAACTGACTCTATCGGCTGTTCTCCTTTAAGCATTTCATTATTAAATACATCCGTAGGAACTCAAGATTACGAATGGATTTTCGGCGATGGAATATCATCTTCGATTACAAATCCAACTCATATCTTTACCAATTTATCAACGATAAACGATACCGTTTTTACGTTAAAACTTACCGCAAATTCTATGTATAATTGTAAAGATTCAATCAGTAAAAACATAAATGTTTTAGCTGTTCCAATAGCTAAATTCGTTATGGATAATATTTTGGGATGCTCTCCCCTATCAATAAATTTTGAAAATACTTCGTCGAGTTGCGATTTATTCAAATGGAATTTTGGCGACGGCGACACAATTTCAACTCAACAATCCTCTTTAAATCACATTTTCGAAAATACGATAAGCGTTCCTAATAACTATATTGTTGAGTTAACCGCCCAAAATGTAAATGGCTGTACCGATGCAACTTCTCAAACAGTTTTGGTTTACCCTGAGATTATTGCCAATTTTTATTACGATTCAGTAGGTTGTAGCCCTTTACAATCGTCATTTATAAATCAATCATTTGGAGCAAATATATACACATGGAATTTTAGCAACCAAGTTACTTCCACACAAACAAATCCAACTCATATATTCACAAATAATTCAGGGACGGATTCAATTTTTGAAGTTCAACTCATTGCTGAGTCGCAATACCATTGCTTAGATTCAATTCGTAAAAATATAACCGTTTATGCAAGTCCAACAGCTAATTTTACTGCATTGCCAACAAGTCAAATTTATCCGTTTTCTTCTATTACCATCGATAATTTAACAAATCTAGGAAATTGGAATTTTGATTGGAATTTTGGCGACGGCGATTTTTCTACACAAGAACATCCATTAATGCATCAATACGATAATTTTGGTAATTATACAATTATGTTAACTGTTTCAGGAACTCATTGCTCCGATACAAGTTTCCGTCAAATTGAAATAATCCCAGCACTTCCAATTGCGGATTTCGATTCTTCGGCTCAGGGTTGTGAGCCACTTACTGTTCAGTTTAGCAACAAGTCGCAAAATGCAACAAATTACGAATGGAATTTTGGTGATGGCAATACATCTTCGCAAGAAAATCCAGCTCACACATTCATTGAAGCAGGAACTTACGAAGTATCACTAAAAGCTATTGGACCTGGTGGTAGCGATGAAACAACAAATGCAACAATAAACGTGTTTCCAAACCCAATTGCAGAATTTACCATTTCACCAATAAAAGTGTATTTGCCAAATCAGCAAATTAATTGTTACAACCTTTCAGAAAATGCAACCGCTTATATGTGGTATTTTGGAAATGGAGATTCCACTAGTGTAGAAAATCCCAAATATGTTTATACCGAGGTTGGAATTTATACTATAACTCTTAAAGCTTGGTCGGATTCAAACTGCGTTGATACAGAAATAAAACCTGAAGCTGTTGAAACTACAGTTGGTGGAAATATCAATTATCCAAATGCTTTTACACCAAATGCAGATGGTGAGCCCGATGGAAAATACAATAAATATGATTATAGCAACGACATTTTCTTTCCGATTGCTGAAGGAGTTGAACAATATCATTTCGAAGTTTACAATCGTTGGGGCGAATTATTATTTGTAAGCGAAGATATCAATATCGGTTGGAATGGATATTATAGAGGAGAAATATGCAAACAAGATGTATATGTATGGAAAGTTACTGGGAAATTAAGTAATGGAGAATCGTTTTTTAAATCAGGCGATGTAACATTATTGAGATAATATTATTAGAAATTTGAAGATAACGGAATACGAATGAAATATTTTTTTTACATATTATTTTTAATGTATGGTTTGAGTGGGTTTTCTCAAGATAAATCAACAACAAAAGTTATTCGACAAAAATTAATCGAAGCAAATTACTATTTTCAGTACGATAATTTTTACGATGCAATGCCTATTTTTCAAAAAATAGTAGAAATAGATTCAAGTATTATAGAAGCAAATTTTAAGTTGGGAGTTTGCATATTCAACACAAATCCAAACAAAACGAATGCGAAAAAATATTTTGAAAAATCGAAATCTGATTTTAATGATTCCTATTTCTATTTAGCTAGAATTTTGCATTCCGAGCAACTATTCGACCAAGCAATTAATAATTACAAATATTACAACAGTCTAAAAGGGAAACTTACTTTCGATGAAAAAGTGGTCGATTATTATGTTGAGAAATCGCAAGTTGCAAAACAATTGATAACATCAAAAGCTAATATTAAAATTGAAAACTTAGGAGAAAATATAAATTCATTGTATCCTGACTATGGAGTTGTACTAAGTTCAACCGAAAAGCAATTTTACTTTACCTCTCGACGAAACAATAGTATAGGTCAATTAAAGAATCCATTTGGCGAATATTACGAGGATATCTATGTATCGAACCACGAAAATGGAAACTGGCTTAGTGCTAAAAACCTACAAACTCCTGTAAATACAGCAAAGCACGATGCTTGTGTATCAATTTCAAACGACGGAAATGAACTCTATATTTATCGTACAAATCAAGATTCATCGGGAGGAGATATTTATATTTCACAAAAAGTTGAAGATAATTGGACCACGCCTCAAATAATTAATGCCGACATCAACGCACGCTTATCGTGGACACCCAGCGGGAGTATTTCGTCTGATGGAAATACATTCTTTTTTGCAAGTAACAGAGATGGCGGAATGGGTGGCAAGGATATTTACAAAGTCTCGAAATTACCAACTGGCATATGGAGTTTAGCTCAAAATCTTGGAGCAAGTATTAACACACAATACGACGAAGATGGTCCATTTATAACCGCAGACGGAAACACCTTATATTTCAGTTCGAAAGGGCATAAAAACATGGGGGAATTCGATGTTTTTGTTTCTCATTTGGATAGCATTACGTGGTCAACTCCTGAAAATTTAGGCTACCCAATAAACAGCATTGAAAATGACATATATTACGTACCATCTTCTGATATGATTTCAGCTTATTTATCGACTAATCGAAAAGAAGGATTGGGCGATTTTGATATTTATAAAGTACACGACATTAATCATATTACCAATTATGTTCCGCTAAAAGGAAAGGTCAACAATGAACAAACACAAATTTTAAAAGCAACAATTTCAATCATCGATTATCATTCAAAAGAATTACAAGGAATATACAAAACCAATCAGTTAACTGGAAAATATTTATTGATTCTATTCAAAAATAGAAAGTATAAGATGATAGTTGAATCGGAAGGTTATCAATCTTATATCGAAGATTTCGAATTAAAAAATGATTTTACAGAGAAAGAACTTATAAAAGACATTAAACTGATTAAAAATGAATAAAATATATGTTATATTATTCATTTTTATTGCTTTAAAAATATTTAATGTTAATAATGTATTGGCACAAGATGCACAATTTTCGCAATTTTATGCTGCACCATTGTATTTAGCTCCTTCTTTTGCGGGAGCAACTGATGGTAGCAGAGTCGCATTAAATTACAGAAATCAATGGGGATTAATTGCAGGTGGATACAATACCTACAGTTTTAGTTACGATCATTATTTTTCAAATGTAAATAGCGGTTTAGGGCTATTGTTTCTCCAAGACCAAGCTGGACATGGAAATCTACGAACAACAAACATTGGGCTTCAATACTCTTACAATCTCACGATAAATAGAAAGTGGTCGTTTAGACCTGGAATTCACCTAATGTACTCGCAGCGAGGAGTTGATTTTTATAATCTTAAATTCAGCGACCAAATGGTTTATAATACGAGTACATCCGTTGAAATTCCATCAGAAAAACAAATTGGATATATCGATTTTTCTTCTTCTGCTTTGTTTTTTTCTGAAAGAAATTGGGTAGGGTTATCCGTTAACCACATGCTCAAACCAAACGAATCGTTGTTAGGAGCTGAAAGCAATGTTCCAATGAGATATTCAATTTTTGGAGGCACAAAGTTTTCAATAAACAATCGATATGGAAAATACGACGAAGAGCTAATCACACCAGCCTTCATATACAAAACACAATCCGAGTACGACCAGCTAGACATTGGATTATATTGGTCGAAACGACCAATGGTTATTGGTGTTTGGTATAGAGGTATTCCCGGATTTAAAAAATACTCATCAGATTACGTAAATCATGATGCGGTGGCTATTTTAGCAGGATACCAGCTCAAAGATTTAAAAATTGGCTATAGTTACGATTTAACAATTTCGGGATTAAGTTCAAAAACAGGAGGTTCACACGAAATTTCGATTATTTATGAATTTTTGCAAGACAAAGAGCAACAAAAAAAACGCAAAAAAGTAATCGTTTCTTGTCCGAAATTTTAGTGTAAAATTTGTTAAATGCATTTATCATTCAATTTTAATCTTTAACAATTATATTTCATTTGTTAGTCAAATAAAAACAACATTTCCCATTTCCATAATCAATTTTAATGTAAATTTATAAACAAAACATTTTAGCTTGAAAAGCTTATTATCATTATCTATCTCAATTTTGTTCTCTTTATCGGTATTTTCACAAACCGATAGTATTCCAATGGGAGATTTGATTGATTTGTCGCTTGAAGAATTAATGAATGTTCATGTATCTATTGCCAGCCCAAAAGCATCTCCAGTGAATGAAACCCCTGGAATCGTTACGCTCATTACAAGCGAAGAAATAAAAAAAAGCGGGGCAAGAAATCTATTAGAATTATTACGATTTGTTCCTGGATTTGACTTTGGAGCTGAATTAGACAATGTTATAGGACTCGGTGTGAGAGGCAACAATGCAACTGAAGGTAAATTTTTATTGTTAATCGACGGACAACAAATGAACGAAACAAATTATGGAAGTTTCGCATTCGGGCAACACATTCTTTTAGAAAATATCGAACGCATTGAAATTATTCGAGGTCCAGGTTCAGCTATATACGGCGGTCTTGCTGAATTAGCTGTAATAAAAATTATTACAAAAAAAGGAAAAGACGTTAACGGAGCATCAGCTGCAATAGATTATTCAATTAGCAATGGAAAAACCTTGCAAAATAATTATCAATTTGCATGTGGCAAAAAGTTAAAAAATGAACTAGAGATAAGCCTTTCAGGATATTATGGTATAGGGAAGCGAAGCAATTTAGAAATTACTCCTTCAAGTGGTTCTACGATAAATTATGCAGATAGTTCAAAAATAAAATCGACAAACTTAAATGCTGGTATTAACTACAAAAATTTAAAAATCAATTACTTATACGACGATTTTAATTTCAAAAACTTGCAAAAGCAAATCGGAAATGTATTGTTTAGCGGACACTATATAGGACTTGAGTACTCGTTCAATATTAGCGATAAAATAAAAATCACACCTAAAATTAACTGGAAAAATCAAAAACCTTGGCAATTTATCGACTTCGATAGCTATAAAATATACAATACATCAAACAATCGACACACAGGTTTAATCATATCTGAATACACCATAAACGAAGATGCTACTCTTATTTGTGGAGCTGAATATTTTTTGGAACAAGGGAAAAAAGAAGAAACCAATGTTTTTTACAATAATGGAAAAAAAGAGATTCAATACTCCGACTTAGCTTTTTTTACCGAAGGAATTTTCACTCCTGAAATTGCTAATATTACGTTGGGAGCAAGATTTGAAAATCACAGTGAATTCGGGTTTGCCTTCGTCCCAAGAATTGGGATTACCAAAAAAATTGAAAGATGGCATCAAAAAATATTATACAGTCAATCTTTTAAAGCTCCAACAATTGCAAATATTGACATTAATCCTAATATTGAGCCTGAAACATCGGATATTATTGAAATGGAAACAGGTTATGAAATTACTGACAATATGCTCTTAACTTTAAATTTTTTCGATATAATTATTCGAAATCCTATTGTGTATTTATGGGACGACAATACAGGCGATAGCTACGTAAATTACGATAAAACAGAAACAAATGGAGTTGAAATTCAATATCGAATAAAAGGAAATTGGGGACTTGTAAATACAACTTATTCATTTTATAGAGCTGCCTATAACGGAGTCCCTGACTATAATATCGAGAACCATGACCAAATTTTAGGAGCTTACCCCAACTACAAAATCACATTGAATAGTTCGATAAAAATAAGCGAAAAATTAACAATTAACCCAAGCTATCTTTTTTACTCTGACCGATACACGTATTTGTACAATGAGCTTGGAAATTTAGAGCTAAAGAAATTTGCCCCGTCTAATTTGATAAATTTTACTATTTCTTACGAAAATATGATTAAAGGATTGGGAATTTCACTAGGTATTTATGACATTCTCAACGAAAAATATTCGTTCATTAATGCATATAAAGCAGGTATCGATCCTATTCCAACAGCTGGAAGAGAAATATATTTAAAATTAAGCTACCATTTCTCGAAATAATAATATTCAAACAAAGGAATATGTTGTGTTTCATTCTAAAAGTGATAACACTAACAAAGGTAGAAAATTAATGAAATTTGGATAGAATAAAAAATATCTTTTCTAAGTTTATGATTTTACAAATTTAATGACGAATATTGCGTAATTAATAAAAGGTAACCTCTAAAAACTAAATAAAATATTATTTATGAGAACTATTTTTATATCATTTGTGTTTATTTTTTCATCATCTTTTATTCTTGCTCAAGAAACACAAGGAAACAATACAGATAAGAAAAATGTTAGAATAATATTGGGACTTAATATGTGTACCCCAAATACATACTTTAGTGGTTCTCAGGAACAAATTTTAGGAAATAATTTCCATTACGAAGAATATATTGACTCCCCCAACAAACATGATTCCAATAAATTTTGTTATTGGTACAAAGCTTTCAACTAAATATGATTTCGATTTATTTATTAAAACTAGTATTCAATCAAAACCTATACACCATATGTTTGATATTTATGATTATAGCAATTCAAACGAAGATATTGGATATGTAACTATAACTACATATGGCGGCTATACATCTTTTGGTATTTCAAAGAAAAAAGAAATTGCTAGTTTTTTTGGTATTATGGCATCTACAGGACTAAATGTTGGAAGTTACAACATTCATAAAAAAGGCGGGGTTAAAGATAGCTTAGGTTATTATGTTGAATCAATTAGAATAAACGACTCATTTACATCTATTGGTGGCTATTTTCAATTAGGAGCATACTTTGACATAAATGATTTTATTATTAATTTATCTTACGATGCTTGTGTTAATGCAAGAACAAATGGAGGTGCAACATTAGTACATCAAGCAAGTTTAAGCTTTGAATTTTAATTCGAACGGATATCCAATACCCAAATTTTCTGTAAAATCTTCCCGTTTGGCGAGGCATCTGATTCGCCAACCTTTATTATTGTAGCATTTCTTCCCCCTTGTTGGTATTGTCACCACAACTGTTCGGAAGAAATTAAAATATAAAATGTTATAATTATTCTTTGAAAAACGTGCGGTGGGCGTCCACGAAATTGTGAATTTGAGCGGATTTAGAACTACAAATCAAAAATTGAAAAGCAAATGAATAGCGAAAATTGGTTTTTGTGGTGGGTTTTTGGTTCTTTTTTGCGGTAGAAAAAAGAACAACAAGATAACAAGAATTTTAAATGGAATAAAAGAGGAATTGAATAAAAAGTAGAAAAGCAAGCATTTGTAATACTAAAAAAATGAAAAATAAATATTAAAACACAAATTTACTTTTCAATTTTTCTATATCGCTATCTGTTTCTTACACTTGGCGGTAACATTTTGCAGCTACCCAAAGGCAGGGCTTTTAACCATCAAACTTCCTTTGAAACGCTGCATTACAAATATTATACTTTTCCGTCTGCCGAAGCACTGACCCCTGCTTTTAAGGTAGGTGCTGTACCACACGTGTTTTATGCAATTTTGATTTTGCCTTCTCTAACTTGCTTCAAAAAAACTTTCTGTTCTTCTAAAGTCATGTCAGCCATTTTTTCCGCAAGTTTTTCTTTAATTAAACGGAAAAACTTAACAGTGTCAAATTTTTTATTATTCGTTGCTTTCATGTTTTATAAATTCTTTAGGTGAACGAATTTCAATTAATGGGTATCCTAATTTTAAGTTAATTGAATTGAATAGCTTTATCTTATCATAATTTACAATGTGCTTGAAATTCCAACTAACAAGGACATCTAATCTGTTTATTGTAGCAATTGCAATGTGATAAGCATCATCAAGACTTGCTTTTCCTAAAACTTTTTCTTGAATATAAGTTTTCGCAAGTTCCTTTGCTTCATCATCTAATTCTAGATATCTATAACAGTCTTCCGGAATTTTTGCTTTTAATTCTCTGACAAAATCAGGTGCCAAACTTAATTCTGCTTCACTAATTTCAGAGAAATAAACTAAAAAGTCTTTACAAAAAATTCTATCGAAAAATAATTTTGTTACTGCTTCAAATTCTTCATCAAAATATCCTCCGACAACAGAAGTATCAATATAAACTCTTAACTTCATTCTTATATTTTTAACAAATTTACAATAAATTACTTAATTTACGAAATTCAGTCAACATGTGTGGTAACAAGTGAATAACCCCTCCAATATTATTCCTTTTTGCTCCAGTTACCGACGATAAACAATTTATCTCGTTGCGATATCTTAAAACTCCTAAAAAAGCGAATATCAAAGCTTCTTTAAATTCAATCGTTTTTTTATCAGGAATAATTATTTCGGATGTTGCTTTTTCCTGAATCAATTTAATTAAAAATGAATTGTAGGCACCTCCGCCCGTTACAAGAGTATTTCCGCCCTTCAAAACATTCGCAATTTGAATAGAAATATGTTCGTATATAGTTCGCATTTTATCAGCGATTGAAATTTCATATTGATTAATTAATGGGATAAAAATTTCATCGAGCCACTCCTTCCCTAATGATTTGGGATTTTTTTTGCGATAAAATTCTAATTGGTTTAGTTCTGAGAGTAACACTTCATTAATTTTTCCTTTTTTTGCTATGTTACCATTTTTATCAAATTCTTTCCCAAGCATTTGAGTATAATGATTTATGACAATGTTAACCGGACAAATATCAAATGCTTTTCTAATATTTTTTTCACGATATGAAACATTCGAAAAACCACCAAGATTTAAACAATACTGATAATTGTGGAATAGCAATTCGTCTCCGATTGGAACTAAAGGAGCTCCCTGCCCACCGAGTGCAACATCGAAAGTTCTAAAATCTGAAATCGTTGTAATACCTGTTTCAGAGGCAATATAAGCACCATTTCCGATTTGATAAGTAAGTCGTCTTTCAGGCATATGGAAAACAGTGTGTCCATGTGATGCAATTAGGTTAAATTCTGATTTGTTTGATTTTGCAAATGCATTTATTTTTTTCCCAATATAACATCCGTAGCTATTGTGAAAACTAAGAAAATCAAGAGAATTAAAATTTCGGCAAGATATCAATGCATTTTTTACTTCCGTCGGATATTTAAAAGTTTGAGCATGATTAATTTTATATGCCCATTTACCTTCATTTAATGTGAATGTACAATCAGCAATATCAAGTCCGTCAAGCGATGTACCTGACATAGTTCCAATTACATTATATTTTTCCATCTACCAATAAAATTTAGCATCGAATATCGTAATATTATCTTTCCAATCCTCTACTTTAATTTTCAATGTATGATTCTGCCCTTTTTTTAAACGCTTTTCGTCGAAATGATAAATTAGCATATTTCGTTTTGGTTCGTATTCAAACAAAACCCAGCACCCATCAATATAACCCTCGTAGTTTTTTATACCTGAAATATCATCGCTAATTTTTACTTGAATATTTTCTTGTTTTTCTAAATTGCTATTATTTTCAAAATTCGCAGGTATGATTTTAGGAGCAAGAGTATCAATTACAACAAAATAAGCCCCAAATTCATTAATATCGGCAACAACATAGTCGTTTAAAAAATTTCCACCAACAACATCAACTCGACCTTTGCTGTCGAAAGTTGCCACCAATGCTTTGGATTTATATTTTTCGGGAATATCTGCCGATTTAATCGAAATAGTAAAATAATTATGCACCGGAATATATTTGTTATGAATATGGAATACCGGCGAAATAGAATTTGCTATTTTTTCGGATTTGTGAAATTCAAAATCTAGCGTATCATAAAGTGTATTTACTGGAAACCAAACACTTATTTCATCGTCTTTGTATAAATTATCAATATTGCAAGGCATTGTAACTTTATAATTCTCTGACCTTGATTTTTTAATCTTAGGATTATTTGATGTGGGTGTTGATTTTACCTGAAAATTTATAGTAGCCGTATTTTTGTACGAATCTTTTAATTCAAAACTCATTTGATGATTATTATCGTCGTCAAAATAAATGTTTCCATCGTTTACCGAAGTATTATAAATGTGTAAATGATTATTTGGTTCACGAAAAGCTTTATGTACGGTTTTTCTTTTAAATCGATTTTGATAATAATCCATATGAGCATTTACATATCGCGATTCAAAAAACGAAATCTCATCGAATTCAAATTGGTAAACTAAAGTTCCATCGTGTGTTAATTCAAGCGAATATATCCCGCAAGAATTATCAGAGTTTGTTAAAAAATCGTTTGCTGAAATAGCAAAACCAATGCTTCCGCTAACAGTTATGTTTGGCTCTTTCAAAATATAGCTTCCCCCTGATTTTACAGCCGTAAAAGTAGCCTTTTCGTTTTTACCGTTTACAAACGATTTTTCGTCAAGCGGATAAAGTTGAACATTATAAATTTCGGGTGCAACATTATCGGCAACCTTAAAGTTGAAAAGTAATGGATTAACTGCAAATTCAGTAACAGCATCTCTTATTTCGAAATGCAAATGGGGACCAGAAGAAGTTCCTGTATTCCCCGATAATCCAATTATATCTTTTTGCTTTACCGGTAACTGATTTGGCGATGGAAAAACATCAATTTCATAAGTTTTTCGATCGTATTGAGCTTTTTTAAGAAATTCCGAAATTTTCGAATTCAAGCTTTTTAAGTGTGCATAAACCGAAACGTAACCATTCGGGTGGGTTATGTAAATCGACTTTCCATAACCCCCAGTTGTAATTTTTATTCGAGAAACGTACCCATCGGCAATTGCATAAATACTAAAACCTTCTTTTGCTTGCGTTCTGAAATCGACTCCTGCATGAAAGTGATTTGGGCGTAATTCTCCGAAATTTCCAGCCAAACTTAACGGGATGTCAAGCGGCGAACAAAAATCATATTGCGGATATTGTTTTTGTTGAGCAAATAAACAGCTAAAAACGAAAGAAAATATTAATGTAAAAAGAAATTTCATTACTAGATTTTTATTTGAAGCGAAAATAGTTTAAAGATATTTTTAATAAAAAAAAAGAAATTAAGAATCAACAAATACAATAGTTGATAAGTTTAATTAAAACACTGGATTTCAATCTATTTTATAATATTGGGAAAATACTCCGGAAATAATTTTGATGTAGAACGAAATATATTTTTACGTGCATTTTTATTCAACTTTTCAAATTCAGAAATAATCTGTGAGAATTCTGAACGACTTGTTTCCTTACTATGTTGACAAAGCTTTTTCTCAGTTGGAAATTCCATAATTTCAGCATATTGTTCGATTTGTGCTTTATTCATTTCCAACAATGGTCGAATTAATTGCATTTCGCCAGCAAACATTGATAATGAAAAGGGCAACGAGCTAATTGACCCATGATAAACCATATTCATCAAAACTGTTTCGATGGCATCGTCCATATGATGACCAAGAGCAAGTTTGTTGCATCTGTGTTCACTCACAGAGCTGAAAAGTGCTTTACGCCTTGTAGAAGAACAAACAAAACAGGGAGTTTTGTTCCAAGCCGGAAAGTCAATTTCGATGGTTTTATAAACCATTTCTATTTTGTGTTGTTCGCAAAATTTATTCAAATATTCTTTATCAATTTCGTATAATCCCTGCAATTCGATATGAAGTGGAATTATTTCAAACTTTACAGGCGAATACTTCTGAATTTTTGCCAAAATATCGAGTAATACCATCGAATCTTTTCCACCAGATACACCAACCAAAATACGATCGTTTTCTTGAATAAGATTTTGCTTTACAATCGTTCTGGCAACTTTCTTTTTTATTTTTTCTATATATTTTTGAGAACTTTGCATAGGCACAAATGTAATATGAAAAATGATATACTCAATCTTAATAGCTTTTCTAAAGAAAAGAATTTGTGAGTCGATTCTGTTCAAATTTACCGAAATATTAAATTGCCATTTGATGTTTTGTAAGAATAAAATAAATATATTTGAGAAAAATAATATTTACCAAAAGGTCTACATATAAACAAGTTAGCGGTAATGCAAAAAAAAACATGAGACGACTTTCAATTATATCCATACTACTTCTTATTTCAACAGCAATATTTGGTCAGAAAGAGATTGAAGGAATATATATTGGACCCTATACAATGTTAAGAAACAATTTAATTTTGAAAAGAAATTATACCTTTGTTTTTGTTAGAAATAACTGGGAAAGTGGGAATGGCAAAATTTACTATGGAAAATGGACATATAATTGCGACACATTGACGCTAAATTATAAGAGCTATCGTCGTACAAGCGGTATTTGTAAATCTAGGACAATAAAACATCCATTCAAAATAAAAGAAATAGACATGGAAAAGTTTTTACTAATTAATAATATGTTGTGTAGGAAAAAAACCGATAAACCGGACGAATGTTATATTAAAGAAAAGTAATTACTAAACAATAATAAAATTGCACATACCGCTAATACTGTATTTGCTTAAGCGGCGGTAGGACGGGCAAGACAACAGACATGGGGCACATCCACAACATACTTTCACCGGCTGACATGGGTAAGCATGCCGCCTACTCAAATACCAAACCGTTATAATTCACCAATCATTTTTCTAAAAATTCATTAAACGAAATCGGCGTAATTATTTTCAGAGCTTTGGGAATAATTGACAGTTCTATTCTGTTTTCTATAAAAACAGGTTCGCCGTCGTAGTGTGCATGTGCATTGCTTTTGCGTTCGAGTATGGCTTTTTTAGCTGTAAATGTTTCAACCACAGATGACTTATAAATGGTTCGATTAAATATTCGGTAAATCAATTGAGGGACATGATAAAACTTAAACTTTTTTATTATCGTAATATCCATCAAACCATCTTGTATGTTAGCCTTTGGAGCAATAAATGTATTATTCCCGTATTGGTTAGCATTGGCAAAAGTAATAAGAAACGCAGTATAGTTTTTAGCTTCTTCATTTTCAATTTTCAAGATATAAGACTGCGATTTGTAATTTTTCAATTCGCTTAAAACAATTTTAACATATCTCCAAAATCCTCTTTTTTTATCAGTCGCAAATAAATACCCAATGTGAGCATCAAAGCCAACTCCTGAGGTACAAAAAAATGGAATATTATTAATCGTACACCCATCAATTGTCGTATAATGTCCATTTATTATATTTTCAATAGCCTTTTCGGCTTTTAAAGGAATTTTTAAATGTCGAGCCAATCCGTTTCCTGAGCCAAAAGGAACAATTCCAAATATTACATTTTTGCCAATTAGCGAAGCTCCCACTCTATTCATAGTACCGTCTCCTCCAACGGCAACAATTGTATCAAAGCCTTTATTTATGTAATTGTTTATTTCTTCTTCTATATTTTGCGAAGCATTTTTCCACCACAAAATTTCGTAAGTAAAACGACCGTTGATATTATTTGATAAGAATGTCTCAATCAATAGCGACTTTTTTTTACCCGCTTTAGGGTTAACAACAAAGAGTGCTTTATTTATTTTATAATGGTAATTTTCCATTTTTTCGATTAATTGAAATGCTATAAAACTAAAACCAAACTTCGGCATTCAATATTGTAAAATTAATGATTTTACCGAATAAACTCACGCCAAATTATAAAATACTGATTATCGTTTTTGTTTATGATTTTCTATTCCATAAATAATTCATACATTTGTAACAATATCAATATTCTTGGCATGAATAAAATTCTATTTTTCATAATTATTTTATTTATATTTTCATCGTGTAAAGTGCGTGAAAAATCTGTTGTGCCTGCACTACAAGAAGAAACAATAACTCAAGAAGATCGCATAAAAAGTTTAAATCGAAAACTTATTTCAGAAATTCTTTATACCGGTGATACTGAAATTATTCAAACTTTAATAAAAGATGGTGCCGAAATAAATACACTAATTAACGGAAATACTCCGTTAGGTGTTGCTGCCGGAAAAGATCGTATCGATGTTGTAAATATTTTACTCGAAAATGGTTCAAATATCAATAAAGTTGACGATAATGAGTTTACTCCATTGTTTATTGCAATAAGTAAAAATAATTACGAAATGTGTAAATTTTTAATTGAAAAAGGAGCAAATATAGAATTCGCCGATACCAACGGAAATACAGCACTAATGAATGCTTCTACAATGGGAAATCTTAAAATTGTTAAACTCATAATTGAAAAAGGAGCGAATATGTCGAAAAAAAATAATTACGGATATACAGCTCTTACATTTGCCGAAAATAATGGAAATACTGAATTGATTAGCTATTTAAAATCATTAATCAAACAATAAATTAATGGCATATATTTTGATAATTCTCGAACCAAATTAAAAAAAAACAGATATGAAACTACGAAAACTACTATTGGGAATTGCTTTCATAGCATTCTTTATGTCTTTATCAGACACAACATTAGCCCAAGAACCTCAAAAGAAAAAAGAGAAAAAAGCTAAAACAGAACTCAAAGAAAAGAAAGAATCAAGTGACAAAAAAGCAGCTCCTGGAGAACCTATCCCTGGTGCAGAAGTAACTTTAGAACAAGAGCCGGAAGCTGAAAAAGAAAAGGAAAAATCGAAGCCTACGGGCGAAATTATCGACGATGGAGAATTAGAAGACGATAAATAAGTGTGACTAGTCCTAAAAAAGTCGGAAGAAAAATCTTCCGACTTTTTTTATTTTATCGACTAATTCCCGATTACTAATCGCTCTTCCCTATTTTCTATTTATTACAAATTACTCTTCACTTTCCCTCAACCTTACTGTTTAAAATATTTCATAAATTGAGTTCTTTCAAAAATTATTGATTTTGTTGATTTATCTTGGCTTAATTTTCCTCTAAAATCGTTAAGGTTTTTGTATCCTTTTTGGTTCATAAAATCAATAATTTCGTTTAGCATTTTTTCAATTTGTTGATTTCCATTTTTGTAAATAGTTGATACTATTTGAGTTGTTGTAGCTCCAACTAAAATATTTTTCACAACATCTTTTCCGGTATGAATGCCTGTTGAAGCAGAAAAATCGCAATTTATTTTATTCGATAATATTCCAATCCAACGTAAAACATTTGCATTTTCGAGTTCATTGCTATAAATATGAGTTGATGTAATTTTTTCGTTTTCGATATCAATATCCGGACTATAAAACCTATTAAATAGAGTTATTCCTTTTGTTCCAATTTTTGAAATATCGACCATGAAATTTGCAAATCCCGAAAATTGAGAACTTAATTTAACCGAAATAGGAATTTTAACTAACAAACTAACTTTTAAAATTATTTCTAAATATATTTTTTCAATTTCGCTTCCTTTTGTGTTAATATCGCTTGGAAGTATAAAAATGTTTAATTCTAAAGCATCGGCTCCGGCAGTTTCAATGTCTTTTGCAAAACTTGTCCAATCTTCTGAACTTATGCAATTTACGCTTGCAATTATTGGAATTTCAACTTTCGATTTTGCATTTTTAATTAAATTTAAATAGCTATCAACATTGTGTTTTTTTAAATAGTACGAAACATAATTTTCTGTATCAGAATAAGTTTCATACATATTATTTACTCTTTCGGCATCAATATTCATTAAAATTTGCTCTTCGAACAACGATTTTAAAATTATTGCTCCTGCTCCACTTTTTTCTAATTCAATAATTTTTTCGACTGAATTTGTAAGTTCTGAACTTCCAATAATTATTGGATTTCGTAGGTTTAAACCTAAATATGTTGTTGCTAAATTTACCATAATTCGTTCATTAAAAATTTATCAATTCCAATTGCTGCTTTGTGTCCATTTGCAATTCCGTGAATTACATCAGGACCTTGAATAATATCGCCTCCAATAAACAACCATTCAATACTCGATTGAAAATAATCGTTTACTTCTATTCGTCCACGTTGATTAAATTTTAAATTTTGTTTAAATTCTTCGCTCAAATAACTTAAATCCATACCTTGTCCAATAGATTCTACCACCATTTCAGCGGCAAAAAATTTCTTATTTTGTTCATCAAACTTTGGATTAAATGCTTTGTTTTCGTCAAAAACCGATAAGCATTTTACAACGTTAAGTCCTTTAATTTTTCCGTTTTCTATTTCAATTTCTTTTGGTCCCCAACCTGCATCAACAATAGCATTTTCTTCTCGTGCTTCAACAATTTCTTCTCTATCGGCAGGCATAATTTCTTCGCTTTCTAAACAAGTTGCTGTTATATCAACTTTTCCGAATTTTTGATTTTGCAATCGTGCCAACGAACGAGTTATGTCCATTGCTACGTTTCCGCCACCAATTACAACAATTTTTTCGGCTAAAGGAACTTCATTTCCTAACGAAATTTCACGCAATAAATCGGTTGCAAAATAAACGTTTTTGTGGTCTGAACCTGCAATTCGAGTGCTTCGTCCGAGATGCAAACCGGTTCCTGAAAATACTGCATCGAATTGTTTATTTAAATCTTCGAGTTTTATATCTGTTCCAACATTTACATTGTATTTTATTTCAACTCCAAGGCTTAAAATATATTCAATATCTTTATCAATTTGATCGTAAGGTAAACGATATTCGGGAATTCCATAACGCATCATTCCTCCGGCTTTTGGCAATTTTTCGAAAATTGTGCATTTATATCCCATCAACGATAAATAATGTGCGGCAGATAAACCCGATGGTCCGGATCCAATTATTGCAACTTTTTTTCCGTTTTGTTTTAGGTTGTCGGTGTTTAGGATTTTTTTGTATTTTTCTGATGGATTTTGATCGGCAATGTAGCGTTTCAACCAACGAATTGATAATGCTTCGCCTTTGTGCCCAATACTACAAACGCTTTCGCATTTATGTGTACAAATTCTTCCGCATATTTCGGGTAATGGATTTGTTTCGTATAAAATTCGTAAACCTTCTTCTAAATTGTTGTTACGAATTGCTTTTATATATTCGGGAATTCCCATGTGAGCGGGACAAGCCGATGTGCAAATTCCACATTCAACACAACGGTCGGCTTCTAATTCTGCTTGTTGTTTTGAATATCCTGTAACAAATTCAATAAATGATGATGCTCGTTCATTGGCGTGAAGTTCGGGCATTTTTACTCGGTTGATATTATAAAATTCGTAATTTGGTTCAGGTTTTTTCCATCCATTTTCTGAATTATCCCAATCTTTTTTATCAACTCCGGGAATAAATCTATATTCTTCGGGATCGGTTACAACCCAAGTGTATGCGTCAGATAAACTTAATGAATTTGTTGTGCAAACATCAACACACAAAGCACACCAACAACAGCGTCCATAATCGAGCATTGGGCGAAGTCCGCTATCGCCATCTTTTGTTTTTATTCCTTCAACGGGAACTAAATCAATGGCTTCGTTTTCGCAAATGGTTTCACAAGTTCCACAACCAATACATTTGTCTAAATCGTTTTTATGAAATCCTCTATAACGAGGAGCTGCTTGTCGTCCAATTGGGTTTTTAATTGTAACAGGTTCTTTCACAATGTTTCCCCATGCCGTAAATGGACTTATTATATCTTTTAAACTCATATTTTTGATGGTGATTTGTTTATTCCTATTTTCTTACAAGAAATTTTTAATTTTATTTTTTGTCATTTCGAATTTCCTATGAGAAATCTATTTTTGAGATTTCTCGTCGTTGCACTTCCCTCGAAATGACAGCCCAACTCAAATTGTCATTTCGAACTTCCATTTATGTCATTTCGACCGCAGGGAGAAATCTCAATTCTTTAATTTTTATAGATTTCTCAATCGCTACCGCTCATTTCGAAATGACAGCCAATTTTATTTCAATAATTTCATTTTCAAATTAACACATTACCAAATTATCAAATTATCTTTCAATTTCCGGTGGACAAGTTTGTAACGAAACCATAATTGCGTGAACATCAGAAACATTTGCATTTATTAGCATGTGTTCTAATAATGTCATTGCGTGATTATAACTTGGTCCTCTTAAATTAATTCTTCGTGGTTTGTCGCTACCGTCGGTAACATAATACATTCCGTATTCGCCACGTGAACTTTCGGAGCGAACATAGCTTTCTCCTTTTGGAATTCGCCAATGTAAAACATTTGGTGTTTGTGCTTTAATATCGCCTTTTTCGGGCATTTTTGCCATAATTTGACGTATTAAATCAACGGTTTGAATTAATTCTTGATATCGAACTGTGCTTCGTGCATAAATATCGCCTTCTTTTGCTGTTGGTGGTTCAAAATCTAATTCCGAATATTTTAAATATGGATAATCTTTACGCACATCGCGGTTAATTCCAACGGCTCGTGCATTTGGTCCAACAATTCCAAATTTATCGACCCATTCTTTTTTAATTACACCAACTCCAATTGCTCTTTTTTTGAAAACAGCATTGTTGAACATTAATTTTTTGATGTTTATAATAAATTCGTCAATCAATTTTAAATTTTCTTCCATTCGTTGTTTAAAACCATCGGGCAATAAACCACGAACTCCGCCGGGTAAAATATACATGTGATAAATTCGTCCGCCTGTTAATTCTTCAAATCTGTCTAAAATTAAATCTCGTAAATACATTCCCCATTGAACTCCTAAACCTAACGAAAAGGTTCCCGCTTGACCCGGCACCGTTCTTAATAAACTTTGCAAACGAGCCATTTCTAGAACCAAGGTTCGTAACCATTCGGCCATTTCGGGAATTTCAATTTTGGCTAAATTTTCTATTGATTTTGATAAAAGATATTCGTTAAAATCGGGTTCGGCAACGCACATTCTGATACAAGTTGGAAATCCTTGAATGAATAAACGGCGTTCGATTAATTTTTCAAAACCTCTGTGTAAATATCCAACGTGAGTTTTTGCTTGAACAATTTCATCGCCATTTATTGTAATTTCAACCGCCATACTTCCTGTAATTCCCGGATGGTTTGGACCAACCCATAATTTTGTATATTTATGTGATGATAAATCAACATCTAAACTTCCATCGTCATTCATTGATGGATATTTACTTCTATCTGTTTGCCATTTAAATAAACTACTCATTTTTATTTATTTTTGCATTTGTTGGTGCGTTTGGATACAATTTTTCTTTCATATATGTTGCAGGGTCATATTTTTTTCTTCCTGGACGAGGAAAAAATGTTTCTTCGGAATATTTTTTTGTATCAAATTCTCTTCGCATTGGCGGTATATTATCCCAACCTTCTAATATAAAATTTTCTTCAATTCGTGGACTTCCGGGAAAATTAATTCCATACATTTCGCGAAGTTCTCGTTGGTAAGTTTCAATATGTTTCCACAAATGATGTGCTGATTGCATTTCGGCATTGTCTCTATTAATAAAACATCGAACAACTAAATCCATTTTTTTTTCGGGTTGATTTAAAAAATAACTTAATTGAAATTTTCCATCTTCAATCCAATCAACACAAGAAAGTAATACAAAATGTGTAAAACCTTCAACATCACGCAAATGCGTTATTAAATCAATTGTATTTTCGTGTGATATAGTAACATACACAAATTGCGGGTTCTGAAAATCAATTTCAGAAAGTGTGTATTTTTTATTTAATTGCTCTAATAAGTTTTTCATTTTTCGTTCTTTTTGTCATTTCGAGTTTCTTGCGAGAAATCTATTTTTTTTCAATCCCCCTCGCCCCCTTTTCTAAGGGGGAATTAGATTTGCTTTTCAATTTTATAATTTGTTTTATTTTCTTGTTTCCTCTATACCTTTATTTCCATATTTCCTCTATAACCTTCACTTTCTACCAATTATAATCGGGCATATTCCAATCTTTTATAATTTTTTTTTGATTTGCTTTATACCAATCAAAATTTTCGACATATTTATTTGCATTTTCAGCTTTTCCGTCTTTTATGAGTTCTTTTAGTTTTCCAAAACCTGCTAATAATGCTTCGGGGCGTGGCATACAACCTGCAATATAAACATCAACCGGAATATAATGGTCGAGCCTATTAATTGTGTTATAACTATCGAAATACATTCCTCCATTTATTGTGCAACTTCCAAGTGCAATTACATATTTTGGATTTTGCATTTGTTCGTAACTACGCACAACTCTTTTTAACGTTTTTACGGCTAAATATCCTGAAATAATTATTACATTTGATTGGCGTGGTGTTGGTCGCATTTGAACTCCATATCGGAAAGCATCGAAACGTGGTGTTAAAAGTGGTGGAATTTCAATACTTCCGCATCCGGTTCCAAAACCTAACACCCATAGTGACTCTGCTCTAGCCCAATTTAAGAATTTTTCAATAATTTTTGAACTATTGGGTTCGTGAACTTTGGGTCGTGCTTCTGAAAAATAATCTTGTAATGGATTTACTTCAATTATTTGTCCATCGGGAGTTTCTACTTTTTTTAACTCGTTTTCAGGAGCAAAAAATCTTGAAACACTTTCCATTTGTTCGTTATTTAATTTTTCGTCTGTCATTTTTTTTTCAATTAGCAATGTTCAATGAGCAATTAGCAATGAGCAATGAGCAATTATCAATTAGTAATTATCAATAGTAAATATCAATAGTAAATATCAATAGTAAATTCCCTAAAGCAACAGAATTGCAATAATTCCCAATATTAAAGGTACTTTTAAAAACCACACTACCGATTGTTCAATTCTAAATCGTGGAAAAACCATTCCAACAAAAACCGACCAAAAATAGATTAAGAATGATTTTATTATTAGTTCAAACCAATTGCTTGCTCCGCCAAAAAATAAATTCATAAACAACACAGTTTCAACTACGTGCAAAATTGCTGCGTTGGTTCTTAAAACACCTAAAAAAGTTCCGTGATATTCGGTTGGTGGTCCAATTGGAATTTCGTTTGGTGCTTTTACTAAATCGAATGGCGAATGTCCAAATGCTCCAAGTAACGATAGCATTGCAGCTGCGGTTGCAAATGGATTTGTGAACATTGTCCAATTCATAATTCCGCCTTGTTGTGCTGCCACAATTTCTGAAATTGATAATGTGTGATATTGAACGGCAAGTGAAATTACTGCTAAAGTCATTGGAACTTCAATGGTTGTGAATTGCGAAAGTCCACGGCTAATTCCAATAAACGAATGTGGTTGACCGCCTTCTCCTGCTCCAAGAGCCATTCCGAGCATTCCAAAAAATTGAAAATACAATATTAAAATTAAATCGCCTTGAAACGAAAAATTACTCCACAAATTTGAACCAAAAAGTATTGGCATAAAAAGAAACAAACCAACGCCTCCCGATAAACGAAAAACGGGTCCTAAATAAAACATAATTCCGTGAGTTATTTGCGATCGCACTGCGTAGTTTTTAATTAAATCAACCCAAGGTTGAAACCAAGGAATTCCGTATCGTCCGGCAACTCTTGCTCCAATTTTTCGCATAATTGCACTCATTAATAAACCCCAATTAAGAACTATCATTAATCCTAAAAAGGTAAAAAATAGTTTAGTAAAATCGATATTCATTTTAATAATATTTTACTTAAAAAATTAATTAAAAAACACAAAATATATAACCACTACATACAATACTATGTGTGTTAAATATGTTTGTCCGTTGCCACTATAAATTCGTCTAACGAAGCCCGAAATGTCGTGCACAATGTTTGTTGTTAATGTCCAAAAATCGGTAATCCAAGGAAGAACTAAAAATCCTAATGCTTTGTTGTAACCTGCAAAAATGTTGTATGAAACGTGTGTAGTTTCGGGTGTAAAAGGTCTTTCGCCCGAATATACAATGTTGAATTGTTTCACTTTTTGTGCTTTTCGGCTTAAAAATGCTAACCACGAAAATAAAATAGCAAACATAATTCCAACAATAATCATAATGTGAGTTCCGTGCCAATATCCTATTGATGTTGTTGCCATTCCTCCATTCCAATTTAATCCTCCTTCAGGGAAATATTGTGAAATCATTGTTCCTAATGGTTGAAGAATTAATTCGGGTTTTGCGGCAAAAATCATTAATCCAACTATTAAAATATAAATTGGAATTATAAACCAAATTGATATTTCTTTTACATTTCGGTGATTATCTTTTAGTTGTCCTAAAAAAATTGAACTTATCAATTTAAATAAATATAAAAATGCAATAATTCCTGAAAAAAATGCAATTGCTCCTTGTAAATACCAACCTTTTAAAATTACAGCATTGTACAACAACCATTTTCCGGCAAATCCTGATAAAGGTGGAACTCCCGAAAGTGCAATTATTGAAATTAAAACGGCTATAAATGCAAATGGCATTTTTTTAATTAAACCGCCCATTTCGTACATATTGTGTGTTTTAACTCTCAAAACTACTGCTCCAATTGTTAAAAATAGAATTGATTTATACATAAAGTGATTTATGGTGTAGGTAAATGCTGCCAACCAACCTAAATGTGTCATCATTGCAAAACCAAAAACAATGTATCCGAGTTGTCCAATTGACGAATATGCTAATAATCGCTTTGCATCTTCTTGAAAAACTGCTGCTAAATTTCCTATCAATGCTGTAATTGCTCCAAGCCAACCTAACACATACACAAGTTCAGAATATTGATTATTTTCAGCCCCCATGCCGATTAAAGTTAACACAATTCCAAAAACTCCAGCTTTTAATAAAATTGCTGATACCATCGGAGAAACATCGCTCTCAGCTTCAGCATGAGCTCCAGGTAACCAAATATGTAATCCGATTGATGCTGTTTTTGTTAAAAAACCAATTATTAATAAAGAATACGCCCATAAAGGAATATATTGAATATTGTTGATTATACTTAACGACCATGTACTTTGTCCTACGCTTGCTATTCCGAAAGCAGTTAAAATCGCATAAGCTCCTGCAAGAGAAAACAACATATAACTTAATGCGTGAGTCATTGAACGTTTTCCTCGAATAATCAAAAAATAAGAGCCGGCTGTCATCAGCTCCCATCCATAGAAAAATTCTAAGGTAGTTTTAGCTTCCAAAATTCCTGTTAACCCTGCATACATAAGCAATGCAACAGGATAAAAACCTATTCGTTTCCCTTTGTGTAAATAACCTGCAATAAGGGCTAAAATTCCACCTATTAAAAATATGACTTCAAAAATTAATCGGAGATTATCCAATTGAGGATAAATAGTGTAGAAATAAAAAATCATTCCAATAATTGCAATCGTATTTTTTATCAAAACGGGCATGAAATCTATGGCAAAAATAAGAGCGACAAAAGCCAACGGAATAAAATTAATAACAGAAGTAAATTCATTGTATTGGGCGATAAAATATCCTAAAACATATAACGATAATGCAACAATCCAAACTGGTATTATTTTATGGAATTCGATTTTATATTCTTCTGTTTTTTCTGCGTCTCCCTTAATTGCATATCCAAACCATCGGAATAAATAAATAGCTTCAAACAACGACCCTAATAGAATTCCAATAACCCAAACGATGTTTCCTGTTTTAACAAGATCCATAACCAACGTCCATTTTGCAAAAAACGAAGGGAATGGAGGAAATCCGATTAACGCAAAAATAAAAGTTCCCATCAGAAATAAAAGAATTGGCTTTTTACGAATAATAGACCAAGCCTTTAAATTAGATGCGTTAATAATGCCCGAAAGCCAGAATAATCCTGCTTTTGCAAAATAATGCGAAATTAGAATTCCGAAAAATATAAATGGAGCGTTTTCACCTAAAATATCCTTAAATCCTAAAATTGTTATTAGCAATCCAACTTGTCCTATCGAAGAATAACCAAGCATTCGGCGGGTATTATCTTGTTTGAGACCCAATAAATTACTTCCTATAAATGTTATCATTCCAATAAGAGCGATATAATAATTCCATTCAGCTCCGGCAAATGCCATAATTTTATATAAAACAAAAAGTGAAGCAGTCGTAGTTGCAGCAGAAATAATTGCCGAAAATCCAGCCTCTGAAGCCTCATAAATATCGATTCCCCAACCATTGGCAGGAAAAGGTTTTAGTTCTAACACAGCGGAAATCATTATTAAAAAAACCACGATAGTTCCTCCTTTATATGTCGATAAACTGATTCCAATAAAATCGTCAATATTTAAAGTTCCGGTGATAAAATAAGCAAAGACAATTCCTATGAGAAAAATTGTTGAAATTACACTTGTCGCTATTATATATTTAAACCCTGCACTAATTGAACGAGTACCTTTTTCAAGAAGAATTAGTCCGGCAATTGCCACGCTTGTTATTTCTGAAAAAACAAAGAGATTAAAAATATCACGTGTCATTACCAAAACATTAAGAGCCATTATAAGAATCAGGTAAACGACTTGTGCATCAGAACCTCTTTCTTTTAAACTTTTATACAAATAAACTGCCCCAAGAAAACCAATTAAATTTATCATTAGAGTGGCAATAGATTCGTATTGTCCCATTAGTAAATTTATGGCAAAAGGAGGCTTAAATCCTCCAGTAAAAACATAAGCTTCTGATAAATTATTAAAAGTTAAGGCATAAAACCATTGAAAAGAAATAAACGTCATAAAAGAAAGAGCGGCAAGCACTAATGCTCCAGTAAAATTTCGCCCAAACTTATTTAAAACTCCTATTGCAAAACCAACTCCAAGAGCTGTTGCGACAATAAATATTGGTGTTACCATTTTAAATCGTTAAATTTATTAATATGTAAAGTTTTTTTGGCAGTAAAAAGTTTCATTGCATATGCCAACATTAATGCGGTAACTCCAAATCCAATAACAATTGAAGTTAATACTAATGCCTGTGGTACCGGGTCAACAATTGAATCAGAAACATCAATACCAGCTTTTTGCACAACAGAACCGTCGATGATAGGAGCCGTTTTACCAATTACATATCCTAAACTTACAATCAAAATATTTATTCCTGCATCAGCAATTGAAAAAGCCAAAATAATTTTTACTATATTTTTTTGAGTTAATATACCCCAAAAACCAACAATAATAAGTATAAAGCCAAGTAATAAACTTATATGTCCTAATGTAAAATATTCAGTATTAATCATTTTTTTGTGATTTTTGATATTTGTTAAGAATATTAGAAATTTCAGCTCCTACTTTCAGTCCGATAAAGCTGTAAATGATTGGTATTGCTCCTGCACTAAAGAGTGCCCCGAATTCTCCTAAACCTGTAATTTTATTATCTAAAAAGCCTCCTGCTAAAATCAACCCAAATATACCGACAACAACGTAACCGACACCCGAAATACTTTCAACCCAATGTATAATTTGAGTATTTATTTTTATGTTTGGGTTTGCTAAAATCATAAGAGCGACTCCGGTTGCAATAATTGCTCCACCCTGAAATCCTCCTCCGGGAGTCAAATGTCCATTGATGAATACGTAAATACCAAACAAGAAAATTACTGGCACAAGAACATTTGATGCTGTAACTAAAATTTCGGTGGTATCTTTACTCGATATGTTTTTGCTTTCATCATTTTCTTTCAATTTTAAAAAGAATGAGATTATGGAAGCAGCAACAAACAAAATTGTTACTTCACCAAGTGTGTCAAATCCTCTGTAAGTAACCACAATAGACGTTACTAAGTTTGCCGCACCAACCTCTTTAGCCCCATTTTGTGCGTAATATTGAGCAATTCCTGTTAATCCTGTTCTTGCTTCGTAAAGCATAAATAAATCAAAAAACAATACGGCAAAAACAATTAAAATTACGGCTATAATAATATTCTTAAGCATCTGACTTTTTAATTTTATTTAAAACATAAAAGAAAATTAAGGTTGTTAATCCACTTCCAATGGCAGCTTCTGTCATAGCAACATCTGGTGCAGACATTAATAAAAACAAAATCGAAGCAAACAAACTAACTACTCCTACTGCAATAACTGCTAGAGAAAGCTTTTTGCTGTGTATCGAAATAAATGAAAGTACGATGGACGCTACTCCCAAAAAAATGGTTAATACGATATATAAAAATTCTCTATTCATTTTTTGGCTCTTTTATAACATTATTATTTAAATCGTCTCTTAGCACGTCAGTACTAGTGATTTTTGAAAGAGGAACTTTCATAAAATACGCTGCCCTCATTAAAACATGTGATGACACCGGATTAGTGATGTAAATAAATATTATTAAAATAGCTGCTCTTCCTAACCAATTTTCGCCGGTAAACCAATGTTCATATTTTAACAATGCTATTCCAACAAAGGATACAATTGCTCCAAAAGTTGAAGCTTTGGTTCCAACTTGTACTCTGTTATAAACATCAGGCATTCTTAAAAGCCCAATTGCTGAGACCAACAAGGACAAAGAACCGCCTAAAAGAAAAATCCCACCTATTAATTTTATTATATCCATAATTATAATCCTTTCTGAATATATTTTGCAACTACAATAACTCCCATAAAACTCAATAGTCCATAAACAATTGCAACATCAATATATATCATTCGATTTGATAAAATTGCTAAAATACCAATCAAAACAAGCCCTGATATTGATAAAACATCGAAGGCAATAATTTTATCAACTAGTGTTGGTCCTTTAATAAAACGTAGCATATTCAAAAACATAGCAATGAGTAAAATTGCTACCGCTACATATATTATAAAATCTGTATTAATCATATAATTCTTTCAATATGTTTTCAAAAGTATCTGCTATTTTTTGAGTTGCTTCCTCTATATTTTTCGCTTCTACACTAATCCAATGGATGTAAAAAAAGTCTCCTTCGATATGTACTGTGAATGTTCCAGGCGTTAATGTAATTGAGTTGGCCAATATTAATCTCGCCATCTTCGATTTCAAATTTGTTTTTATTTTAACAATTCCAGGATTAATGGGTAAGGTGGGCGATAAAACTCTTTTGGTAACATCAATATTTGCTTTAATTAATTCTCGAATAAAAACAAACAAATAAATAAACGTGTATAAAAAAGCTTTCGGTGTTATTTTTATTCCCTCAAAAACACTGCATTTGCCACAAAAAATAACACTTATTGCAAGTGATAAAATTACGCCAACAACTAGAATTATTGGATTGAACGACCAATTTAGCAAAAGCCATGAAATCATCATTACTACAAAAGCAACTATTACATTTTTAGCTTTCATCAAGATTAATATTATTTAATTTTTTTGTAAAATTTTATAATGATAAAGATATAGATATGTTAATTTATAACTTTTGAAAACATCGTTTTATTAGATATATTTGCATTATAAATTAGAAGACCTATAAGTCGTTTTTTATATATTACAAAATAGATTTATGTTAATAGATGAATAGATTTTTGTTAGTTTATTTTATTAATGTTTTGATTTATAAATATTTATAAACCAGTAAAGATGAGTACCTCAGAACATATTTGTTTAGCTTGTGAAAACAAATCGTCATGTTTTAGACAACTTTCTGTCGATGAACTTGATAATATTTCGCCCAAAAGGGTTGAGTTGCGGTATAAAAAAGGAGAGGTTATAGCTAAACAAGGTTCTTTCGTAACTCACATTTTATTTGTACAAAAAGGTTTAACTAAAGTTTATAAAGAGATTAATGAAAAAGATAATTTAATTTTAAGTTTATATCCCAAAGGAACTCTAATTGGTTTGCCATCATTATTTCGAGATGATTTTTTACAGTATTCAGTGGCTGCCGTTGAAGATACAACAGTTTGTGCAATTGATAAAAAAACAATTGAAAACCTTGTCAAAACAAATGGAGAATTCGCGGCTTCTATTATTTCAACCATGACCAAATGTACGTTTTATCACTTCGATAAAATATTTTCGTTAACTCAAAAACAAATTAATGGTAGAATTGCTGAGACACTTTTGTTCTTAGCAAAATACATTTATTATTCTGATAAATTTCACTTGTCGTTGACAAGAAAAGATATTGCTGAATTTACCGGATTATCAGTAATGAGCGTAGTAAGAGCATTAAAAGATTTCAAAGAAAGTGGACTAATATCAGATAATAATGGAGAAATGGAACTGCTGCAAAAAGACAGTCTGAGGAAAATTAGTGAATTGGGTTAAAAAAACATTAGCTCTCTCGTTGGAATTTTTCCCATTAACTTCAAAAAAATATTTATTTCGCTGGCGATAATCTCAACGAAGGGAGAAAGCATCATTTGAACATGCAAGACCACAAAAAAGGATTATCGCTTCCGATTTTTAAAGGAAATCATAACAATATTAACCCTACATATTTATTTCATTATGTTTCGTTTGTTTAATGCTTTTTGAAATTTTCGAGCATTAACTGAATGCTGAGCCATCGTTTCAGCAAAATTGTGATAACCCGAAAAATCTTCTTTTGCACAGAAATAAATATAACTATGCTTTTCGTAGTTTAAAACAGCATCGATTGCCGAAATAGAAGGAAAATAGATTGGTCCAGGAGGTAAACCTAAATATTTATATGTATTATATGGCGAATCGTATTGCAAATGGACTTTCAATACTCGATTAATTGTAAAATCGCCTACGGCATAAATTACTGTGGGATCAGCCTGTAAAAGCATATTTCGTTTAAGTCTATTCATATATACTCCAGCAATAATCGGACGTTCGTCCTTTTTTTGCGATTCAAGTTCAACAATTGAAGCCAAAATCGAAACATCAGACTGGCTCAGCCCTATATTATTTGCTTTTTGTTTTCGTTCGTCGGTCCAAAAGGCTTTGTATTCTTCAGCCATTCGGGCAAAAAACTCTTCGGCAGAAGTATTCCAAAAAAATTCGTAGGTATTTGGGATAAACATCGTCATTACTGTATTCGTTGTAAATCCATATTTTGAGCAAAAATCAGAATCTGTGAGCAATGAGATTATCGATAACGAATCAGCTTCTATTTTTCGACCAAGCCTTCCGGCTAATTGAGCCTTAGTTCTAATGTTTGTAAACGTAACATTTATCGGTTCTTGATTTCCCGAACGAAGCAAATTTATGAGTTCGTTATTACTCATTCCGTCTCTTAATCGATATCTTCCAGGCTTAACCACTGAAAATTCTTTTAACTCGGAAACCCATTCAAATGAACTTCGATTATTTATAAGGTTTTTTTCATACAAGAGATTCACTAAATCGTTGAATTCATAGCCTGTTTTTACATACAAAAATTTGTCAGATGAGTTTTTAAGAACAACATTGGGAGCATAAATTTTTTTATACGAATCGTACGAAAAAAAAGCTGCAGAAGCAATGAGAATAAGAAAGAAAATGAGAATAATCCTGATAATTTGTTTTTTATTATTTTTCTTTTTTGTAGCCATCGCTAGTAGAGTTAAAAAAATTTCAAGTTTGTAAAGTTAAGAAATAGAAGTTAGATGTTAGAAGTCATAAGATTGAGTTTTTAACATTTTATTCTTAACATTTTATCATTCCGAATTTCCTATGAAAAATCAGCCCCTTATTTATTGCTAAATTTCTCCGCTTTTCTAGTATATTTTTGGATATTTCGTTGGATTATATTCGTTCATTATTTCGTAAACTCGTTCGAAAACATCTTCAGCATTCGGATTTGAAAAATAATCGCCATCGGTTGTATAAGCCGGACGATGTTCTTTTGCAGTTAGTGTTCGCGGAGCCGAATCGAGATATTGAAATGCCTTTTGCTCTTCCAATACCTTTTGCATCATAAAAGCAGTCGCTCCCCCGGGAACATCTTCGTCAAAAAATAACACTTTATTTGTTTTCTTTATCGACTGCAAAATTGTGTGATTAATATCAAACGGAAGTAAGGTTTGTACGTCAATCAACTCGCACGAAATATTAAATTCGCTAAGCTGAATAACCGCATCTTGAGCAATACGAACGCACGAACCATAAGTTACAATGGCAATATCTGTTCCTTCGTTCAAAATTTCTGGCACACCCAGCTGTATACAATATTCACCAATGTTGTCTGGTCGTTTTTCTTTAACTCTATACCCATTTAACGGTTCAACAACCAGTGCAGTATCGTCAGATTTTAACAAAGTATTGTAAAATCCAGCAGCTTGATTCATGTTTCGGGGAACACAAACATAAATTCCACGAATCGAATTTATGACCATACTCAATGGCGAACCTGAGTGCCAAACTCCTTCGAGGCGGTGTCCTCGAGTACGAATAATCACAGGAGCTTTTTGCCCTCCTTTGGTACGATATAGCATAGTTGCCAAATCGTCGCTCATGGTTTGCAATGCATACAATAAATAATCGAAATATTGTATTTCGGCAATCGGTCTAAATCCTCGCAAAGCTAATCCAATTGCTTGTCCTAGAATGGTCGCTTCGCGTATTCCGGTATCAAATATTCTGTTTTCGCCGTATTTTTCTTGTAAACCTTCCAGTCCTTGATTTACATCACCTAATCGCCCAGAATCTTCGCCAAAGGTTAATAATTCTGGATATGTTGAAAATAATATATCGAAGTTATCGCGAATAATCTCACGACCTTGGACATGTGCCGAATTTTCTGAAAATGCTGCAGGAATTGCGACAACTTTCAAGGCTGAATTTTCGCTTTTACTGTATAAATGACTACTGTATCTATCTGCGTTTTCGTTATATTTTTCGCTTAGCCAATTAGCCAAGCCTTTTTTTAATGGTTTTTCAACTCCGCAGGTTTGGCAAACATATCGAAGAATTTTTTTTGCCGAACTAAAATTATCTTTTCTAATTGGAGTTTGAATTTTCTGTAATTCATTTACAATATAATCAATCTTATCTTGCTTAGGACAAGCACCACACGAAAATTCGCTATTAATAAGATTCAATAATTCGGTCTTTTCTTCTTTAATAGGATTTTGAAAATCATTCCAAGCATCTTTTTTGGCTTGCAAGGCTTCTGTTTTTGCTTTGTTTTCGATGTTATCTAGTTCTGTATTATTAGCGATATGGGTTTCGATAAGCCATTCACGCATTTTACTGATTGGATCGAATTCCGTTTCCCAATTCAGTCGTTCTTTCGACTTATATCGCTCGTGCGAACCGGAAGTGGAATGACCGTTGGGTTGAGTCATTTCTTCGATGTGAAACAATACCGGAATATGTTGCTCGCGACAAATCGAAACGCCCTCTTTATATATTTTGCACAATTCGGGATAATCCCAACCTTTTGCCTTATAAATTAAAAAACCATCTGACCGCTCATCTCTTTTAAGTCCTTTGAGCAATTCGGAAATACTTTGCTTAGTGGTTTGATATTTTTTTGAAACCGAAATTCCCCAACCATCGTCCCAGACCGACATAGCTAAAGGAACTTGCATAACTCCGGCAGCATTCATCGTTTCGAAAAAATGACCTTCTGACGTACTTGCATCGCCAATGGTTCCAAAAGCAACTTCGTTTCCATTTCGTGTAAAATTACTAAAATCAGCTTGCTTACTTTCTATTGACATATTGCGATAAATTCTTGAAGCCGATGCCAATCCAAGTAAACGAGGCATCTGCCCTGCCGTAGGAGAAATGTCGGGCGATGAGTTTTTTTGATTCACAATTTTTTTCCATGAACCGTCTTCGTTTAAACTACGTGTAGCAAAATGATTATTCATTAACCTTCCTCCGTTAGAGGGATTGTTTTTCAACGATGTATCGCCATACAATTGTGCAAAAATTTCTTTTGCGGTCATCATTTCGGCTGCCAACATAAAAGTTTGATCGCGATAATATCCCGAACGAAAATCGCCGTTTTCAAAAACCTTTGCCATTGCAAGTTGAGCAATTTCTTTTCCATCGCCAAAAATTCCGAACTTTGCTTTTCCGTTAAGCACCTCCTTGCGTCCAATAACGCTTATTTCGCGACTCAATACGGCAGTGTAATAATCTTTTAACACTTCTGTCTTAAAGTCGTCGAAACTGATTTTGCTTTTTTCGTCCATATAATATTATAGCTTTTCAAAGCAAAAATAAGAAATTTAATTATTAATTGACGGTTAAAATTTAGATAGTAAAAACTTGAGTTCGATTATAAAAAGTGATAATTACTCAGAATTAAGTATTTGGTTATTTGAAAATTAATTTTAGGCAAGAAGTTATAATCAATAATTCCCGAAATTAAATTTGTGAAAGAATGAAACATCCTTATATATATAATGACAAGGATATTTTTATCACTCCTGTTTTTAAAACTTTTGTTTTTTCCCGATGTTGGTGTTATCACCAACATCTTTTTTCACGTTTTCAATATATTCTTTTTCATATAAATTTCAACTATCCATTCGTTTGTTGGTGATAAAACCATCAAAGGCGGAATCTTACAATTTCTGCTCATTACTCAATTTTATTCTTTTTTTTACCACATGGCTGAGGCTGGTGGTAGCTGGGGGATAAAGTTTATTGAGATAATTTTTAATTCATTGTATTAAATCAATAGTTCGTTCAACTTTGCCAAAGTTGATTTTAACCAAAGTATAACACGCTGATAATCAGCAATATTTCAATTCAACTCAAGCTTTGGCAAAGTTCTTAAAATCAGAGGTTTACAAAAATTAACCGAAGTATTGATTAAATCATACCCCATTTTATTGAATGACATTATTTTTTTTCGACAAGCCTATACCCATTGCATGTAGGGCATGTTTCAAATGTTACAGGACTACATGAAACGCCATAACTTGTTACAGTTCCGCCCCACGATCCAATTTTAGTTACATCGTCAACAGTATGTCCCATAAGGTAATTTTTTTCGATTTTTCCGTATCTCATGCCTCCTCCTGAAATTATTTGGCCACTTCCTTTGCAAGTAGGGCAAAGCATGGTTTGGGGTTGAGGTGGTGGAGGGGGAGGAATAATTTCTTTCCCGTCTTTGACTTCAATAGAATCTCCTTTTGGCGAGTAATATGCTCCATTATATTCGTATCCTTCATCATCATATTTGCCCCTAAATTTATATCCGTTTGAGTAATAATATATTCCTGATAGGTAGTAGTTATTGTGGCATAACCCCTCGAAACGGTCTCCATTTGCAAGAAAACATGTGCCATGCCCTTCACGAGCACAATTATTAAAATATCCTACATATTTGTTACCGCCAGGATATACGTATGTTCCGTAACCGTTCACACAATCTCCTTCAAGGCAGCCTTTTGTCGGAGCAATCGGTTCTCCAATATCAACGAATACTGTTGTAGATTTCTTTACTTGTGTTCCCATGTTGAATTCTACATTTTCGGAACTTCCATCTGCATGGTAAAGAATTCCTTTCCCATTTTCTTTGCCATCGGTAAATTCGCCAGTAAACTTCTCGTTACCACCATAATCTATTGTACCTACACCGTGCATCAGTCCACTTTTAAATTGTCCTTCGTAAACACACCAGCCAAAATCATATTTTCCGTTTCCGTTTTGGCAGTCTCCTTTTAGGCATTGAGCAAAACTTGTGTTATTTAATAATAACGATAGAACAAGGTATATTATGAATTTGCTCATTTGAAGTACTTTATTTATTTTGCAATTCTTCAATCCTTTTGCCTACAGCTTCTGCTTCGCTTCTCCTGCCTAAATCTAAAAGGAAAAGACCTTTTGCATTGAGAGCTCCAAGATTATCAGGTTCCATGCTCACAGCTTTCTCTGCATCTAGAAGACCAGCTTCAAATTTTCCCAATCTGTAATAAATATTTGCTCTAGTCATATACGAATTGAAAACACCTGGCTCAAACTCCAATGATTTATTTATTGATGAAAGAGCATCGTCCAACAAAGTTAATTCAATTTCGCAGGCAGCCTTGTTATTATACATGTTAGCATCTTTGCTTCCAGCTGCTTCACATTTTCTAAAATTATTTACAGCTTCTGTAAAATTGCCAATGCTACCATATAAATTTCCAACGAGTGAGTACCCTGAAGGATTTCCTGTGAAATAGCCGGCATCAATGGCTTTATTAATAATTTCGATTGCTTCGGTAGTTTTTCCAACTGAGTTCATGGCTTGTGCTTTGTTTAAAATGGCAGATGTAAATTGGGGATTTAAAGCCAAGGCTTGATCAAAATCTGCAATAGCCAGATCAAATTTTTCAAGTCTTTTGTACATTTGACCTCTCATATCAAAAACTTCGGGAGTAGGAGCTAACTCGATGCTTTTGTTTAAATCTACGATAGCTTTATCGTAAAGATTCTTTCCTGCAAAAGCTTGAGCCCTAAAAAAATAACCTCCTCCATCGTTTGGTGCAAACGATAGGTATTTTGTGATATCTGACAAGGCTGAATTAAAATTTCCCATTGCTATATATAATAGCCCCCTATTTATCCAAAGTATAGCTGTGTCAGGAGCTAGTTCAATCGCTTTGTTTTGATCGGCAAGGGCTTTTTCATACTCTCCAAACATATAGTACAAATATCCGCGATTTCCATATCCAATAGCAAAACTATTATCTGCTTTTACTGCTTTGTCAAATAAATTGAATGCATCTTCATATCGTTGCTCCCCAAATGCTTTTTCGCCGCTATCGTTGTATTCTTTACTTGTCTGTGCAGTTAGGTTTGTACAGATGATTAATCCTAGTATTACAAAACTAATTTTAATTATTTTTTTCATGGTTTTTAATGGTATTATAAATTTAAAAAAAAATGCTCAATTATTGTTAACTTTTATTCATTCTTACCAAAGTTAAATATTTTTTAATAATCTATACTTAGAAGTTTTTTAATTTTATATTATAAAGGTAAAAATTATTCTACGAATATCATTAAAATAGATTTTATTTTTTTCAGCTATATACTTTTAAGCATTTCAATTTAAACTAGATAGCAATTACTGAGTATTAGTTTTAAAATATTTAACATTTGAGTATTTTGTTTATTTTTGTTAATAAATAGGGTAATAAAATCTAAAAAACATATTTATGAAAAATTTCCAACTCCTCTTATTTGTTTGCATAGTTTTAATAGGAACTGTGAAATCGCAAACTTCTTCAGATATTAATGTTGGCTATAATGGAAATTGCACCAACGGTTACGGAACTTATTTGTTTGAAGACGGAACCCAATATGTCGGTTTATGGAAAAATGGAAAATATGACGGACATGGAATTTATTATCATTCGAGTGGAGAAAAATATATTGGCGAGTTTGCGGATTATAAATACAATGGATTTGGGATTTACAATTATGAAGATGGGAGTATTTACAAAGGTTACTGGAAAGATGGAGTACAAGATGGTCCTGGAATTATGTATAACTCAATTGGAGAAATAACACATCAAGGTATTTATTTTAATGGTGAATTTATTAACACAAAAGAAGTGTTTAATATGGGATGTTATCCTTCATCTAACGACTTTTATAACTCAGACCTTGTTCAAAATAGTCAGTTAGATTGTACCATATTCAATAAAATTTCATCAGGTCTTGACGATTGTTTCACCGGATTATACGAGAAGTATGAATATGATTCATACAGTGACGATGCCGAATATTATTCTTGGAAAGCAAATGTTTCATTTCCTCCCTTTGAGAAAGGTTCTGTAAATTGGGACTCACATCATTATTATAGAGCAAGATTTGAAAAAGATGTTGAAAATTCAGATTATACTTTTTTCAATGAAATTTCGGGGTTTATAAAAAAATGTTGTGGTGAAGGTTGGACAGAATGCTATGGGATAGATTATTCAGAAGGATTAGAAAGGTATTACAAATTAAGAAAAGGAAATAAATACATTTATGTTGAGCAGGAAACATTTTATGACTATGGTGGTTTTTTTTCTATTGTAACATTAACATTTGAATTAAATATTCACCAACCAAAAGAATAGTTTAATTAGTAGACATTATACCGAATAAGAAATTATATGCTAAATTTAAAGATTTGTATGACTCCAAAGGAGTCGAATGTTTATAGCAGGATTGTACAGCTATAAATAGTTCGACCACTACGTGGTCGAACTATTTGAAATTTTCTCTAAAAAATTATTCGGTATAAACCCTATTATTTCATACTTAATCTACACATTAAAGTTTATATCGAATATGGGTTTAATCCGTTAGATTTTACTGGCGGAGCCATCTCATATATAACATTTTGATAAAGATTTAGGAATGAAATATTCGATAGATTTTTTAATCTATATTTTATGCAGCAAATATGATGAGTCGATTTGAGTTACTATGCAAAAG
>Ga0209417_1000174_pt1 | contig 170473 bp, 146 predicted proteins | sample RifGroF2_FD_184002 | JGI IMG/M metagenome (GOLD analysis project Ga0209417, IMG submission 184002) | Groundwater microbial communities from Rifle, Colorado, USA - Groundwater F2 (SPAdes) (version 2) | ecosystem: Environmental > Aquatic > Deep subsurface > Groundwater | place: Rifle, Colorado... | reverse complement strand
AAAAGATGATCCATCAAAACAACATTTTCCCATTAGCTATTATCGACGGTGTTACCCTAAAACTTAAATAAAAAATTTAAATTTCCTTTGGGCAATCCTTTAATTAACCTAAGATATGGGTACATTTAAGATTTTTAGAATTTGTTAGCAAAAGCAATTATTAAGATTCAACTCGATCCCAACTTGGGTTTTTGTAAAGCTGCTTGAAATTCCATACTTTGATAGAAAATTAAATATAAGGCGTCATAACATATTGCTCCGACCTTTCCCCGTTTATAGTACCACTGGTAGAGTAACCAGCGTTATTTAATGCTTCCTCCACAGGCAATGCCTGTGGAGCTTTTCTCGTTCTCTAAATTCTTCCAGTGTTAAATAGCCCAATGAACTATGCGCCTGGCCGTATTGTAATCAACACACCATCACGCGATAATACACCCTGGCATGTTCAAGATCGAGAACCAATTCTCATTTAAACATTCATACCTTATTCGCACATTGAAACTTTCGATACTACAAGATATCCCTGATATGTAGAAGACTATAACCATAATAAAATCAAATCTCAGCAAAAATAATATTACTATTAATAGCTTGATTTGGATTAAAAAGCAGCATTAGAACGTTCATTGTTACTTGTAAGGTAAATTGGTAAAAATAAAATTACAATTTGTTATTTTGCGCAATATATGAAAAATGGGTAAAGCCTAAAGCACGTTTATTGATTGTGTTTTTTGATTTCAAAAATATTAATTAAGTTTTTATTAAAATATATTCGATATAGTAAATATGGTTATGCAATTTATAATTTCGCTTCTATCGAGAGGTTTTTTTTAGTTGCTGGGTGTTTTGTTCATAAGCAGTCTTACACCAAATGTTCAAAATCTGCAAGACGTTTCTTTGCTTAGGAGTTTCAGAAATGAAAACATTATTAATGACATTCTTCTCAAATACCCAATCAAAGCTAACATTAACAAGATTTGATTTTACCTGGACCGATTGTAAAAAGGAAATCATCGTACAAATCAAAAATATCGGAAACCAAAACACAGGACCTTTAGAGATCGATTTTGACCTTGAAGAAGAGAATATGTCAGAAAACTTTCTACCACATATTAGTCGTACTATAAACGAATTGAAAAAAGATGATTCAATTGATTTTACAGCAGATTTTACTGTTCTTGCCCAACCAAACAATAAATATTTAGCAGATGTTAGTAAAATACTCATACATGTTGAGGGTAAAACAAAAGGTAACATTCCCATAATCTCTACGGGTAATAAAGACAGTAATATAGAGATCAATAAAACTTAAATTTATTGAATTTTTAAAATCATGAAATAGATTTTGTTTTGAGGCAGGAATTTCATTTGAGGGATATGCGAGTTAATAATGACATAACAAATGTGAGAAGGTCAACTCTTCTTCTATATCTTACGCGTCTTCCCTGTTTTAAATTAAAATAAATAAATTTGGAAATATTTTATCCCTCTTGAACCTATATTTTGGCAATATCTATAACCTTTTTATTTACATTACTCATGGCTGTGTTATAATTAGGATTTTATATAATTTATAATTTTTCTACTTTTTCAAAATGCGGCTAGCTCTTTTTAAGGAATTCAGGAATGAAAAGAACTCTAATGATTATGTTTTCAGATGACAATCAAGATTTAACTCTAACTAAATCGAGTTTTATTTGGACTGATACCACTAAAAAGGCTACCATACAAATTAAAAATACCGGAGACAAAGATATAGAGTCATTAACAGTTTATTTTAATGTGGAGAAAGAAACCGTTTCTCAGGGCATTCATCCTCAAATCAGCCACGACATTAAAGAACTTAAAAAAGGTGCTTCGGTTGATCTAACAGCAGATTTTTCTTTACTTGCAGCACTTCCGCATAATGAATTTCTTGAAGATGTGAGTAAAATAACTATTTTTATTGAGAATCAAGTAAACGGTAAAAAAACGATACCATTGACCACAGCAAAGAATAAAAACCTTCGGGGAAGGGAATTTGCGAAAACAACATCTTAATTTTAAAACTTTGAGTTTAAAGCATCATACTTGTGAGCTATGATTGAAAATTCTTTCTGTATAAAATAAGCCGTTTTTATTTATTGAAGACATTGAAATTTAGGGTTTTAAACGCTTTCACTGTGCGCTTTTAAAATCGTGCGAATTTACATTATGAAGGATGTATTTATTTTTTCTAAGGAGGCTTAAAGCGCCAAGGCTAAGCAGGACAATCGTCGCAGGTTCGGGCACAACGACATTAATAATCTGTTCCTGACTACCGACTAAAGTATTATAATAAATATTTAATCCGTTGAGATTCAGAGTACCTAATCCATCGGCAAAGACAAGTGTATCGACATATAACGCTTCATTAAAACCAACAAAACCATTTCTATTTCCGTTATCCATCAGGTCTGCAAGGTAAATATGCGCATTTTCGCCAATGACTAAATTCGGCAGTGAAAAATTATTTACATAACCTTCGGAAACTTCGCCATTATCGAGTCCGGCGATTTCAAGACTGCCCCAATTGCCGAAGTTTTCTGTTACTGCTGCAATACCACCTTTCATTTGCAGAGTTGAATCAGAAGTAAAAATCCAATCAGCTTCGTCTGTCTGCGCTGTGATTAAATCATCGAGAATGGTTAATATGCCGTCTATTTCAATTTGACTTGTCGAATCGATATACAAATCGTTTGTCTGCATATTGAAATTTGTCGAAGAGGAACTTAGCTGCAATTTTCCGCCATTGACAAGAGCAACATCGCCGGTTGTTGAGACATTCTTGCGATAGATATGAATTGTACCGCCGTCGGCTCGCCATCTGCCGCTGCCTGAAACATTATTTTCAATGGTGAGCATTCCGCCGTCAGCGGCGATTGTGCCGTTATTGATAGTCTCGACCCTTATGTTGCCAATTCCGCCTGTTGTGGTTTTAATCGTTTGATTTTGTCCGATGGTTAAAATATCACCGGTCGTATGAACTTTATCTATATAATTATAACCGCCTGTCGCGAGCAGCACCTCTCCTGTTCCGCCGAGATTAACTGCTCCGTCACAATACAGAGATGCCGTATAGTATCCCGGGTCATCTGAAAGCCGTATTTGTCCGTTGTTTGTTATATTGTTTTGCAAATAAAGAGATTCAGTAGTTGCCCCGCCGAACGAGACGGATGTATTTTCGCCGACTGTAACATTATTAAAACGACTGGTTGTGCTGTCTATGTTAAATGTCCCGCCGGTTAAATTACCACCGTTAATTATGCTGCCGTGAACAGTGAATCCGCTCGATGAATCGGCATAAAGCTGACCTGAGGCGTTGTTTAGTGTCATCGTTTCTAATTTGATTGTGCTGCCATTTATTGAACGGAGTTGATTGTTATTTTCGACATCTTCTTTTATTGTGATTGTGCCGCTATCTGCGGAAATGATTCCATTGTTAATCACATCCAGATATATTTCGCCAGACGCTCCGCTTTCGGTTCTGACTGTTTGATTTTCACCTATGGTTAAACTGTCGCCGGATGTATTGGCCTTTTGTATCCAATTATAACCTGCAGTAGCAAACACCACCTCGCCTGTTCCACTAAGATTAACCGCACCATCGCAATTAAGAATAGCCGCATAAGTGCCGGGATTATCCATCAGACGAATCTGGCCATTGTTTTCGATACTATTTACTTTAAGATTTTCGCTGGTCGCACCACCGATTGCTATAGCAGTATCTTGGTCAAGCTCCACGTTATCAAAGAAGCTGGTTGTTCCATCGATAGAGAATGTACCGCCGCCTGTTAAGGTCCCGCCGGCAATCGTACTGTTGCTGATATTGAAACTGCTTCCTGAATCAACGCTTATTTGTCCGCCGGTATTATCTGCCGTCATCGTACTTAAATTTACGGTTCCGCCATTGATTGAACGGAGTTGGTTATTATTTTCGACATTTTCATATATTGTAATTGTGCCATTGTCTGCGGAAATGATTCCATTGTTAATCACATCCAGCCATATGTCGCCGGTCGCGCCGTTTTCGGTTCTTATGGTTTGATTTTCACCGATTGTAATGGAATCTGCGGCAGATGAATTCGCATAGGTAATCCTGTTATATCCGCCGCCTGTTGCAAAAACTATTTCGCCACTGCCATCAATGTTCGCCGCACCATTACATTGGAGAGCAGCGATATAAACGCCTGGATTGTCTATAAGACGAATTTGGCCGTTATTTGTAATATTGTTGAACTTGAGATATTCATTGTATGTGCCGCCGAGCGCGACAGTCGCATCATCGTCAATTGTTACATTGTTAAAAACGTTAAGTGTACCTTCGATATTAAATGTTCCGTCTGTTAAAAGTCCGCTTTCAATCGTGCAATTATTGATATTGAAATTAGCGCCGCTCGATGCGGAAAGCGTTCCGTTTGTGTTATTTAAAGTCATTGTGTCTAAATTGAGTGTGCCTGATTGAGCGGCTATGAGATTATTGTTTGTTATGTTTTCATTCAGATTAAGCGTTCCGCCGTTTGAGCGGATAGTGCCGTTATTTATAATATTTGCAACATTGACTATCCCGCTTCCGCCGCTGTTGGCCTGAAGTGTAAAACCGCTGCCGATTGTCAGAGTGGCTGCGCCATTGAGATAATTGTAGCCTGTGGTCACAAAATCGATTGACCCTGTTCCCTGCATCAGAGAATCGCCGGCGATGTTAAGGGTTGCGGTATATGTGCCGGGGGCATCATCTATCGATATTCTGCCGTTGACATTATTCGTACCGCCGGCAAGGGTCAGAGATTTATTGCCCACCGTGTCGCTACCGATGCTTATAAAACCTGCCGACTCTGAAATATTGACTGTGTTAACAGTATATGCGCCATCAACTTCGACATCAGCAGAGCCGGGAATGAAAACATTGAAATAATATTCAATTGCAGGATTGTTGTTCGGAGGCCCGTAATCCCAATTATAGATGCCGCTCCAGACGCCGTAGCCCGGACCACCCCAATGAGAATCCCAAACAACCGCGTTAGCTAAAAGTGGAAACAATAGAATTGCCAGCAGACTTACGCCTGCTCTGAAGAGTTTCTTCTTTCCCATTATTCTTCTACTCCTATTCCTGCATTGTCAATAACTTACAAACTCGTCTCGGTTAGTCCTCTTTATGAAACCAACAATAACCGTTAGATTATAACCAAAACCAGAAAAAACGCAATACATAACCTGACTTTTTTTGCCACATAAGGTATTGCAAACAAAACAGTTATGATTATTGTCAAAATTTTAACAAATTAGCTAAAGTAAATATTGTTATTTCTTTATCTGCTACTTAACAACTCAATCTCCGCAACTTGCATACTGTTTGCTCCGGCTGGATTTCGCACTGCGGTAATCAAAATCTGATAATGATTGTAAGCTGTAACATTTGCAAATGTAATCGGCGTTGAATTTTTAGTAAATCTCGGCCATGCTGTCGCTTGATTAAAATCAACAATCTGCCCCGAAGCAATCAGCGTGAATGGGCCGTCAATACCACTGTTCGAGCCGTAAATCTCAAACGCCACAGGGTCGCGGTCAGGATAATCATTGGCAGTCGTAAATGTTAAGCCTGTAACAATCGTACCGGGATTTGCCGGGGTTACGCGAATACCGGTAGATTGTGTTTCACCTTTGAAATGCAAAAATTTTGTATGGTCGTTATTATCGATTGCCATTGCAGGCGTTTCTCCCGTAGGCCAGTCATTATCGTTCGGCTGCCCTTTAACTGCATTGCCCGGCGCAGTTACATCGACAAGCGGTTTGAGCCAGTTTTCTGTCAGCATTGCTAAATCTGCAAAATAGACATCGCCGGAATAATCCATATCCGCTCCGCCGCAATAATTGTTATTCGCATTACAGTCACCTGCAACCCAATGCTCGGCAAATGTGCTAAAGTCATACATATTTACACCCTCCGGACAAGCCAAATCACCCGCCGCAAATTGCCAGATTAAACGCGGATAATCTCTGCCGTCACTGCACATTCGCCAGAAATTATTGTTTCCATTATCTGATTCATTTGTGAAATCCCAGCCCTCAAACGTCGAAAGCATTTTCATCTCTGTCGTTATTTTGCCGCTTCCTCCGTCACTCGTCGTTGTGCCGGATGTATTTACATCCCAAAAACAATGATCAATGGTGCAGTTGTAATTACGTCCTGCCAAGCCGCCCACTGAACTATTGCCGCTTACCGCGCCTGTTGAATAACAGAAAAAGATAGACCCGGCAGAAGTGTATCCAACAAATCCCCCGACATAGTAATCGCCGCTGGCGGAACCTGTAGCATAACATTGGTCCAGAACACCTGATTCCTTGTTATAGCCAACCAGTCCGCCAACACGAATCGATGAAACTGTGCTAACAGAGCAATTAGAATAGCAACCAGTTATGTTGGTGAAATTTATTCCGATCAGCCCACCGATACCGCTGCCGCTGCCTGAACCGTTAACCGAACCGTTCGACCAGCAACGGCTGATCTTATAGAGTGCCTGGCCTGCCAAGCCGCCGGCATTTTCGATACCGTTTACCGTTCCAGATGTATGACAATATGTAGGTGTTCCGCCGGAACCGGCCAGAACACCTACATGGCTGTCCCCGCTTACCGAACAATTTTCAACGTCGAGATTGGTAACCAAACCGTTTTCAACTGAACCGAATAAACCAATATAGTCATTACTGCCGCCGGTAATAGTGAAGTTGGTGATTTTGTGACCATTGCCGTTGAATGTGCCTGTAAATGCGGCTCCCTGAAACCATAGCGACGAAGAATCGGTATCAGACGCAATAATTGCGGTCGAAAATATCTGCCCACCCATATCAATATCATCAGTCAATATAAAACATTTATCATAATCGCTGATGTCCCCGGCGAGATTGAGCAAATGTGTTTTGCTTGCGATTTTGAAAGGATTTTCAGGTGAGCCGTCGCCGTCTGCGTACTTTTCGCCTGAAACAACTCTTATCTGTCCGGCGGTATAAAGAAATGAAGTGTCCCAGCGAAGTCCTTCGGAAAGCGTCGGCAGGTTTATTGTGGTAAATCTGCCAGAAGTCAATGTGTCCCAGTCCAATAAATCGAATATATCATTGTCCTGCGGAGAATAGCCGCTAAGCAAAGTTACATTCAGCGTTCCGCCGAGGTCAGCGGTATTTACATCTATTGCCGCCGCTGTGCCACTGCAAATCTGTCCGCCAAGTTCTATTTGCAGCGTTCCGTTATCAGCAATTGTCAATGTATCGCTGACAGTCATTTTGCCCCCTGTAACGAAAAGAGTTCCTGGACAAGCTTGTCCGACCGGAAGATTAGTGATATTCAGTGTGCCGTCTTTGAATGTAATATTGCCGCTGAAACCAGAAAGATCGCCGCTGATATTGACAACACCCAAACCATTGATAAGCAGACCTCCTGTTCCGATGATGGGGCCGGTAATGTTAATTTTATGATAACCGTAATTGCCGCCGCCATAATTATTTCTGTCTGTATAAACGGTCAGCATATCCGGGCTGGAGATAAAAATATTGCCTGCGATAGTTCCGGGAGTTTCCGAAAATGCTGTAATTTTTGTATTGTCTGATACAGTAATATCGCCTGTCGAATATGTGTCGCCGCCTATTGTCATCGCTCCCCAATTACGAACACCATTTCCGCTGATAATCAGAGGTTCTGATGAATGCGCACCAATGTAAAGAGTTGCCCCGCTTCTAATTATGGTATGATTACCTTCCCCCAAAGCCCCCAATCCGTTATCAGCAGTAACCCAGAATTCTCCCTGCGAAACATCGGTGATACCCGTGTATATATTATTGCCCCGCAGTTCAAGGATATATCCGCCTGTCTTGATGAATCCGTGTGTTCCGGCGATTGTTGCACTGATGACGCCGCTCCAATTCGTTCGAATTGCCGGAGTAGAGTTTGGCGCCGATAATGTCAGAACATCCAAGCCGCTGCTGGTGAGAGTCCACTTACCTGTACTCTCATGATAAATATCATCGAAGACAATATGTCCTATCGTGCGATTGCCGGTATTTATCTTGGGGGCATGACTTTCACCCTGATACTCACCAATTTCACCGTAAATGGTAGCCGTTGCTCCCGCACCGTCGGAAATAATGCCATTCTGCCATTTGCTCGTATCGCTCCAGTTATAGGTGTTACTGTTCCATGCGTGATAAGTCCACGTCCCATCGGTTGCGAAAACACAAGATGAAACCATTAACATTACAACAACTATTGCCTTTGTATTCATTTTTTTACCTCCAATGGGCACAAAATAGTTTTGTTTTTAGAAAAAGTGCTGATGTGTGGGCGAAGAAACTGCGTAGAAAGAGATGATTTTGTTTTTTTAGTTTCTTCTTCCATTCTTCGTCAATTTAAAGAGGGTATTATACCAAAAAATGCCAATAAAAACAAGGTCTTCTTTGACTTTTTACGCTCCAAACCTTTATGCAAAATCTATTAGGCAAAATATATCGAGAAGTAGCATTTAAAACAGGCACATCTTCAAAAAATCCCGTGAGATTTTAATCAGCCCTGTGATAATAACAAAAAATTCCAAACGCCCTAAAAGCATCCCAAAAATTTCAGTCCAAAGGATAACAGGTGAAGCCTGTGGGCTTGTTACGCCAACAGATAAACCCACGGTTCCCAAAGCAGAAGCGAACTCGAATAAAGAATCCTCAAGACTTACGCCGGTTGAGGTAATTATAAGACTGCCTATTGCATAAGTTGCCAGATAAAGAAATATAAATGTTCCTATTTGCCGAATTCTTGTCTGGCTGATAAAATCTTTCTGCTCTCCTTGCCAGATATAATTTTCGGTAACAGCACTGGCCGGAAGGAAAAAACTTTTAATATCCCAGATAACAGATTTATATAAGATATACACTCTATATTGTTTTATGCCGCCCGCTGTTGAACAGGTCCCACCACCAATAAGCATCAGCACAATAATTAAAAGAACACCAAAAGAATTCCAATTACTATAACTGACAGTCGAAAAGCCTGTTGTTGTCAAAGCTGTAACAGTTTCAAAAATAGCGACTCGCAAGCTCTTTGATAAAGTTGGATACAAACTTGTACAAACCAAAAACAATAATGCGGCAGAACATATGGGAATCATCAGAAGCATTAAACGTACTTCACCATTTTTGGAAATGGCTTTAACATCTCCGTGCAGGAATAGATATGCAGTCAGAAAATTCAAATTACCCAGAATCATCAATGGCAATGTCACCGCTTCAATTGAAACTGAATTCCAATGGCCGATGCTGTCTGTTTTTGTTGAAAAGCCGCCTGTGGAGATAGCGGCAAATGTATGATTAATAGAGTCAAAAAGATTCATACCAGCAAAATAATAGGCAATCACCCCCATTATCGCATAACCGCTATAAATCATCATAACAATTTTTGCAGATTGCCTCACCTGGGGAACGAGCTGCTGACTTCTTCCTTCTGCAATACCAAGAGCAGGTCCGGTCGGACCTACAATCGTTGCGAGCATTATAATAGCCAATCCCGCGCCACCTGCCCATTGCATTATGCTTCGCCACAACAATATGACGTGACTAGCCTGCTGGACGTTTACAACTGAAAGGCCGGTGGTCGTCCAGCCGCTGACAGATTCAAAAACCGCCTGTGTAAAGTTAAGTTTTTGAATCGCCATAAAAGGCCATGCAGAAAAAATACAAACCGTTACCCAACTCAAAACAACAATCACAGCGCTTTGCTGCATATCAAGTGACTGACCATTTTTGTTTTTAAACAATCGCCAGAAGATAATACCAAGCAAAATCATTATTAGCGCAGGAGTTACAAAACCACCTGCTGATTGCGTCTCATTTTTCCAAAAGAAAAGACATACCAATGGTGTTAACATCAGTATCCCTGCCAACATCAATATCAGGCCGGTGTAATGAGCTATGTTTGCATAAGAATGTAGAACTTCCAGCTTCTTTTTCACGCTATGATTCCTATATATTGCTTCCAGTCAGCATTTTCAGCACCTGGCCATGATTTTGAGGCATTGTGATCAAAACTAAATGGTCACTGCAGCAAAGCGAAGTAGCGCCTCGCGGAATTACCGGCTGATTTCCTCTTAAAATGCAGGCTATTAAACAATTTTCAGGCAGATTGGTTTCCATAAGAGATTTGCCCAGGACAGGTGAATCTTTTGTCAGGACAACTTCTGTAATATTGACTTTGCCTTCTGCAATCGAGAAAAGATTGACAATATCCTCAAATCCGGTTCTCTGTTCAATCAGATTTGAAATCATACGAGTTGTCGAAAAAGCGATTGTGACGCCAAGCTGCTGAAAGACCTGTTCATTGTCAGGATCATTGACAAATGCCAGTGTCTTTTCAACACCAAAGTTCAGCCTAGCCAACTGGCAAATAACAAGGTTATCCTCATCATTGGGAGTGATTGCTAAAACCGCATCCATTGTTGATGTTTGAGCGTCTTTTAGAACCTGAGGGTTAGTCGCATCGCCAAAGACAATTGTAGCCTTCAGCTGTCTTGCAAGAATTGTGCATTCTTCCTTTTTACGATTAATGATTGTAACTTCGTATCCTTTTGCAAAGAAGGCTTTTGCCAAAAAATATGCGATTTTACCCCCACCAATAATTAAAATATTCATATCAATGATACCTTTTTAAATATTAGAGTTTTCGTTTAAAGCGGCTATCATCTTATCGGCGGCAATTGAAGTCAGGCAAATACTTTCAATACCTAATATTTTACAAAAAGATTCTTTATTAGGGTCAAGTATTCTGACAAAGACTTTAGCCACGTTGAATTTTTTCCTGGCAATCTGGGCCGTCATAATATTTACGTTTTCATCATGGGTTGCGCCTATAACAACATCTGCTTTGTCTATTTTGGCTTGTTTGAGAACAGCAAGTTCAGTAGCATCTCCTTCTATCTTGAACCCACTGAATTGATCTGCGCTAAGCATATTAAATGCGTTTGAATTTACATCTATTACAACAACGCTATTTCCTTCGTTGCTTAGTCTATTAGCCAGGAAAGAGCCGAGTCTGCCGCATCCAATTACGATTATATAAAGATTTTCAGCTTTGGTCATTTTTTGGTATCTTTATCAAAAAGAATTTTTTTCTCATCTGCATCCGGATTTACATGCGCCGAGCGACTCAAATTATGTTGAGCAGGCTTGTAAGTTGGATCAAGTGATAATGCAGCACGATAATTTTTTTGTGCTTCCACCTTATCACCTTGAAGTTCATACAAAGCACCTAAAAAATTAAATGCTTCAGCACGAGAAGAATCTATTGAAATCGCTCTCCTAACATGTTCTGCGGCGGATTCGAAATGCCTATCTGCAACACTTCTTTTTGCAAGTTCAAGACATGATTCATAATCTTTGTTCTTTTCTTCGCTCAGTGTTTCTCTTTTAATAATTTTTGTAACCAGACTTCTGATTTCTTTAGGTGTAAAAGGCTTTTGAATAAAATCAACAGCGCCAAGCTTCATTGCTTCTACAGCCGATTCAATCGTACCATGAGCAGTGATAATTACTACCCTAATATCAGGACGGTCTTTTCTTAATTCCTCAAGCACCTGCATACCATCCATTCCAGGCATTCGCAAGTCCAGCAACACCAGGCCGAATTCCGTATCTTTCAATTTTGCAAGTGCTTCCTCTCCATTGACCGCTGTATCAGTCTCAACATCCATATCCGCCAGCGATTGAGTGATAGTCATACGGATATTTTTTTCATCATCTACAATTAATATTTTATTGGTTTTCATCTTAATATCTCCTATTTTAACTTGCAACGGGAACAGTAAAAGTGAAAGTGCTTCCTTTGCCCGGCTGTGAATCAACCCATATAGTCCCTCCGTGAGCACGAACAATCTCTTTACAAATAGCAAGCCCCAGACCGCTTCCGCCGAGTGCTTTTTCAGTTTTAACCTGCACAAATTTGTCAAATATCCGGGATTGATATTCATAAGGTATTCCGGAACCGTTATCTTCTACCGATATATGAATTTGTGAACCAACACTAGTTGCCGATAATTTGATGTAGCCATTTGCATCTGTGTAACGCAGCGAATTTGCGATAAGATTAGTTAACACCCATGTAATTTTATTGGCATCAGCTTTAATGTTCGGTAAATCGGTTGGAACATTGTAGGATAATTCGATATTTTTCTCATCAGCCTGTTTCTTCAAAAGACTAACCGCTTTTTCACAAATCAATTTAACCGTAATAGAATCAAAATCCAAAGGCATTTTCCCTGCCTCAATTCTTGAAATATCCAGCAAATCACTAATCAGAGCCTTGAGTCTCAAAACCTCTTCATCCGCCACATTAAGCAATTCGCTTTCTTTGGAATCCAGCTTATTTATCAATTTTTCCTTCAGCAGTGATATACTCATCCCGATGCTCGTAAGCGGAGTTTTAAGCTCATGTGAGGCTGCCATAACAAATTCACTTTTCAGCCTATCTAATTCCTTCAGTCGCGTTATATCTCGAAGCAGCAGAACCATACTTATCACCGATTCTTCACCGGCGAAAACCGGAGTTGCTGAATAAGAATAATGCTGCTGGGATTGTCCTTTATTAATCGTCAGAACATTAGCTTCCGTATCTTCGGATACAACAGCAATTTCGAATGTAAAAGATTTTTTAGCGTAATTGAACAGTTTTTCATCTTTGGTGATTTCAAGCAGATGATAACCTTTGATTTCATTGGGCTTTTTATCAAATATCTTCGCTGCGGCAGGATTTATGTCTTCAATTTTCAATTCTGAATTAATTACAATCAGGCCATCATCGATACTGCCTATAATTGCCTCGCTTTTATGTTTTTCACTTAATATTTGCTTAAGATTTAGGTCTCTGTAAGCCTTTAGTTTTTGCACCATCTGATTAAAATCTTTGGCCATCATTCCAATTTCATCATGCGATTTTGATTTTACTTCTACATCGTAATCGCCTTCGGATATTTTCTTTGCAGCTGCTATGATTTGATGAATAGGCTTAACTATCAAACCTGCCAGCAGAAAGCTAAATCCCACACCGACAACCACAGAAGCCAAACCAATTGTAAATACAGACCAGAATGCCCTGTTTGACACATTATTTGCTTTATTACTGGCTTCAAACATTGTGTTTTGATTGATTTCTCGTAACTCGATACATTCTTTTCTTATGGACACAAAAGTGGGTAGCACCGTTTGATGATATAATTCTGTTGCCTGGGCACTATCGGAATGAGCTATTGTTTGCAGATTTGAAAAATCAATCAGATATTGGATATATCCATTGTCAATGCCTTCGATTATTTGTTCTTCACCCTCAATTGTGATATTGTCTTTGGCTCTACCAAGCCATAGAAGAAAATTATTTTCATTTTCCTTGAATTGTTTTATAGCCTTATCTGGATAATCTAACAGAAACAGCAGGATAGCACTATCTTGTCTTTCAAGAGAATCTATCATATTTTCAGCGGCAAGAATGCTTTTATAATTCTCCTTCAAAATCGCTTCGGCGGCCTTGCCAAGACGAACCATGTTTATCAAAGACCATATTATTACTGCGATAATAAGACACAAAACAAGGCTATAGCCAATTATCACCTTTTTTCGCAATGTCCAGAATGCCTTATGTTCTATTTTTAGCATTTCTTGTTTCCTGCATCGTTATCGGAGATTTCAACTATTTTAAGAGCATGAATAACTCCGGGATAAAAACCAAGAATAGTTAAAAGGATGTTTTTGCAGAATTTCCGTCCAAAACCACACCTAATATACGCTGCTAATGGGGGAAAAAATATAGCAATAACAACTAAATTTTCAGTACTAATTTTATTCAATTATCTATCCTACTTTAAGCTCAGTGAAAATACTGCAAATTCAATACCAAAGCAAAAACCCTCTTTTTTGGGGATTAGCAAAGGCTACAAAACAATTGCCTTGCAAATTGCAAAAAACAACGAATGTTGTCTTGCAAAATGCAAAAGCAATTTAACTAAATATTATAAGTTTTGCGCTTACGCCAGAGTGTTGCCTGGTCAATACCAAGAATATCAGCGGCTTCCTGTAATGATTTCGATGAAGCCAATATGCGCCTGATATGCTCTTGCTCTATTTGACTAAGAGGAATATTGTCGCCAAGTTTAGGCGGTGTTAAAGCAGGTTTGATGTTTTGGTTCAAAAGTTCTACACCGATTTTATCACTATTGCATAAAATTACAGCTCGTTCGATCGCATTTCGTAATTCTCTGATGTTTCCCGGCCAAGCATATTGCTTCAAGGCCATCATCGCGTCATCGGCAAATCCGACAATGTTCTTATGATTTTGACCATTAAAGAAAGTCAACATACTTTCCGCCAGAGTTTGTACATCATCTGGACGTTCCATCAATGGAGGCACAAAAATCTCAATTACATTTAGACGATAATACAAATCTTCCCGGAAACGACCTTCCTCCACAGCTTTTTGAAGATCGATGTTGGTTGCCGCTATCAATCTTACATCCGCATTTAAAGTGTGATGATCGCCCACACGTTCGTATTCTTTTTCCTGGATAAATCGTAAAAGTTTTGGCTGTAACACTAAAGGCATATCTCCGATCTCATCCAGAACAACTGTTCCGCTTTGGCATATTGCGATTCTGCCCGGATTATCCCTGATCGCTCCGGTAAAAGCACCCTTGATATGACCAAATAGTTCACTTTCTAATAACTCGCTCGGTAATGCTGGACAAGAAATCATTCCCAAAGGCTTATCGTTTCGATTACTCCAATTATGTATAGCTTTTGCGAGTACGGTCTTCCCAGTCCCGCTCGGACCTCGCAACAGTATAATTGCATCGGATGGCGCTGCCTGTTGAGCCTGTTCAATAGCTCTCTGCATTGATGTGTATTTACTTGAGAAAATTGGATCAGGTCCAGATTTTATGATATCAGTTTGAAGCTGGGCCACCTGCTGTTCCATTAACTTTATTTGCATTACTCTCTTGATAACCAATGCCACATTATCAGGTTCAAAAGGTTTGGCAAGGTAATCTATTGCTCCCCTTTGTATTGCTTCTACCGCAGTGCCGATAGAAGCGTAGGCAGTAATGACAACTATTTTCATCCAGGGAGCGGTTGCTCTAAATTCAGGAATAAGTTTCATTCCATCTGCTTGCCCCAAACGTAAATCAAGGAACGCAAGATCAAATACTTCGCATGCAGCTTCATTTAAAGCATCTTGAACATTGCTGACAGATTTTACAATATTTCCTTTGCCCTCAAGATAAATCCCCAGGGTTTTGCGGATATTAGCCTCATCATCAATTATTAAAATGCGAAGCTTTTCGTCTTTTTCAATAACATTTATCATTTCTTGTATCAATATTCATCTAAAAACCATAAGATTAACATAAATTATGGATTTATCAAGTTGTTATAGATTCAAAGACACGGACATATTGCTAACGTATAGATAGGAACAATTAACAAGATGAAAAAAAACATATTGAAATTTTGTTCTAACCTTAATATAATGCAACAATGTTGCAATAAAAAAATGGCCAAATTAACACGAAAATTCATTATTACCATAGTATCGGCGGCATTTCTGCTAAACTCCGCAAATGTTTTAATCTATATTCACCTTGCAGAACATAAATCCGACATAGGCGGGCATAATGAAGATAAATGCCCTGTCTGTCAGCAAGCTGCTATAAATAAAACAAAAGCAATCATTCCAAATGATGTGGTAAACCTTGATTCACCGCGAATAACTTCTACGCATATTGCTAAATCACAAACTATCATAAAAAGTTTTGATTTCCTCACACCTCATCTCCGTGATCCTCCGGTAAATGCATAATTTTCAAACCGGAAAGTAACCAAATTAGATTATCATGGTATCTCTGCGCTCACATTGAATGATGCGCAAATACAGCAATTTAACGGAGATTTTCAATGTTAAGAAGAATTCTTTGCATAGTTAGCGTTATTTTATCTTTAAATTATTTTGCTTTAGCCCATTCACATATTTACGTCGGCATTAATGTGGATGGCATATCAAATACAGGTGATGAAAATAGACTTTGTATTTTCGGTATGCCTGCAATTATTGAGATGCTCCCGACAGGCGACTATCTCGGCGGTAAACAAATATATATCGGTGAAATTGATTGCTGGCATTCGGCTGAACATGACACACCATACCAGCTTGATGATAATTCACAGCAGTCAAATTGGCAAATTTCGCTGAAAAGAATTAATTATTCAGACCCTGTAAATTTCTGGATGGAAGATGAAGCTACAACACTGGAAATTCTTTTATCCGATAGTGCAACTTATGCTTTTAATGAGCCGGGGTGGGATGATGATGAAGGATGGCATTTCCATAATCACATAGAATTCCTTGCATCAGCTGATGGAGCAGAACAAGCATTCTCGGCGACATTTACAGTATTTGATACCGGATTAACCGGTTTTATCGAATCATCACAATATACTCTGAATTTTGTAACGGTTCCTGAACCAGCTTCTTTTGCAATATTTGGAACCGGATTATTTTCTATATTGAAATTACGAAGGAAACAATAAAAGTGAAACGTCCAAAAGGGTTTACACTGGTAGAACTGTTAGTAGTTATATCGATAATTGCAATATTGCTGGCAGTTCTTATACCAGCTTTGAATAAAGCGAGACAGCAGGCAAAAAAAGTCGTCTGCTCAAGCAATATGCGGCAGATGGGCGTAGCCTTGCAATGTTATTTGCAGGACAGTGAAACGCATTTGCCGGATAGTTCATGTCACACGGATGACCCGAATGAATACTGGCTGAAAATTTTGACGAAGTATCTTAAACAGAATTTGTTGTTTAAATGCCCTGCCGATGAAGCAAAAAACTTTGTCGATTGGAACAAGTCCTCTCGTCAGCAACCGGATAATGCGCGATGGTCGAGTTTTGCTCTAAACTCGCTGCTGGACTCCAACTGCCCACGATATAGCGGCAAATACAATAGTGTTAAATTTATTTACAAACCACAGTATTGCATTTATGTCAGTGAAAGTCCATCTTCCTGGACTAAGGAAGATCACATTCATCCCGAAACGTGGGGTTATAGCATTAACACAGCCAAAAAATATATAGCATGGGACAGGCATTCCAACAAATCAAATTATCTTTTTGCCGATGGTCATGCGGAGACATTGAAAATCGAAGATACTTATAGCTGGCCGGGCAATTGCTTTTGGTTTCCTGAAAGCTCACCGGGCTGGCCAAATGATGAATAAAGGAATTTAATATGTTTAGAATTTTTATAATAATTTTTGTTTTAACATGCTGCGGTTCTTGTTTTGCCGATTGCCCACTTGACCATTTATTAATCGGCTGTAATCAGGATGGAATTACAGGGACAGACGATGATAATAAACTGTTTGTCGATTGCACACTTAAATATCGTCATAGCGGCGATATCGATTGGCAGCACTGGTATTATCAGCTTAATTATAACCCACGCTACAACCGATGGCAGTTTGGTGAACCTGGGTTTGATGTGATAAGCATAAATGACCCGAACAGGCATCTTTCGGGAATAAAAAACGTGAATTACCGAATTATTATCGAATGTATTTCAATTAAACCAGGATTTGTTGCAAAGGAAAGCACTCTTGGTATCGAATTTAATGAGGCGGGAGATTTCGTGAATCACAGTGCGCTTTCCGATTCTCATTTACATCTTGAATATCGTGCTCCTGCGCCATCAGGGGAAACAGAACTGCAATGGATTACATTTATTATTTATGATGAATTTGAAAACTATGAACCATCGAATCCTTTCAGTATTGCTTTCGTTATGGACCCTCCTGCGGGTGATTTGGTTATCGATGGAAAAGTTGACATGGATGACATGACAGAATTCTGTTATTACTGGCTTGAAAGCGATGGCGGCAAATCAAATGATTACTATGAAAGAACCGATGCAAATCGGGATGGCAAAGTCGATTTTATTGATTTTTCCATGCTTGCATTGAATTGGTTGTGACATCACACTAATGCTAATTTCAATAAACCAGCCAAAGCCCCGGTCAATATCAGCCACGTTGCATTTATTTTGAATCTGACCAGCAGAACAGATGAAAGCACAGCAATGCAAATACTCAAAATGTCAACCAGAGAAGAGCGACCCAATTGCCAGGTTACAGCACCCATAAGACTAAGCGCAGCTGCATTGATACCATCCAATAAGGCGCCCGCCCAGGAAGATTTGCGCAAGCGTGGAATCAATGGATTGGAAATCGCAACGAAAATAAATGAAGGCATAAAAATTCCGAGTGTTGCAAGAACGGCACCTTTAAAACCACCAATAAGAAAACCAATAAACGTCGCAGTTGTAAACAAAGGTCCCGGCGTTACCTGACCAATAGCCACAGCATCGAGCAATTGCTGATCTGTAAGCCAGCCGAGACGTTCGACAAAATCACTTCGCAGAAAAGCAAGAAGAACATAACCGCTTCCATACCACACTGCTCCGATCTTCAGAAAAATAAGAAACAGCGTCGGAAAACTAAAATTAGCAACCTGTGATAAAATACCAAATCCTCCAAATGGCAATAAAGATATACAACAGGTCTGTTTCCGTAATTGCCTGATATTTTTAATCAGCATTACAGCCAGTCCACCTGCAAACAAAAGTGCGATTTCATTTATATTCATAAAGTAAAGCACAAAAACAATCAAAGCCATTGTCGCGGTAAGTCTATCTTTAATTGCCTTTCTGCCTAATTGCCAAAGCGCCTGCAAGATTATCGCTATTACCACAGGTTTTATGCCATACAAAAGCCATTGAACCGATGGCAAAGTACCATAGAGTGTGTAAAGCCACGCGAGAAAAAGTACAATCATTATCGCAGGGGCAGCGAAACATACGCCGCCTATAATTAATCCTCGCCAACCAGCACGCAAAAAACCTATGTGGATTGCCATTTCAGTAGAATTGGGGCCGGGAATGAGATTGGTTGCGCCAATTAAATCGAGAAAATGCTGGTCATCGAGCCATTTGCGTTTTTCGACGGTTTCATTGTGCATCATGGCGATATGTGCAACAGGACCGCCAAAGGCAATCGTGCCCAATTTAAGAAACAATTTTGCTAGTTCAGTTAGTTTATGCATGTCATGGAATTTTAAATATCACAGGTAAAACTGCCATCTGCTGGAGTCTTTCGACAAAATGCAAAAGAATAAATATCCAGACAAACCACATCGCATCGGCAAAATTGGCAATATACTTATCCGGCTTTACATGATATATTACAGGATTATTTGGCTTTGTTAATTTTGGCAGAATTCTCGGAGTGCATTTCATATAATCGATATAAGCCTGGCCGAATTTTGAAGTCAGTTTTTTTTCTTCCGCAAGTATGGTAAACGGATAATAACAAATATAAAAAACCGCTATGATTGCAAAGATAAGCAAATTTTCACTCGCAAGGCCGATGCCAATAGCACCTATGAAGCTAAAGACATAAAGAGGATGGCGAACTATCGAATAAGGCCCAACAGAAATAACCTGATCGCTTTTGTACCCGCTTATATACATCAAAGCCCACAAACGCCCAAAACTGCATAAGGTTATCAATAGCAATCCGCAGGTTTCCATCACAATGTCTATTATGTTATCCTGTTTCCATGAATGGGTCGTAAACAGAATCAGCAATAATATGACTATGGCGACTATCCGTGTAAGCGGTACACGCAGTTTAGCTGCGATAAATAGCATCTTTTCCATCAGGCAATTCTATCCATTGTTTTAAATTTCTTTTTGAAAATCCTTAATACCATCCAAAACAATAATGTCACCGTAAAGATAGATGTCCACATTGTATCAAGAACAAATATATTATTCATGCTGAACTCCCGGAGCATCTCAGCGGCAAAAAATGCTGTTGCAATACCCAAGAGAGTGGTATGTTCCCTGTAAAACAGTTTTAGATAATTGAACTTCAACTGCGGTTTTTTCCATAATCTAAAATTCGGTATTATTGCCGGAGTACATATGGCATATTCCAAAAATTCTTCCTTGAAATTATCGAGCAGGAACTGTTCTTCTCTCATAATAATAGGCACATAGAAACACGAGAAAAGCAGAACATTGATAACTACTATCTCATAATTCTGTGAAAGCATAGAAAAACCGATTATCCCAAAGAGATTGCCTATATAAAGGGGATTTCTAACAATCGAATACAATCCATCTGTGTTTAAACTGTCTGCTCGCTGGCTTTTCATATTTCTGCCTGATGTGCCCGCCCTCGAATATCCCACAGCGATCAGCCTTATCGAAAATCCCAATAATGCAACAGCAAAGCAAATCAGTTCAAAAATCAGGTCATAAGTATGACTTCGATTGAAGTAATAGAAATGCCGTCTTTCAAGCACCATTAAAACGGATAATCCCACAGGGAAAACAAAAGAACGATATTTGAAGAACAGATTGCCTGCAACCGTTATTCTTTCATTCAAAAGCATATATTATTTTCCTTCAACCACTTCGTTTATCAATTCCTGAATTTTATGCCTGCATTCCTGCAAAGCGTTTTTGCCCTTTGCGGTTATGCGATAATATTTCCTTATTTTTCCGCCGACATTTTCTTTTTTTAAAACAAGATAGCCATCATTATGAAGCCTGTGCAAGATAGGATAAAGCGTACCGCAGCTGATTTTATAGCCATGCCGGGCAAGTTCTTCCATCAATTCTGTTCCAAAAACAGGCTCTTTTGAAGCGTGATGGAGAATATGAATCCTTATAAAACCTAAAAAGAAATCTTTTATCACATTAATACCAATATCAAATATGGTTATCGGATATTGATATTACAATATGCTCTATTATCTGTCAATACCTTTTAGGTGAAAGATTATTATCGCTCGATTGGCGAAGCGGTAAATTGTGACAAGTCGGCCAAGCCAAGCTGTTTCTCGATGGCCGCGATTTCTTTAACAGCTTTATCGAAGCCATCTTCACCAAACTGCTTATGCTCGATTTCCTCGAATTTCTCGCTCATTTCATCAAACTGTTCGGGGCTTAATGTACTTTTCCAGGCAGGAAATACTATCGTATCCTCTCTTGCCGAGTGCGAATCATACATTCGTGCAAATAATTCCATTGTAGAGGCCTTTTTTTGCATCAACGTTTTGCTTTTGATTTGTAGCGTGTAAAATATAATCAGTAATTTCCCGACCTCGATTATGCTGGGCTATAAGAATTTCAGGATATCCGGAAGCTTCGCCCCCAATTTTGCTTACTACTGGAAAATAAAGTTTTCTTCAAGCTGCTTTCCATGATAATTTTCGCCGAAATCGCGGAATAGTTTAGCAGCCTTATTGAGTGGTTCATTAACCTCTGAAATAGATACCTGACTAAGTTTTTTTGCGGATTCACTGTATATTATCAATATTCGCCGCAAAACACCCTGCTCACGCATTAAATCCTCAATTGCGGTAACTTCTGATTCCATATCTTTCTCATTTCCCTTTGGATATGCCGTTACGGCAAAACTGTTGCCGACTATCAATCCGGCACTTAATCCCCCAACTGTCGCCATTAAATTTCTTCTGGTTATATCCATAGGCTATCTCCTTAACAATGTCCTACTATAAACTCAAAAGAAATTCCTGTATATGAGTAAAAGCCTTAAGCGATGCAAAGAAAAAACTGAAGAGATTTTTCAACTGGTTCAATGATATTGATTTTTCGTGCCGATTTATATAACGGATTCCGTCCAATCACTTCTCATACATTACAGACAACTCTAATCTTATAGCTTCAGGAAAAACAACATTCGTTTCCAAACGCATATGCTCCATAATTTCGGATTGAAGCGATTTCATGTCTTCATAAAAAATCTTAAATGAATCAGAGGATTCTTCCAGAGTTTTAAAAACGGAAGCTATTTTATCTATTGCTTCCAATAAGGTATTTTCAAGCTTAACATGATCTAATTCTATCTGACTTATTGGATTTTCTATGCTGTGAAAAGGTATTGCCGGCTTTGTTCCATCATTTGTTTTATAAAATTCCAATTTTCTTATATATGAAAAAAGTATCTCTTCTTCCCGTTTAATATGGTCTTCGGCTTCGGATTTAAATATAGTAAAAAATTCCTGAAGCGATTCGAGCATTTCTCTATGCTTTCCGGTGTATGTATTTAAAATCTCATCAAGCAATTGTTGCAAATGAGGATTTTTTTCGCTTTTAATAATTTGATGCACTTGCTCAAGATGATCGATAAGCTCTGTTAATGAAGCTTTTGACCATTTTCTAATCTCATCATTTGTGGATAAATTTTGCATATAAATATCTCTTTCTAAAATTTCTATACTTTGGGTAATTGGTAGAAAATAGAATTTCAATAAGCTACAATATATGATACGAAAATAATGGTCTTCCAAAATGAGAAATCTGAAATTTATTATGGATTAGTAACCTTTTGAATTGCCGTTAATTTATTCATTCACAAAAGATTTGGTTATCATTTAGATTTAAATTTTCGCTCTTTGAGCATGCAATAAAGAACTGGCACGACAAGCATCGTGAGAACCTCAATTGTCATACCGCCAAAAGAGGGAATCGCCATCGGGACCATTATGTCGGCGCCTCGGCCGGTCGAAGTAAGTACCGGCAAAAGTGCAAGTATCGTCGTAGCAGTCGTCATAAGACAGGGGCGGACTCTGCGATGACCGGCTTTTATTGTCGCCTGGCGGATATCCTTAATAGTCGCAGGTTTTGAAGCTGCGAACGATTGCTCAAGATAAGTACACATTACAACGCCATCGTCAGAAGCTATTCCGAATAATGCTAAAAAGCCGACCCATATCGCAACACTCATATTGATCGGATGAATCTGGAAAAGTTCTCTCATAGAAACGCCTAAGAGCGAGAAATTAAGGAACCAGTCTTGTCCGTAGAACCAAATAAGCAGAAAGCCGCCGCCCCAGGCGACTAAAATGCCGGAGAAGACGAGAAGAGAAGTCGAAACTGCTCTGAACTGCAAATATAAAATCAGGAAAATTATAAACAAGGCAAGAGGTACAACGATAGAAAGAGTTTTTTGTGCGCGAATCTGATTTTCATAACTGCCGGCGAAAGTATAGCTGACGCCTTTGGGGATTATCAGCTCGGCAGATGCGATTCTATCTTCGAGGTATTTTTTGCATTGCTCGACAACGTCAACTTCGGCCAAGTGGGACAATTTATCAAATAATATGTATCCGACGAGGAATGTATCTTCGCTTTTTATTTCCTGCGGGCCGCGGACATATTTTATTTCGGCAAGCTGAATGAGGGGGATTTGTGCGCCACCGGCAGCGGGTACGAGAATTTTGCCAATGCTTTCAATAGAATCGCGAAGTTCGCGCATATACCGGACACGAACGGGGTATCGTTCTCTGCCTTCAACTGTTGTTGTAAGAGGGTCGCCGCCGATTGCGACTTCGATAACGTCCTGAACCTGGCGAATGGAAATGCCGTAGCGTGCGATTTGCTGACGATTGATTTCAATTTCGAGATATGGTTTTCCGACTATGCGATCGGCGATAACGGTCGAGGCTTCGACAGCAGGAACCTGCTTGAGAAATTTTTCGATTTCGAAGCCGACTTTTTCGATTGTGTCGAGGTCCGGGCCTTTGATTTTGATTCCCATCGGGGCACGCATACCGCTTTGCAGCATAACAATTCTGGCGGCGATGGGCTGGAGCTTGGGTGCGCTTGTAGTGCCGGGGACTTGTGCGGCAACAGTTATTTCGTGCCAAATATCATCAGGCGTTTTGATGTGTTCTCGCCACTGGCGATAGGGTCTGCCGCCGTCGTCGGGGATTAGATTATTATTCGCGTCGCGGACGAACCGGCGGTTTTTCCTGTCATATTTGAAACGCACTCTGCTGCCGTCTTTGTCGAGGATATATTCGGACTTGTAATTGACAACGGTTTCAATCATTGAAATTGGGGCGGGGTCGAGAGGAGTTTCTGCTCTGCCAATTTTGCCAACGACTGTCTCGACTTCGGGGATTGACTGAATCGCAGCATCCTGTTTTTGAATTATCTCAAGGGCTTCGCCGATGGATGCATGCGGCATTGTTGTGGGCATATGTAAAAACGAGCCTTCATCGAGCGGAGGCATAAATTCTTTGCCGAGGCCCGACCAGATAAGTACGCCGAGAATGATGATGAGTATGGGCAGTGACAGGAACGCCAGTTTGTGCTCGAGGCACCAACTAAGGATTCGAGGATAAAACTTCTGGAAGAAGTGAAAGAATAAAAGCAGGCCGCCGATTAAAAGGGCAACAAAAATAGTATTAAGAATCAAACCTTTGGCGGGGCCAAGAGGAAGCCAGTCCATTGTAAGAATTATTCCAACAAGAGCTATCGCGAAAATATTGGCGATTGTACTGCTGCTTGATGATTGCTTTTGCTGGGCCGGCTGTTTTCTTGCAAGATGATAAACGCCGATTGCAGCGATGACAAGGCCGAGCCAGAAACCAATGAGAAAGCCTGCTGCGATGCCTGCGGCGATTACCATTGCAGCTAATATGCGGCGAGTCCATCGCTTTACCTGAAAACTTTTTGTGAAGAGAATATGCGCTGCAGAAGGGATGATTGTCAGGGCGATAATTATCGAAGAGATAAGCGCGAAAGTTTTTGTAAAGGCCAGCGGTTTGAAAAGTTTGCCTTCGGCTCCGGTCATAAAAAAGACCGGCAGAAAACCGACCACGGTAGTGGCGACAGCGGTGAGAACAGCGCTGCCGACTTCATATGAGGCGTTGAAAACAACTTCGAGTTTGTTGTCTTCGGGTTTTGCCTCGTTGAGGTGATTTAAAATGTTTTCACAGATTACGATACCCATATCGACAATGGTTCCAATTGCGATGGCGATGCCGGAAAGAGAAACAATATTGGCATCGACACCGAAAGTTTTCATCGCAATAAAGCACATCAGCACCGCCAGGGGCATCATCGAGCTAATCAGCAGTGAACTGCGAAGATACATAAGCATTACGATAACGACGATAACGGTTACGAGGACTTCCTCTCTAACAGCGGTGTCGAGAGTGCCGAGGGTTTCATAAATAAGGCCTGTGCGGTCATAGTAGGGAATGATTTTAATCTGCGAGGTGGCGCCGTCGGACAGTTTCTTTTTGGGCAGGCCGGGGGAAATTTCGACGATTTTCTTTTTTATGTTTTTAATGGCTTCAAGTGGGTTAAAGCCATATCTTACGACGACGATGCCTCCGACCGCTTCGGCGCCGGATTTGTCAATCGCGCCGCGACGCAGGGCGGGACCGAAAGCAACTTTGGCAATATTTTTAATGTAAACGGGGACACCGACATCGCCGACTTTTATAACGGTGTTTTCGATGTCGGTTAATTGTTTGATAAAGCCAAGGCCGCGAATTATATATTCAACTCTGTTTATCTCGATGGTTTTTGCGCCGACATCGATGTTCGAATTTCTGATGGCGGAATAGACATCTTCGAGCGAAACTTTCCATGCGCGCATCGCGTCGGGGTCAACGTCAATCTGGTACTCCTTCACAAATCCGCCGATTGATGCAACTTCGCTGATGCCTTCGGAGCTGAGGAGGGCATATCGAACGAGCCAGTCCTGTGCGCTTCGAAGCTCATCGAGGTCCCAGCCGCCAGTGGGATTGTCTTTTTCGTCGCGGCCTTCGAGAGTGTACCAGAAGACCTGTCCGAGCGCGGTTGCATCTGGGCCGAGCATCGGCTGAACGCCCTGAGGCAGAGTCTGTGCGGGAAGTGCGTTGAGCTTTTCGAGGACTCTGCTTCTTGACCAGTAAAAATCAATCTTTTCGTTAAAGATTATATAAATGCTGGAAAAGCCGAACATAGAATAACTGCGGATTGTTTTAACACCCGGCACACCCATCAGGGCGGTTGTAAGAGGATATGTAATCTGGTCGTCAATGTCTTTGGGCGAACGGCCGGGCCAATCTGTGAAAACAATCTGCTGATTTTCGCCGATGTCGGGAATAGCATCGACAGCAACGGGATTTCTGGGCATAAACTCAAGCTGCCAATCGAACGGAGCGGTATGTATGCCCCAGAGAATTATGAATGCGGCAAGGAGAGCTACTACGAGCTTGTTCTCAAGGCAAAAGCGAATTACGCCTGCGATTATTCCTGTCGGCCTTTCATTAGTATCATTCATTATGCGGCCTTTCATCGATAACTGGATTATTTTTAAAATTGCGGCAGCTTGTCGAGATATTTTTCAGGATTTTTCTCGAATTCGCCCTTGCACTGCTCGCAGCAGAAATAAACCTTTTTGCCCTGATACTCGACGAAAACATTTTTGTCGATAGGCGCTTCCATTACCGGACAAATCGTTTGTTCGATTTGGGCAGAGATGGCTGCATTAGGCTCTGCCTGATGATCTTGGTGATTATGTTGGTGCTGAGGCGGAGTATTTGGTTCTGTTTTCTTTTGGCAGCCTGCTATTATAAACAGAGAAACCATAATTAACATTAGTGTTTTTAGCGTGTTCATTTTTTTACCTTTCTCAAATTTAATGTCGATATTACTATTACGTGGATTTCCGTCCCCGCTTTCGCGGGAATGACACGGGTAATTACATTTTATGGCCTTCATGTCCGGGCATAGGTTTTGCCTCACCTTTAGGACTCATCATACTGGGCTTTGCCTGAATCTGCAGGGCAGAATCGATTTTGAAATTGCCTTTTGTAACCACAATTTCACCTTGAGATAATCCGTTTTCAACGATGTAGTAATTACCTGCACGAGGGCCGAGAACAACTTCTCTGCCTTCGAAAGTCGGCTTATTGGGATCTGGAATTCTAACATATACGACGGCACGTTTGCCGGTTATAAGCGGAGCAGATGCCGGTATCACCAGCGGAACCTGTTTCGGCAGATTTGCACTGACATAGCCGAGCGATTCGGTTGTTACTAAATTCATACCGCAGATATCACATTCACCTTGTACGTTTTTAATTATTGAAGGATGCATTGGGCATATCCATTTGCCGGCCATGTTCGGATCCATTACATCTCCGCCTATCGCAACTTTCGACCTTACAATCGCGTGAACAAACATTTCAGGCTTTAATTTTCTGTCAGAATTTTTTACGTTCACACGTAATTTTACGGTTCGGGATTGCGAATCAAGCACAGGCGAAATGAAACTGATTGTGCCTTTGAAAGTTTCGCCGGGGTAAGCTTCGATTGTGAATTCTATCTCCTGGCCATATCGCACCCACACAATATCAGATTCGTAAGCATCGAGTTTGACCCATACCTCGGATAAATCTGCAATGGTGTAAATCTTCGTTCCAGTTTCAACATAAGCGCCTTGATTGATATTTTTCTCAATTACGATTCCGCCGATAGGAGCATTAATTGTGATATGGTCTGTTGGTTTTCCGGTCTTTTCTACTTCCTCAATTTGTTTGGCGCTTAAGCCCAAAAGTCGAAGTTTTTCTCTTGTAGCATTTAAGGTGTCTTCTGTTGAGCCGACAAGAAATTCAGAACTGCCCGATTTGAGATTTTTTTTTGCTTCGGCAGCTAAAAGCAATTCGGCTTGGGCACTGATAAGGTCAGGGCTGTAAAGATAAACCATATGGTCGCCTTTTGAAACCTGGATGCCCGTAAAGTCAACATAGAGCCTGTCAATTCGGCCGGGAACCCAGGATGTGATATACTTAACTTTCGTTTCATCATAATCAATTTTGCCCACCATAGAAATTTGTGTCTCGACAAATTTTCTTTCGACAGGCGAAGTTTCCACTTCCATAAGCTTCATCGCTTCATTTGTGAAAGTGATTTGTCTTTGCGCGGCGCCGGGGCTTTGCTGCTCGACAGGTATCAGGTTCATTCCGCAGATAGGACATTTGCCAGGCTTTGGCTGGCGAATCTGAGGATGCATAGAGCAAGTCCAAATTTCTTCAGCTTGCGAAGAAATACCTGCCTGCTCCGGTTTTTGTCTTGTCTCACAGCCGCCTCTGATGAAAAAACCAACTGCTGCCGCAGCTAAAACAATTATTATTAACTTTAAATGTTTTCTAAAATATTTCATAAATTTCCTAACGTATTGTTAAGTCCGTTCCAACCAGCATTTCCATCTCTGCAATTTTTTGCTGATAATCCGTTAACGATCTTTGATAATTAAGAGTGTATTGCAGAAGCATCCTCTCAGAATCGATTAGAGATAAAAAATCAATTGTACCGGCTCGATAAGCCGATTGTGATGCGTTTACCAGTTGCTCGGTTTTAGGAACAATATCCCCATAGAGGTTGATTTTTCGCTGACTTTCTTCGATATCATATAAACTTGAGGCGACCTGTGCCGCCAAATTGTTTTGAACATCTGTTTTCCGATGAGCAAGCATTCTCTCATTCATCCTCGCCTGGAGTTCACCTGCTTTATAGCTGTCCCGCCATAAGGGGATATTCATCTGAAACATTAAAGCGACCGCATCTCTGCCGCTGTTGCCGCCGCTTCTGTCAAAAGCCGTCCATTCAACCCCAACTCCTATATCGGGATAATATCTTTTTTTCGCAAGTTTGATTTCGTTTTTTGCGGATTCAATCTGCCACTGCAATCCGGCAATTTCAGGGTTTTTTGCTTTGAGCAAATCAATTAACTGAGGATACCCGATTTCAAATTTGGCGTAAGCAGGTTTCTGGGGCCAATCGAGATTCGCATCCGCAGGGCGGTTAAGGATAGCGTTTAATTTGGCAATCTGCGGTTTTTTTAATTCACTTAAACTAATTACAATTTCATCTAAGGTTGCAAGTTCGATTTGCGCTCTGATAATATCAGGATGTGCTGCCGCGGCCGTCGCATATTTTGTTCGGGCGACCTGCTCAAAGTTTTTTATAAGTTCAAGATTCTGCTCTGCTATATCGATGGCCTCTTTGAGATACAAAAATTCATAAAATTCTTTTTTTACCTGCCAGTTCAATTTAAGCCGGGCAGCTTCAAATATCTGCCTGACGGATTTTGCCGTCGCAGCCGCCGCATCTGTCTGAGCTTCGATTTTTCCTATCCATGGAAATACCTGCATAATTCCTATAAATTGATTCATTTGCATATCTGATTGGCGAATGAATTTGCCATAAGTAAACTGCGGGTCTGGAAGGGCTTTGGCTTGCGGGATTTGTTCAAGTGAAGCTTTCCATTGTTCAAATTTTGATTTCAGTTCGGCGTTATTAAGCGATGCGTAAGTTAAATAATCTCCAAGTGTTTTGGGGGTATTGTAATCCGGCACATTGACATCCGCTGTGCAGATATTAATCAAGACAGTTAATATTACAATGCCGGATAACAACTTATTCATATCATTCCTTATTCACTTTTAGGGGCTTTTTATGGACAAAATTAGATTTAAACCAATTTAAATTCAAAAAAATATGCAGACCCATAAGGCACAGCAAAATTATTCCGGTATCCATGTGAAAAAGGGTAAATGCCTTGAGCGAATAATATTCACGAAAAATTACCGATACAGCCTGATTGATGAAAAAAATCAAAAGAAGAACGTTTGAAACCTTTAAAGCCGTAATTTTTTTCATCGTATCCTTTAGGTGTAACCATTGGTCTTCAGGAGGAATTCTAATCTAATTTTAGTAGTATCTTATCTATTATTAATATCGGGAATATAAGAGAAAATGTTTAATATTCCTCCGAAAATACCTTGAAAATAATGTATAAGATTTGCTTTGAAGTTTTATAATAAGTCAACGGCCATAACTGTAATATCATCAAGCTGTGGGCCGGAACCACGAAACCTAGTGACATAATTTATGAGATGTTCGGCAAATTCCTCGACAGGCTGCTGTCTGTATTTTTCAATTATTTGTTTCGTTCTCTCTCTGCCGAAAGGCTCTCCCTGCGGCGATACGGTTTCTGTAACGCCATCGGTGAGCAAAATAAGCCTGTCTCCTTCATCAATGTTTACGCTTTGCTGAGTCCAATGGGGTGAGCTTTCAAGCCCTAAAATAGGGCCTGAGACATTTAATTGTTCAATATGTGCATTCGACTTGACCAGATACCCTAATTCCTGACCGGCGTTTGCGTAGTACAGAAGCCTTTCGGATACAGACCAGCGGGCAAGAAACATCGTCGCATAATCGCTTTCCGGCATCACCTCTGAAAACGCCACGTGAACCTGTGAAATCAGTTTTGACAAATCGTTTTCCTCTTCAGCCGCTTCTTTGATAAGTGCCTTTAACATAGCAGCGCTCATTGCCGCCGGGACATCATACCCGATAACATCGACAACACATAAAAGAATGGAATTATCTTTTAATCTGATAACATCGTAATAATCATAATCAGCTCCGGCTTCAGAAGCCGGATAAAACAGACAGGCGATTTCGACATCTTTTACAGATGAAATATCAGGGAATAGATTCTGCTGAATTTGTCTTGCCTTTTCCAATCTTGCATTTCGGTCTTTCTCTGCCGTTTCGATTACCGCAGCCATATGATTGAATTCATCAGCAAGAGCACCAAGCTCATTTGTATTAACATCTGGCATACGGCAATCCCTTCGTCCATATGCGAATTGACGGACTATATCCACCATCGCATTCAATGGCAGAGCTATCATCCTGTGTAGTATGATATTGAGAACAATCGCTATTGTAAGCCCCACCAAAATAATGCTTACGATACTGCGAGTAACCTGCGTTATGATAATTTGTCTGATGTCAGATAAATACTCGGAAACATAGACAGTAACATTATCGATATTTGAAATTCCGACTACAATATCACGTTGTTCTATCGATGCTATGCCTTTGGGATTGTGTATTGCGTTTTGCATAGCGGCAAATAATTCAGGTGAAGCCCGATGATGAGCTTTTGCCTGAATTACATCGTCGTCCAATAGAACAGCAATGTGATGACCTGGCGAAGTTGACTCCTGCATCGCACCGCATGCGCTGTTGATAAAATTCTCCACAACATCTCTTCCCTGGTGTTTAAGACTTACAACAGACCTGATTAGAATCCTGGACTCATTTTCCAAGGCGTTTTTCTTCTCAGCGATATGAGTATGCCATTCCACATAAGAATTCCATATTATAAAAAAGCCCAATATGCAGGCAAGGCTAAGATTGGCAGCCAACACAACCCTGCGTATCAAAGCTCGCCTTTTCACCTGGGTTTTGTTTTGAGGATCATTCATTTTCTTTATCACCTGTAATATATGCGGCACGCTGCGAAACTTCCTTTGCAATTGTTTCCCATTGCTATTCTGGAATCAACAAAAATGCTTTTACAATTTCAGGGTCAAAATGTGTTCCATTCCCTTTTACAATCTCTTCTTTTACACGTTGATAGTCCCATTTTTTTCGGTAAGACCTGTCAGAACTTAACGCATCAAACACATCCACCACTGCAAAAATGCGGGCTTCAAGAGGAATTTGACCGCATCTTAGTCCTCTCGGATAACCGGTACCATCATACCATTCATGATGGCAGAAGACCGCCTCTGCCGCATCTCTTAGAAAGGACACAGAAAGAAGAATTTTATGGCCAATCTGAGCATGATCCTTCATAATATGCCATTCTTTTTCATCAAGTTGTCCGGGCTTTAGAAGAATATCGTCAGGTGTTCCTATTTTTCCAATATCGTGGAGCAATGCCATCTGTCCAAGCACCTTCATTTTTTGATTATCCAAGCCAAGTGCACATCCAAGCCTGAGAGCGTATTCTTTTACACGAAGCGAATGAAGTTGAGTGTTATGTTCGCGGGCACCGAGAGCGACTACCATTGCGATGAGAGAACCTTCATGCGTTTGGGCAATTTCTCTGAGGTTGTTTTTTTCAATTTTCGAAAATATACCCGATAAAATGGCAACAACCCAAATTGTCAGCACCTCACCTAACTGATTGACATTTTCCGGGAATGGGCCACCCCATTGCAGGAAAACGTGGGGGATGTAGATAATGCTTATAATCAGGGCAGCAAGTAATGCGCCGGTAATCTCAAACCATATAGCTGATAATACTATTGGCAGGATAAACAGTTTGCTGAACATTACATGAAAGGTATGTAAATAATGAGGATTGGTGGGAGTCACCCCAATGAGCCGACCCTGCAAATAGTATAAGGATACAAATTGTCGTAAACCTTAAACATTTATTCATAGTCATACCATAGGAATACTTCAGTATTATTATAGTCCAAAATACGCCAGAGGCAAGATAAGGTTCAATATATCAAAAAAACGAAAATTAAAAGAAAAATTCATGAACCAGAGGGTTTTTAGCCGTATTCTGTATTAGAAACAACTATATTTTCAATTAAAGAAAGGGAAAAACATGGTTAAAAAAGCGACATTTGCTGTCTTTGTATTAGGACTATTTCTTATCCTTGGATGCCAGGAAAGACAAAAAACTCCAGAAGAGACCGTGACCCAACAATTAAAAGATTCTGCTGTTGCTGCATCAGGATATAATGATTCATATATATCAGTAATTTTTTCGGAGGATGATTATTTTATAGCGCGTGATCCCAGCGGCGGCAGAGATATTTATCTGACAGCCGTGGATAAAGATGGCGGGCCGATAGCATGCCATAAAGGCCCAATGAGGATGATGCTCGATAGGGACGGAAAGGCGTATTTGAAATGTTCACACTGCGGCAAAATGAAACCCATTGCGGTAAAAGATGGAAAAGTTGTGGTTGAATAAATCTCCGGCAGAATCAAATTTTATCTTTAAAACGGCTTACCGCCTCTGCCTTTTCTCTGCTGACGCCTCTTTTCCATCATCATCTTTTCGGCATTGTCAGTCAGCGGGCCTATTTTGTCAAGCGTGGCTATATCAATAATCTTCGAATTCTCATTTATCAAAAAAACGGTATCAGTTTCAGGCTGGTTATAAGCCTTCCAAGCGATTCGATCCTTGTCACAAAGGGCCATCAATCGTGACTTGTCCAGATTGCAAGCCTCTGCACAGCCTGGCCCGTGAGGACATTGGTCGTCGGGCAGGGATACTTGTACAACTGTTACCCACATGCTAAATCGGTTTGCCAGGTTAATCATCCGCGGATTAAGCCAGCAACAATTTTCACCAGACATATTAAGAAATGCCACGATTGTAATCGGCTCTCGTACCTTGTGTAAAGTTATACGTCTTCCATCCATTGAAGTAAATGGAATATCCGGTGCATATGAACCAATGGAAAAGCCCTCTTGCCAGCCAACCACTCCGGCAGTCGGCTGAGATTTACAACCAGACAGCATCGTTATAACTATCGTTACGGCCGCAATTACTCTTATTATCTTCATATAAATCTCCTATTCCCATTTTTTTATTGTTTATACACAAGCAAGCACCTGCCTGTAAATTTCATTTATCCGCGAAGCTGATTTTCCCCAGCTAAATCTGCCTGCTTCGGCAAATCCGTTTTCGGTAAGCACTGTTCGTAATGGCGGATGTTTTAATACCGCGATAATTTTATTGGCAATCTGGTCAACATCCCAGAAATCGACTTTCAAAATATTTCTTCCCACCTCCGCAATGCCGCTTTGTTTGCTTACAAGTACAGGTACTTTATTTTTCATTGCCTCAAGTGCCGCGATTCCAAAAGGCTCAGATACTGAAGGCATTACATACAAATCGGCCATTCGATACACTCTATCAACATAAGTGCCTTGCAAAAATCCTGTAAAGAAAATCTTATGGCCGATTCCCAGATATGCCGCGTAATTTATCATTCTATGGGTCATATCTCCGTCACCGGCCATAATAAATTTTACATTGTTCATTTTTTCGAGAACTTTTTTGGCAGCAGCAACAAAATAATCCGGCCCTTTCTGGAAAGTTATTCTGCCAAGATACAAAACAACTTTCTCTCTACCTGCCAGTTTCACTTGACTACTTTGCACATCTTCTACCCCATTGTAAACCACTTCAATTTTATCCGCAGGCACGCTGTATCTGTTTACGACAATATTTTTGGTGTAGTTACTGACAGCGATTACCTTTGTTGCCTTGTGCATACCCTGACGTTCAATATCATAAATTGCCTGATTGACACGCTCTCCGCTTCTATCGAATTCAGTTGAATGAATATGAACGAGCAAGGGCCTGCCGCTTTCCTGCGCTATTGCCGTAGCCGCTGGGAAAGTCATCCAATCGTGAGCATGTATTATGTCGAAATCTTCCAATGAAGCTATTTCTAAGGTTCTTTCAGCATACTTAGCTACTTCTTCAAAAATATCTTTTCCATAATTTGGCTGACATAACGAACCTCTCAATTTCAATGCTTTATTTAAGGTATCCTTGGGCAAACCAATTCTCTCTAAAGAAGAATAAGGTTTTAAAAAAGACCCCACGGTTTTAAAACGCACGTTTTTAAATTCATTAAGATTTAAAAAACCTTCCGCACATAATATTTTCATATAATTGCATTCAGCTTGATTTCCTAAAGGCAGCACGAATGTAATTTCAGTCCCCTGCATGCTCATAGCTTTAGTCAGACCATGACAAGCAGTACCCAATCCGCCGCTTATAAAAGGCGGAAACTCCCAACCTAACATGAACACTTTCATTGTGATTCAACTTTAAATAAAACTTTCTTATGTTTATAATACTTTTTGCAGTGATAATCAGAAATAAGGAAATCCCTCATTATTAAAATAAAATATGTGATTAGGATTATAACCAGTTTTGGTTAGTTTTCTAAAAACTTTATAATGTTAATGCCAAAGACAATTCGTTACCTTAATGAGTTTAGAATGCTCAAAGACTTCATACTTTTATGCTCTGAGTTTCATAACGTCTTGAAAGAATAAACAGCAGATCACTCAACCTGTTGGCATAGGGTATTATATGGTTATTTGTTAACAGATGTCGTTTTTTGAATGTTACAAGTCGGCGTTCCAGTCGCCGAGTTACTGTTCGGGCCACATCCAATGTCGTTGAGCAGAGATTTTCGCCAGGAAGGTAAAAGCAGCACTCTTCATAATTTTTCTCTTTTTCAAATTCTATTATAAGCTCCTCGATTCTTTTCACATAACTTTCATCGATACGTTTTTTAAGCTGACCAAAATTAGATTCAAATGTGGCAATTTCAGCACCGATGACAAATAGCTCACGCTGGACTGCTTCAAGAAAATCATTTACCCTTTTCTCTTTTAACTGACTTCTTGCCATTCCTATATGTGAGCTGCATTCGTCCAAACAGCCGAATATTTCTATTCTTATGTCATCCTTGTCGATTCTCTCGCCAAAAAGCAGATCCGTCTGACCCGCATCCCCTTTTTTTGTTGTAACTGACATTTATTTTCTCCTATCAATCAACAACATATATAAATCAAATTATTGCGAAAATCCATTTGAGTGTCAAACATCTCTGATACTGATTTTAGAGTTTCATACATCCATTTTGCATCGGCATCGGAAGACAGATTTAGCCTAAAATGCTTTATTTGAATCGGAACTAATTGCACATCAACGCACCTATTTTGTGATTGGTCTATCGTAACAAAATACATAACAGCCAAATCACCGCGATACTCTTCAAATCCGACTATACTTTCGTAATCATTGATAAAATCTCCGCAGCCGTAAAAAATCGGGCGTCCCCGATATATTTCAATTGCCTTGAAATGATGAGAAGAATGGCCGTGAACAATGTCAACACCGCCCTCAACAAGACAATGAGCGAAATCTATCTGCTGCTCTGGAATGCCATAACCCCAATTGCTTCCCCAGTGAATTGATGCAACAACTACATCGCCGGCATTTTTGAAACGTGAGATTTGTTCTGCAATTTGTTGAGCGGTTTGGAGTGATAAATCTGGCAGTAAATTTATACCAGGCTTGCTTTCCTTTGCAGCCCATTGCCGCGGTATCCCACTTGTCACCGAACCAAATGCAAAAACTATTATACGTCCTTTGCCGTTTATAGTTAATATTGCGGGACGCCGGGCTTCTGTAATATCTATACCCGCTCCTGCATATTTAATTCCGGCAGCGTCAAGAGTTTTTAGCGTTTCTGTAAGACCATCATATCCCCAGTCCAGTAAGTGGTTATTAGCCAGCGTACAGCAATCTATATTAGCGGCTGTAAGACAAGATATATTCTGCGGATTCATACGATAATGAACTTGCTTTTTCGGCCAATAATCATCGCTTGAGGTAATAGCGGTTTCAAGATTAACTACTCTCACATCCGGCTTTCGCCGCTTCAGTTCGCTCAAAGCATCTGACCAGATATAATTAAAATCGACCGGTTTTGCGATTGGCCCGTATATCTCTTCCGCTAACCGGACATATTGAAGAGCATTTGCTGTATAACTCTCATATAGTCGCGGATTGCTGGATTTTGCATTATCTGATCAATCCCCCTGCCGGTCATAACATCGCCGCATAAAAATAAGCTTTTAGTCATAAAATGTCTTATATAACATTCATTGAATATTTTATATAAGTATTTTCTTCAATCACTTTAAGACGAAAGATTAGACAAATAGCAAGGATTTTTTGTTTTATTAAATTCTATATGACCACTTGCACAAATTATAGATTTACGTAACTCTTTTCAGGGAGAGAACGGAATATGTTTAAGCATAAGGTAATATTTTGGGATGTGGATACTCAATATGACTTTATACAAGAAGAAGGAAGGCTTTATATGCCCGGAGCAAAAACTATTATTGAAAAAATAAGTATGGCCAGAAACTTTGCTCTCGAAAATGGTTTTTCTATAATAGCATCAACGGACTGGCACAATCCATCAGACCAGGAAATCTCAGCAGAGCCCAACTATATAGAAACTTATCCACAGCACTGCATTGCAAATACAACTGGTTCCCAAAGGATTGGTTTTCTTGGTGATTTACCTATTAAATACATTTCAGTAGAACCTATTAAACACATACAATTGAAAGAACTTGTCAATACTAAACAGTTTCACATAGTTATAAGAAAAAATAAAATAGATGTTTTTACAAATCCAAATACCAGACCGCTGCTTGATATTATTTGCCCTGAGAAAATTATCATTTTTGGAGTTGCACTTGATCTATGTGTAAGCTACACAGTGGACGACTTGCTTAAGCTATCAAAGGCACAAATCATTGTATTGGCAGATATCGTCAAAGGGCTTGGCAAAAAACCTGATGATATAGTTTTAAAAGAATTCCAACAGAAAGGGGTAACTATAACGACATTAGCCGGTTTACATGAGGTGCTTGATGTGGCTACTTAACCAGACACCTGCTTTGCTTACAGATTTATATGAACTTACGATGTCACAGGTGTATTTTAAAAAGGCCATGTTCGATAAAGCTTACTTTGAAGTCACTATAAGAAGCCTGCCAAAGAATTGGGGCTTTTTTGTTATGGCTGGTTTATGCGAAGTTGCCTCTTATCTCCGGGAATTTCATTTTTCGCAGCAAGATATAGAATACCTTAAAAGCACAGGATCATTTGAAGATGATTTCCTTAATTTTCTTAAAGAATTGAAGTTGGATGTTAAGATACGTTGTCTTCCAGAAGGAACTATCTTTTTTCCAAAGGAGCCTGTTTTTGAAATCTCAGGGCCAATTATACACGTTCAAATACTCGAAAGCTATATACTTAATATACTTGGATTTTCTATCATTGAAACTACTCTAGCGACACGTGTAATGCATGCAGCAGAAGGCAAACCAGTAGTTGATTTCGGTCTTCGCCGAGCACAGGGACCTGTGGCGGCTTTGCGAGCAGCAAGAGCTGCACAAATAGCAGGGTTTGCAGGAACAAGTAATTTACAAGCCGCTAACCTGTTGAATTTTGCTACTTCGGGTACTATGGCTCATTCGTATATTGAAGCTCATGAATCCGAAGAAACTGCTTTCGAGCATTTTATCGAGCAGTACAACGAACAGGCAGTGTTGCTTGTCAATACTTACGATCCCAAAAAAGGGATCACAAAAGCCGCCTCTGCGGCACAAAAAGCCCTCAACGAAAAAGGTATAAAAGCAAAAGGAATAAGAATAGATAGCGGCGATTTTGTCGAGCTAAGTAAATTTGCAAGAAATTATTTTAAAGAAGCAAATCTTAACTTTCTAAAAATTTTTGTCAGTTCCGGTCTTGATGAGTATAGAATGTCGCAATTGATTAAAAAAGGCGCAGAGATTGATGGCTTTGGGGTTGGAACAAGATTTTCGGTATCTCATAACGCACCTGATGTTGATATTGCTTACAAGATCATAGAATATGCAGGCAAAGCTGTTTATAAATCTTCGCCTAACAAATACACCTTTCCAGGCAGAAAGACTATTCTGCGAGAAAAAAACGAATTTTATATTATAAAGGACACCGTAAGGTCTTACATTGCGAATACAAATGATCTTTTACAGCCCTTTGATTCACCTGAACCTATAGAAACAATAAAAAAACGGCTTTCGGAAAATCTGAATTCCCTTCCGCAATTAGTAAAAGCGATCAGAAAGCCGAATATATTCAATGTTGACATACACCTATTTTAACGAAATAGGGTTTCAACCGATAACGCTATTAACATCATCTTTAATTATATTCCAATCGTTATTTTTTGCTAAGATATCGTTCAAACCATTCAGCAGCTTTCAAGGCAGCCTGTTTGAGCGTTCCAGGTTCTTCGAATAAATGAGTAGCACCTGGTATTATTGAAAGTTCTTTTTTCACATTTAGATGTCCCAACGCATCTTTGTTCATTTCAATGACAGTATGATCTTCACCTCCGACAATCAGCAGCGTCGGAGCTTTTACTTTCGACAATTTATCTCCTGCAAGATCGGGCCGTCCTCCACGTGATACAACAGCACTGATAAGGTCGCCTAATTCGGATGCTGCCACCAAGGCTGCTGCTGCGCCGGTACTGGCGTCATAGTAACCTATTGGCAACCGGCCGATTGATTTATTTTGACACAGCCATTCTGTAGCAGCAATTACTCTTGCTGCGAGTAATTCGATATCAAAACGTAATTGGGCAGTCTGCAAATCAATAGCTTCCTCTTCTTTCGTCAACAAATCTATCAATAGAGTATTAAAATTGCTGTCTTTCAACAAATTCGCAACATAATTATTGCGATGGCTAAACCTGCTGCTTCCGCTTCCATGAGCAAATAAAATAACTCCCTTTCCTTTATGCACTATGTTAAAGCTGCCTGCTACAATAATTTTATCATTTATTCCGATTTCGATTTTTTCTTTTTTTTTAATGATTTTATGCATTTCGTTATTCCTCTATATCACTATGAGGCGCGAGCTTGAATTCAATTATTTTTTCAACTTTTATAATAAGTTGTTTCTCAATTTGCGGCACAGGATGTTTTCGCTCAATCTTCGGTGCATATCCATCAAGTATTGCCAAATCGTTGATTTTGTTTAATCTTCCGAGCAACTGATAACCATTATCAGGATCCTTAGCCCAAATAACTATCGATATATATTTATTATTATACAAATTTGCTAATGTTCCGGGACAACACCATTCTGTTATCGCAACACAATCTTTGATGGCTGGCTCCAATTTGCCGGCTGCCGCCATATGGGGCATCCCATCTGTATTAGCAGTAGCAATAAAAACGTAGCCCACTTTTTGAGCAAGATGAACAATTTCTTTTAACTTCTCTGCTTTCATTTATTTTTCCTTCTTTTATTTTCCTGCTCAAAAATCCGCAGCAAATGCTCATCTTCAACCTGATTGAATTCAATATAAAATCGATTAAGAGCTTCAAAATATTGCGGAGTTTTTAAGCATATAGTGTCATCAGCATCTTTGGAAAGTTTTGTAATGGCATCCTCCGGCCCAACCGGCAAAGCTAAAATCAGCTTTTCAGGCTTTTTCTGCCTAATAGCCCACAACGCCGCCTGCATAGTTGCACCTGTGGCGACACCGTCATCGGTAATAATTACAATTTTTTCTTTTAGCTCAAGTTTTGGTAAGATCTCTCTATATAATTGAACTTTAGACTCGATCTCTTGCAGCTGGTATTTTTTCTCCCGTTCGATATATGGCTGGTCAGCTCCAACATAGTCAGCTATTGATTCATTAACGAATAAAGAGCCATTTTCGCTAATTGCTCCCACTGCCAATTCCTTATTTCCAGGAGCGCCAATTTTATGAGTAAGTACGATATCCATTGCAGCTTTTAATCCGACAGCAATTTCATTTGCGATTATAACTCCGCCGCGAGGGATTCCAAGCACCACAGTTTTATCGGTTTTGAATTTCTCCAGATAATTTAATAGCAATTTTCCAGCTTCTATACGATTTTGAAAAGGCTCGCTGCTTTCAGAAATAATTTGTAATTTTCCCATATTTGTCCTTCACAGCGTGCAGCGTTTAGCATATAGTTCTGAACGCTCCACGCTATACGCTTTTTACTAAAACACACATTCACCGGCCGCACATCCGCCGGAATACTCGGATTCAGCAAGCACAACTTCATAAGGATTTTTCAATTCATTATCCTGCCTGGCGTCAAAACTAAGAACCTGCTTATCTTTACTGCCATATCTGTAAATAGTAATTCCCTTGCATTTCAATTCATGCGCCTTAAGATAAATATCTCTTATGTCAATAACTGATGCACTTTCCGGCAAATTTATGGTTTTTGAGACAGCGTTATCAGTATATTTCTGAAAAGATGCCTGCACCTGCAAATGCTGCATCGGCTCGATGTCAAATGCAGTAACAAAGATTTTTTTTATCGCAGGCGAAATATTTTTCATTGATTGCAGTGAACCTTTTTGTGCAATTTCGCCAAGAATATCCTGCAGATTGAAACCTTCTTTTTTTGCGATCTCTTCAAACCAATGATTGACCTCGAAAAGTTGCGTACCCGAAAGTACATTTCGCACAAAACTTATTGCAAATAACGGCTCAATGCCACTGGAACAGCCTGCTATTATACTTATTGTCCCTGTAGGCGCTATTGTATTAACCGTAGCATTGCGGAGTTTTAAATCTCTTTTGGCATAAATGGATTTCTCCAGATTTTGAAAACTGCCCCTTTCTTTAGCTAATTCCATAGAAGCATTAAATGATTGATCATGTATAAATTTCATAAGTTTTCCGGCCAAGTTCAACGCTTCCTGTGAGTTGTAAGGTATTTTTAACATTATCAACATATCAGCAAACCCCATCACACCCAAACCGATTTTTCTATTTGCCTGTGTTATTTCTTTGATTTGCTCAAGTGGATATTTATTTACTTCGATAACGTTATCTAAAAATCGAATTCCCCAATTAACGGTATCCTTTAATCTATCCCAGTTCATTCTTCCATTTTCAATCATTTTCGCAAGATTAATTGAAGCCAGATTACAGCTCTCGAAGGCAAGCAGCGGAAGCTCGCCGCAGGGATTAGTCGCCTCTATATCACCAATTTGGGGTGTTGGGTTTTTTCTGTTTATTTCATCAATAAAAACTAAACCGGGATCACCGCTATGCCATGCAACATTTACAATCTGGTCAAAAAGTGCTCTGGCTTTTATTTGGCCGGTTTTCCTGCCAGTAGCTGGATTTTTCAACTCAAAAAGTCTGTCAGCTTTTACATCAGCAATGAATTTGTCTGTAACTGCTACGGAAAGATTAAAATTCTCAAACGCTCCTTTCTGCGTTTTTGCTTCGATAAAATCCACGATATCAGGATGGTCACATCTCAGTATCCCCATATTCGCCCCGCGTCTACGGCCGCCCTGAACAATTACTCCGGTTGCTTTGTCGAAGATACTCATAAACGAGACCGCTCCCGATGCCCTGCCTTTAGTGGAGGACACAAGAGCACCCTTTGGCCGCAAATGCGAGAAATTAAATCCTGTGCCGCCGCCGGTCTGATGAATTCTTGCCATATTTTTTAATGATTCAAATATTCCATCGATAGAATCCTCTACCGGCAAAACAAAACAAGCAGATAGCTGACCAAAAGATGTACCTGCATTCATAAGCGTAGGAGAATTTGGCATAAATTCAAGATTTTTCATCATCTGATAGAATTTTTCTTCTACCATTTCAACACTTATATCAGAATTGTAATTCAGTTCTGCTTTTGCAATATGCAACGCAACTCTTCTGAACATCTGACTGGGGGTTTCAATAATTTTCTGATTATCATCCTTTAAAAGATAACGCCGCTTTAAGACTTCCATCGTATTAACTGGAAGTTTTAAGTCATCTTTTAAATCCAGAGTAGATTTTGCGAAACGAATGTTACTTCGCTTATATCTATGTATAATATAATTTTTTGCTATTTGGTTGTAACCTTCCGACATTAATGTTGCTTCGATTATATCCTGGATAGATTCAACATCCGGAATTCTATCTTTGAATTGCTCGGATATTATGTCAATAGCGATATCCGATAAGCTGTCAGCGATCTGTCGGGCTTTTTCATGACCAGATATGGCTTCCAGAGAAGCTTTATAGATAGCATTGACAATCTTGCTTCGGTCAAAAAGAATTAACGAACCCTCACGTTTCTTGAGCTTGTTTGGAAGTTTCTGTTTAGTCATAGGTTTTTCTTGTCACAATAATTCATATAATATAGATTGTCTTAAGAATTGCGAAACCGGTAAATTACTTGGCCGAACCTTAGTATTTTCCTTATTCAGAATATTTAACTATTAAAACGTCAATATAGCATCAGAATGGATAAACGAAATAAGCTGGGTATTGAGTTATATTTACCTTATTTCTTAAAAAGCTTCTCCCTGATAGCTTATATGCAATGATTTGGGTATATATTCAAAACCGGAGACAAATATAATGAAACCTCGCGGAATATTGATGACCGAACATCGCCTTATCGAGCGGATGATAGTCATTATTCAAAAGGAAATTGCTGAAATCGAAAGAGGCAGACAAATTGATAAGTTTACCATCAATCCCATCATTGACTTCATGAGATTTTATGCAGACCAGACCCATCATGGCAAAGAAGAAAATATTCTTTTTAGACAACTGGCAAAAAAAGAAATGACCGAAGAGGATTCAAAACTGATGGCTGAATTAATCGATGAACATAAATTCGCCAGAACCGCAACAGAAGATATTATAAATGCCGAAGAAAAATTTTTCAAGGGCCAGAACACAATCGGAATAATAATTACTACATTTAATTCACTTGTCAGACTTTATCCAAGGCATATACAAAAAGAAGATGATATCTTTTTTCCAAATAGTGAAACATACCTTACAGATGAGGAGCTTGAGGCAATGGTAACAAAATTCGAAGATTTTGATCGCACCATGATACATAAAAAATATAAATCATTAATCGAGCAATTTGAAGAATAAAACATTTCTTCTAAGCCATTCCGCCTGACCATCAAAAAGATGATTCTCCTGCATTATTCTATGATGACATTTTATAATATTGAATGATTGTCTTTATTAATTGAATTTGAGGGAACATAATCCTGTTGTTTGCCTTCAATATGTATAATTATTCTGTTTGCATTTATTAAGTAATCATTATTAGGTAATGGGAATGAATTAAAATCAGCAACTAATTTGACTGAATTGCCTTTCTCAATACCCTCTATGTTATAAGAAATTTGAGGCGGAATACATATAAAATCAAATGAATCTTCCCCTTCTATTTCAAAATTAACACTCAAAGGACCTGAATTCTGATTACCGCTATTCTGTATTTGTATAAAAACCTTCTTTTTACAAACTGTCCAGATATAATTTAATTTTGTCAAGGTAAGCTGTGAAAGTGTATTAGGAAAAACCGTCATTAGCAGCGTCTTCATCATAAGACTCCTTAAGCAAAGGAACCACTTTACAGATTATTAAAATAAATATAATAACTTTGAATGACTTTTATTGAAGTTGACGCCCCTAAGAAACGAATTAAACTCTTTCACTTCCACATTATTAATTATCGGAATATATCCTTAAAAAACTTTAAAAAATCAAATTTTCCTGCTATTTTTAGTTTAAATGGCACAAAAAATCCAAACAGTCAGACAGAGTATGAGCACGACCAAATGGAAAATATATTATTGAAAAAAATGCGTACCGTAACATCAGATTATCAGCTTCCGGCAAACCCATCCGAAACATTGAAACACTTTATGATGGCCTAAAGAAACTTGAAAGTAATATGTATGAGTACATTAATTTGGAAAATAACATCCTCTGCCCCCAAGCTATTCAATTGGAGATGTTCGTGTTATATGGCAGATGAAAGGGAAGAATAACAGGCATTGGAAAGTTCCCTACGGAACTTAAATAATGATTAAAAGTGGAGGTGGACTAATATTTTAGAATCTGTTAAAATAGTATTTGTCAATATTTATTTTTTTGAAAGGATTTTATTATGGCAAAAAAACTTATAACTGGAGTATTCTCAAAAGAGGAAACCAAATCTTTAAAAAAACTGTTTCCTACTACGAGCACAAAAGACATTGCTAAAAAATTAAACAGGAAATTAAAATCAGTTCAAGCAAAGGCATCTCAATTAGGTTTAAAGAAAACAACTAAATATCTTAAAAAGATGTATAGCTCAAAATAAATTTCTAACCATTAATATAGCATAATCATTTTCCTGTTTTAGATTAAGGAATTCACCTGTTTCTTATGGATAAATTATCTCATAGACTCTGATAATGGTAGAAATTGTGAACTTTAAAGCACGAAAGGAGAATGTGCAAATGAACAAATTAATAAAAAAATTTTTATTGGTGCTGATTGCAGTTGTTATTTCTTTTAGCATAACAGGTTGTAAAAGCAAGTCAGAACATCCATCCGGAAATTCGTCCAATGAACATCCATCCAATAAAGCAGTTGACGAGCATCCTTCAAATGAACATCCTGACAATAATGAGCCAAATAAGGAACATCCGGCGAATGAACACCCTAAATAGCTTTTGAGCTTCTTTTTTAATTATGAATTTTCAAAAAGCATTACCAACAGTGCTTGCAGTTTGTGTATTTTTTGGAGGCTGTAAAAAGTCACCCAATGATGGGCAGGAATTGTTCGGCAATTTGCCTATTGTGGTTACAAATGACATACAAGCGGGGATAGAGAAGCACATCGAAGAGAAAACACGTTTAGGAAACGGATTTTTCAGAATCAATTTCGAGGATAAGGAATTGCAGCTCAAGCTTGTGCGGGTACATACGGAATATCTGTCAAACCTTGGGCCACGTTTGCACTTTGCCTGCGTAGATATGGTGAATACCGATGGCGATGTTTATGATGTGGATTTCTTTCTTGCCGGCGACCCGGGAGAGATGACCGTTAACCAAACCACTATTCATAAAATTAACGGCCAGCCGATGTATGTGTGGAAACAAAAGCGCGACAAAACCTGGTATCGTTTTCCTGTTGATAAAGCACCGCCCGAACTGCTTGGAGTAATAAGAGGTCGTGACGAATTTGAGTTTATATACAGGGCGACGCTGCCGGATATTAATGATACGGCAAAGATGTGGCTTCCGCTGCCGCATTCAGACGCATTTCAAACAGTCAAAATCAAGTCTATCAAGGCTACCGGCAGGCAGGAAATATTGAATGAGCATGAATATGGCAACAGCGTGCTTTTTCTTGAACTTGGCACAAAGGACAGCGGAAAAACCATTGAGCTTCACTACCAGGTACAGCGTATTGAAAAAAATGTTTATGCGGAGAAAACTTCAGATTACAAAAAATATCTCAAACCCGAAAGTCTTGTGCCTGACAATGAAACGTTCCGCAGTATTGCCGAAAGAATCATTCAGAACAAAAAAGGCGATCTTGTGCGTGCACGGGCCCTTTATGACCATGTTATAGACCGTATGCGATATATGAAGCATGGCAGCGGCTGGGGAAAAGGTGATGCTGTTTACGCCTGCGACGTGCGCACTGGTAATTGTTCAGATTATCATTCTTATTTTATCGCCTTATGCAGGGCTGTCAATATTCCCGCACGTTTTGCGATTGGTGTGGCAATACCATCGGAGAGAAATGAGGGTGGAATAGATGGTTACCATTGCTGGGTGGAGTTTTACGCGGAAGGTAAATGGTGGCCGGTTGACATCAGCGAGGCGGACAAGTGTTCAAGTCTTTCTACATATTATTTCGGCCACCATCCGGCAAACAGGATTGAGTTGAGTCGCGGCCGTGATCTGGTAGTCGAGCCGGCTCCCGCTTCGGGTCCTATTAATTTTCTTGTTTATCCGCTGTTGGAGATTGGCGGAAAACCCGCAAAAGCAAATGTCGAATTTTCGTTCAAGAGAAAAGCTATCCCGTGAAATATACAATATCATCATCGCTGTTTTGCTTTTTTATTCTTTTGTTAGCTGGGGAGTCTTTATTTCCGCTTAGGCGCAGAACGCGGCAATTTAGCGAGAGATTTGTCATAAATATGTTTATGACTGTCCTTGTATTTACAGCCGGTGCGCTAACCGTCAGGCGAGCGGCTTTAGCCCAGGCTCAATGGGCTTTGCAGCACAATTTTGGATTAGTTTTAAAAATTCCCTTACCCGCAATCGTTCAATCTTCCATAGGTTTTGTTTTGATGGATGCCACCTTTTATTACTGGCACCGAGCGCATCATAAAATACCTATCCTCTGGCGTTTTCACAAAGTTCATCATATCGACCCCGACCTGGACGTATCTACTGCGTTCCGCTTTCATTTCGTGGAGATTTTGTATTCCACAGGTTTTAGGGTTGTACAGGTTCTTTTGCTCGGCATCACACCTATTACCTATATTATATATGAGATCGTTTTTCAATGCGCCAATATGTTTCACCACAGTAATCTAAGGCTGCCCGATGTCCTGGAACGCCTGCTTAATATATTCATTGTTACGCCTCGAATGCACGGGATACATCACAGCCAGATTCGCAATGAGACGAATTCCAATTATTCGGTGGTGTTTCGCTGCTGGGATTGGCTGCATAGAACATTGCGGCTTGATGTTCCACAGGAAAGTATTAATATCGGAGTAAAAGGCTATTTGCAAAAAGAGGATAACAGATTATGGAACCTGATGATTATGCCGTTTCGTAAAAGCAGGCTGACTTGATGCAAAATATTTTGAAAATATCGGTTGTCATACCAGTGTTAAATGAGCAGGAAGTTATCAATTCAGCGATATTGCATCTTCGGCAGCAGGACGGAAATGATGTCGAGGTCATTGTTGCCGATGGTGATTCAAATGGCAGCACAATAAACGCAATCAAAGACTCGCGGGTTAAAACCGTTATTGCCGAGAAAGGCAGAGGCAGACAGAATAATGCCGGTGCGGCTGTTGCCAAAGGCGATGTGCTGCTTTTTCTACACGCCGATACGTTTTTGCCGGATGAGGCGTTTGTAAAAATAGACCAGGTTTTGAAAAACAGCGATTATGTTGGAGGCGCGTTTGATTTGGGGATTGATTCACAGTCGTCGGCCTTGAAATTGATAGCTGCCTGCGCTCGACTTAGGTCAAGGTTTAATAGAATCCCTTATGGCGATCAGGCCATCTTTATCCGGCGGGAATATTTCGAAAAAATCGGCCGATTTCAGGAAATACCCTTAATGGAAGATGTTGATTTGATGACCCGTATCAGAAAACGCGGTGATAAAATTGTTATCCTTAAAGACCAGGTTTTAACCAGCCCCCGGCGTTGGGAAAAAGAAGGAATTTTTTATACAACCATTCGCAATCAGCTGCTTGTGCTGCTTTGGCGAATGGGAGTAAGTCCTGAAAAGCTTGCAGGCTTTTACAAAACGCACGTAAACGTGAAGCGTATTTGCGAACAGATTCAGTTTAAATGCCTTGAAACCCTTCAGGTTAATCTTGGCAATGTATGCAACCAGAAGTGCAGTCACTGCCATGTCAACGCAGGGCCTGACGGCAAAAAAATTATGAGTCGTATGGTGATGGAAGAAATTATCGCTTTCTTATCCCGGCACAAAGAACTTACAGTTGATATTACCGGCGGATGTCCCGAGATGAATCCGGATTTTTGTTATTTTATTGAAAAAGCCTGTGAAGTATCCCAACTTGTTATGGTTCGGACAAACCTGACTGTCTTTCTTGAAAATGGATTCGAATGGCTCATAAATTGGTATCGCGACCATCAGGTGACGGTGATAGGTTCACTTCCGTGTTATACGGCCGAAAATGTTGACAGCCAGCGAGGCAGCGGCGTATTCGAGGCAAGCATAAAGGCATTGAGGCTTCTCAACGAAGCTGGATACGGTGTCGGCAGCGGACTTGAACTTGATCTTGTTTATAATCCGGGCGGAGCATTCCTGCCGCCAGATCAGCAGCAGCTTGAGACCGATTACAAGCGGCATCTTGATAGAGAGTATGGCGTAACTTTTGATAATATTTTTACGATTACAAATGCCCCGATAGGACGATTTAGAAAATCGCTTGAGGCACAGGGAAGGCTCGAAGAATATTTCCGATTGCTTGAAGAAAACTTTAATCCTTTGGCTTTACATAATGTTATGTGCCGAACTCTCATTAGTGTGGATTATCGCGGAATCCTGTACAACTGTGATTTTAATCAGGCTCTTGACCTTTGCATGAAGGACAAACACGGCGAGCCGGTAACAATTGACCGGCTCGATGAAATTCTCGAACAGCAGATAAAAATAGAAACCGGCAAGCATTGCTTTTGCTGTACTGCCGGAGTTGGCTCAAGCTGTACGGGAGCGATCGTCAAATAACTTCAATTAGCGGAGAATAATTATGGCCGGTATTGAGGAAAGAATCAGGAATGTAAAACAATATTACAGCAAAACAATTCGCACCACAAAGGACTTGAAAACAAATGCCTGCTGCATTGCCGAATCCCAGCCGGATTATATCAGGCAGATTTTGCAATCAATTGACTCGGAAATTCTTAACAAGTTTTACGGCTGCGGCTCTCCGATTCCGCCTGCCATCAAAGATTGTGTTGTATTGGATATCGGTTGCGGAACGGGAAGAGATACTTTTGTAGTCTCAAAGCTGGTTGGCGATGCCGGAAAGGTGATTGGCGTTGATATGATTGACCGGCAGCTTGAAATCGCAAATCGCCATACAGATGCACAAATGAAGAAATTCGGATACTCTGTTTCAAATATCGAATTTCGAAAAGGATATGCGGAAAATTTGAAAGAAATCGGGATTGAAGATAATTCTGTCGATGTTGTTATCTCCAATTGTGTGATAAATCTCTGCTGTGATAAGCGAAAGGTGTTTTCCGAAATTTTTCGCGTTTTGAAACCGGGCGGCGAATTGTATTTTTCAGATGTTTTCACCAATCGGCGAATCCCCTCGTTTCTTGCCGCTGATCCGGTACTGGTGGGCGAGTGTCTTGCCGGGGCAATGTATATCGAAGATTTCAGAAGAACGCTAAGAGAACTTAACTGTCCCGATTATCGAGTTGTTTCGCAAAGAGCGATTGCCATCAGCAATTCCGAAATAGAAGCCAAAATTGGTATGATAAATTTCTGTTCGATGACTATTCGGGCATTTAAGCTCAATGGTATTGAAGACATCTGTGAAGATTATGGGCAGTCGGCGGTTTATCTGGGAAAGATACCCCAATGTCCTCATCGTTTCATTCTTGACGATCATCATATTTTCATTGCGGATAAACCGCAGCTTGTCTGTGGCAATACCGCCGCAATGCTTGAGCAGACTCGTTTGGGTAAACATTTTAAGGTAACAGGCGACCACAGCAGACATTTTGGAAAATTCCTGTGCGCCCCGGCAGCCGCTTTGGATAAAACACAAAATGGGGCTTTAGGCTGCTGTTAAAAATGAAAATTCAAAATAATGTTATGAATAATCTTGTTCTTTTATTCGTAAAACAGCCGATAGCCGGCCTCGTCAAGACACGGCTGGCAAAGAAAATCGGCGACAAAGCAGCGACAGAGCTTTACAAATGCTTTGTAGAGGATTTACTTGAAAAATTAAAAGTCAATGGTTTCGATTTCAGGATATGTTTATGGCCGCCTGATCCGCCAGAAGACATCCGAAACTGGCTCGGCACAGATTATTGGCCGCAGGAGGGAGATGATCTTGGGCAACGAATGAGAAATGTTTTTTTAAGGGCGTTTTCAAACAGCGAGGAAAAAGTTGTCTTGATCGGTTCTGATATTCCAGATGTGCCGGCTGAATACCTATTTGAAAGTTTCGATGCTCTGGAAAATTGCGATATTGTACTTGGACCTTGCCACGACGGCGGTTATTACTTGATAGGTTTATCGAAAAAAGTTCCGGAGATGATTTTTGAGCAAATTGACTGGGGTGCAAAAAATGTGTACGACCAGACCCTTTCAAAGATAAAGCAGCTTCGGCTCAAACTCTATGAGCTTCCTAAATGGTTTGATATCGATACGTATGAAGACTTGCTGCAATTTCAGCAAAGGCATAAAAGCAGCGAAGCATTAAAAACGATTAAAATGATAAGGCAATGGCAGATATAGAATATGGTAAAGTCGAGCCGATGGATTCCTTTAACCGGAAACTGGTGGAGAATGTCCACCCGGCAGACTGGACGAATCCCAAGCCGGCGGATAAGTACAATCTCGTGGTAATAGGCGCCGGTACGGCAGGATTGGTTTGTGCGGCCGGAGCAGCCGGACTTGGCGCTAAAGTTGCCCTTATAGAGCGACATTTGTTGGGCGGAGACTGTCTAAACGTTGGCTGCGTGCCAAGCAAGGCACTACTCCGCTGTGCTGAAATTATTGCCGCGGCTCGCAATGCCGGAAATTACGGTGTGAAAATTGCTGGTGATATTGATGCAGATTTTGCGGCTGTAATGGAGCGAGTCAGGCGGCTTCGCAGCAGGATAAGCAGCCATGATTCGGCGATGCGTTTTAAGAATTTGGGTGTAGATGTATTTTTCGGCGAGGCTAAATTTACCGCTGCCGATACGGTCGAGATTGACGGACAGGAACTAAAATTTGTCAAAGCTGTTATTGCGACTGGTGCAAGAGCAGCCATTCCGCCGATTGAAGGATTAAATGAAGCAGGCTTTTTGACTAATGAGACGGTCTTTTCACTAACACAGCGGCCTAAAAAACTGATGGTATTGGGCGGTGGTCCTTTAGGTTGTGAAATGGCGCAGGCATTCAGACGGCTTGGCAGTGAGGTTTGTATAGTAGAGATGACCGACCATATTATGAGCAGAGAAGACGGTGACGCTGCAAAAATCGTTGCAGAAGCCTTCCAAAGAGACGGCATTGATGTTTTGCATAAATCCGAGGTAGTTAAAATTGAAATGTCTGGTCAGGAAAAAATTGTTCATATTAAAATCGATGGTGATGAAAAGAAGATAGCAGTCGAGCAAATTCTGGTGGGGGCAGGCAGAGTACCGAATGTGCAAGGACTTAATCTTGAAGCAGCGGGAGTTGAATACGACCAGCGAAAAGGTGTGAAGGTTGACGATTACCTTCGAACCACTAATAAAAACATTTTTGCGGCGGGCGACATTTGTTTGAAACATAAGTTTACTCATACTGCTGATGCTTCGGCGCGGATAGTACTTGCCAATTCGCTCTTTGGCAGCAGAAAAAAGTGGAGCAAACAGATAATTTGCTGGTGTACCTATACCAGCCCTGCGGTAGCGCATACCGGATTGTATAAATACGAAGCAAACGAAATGGGTATCGAAGTTGATACATTTATCCAACGATTTAATGAAGTTGATAGAGCGGTTACGGATGGCCGGGAAGATGGACTGATAAAAATACACGTCAAAAAAGGTACTGACAAAATACTTGGCGCAACCATTGTAGCGGAAAATGCCGGAGATATGATAAGCGAGATTACGCTTGCGATGGTTAATAAAATTGGGCTGGGCAAATTTGCTAATGTCATTCATCCATACCCTACCATAGCAGAAAGTATCAGGCATGTTGCCGATGTATATAATCGTACAAGACTTACACCCTTTATTAAAAAAATCCTCGTCAAGTGGCTGGATTGGAAATTAAAATGAAAAAGAATTATAAGATAGTTGTGTTTATAATTATAGTTTTCATTTTTATTTTTCTATTGATCTTCCTTCCTATACGTCAATGGCTGCAGAGTTTGCTTGAGTGGTCACATGGGCTTGGCTGGTTGGGAGCGGTAATAGTCATAATGATATATATCATTTCATGTATCGCCTTTTTGCCCGGTTCGATATTGACGCTTGGAGCGGGTTTTATTTTTGGAGTAATTCGCGGAACGATTGTCGTTTCGATAGGGAGCACATTAGGTGCTTGTGCGGCTTTTCTGATTGGTCGCACAATTGGCCGTGATTGGGTAGCTGAAAAAATATCGAGGAATGAAAAATTTGCCGCTATAGACAACGCGGTAGGCCGGCAGGGTTTTAAAATCGTACTGCTGACTCGTCTAAGTCCGGTTTTTCCGTTCAATCTGCTTAATTATGCCTATGGTCTGACCAAAGTGCCGTTTTACAAATATGCACTTGCTTCGTGGATAGGAATGATTCCTGGCACAATAATGTATGTTTACTTTGGAGCCGGCCTTCAAAATCTGGCCTCTGCGGCAACAGGCCGGGTGGAAACAGCAATAGCAGGACGTATTTTTTTCTGGTTAGGCATGGCCGCCGCTGTTGCTGTTACGATATTTGTAACGCATATCGCACGAAAATCGCTTAATCAGATACACTGAATTATTCAACTATAACTTTACCATCTTTTACAGCGATAGGTTTCATTTTGCCGCAATGCGAACATTTCAAATATGCCTTTCCATCTTTATCAAGCATCATTTTCATGGGTGCTTTGTGACATACCACTGGCTTGCCGTCTTTATCAACCGCTGTCAGATAAATGTCTTTGCCGCCGCTTGGATCATGTGCTATAAAATAATCATCAGGCGTAAAGTATAACGATAAATATGAATCACCATATCCTGATGCCTCAAGAGCAGATTCTTCTAATTGCTGTGTCACAGTATCTTTTGTGGTTTTTTGCGATTCCTCACATCCTATGATTAGCAACGATGCAAACAAACAGACGATTAACACCCTTTTTCTTGCCATTTTTTCCCTTTCAATCATATTATTCTTTTCGGCTAAAAATTTCAAATTTATAATTTTTTTTAAATTTTACCCCTTTTTAGTTATTGAACAGATGAACAGCTGGAGCAGTAATATTTTTAAGAAGCTTTTGCTGTTCAATAATATATTGTCTGCGAGCATTGAGAGTAATTTCATAAATATCATCATAATTTTGTTCAAGAACTTTGACAACATCGGCATCGAGGCCGTTAGAACCGGCAAGCTTGCTGATAATAGACATTACTTTTTCACAAGGCATAGCCTTGTGGTAGGGTCTGTCTTCTGTTAGAGCGCCAAAGACATCAGTCACCGCCATTATGCGTGAACCAAGCGTCAGATTTTTTGCCGTATGGTGGAATGGATAGCCGTTACCGTCAAGACGTTCGTGATGAAATGCGGCCCATTCACTAATCTGGGGTATGCCACCTATGGTATTGAGAATATGAAAAGTGTGGTACGTATGTGCATCAAGAATATGTCTTTCAGCTGGGGATAATTGCCAGCGTTATCCATTCCATAAAATCATTCTTGTATCATGACACATTCTCGCATCAACCTTGCGTCAACTGATGTTTAAATTCCTTTCCCATTCCATTTTCCAACAAATAAACAAAAAACTTGAATTTTACGCCAAAAGTAGTATAATTTAAAAAAATGACACATATCGTATGATCTGTGTAAGATTTTTCTTCCGTCACTTCAATTTTTTTTCAAAAACTTCGTCGATATCTTTTTATTTTTCAACATTTCCTGTTTTTAATCATAATTAATTGCTTCTATCTTCAAATCTGTTAACTCGCCTCAAAGCAGGTCAATAATACCGTCGTAACTCATTTACCAAAAAGTATTTAAAGTATCGTTTCTTATCCTAAATTATTACACTTTTCATACGAAATGTATCAAAATTTGAAAGGAAGACGATAAATGACTAAAAAAGTATGAAACAAGACAATTGGATTTTGGAGCCGGGAAAGTACCTCAACAAAGAAGAAGCAGAGAAACTTTTAGATATAGCCAAAACCAGAGCGAAACTCGCAGAAGCCAAAAATGGTAAAATCGCTATTCGCGATTATTTCCTGATTCATCTTGTACTAGCCACAGGGCTGCGAGTGATGGAGATTGCAGCGTTGAATTGCGGCGATATTTTTTTAGATCAGCAGACTTCATATTTAATCGTCAGGAAAGGCAAAGGAGGCAAACGAAGAATCGTGTTTTTTAATGAAACATTAAGAGAACATTTTAAAGATTACTTTAAATGGAAACAATCTGTAGGTCAATCCATAGAACCAGATCAGCCGTTATTTATGTCCAGCCATTCTGGAAAACATATGGCAAGAAGATCAATTCAAAAAGCTTTCAAGCGATGTGCAAGTGACGCAGGACTGCCAGAAAGATACTCCATTCATGCAGCTCGTCATTTTTATGCTTGTGTACTCTTGAAAGCCAGCAACTGGAATCTTCGTCTTGTACAGAGGCAATTGGGTCATAGCCGGCTGACAACGACCCAGGTCTATGCCGATGTGATGATGCCCGATGTCAAAAATGCCTTGGAAAAATTATGTTTCTAAAGATTGTTATCGATTTTATGAGAGTAAATACAAAATTAAGTATTTTTACATTTGACTATTTTTTAAGGAGAGCGGATTATGTGTTCGCATTTTAGCGTATTATATCGTAACCAAAGTTTGATTCGTTTTATTTTTATCATTTCATTTTGTTTCTTCAGCGCTGCTGACGTTTTCGGTACTACGTACTATGAAATCTGGCGAAATACAACGAATAATTCATCTACTGCAACCCGCATCAAAGAATGGTATACCAGCACAAACTATGATGATTCAGATGTGTCACAAGGTCAGCATTACTATTATTGGGTAAAGGTTATAACAGCCAATACCGCATACGGCTACCACCCAAATATGATTACTGAAGTAACTGGTAAATTGTGGGTAATATGTCCGACATTAGCTGTACAAGGACAATCCAGCAGAATACTGTATAAAGCCAGACTCGAACCATTTGGCTCTCACATGGAAGGAAATCTCACAAATTATCTGAAAGAAGATGATTCATTCAGCGATGATACGATGAGCCAATGGTCGTATTCTGGGATATCTCTTTGGGGAACAACAGCGTGGGAATATGAGTGGACAAAAGATATTATAATATCGAATTACGAACCGTTGAATTCCACAGCAGAGGTCTATGGAACCTTTGATTTTTTGCACGGTAATCAGCCACCATACACTTACCATGTTACACCACAGACTCCTGTAATTAATTGTGCCGTTGTAAGTTCATATAGTTCTCCTCCTTCCGGAGTTTCTGCAAGCCCGGGTACTTATCCAGACAAAATCCGTATTCAGTGGAATTCTGCAAGCGGCGTTAGTTCATTCAGCAGTTCTGCTGAAGGTTGGAAATCAATACAATACGCTCTTACAGTTCAAAGTTCAGTTGCTTCGAACGTAAGCATCAGTAGCAGCACCGGCCATTCCGGAACTACAACCTATATGAAAACCGTTAATGGCGGAACAAGCGTTAATCTTTGTGCTCCTCAGTATAGCGGCTCTTGCTCATTGCGACTGCGCTTTAATGGCTGGGCAGGTTCTGTAAATAGCAGCAACTTGTGTATCACGTTTACAATGGATGGAAACAAGACCGTTACAGCCAATTATGTATCTGATCCTGAAACTTATACTTTATCGGTAAATTCATCAGGCGTTTCAAATGTAAGTATCAGTAGCAGCACTGGAAATGGCGGAACTACGAATTATACCAAAACTATAACCTGTGGGACAAATGTTACTTTAACTGCGCCATCTTCATCTGGCGGTAAAAGCTTTACTGGATGGACAGGAGATGTTTCGAGCAGCAATCAAACAATATCATTTACTATGAATGGTACAAAAACAGTTACCGCAAACTATACATCAACAGATTACACATTATCTGTCAATTCATCCGGAACTTCGAACGTAATTATCAACAGCAATACAGGACATCAGGGGACGACCAATTATACTAAAACTGTAACAAATGGAACCACTGTAAATTTACAGGCACCAATGTATGTCGGTTCATGTGCATCGCGCAGCCGATTTAATGGCTGGACTGGTTCAGTCACTAATAGCAATCAATCCATCTCATTTACCATGGATGGCAATAAAACTGTTGTAGCAAATTACATATTTGAACCTGAAACATACACACTAACTGTAAATTCCTCCGGAGCTTCAAATGTAAACATTGGCAGTTCTACAGGACACCAGGGAACTACCAATTATACCAAAATTGCAAATTGTGGAACAAATGTAACATTAACTGCGCCTTCAACAGCAAGCGGCAAAAGTTTTGGCGGATGGACAGGAGATATATCAAGCAGCAATCAGATGATTTCATTTTCAATGAATGGAGCTATGACAGTTACAGCGAATTATTCATCTATCAGCTATAATCTTTCAACCAGTGTTATCGGTGGGCATGGAACTTTAACTCCTTCGAGTGGAACTTACGGAGAGGAAACCGTTGTAATTTTAACTGCTGTACCCGATGATGGGTACATAGTTAAAGCCTGGAGCGGGACAGATAACGACTTGTCTAAAGCAAATACAAATACAGTTACAATGAACAGCAATAAATCAGTAACTGTTAAATTCGAAATCGGTCAACAAACTCCTTCGGGCTGGAATATTGATTTATATGATCTGCACAATTCGAATCTTTATCCATATCCTTCCGGAACAAGAACCAGTAACACACCTTTTATTGAAAAATGGAATGTACCAGGAAATAACATGAAGACCGGTGATGTAGATGGAGATGGTGTATTAGAGCTTGTGGTTTCTGATGCCAGTAATCTGTATGTATATGACAGTGTTGGACAGGTTAAATGGCAAATTATAACAACCGCATCTTTGAATGCCTTGGCAGATGTAACTAGCGATGGAAAACCTGAAATTCTTACGAATATTAAAAATGGAGCAACTGCGAGAATTAATGCATATGATATTTCCGAACCTAATTTCTTAGTTAAAACATTTATAACTTCGGTCGATCCAGATTATGGCATTGTAATAGCAAGATGTGCGACAGATCTGGATCAAAACGGATCAATGGAGTTAGTAGGATACAAAGCGGCTCCATGGGTGCAGTGCCGTGGAACAATAGCTTTCAGCTGCGATACAATGAATGAGTTATGGTATTATGATATTGGACCCGCTGTATATACTCCTGCGATAGGAGATGTTGCTGGATTATTTACAGACAAAGAAGTTCTTCACGGCGGGTACGGTGTTGCAAATGGTGTTACCGGTGCTGATGGAAGTACAGATGGCGAATGTTATGCTTTTCTATTAGGCGCAAACGGAAACAGTTTATGGCGAAAACAATTTGAAGGTTCTGGTTTCGTAGATTCAAGTATTGGTTTATGTGATATTGATAACAATGGCAGATTGGATATTATCGCAACATCTTTTAGTCATGGCTGGGATTTATGGGGTGGCTCTCTCGGCAGAGTCTATGTACTTGACCCGGTATCTGGAGAGCCAATTTCAGGACTTGAACATAATTTTGTGATGCCGGTAACACTTGGCGGATTTGCAGATCTTGATGAAGATGGCATTCCTGAAATCCTCGTAAATAAAAAAGATGGAACAACTCAGACTGGTTCAATTATTGCATTAAATCCGATATCAGGATTACCAGTTAAATATGAATTCTCCGTTGCGGATAGCGGTCTGGATGTTTTATTCATAAATGACTTAAATGGCGATGGTAAGCTTGAAGTTGCAATTAAAGGGACACCTACAGAAGGAACAGATAATGCTTTGTATGTGCTTGATAATGAACTTAATCTTCTATGGTCAATGAATATTTCAGAAGGTTTTGGCCAAGCAATTGTTTCTGATCTTGATCAAAATGGCAAAAATGAAATCATTGTATCTTCTGGTGGTTACATCCGTATCTTCGAGGGCAATGAATGTTATGATACGGAGGGAGACTTCGATAACGATTGCGATGTAGATATGATTGACTTTGGAATTCTGGCAAATGAATGGTTATTAAGTAACGACCCTGGATATCCTATGTCAGACCCTGAACTCATGTTAGAAGCAGATTTAAATGGAGATTTGAATGTCAATTTCCTTGACTTTGTAATTTTTGCTGAGAATTGGTTAGTAGGTTATGTACCGGCTCTGCCTGAACTGGAGATGTTTTATAGCCAGCTACTTGATTCAAATCCAAGTTGGACGACGGAAGGACAGTGGCAATATGGTCTGCCATTAAGCCAAGGCGGAGAATCGTATGGTTATTCAGATCCAAGCAGTGGGTATACCGGCAATAATGTTTATGGTGTGAATTTGACTGGAGATTATAGCATAGACGTTGATGGGCCATTCTTCTTAACGACCAGTGCTATTAATTGTACAGGATACAGCAATGTTCATCTCAAATTTGCAAGATGGCTAAATACGGATTATCCACCTTATGTTAGAGGTGCGATTGAAGTTTCAAATAATGGAACAACCTGGCAGACCGTATGGGAAATTACAGGAGAAATTATTGAAAATGTTTGGCACAAGAAGGAATATGATATTAGTGCAGTAGCAGATAATCAACCAACAGTTTATATACGGTGGAGTTATGAAGTTGGAATCCTCGGAGCTTATGCATATTCGGGTTGGAATATTGATGATGTTGAACTTTGGGGCATTGCCGACAATGACGAAAATGATATAGTGTGGATTTATATAGACGATCCCGGTGTTTCAGGTCAAGAAGGATTTACCGGTTATATGAGTAAATATGAAACGACTAATGCTCAATATTGTCAATTTCTTAACGATGCCAAAGGTGCTAATCAGATAACAGTTTACAATAATTTGGTTTATGCAATTGATGATATCAGTTATTCTGAACCATATTATGATCTCGCAGGTACAGGCATACATTGGAATGGAGCGATTAATGGTGGAGCTGCAAGAATTCATTTTATTGATGAATCATTTACTGTTGATAACGGCTTTGGTAATCATCCGGTAACATACGTTAGTTGGTATGGTGCAACGGCGTTCTGCAATTATTATGGTTGGCGACTGCCTACGCATGAAGAGTGGAAAGCAGTGGCGGACTATGATGGCAGTTTCATCTATGGTTGCGGTGCTGCGATAAATAACAGTATGGCTAATTATCGGGATTCAAGCCATCCTGATGGTACAACTATTATTGGTGAATTTGGAACTTACGGCTACGGAATATGCGACATGGCAGGTAATGTCGAAGAGTGGACATCGTCAATATACAGTGATAATGTTCGTATAATTCATGGTGGCCTATGGAGCGGAAGTGTTGGCAACTGTAAAATCTCAAGCACGAGTACGGGTAGCGAAAGCTATATGGGCTATAGCGAGGGGTTTCGCGCATGTCATTGAAGTTTTTTTGAATTTCCATAATCCTATATTTTGCTGTTTCAATGAAGAAAAAAGAGATAATTATGTCAGAAGGGAAACTTATCATTCTCGCCATTTTGTCCTACATCTTATTTTCAGAAGAGTTTTTGCTGCTGGTTCTAATTTACAACCAGCCATCCTTGAATTGTTTGGTGAGGACAGAATCATTTCGGAAATTCAACTGTCTTAAGTGAAACTCACAATGTCATAAACGAAAAAGTAAATACAATTTCCAAATCATTTATCGAAAAACAAATTGCATTAAAAGCTCTGCCAACAAGCCATTGAAGGAGTTAAATATTCTCTTGAGGAAACCATGTATTGCAGAGATCTTTATTTACGATGCTGGAGATATTGGCGATGTCGGCGATAGAGCGATTTTTATCTACATGATGACAAGTTTGTGATGATTGTGATTGGAATCGCCATTATAACAACCGATGATAATAAAATTTTATAATGCAAAAATTTATAAACTTCAAAGTATTATATAGGCATAAGACAAACTGATTTAGAAATTCAAAGAAATCGAATTCCATAAGCTCTAACTTTAAAATAGGCTTTTCCGGAAAACCATACTGCTTTGAAATTCAAAAATCTACAAGTCTTTAAATTTGGCCTTTACCGGGCGTAACAAGGCGAAATACCTTAAAAGGCTAAAAAAAGCAAAATATTTTCTTAGCTGTTGCCAGCTTTTTTTTCAATAGCCACCGATAAAAATTTCTATGCATCCTTTTCATCATATCTGTTTTCATCTCTTGCTCACAATGCTTCTGCATTGGCGGCATTTTCTCTTTGATGCAGCTAAAATATCTCGGCCTCATATCAAGCGTTGTTTGTAAAAACGCTTCTCAATCGCGTTTTATAAACGCCTTCATTCGGCCTTAATATATCCTGCATCACAGAAAAGATTTTAAACTACTATCTATTAGTACAATCGTACTGATTGGTTAATTCCAATCGATATGGAATTTGCGGAAAATGTCAAAACCAGAAATCACCTTCAAGGCAGGAGCGGTAAGAGCCTCTGTTTTTAAAAACATCATAATCAGTAATGGTAAATCTCTCACATTGCCAAAAGTCGCGTTAGAAGTAAGGTACAAAGACAACAAAACCGGCCAGTGGAAAGGCACCAACAGCTTATCTATTAATGACATTCCAAAGGCAATTCTCGCCCTGCAACAGGCATACGAATACCTCACTACCAAAAAAGACTCATCTGACAATACTGGCAATAACTACACCTCACAATAAACACTATCCAAAAATCTTTAATAGACCAATTTAATAATTATTTATTTTTGAAAGGACATTTTATGCACGAACGAACTGACAGTATCCAAATATCTCAATTTCTTATCTTCGTTACACCCCTTGTATGCAAAATACTGGAAGGAACATTTGCCATCGTTGATATTGCTGCCGAGCAAAAAGGGAAAGGGCTTGACACTATATTCTGCTTAAAAATCCACAATAAGGAGATGAACTTTTACATTGGCAATCTGCTTCTTGAAATAGCAACTATTGACAGGGATGAAACACCATTGCGATTCGATGGAAACCTTACAGACTTTGATTATTTCCTCAAAAAGCTTTCCAGGGCAATAGAAAGCAAGCTGCGGATCCTCTTTAAATTACTTGAACACGAAAATGTTGATAAGGCACTCGAAGGTGTCGCCGGATTATCAAAAGATTACGAGCGAATACGCATTGTTAAAATTGACAATCATTGAACATTGGAAAATTCAATTCTTAATCAAATATTATTTTAAAAAGAAAGGTTATTATGAATGAACAAATTATATCTGCTAAAGTTAATCCAAGGCTGTTGACAAAAGCCTCTCGCCTTTTCACGGGCAGTATTGATGGCAGAGTAATAGAAATTCTGCAAAATGCCCGAAGGGCCGGAGCGACGGAAGTCAGAATCACAAACAAAAATAATCTTGTAAAGGTCAAAGATAATGGCTCTGGTATTCAGGATTTTCATAAACTGCTGGATTTAGGTGGCAGCGGCTGGGATGAAAAATTAGAAGCTGGTGAGGATCCTGCCGGTGTAGGATTATTCTGTCTTGCGCCAAGACAGGTAACTATTATCTCGGAAAACTCAAAACTTATCATTAGCAAGCACAGCTGGACCGGCACACCCGTTACTGTCACAAAATCTGAAAATTATATCAAAGGAACGATACTTGAATTTAATGATGAAAAGCCATGGGATATGGACATTGTTGAAAAGCACGCCATATTTGCGGGAATCAGGGTAATTGTTGATGGTAAATACTGCCATTCAATGCCATTTTGCAGCAATAGTGCCGTATATTATGATAAACCCGGCTGCAGGATTGAGGTGACGAAGGATATATCCAAATATCACAGTCTATGGACATCACCAGTGTATTACGACAGAGTGCTTGTGAATTTTCATGGGCAGGTTATACAGATAGATGATTTTCCGAATAAAAGCAGGCAAAGTTTGTCAATACTGGTGGATATTACAGACCAGACGGATATCAGACTTATGCTTCCTGCAAGAACAAGGCTGGTAGAAAATCAAGCTTATAAACAATTAATGGCTGCCATTGAGGTTGAATATTATAGATATTTTCAGCGTCAGAAAAGTCATACCCTCTACTATGAAGACTACCTTCGCGCCAAAAAACTCGGTATTGAATTACAGGAAGCCCAGCCTCAGTTTAGAGTCGGCCTTCTAAGCGGCGATTCGACCGAACCTGTAGAGATAGCTATCCCGAAGAATTTTAAAGTTACAAATGGTTATTTATGCTGCAATGCAGATTGTAACGATGATACAGCGGAAACAAATGCGCATCTGTTGGCAGCACTTGGAGAATTTAAAGATAAATCCTTTATACCTGTGACTATCGATGATGGTTATATGGGTTATAGCTGGACAAAACTGCCAAAGGTAACAAAAGTTGAAGTTATAAAGGAAAATGAAAAGCTCCGGCATTCAATGTACTGCGGCGAAATTGTCTGTTTTGATAAACTGACAATAACGGTTCAGGCATCCAATGGACAAACATTCAGCTCAAATGTCGATATGGCAGTTTTCGATGAATCACAAGACAAAAGCAAGTGGTATGAACATACTATATGTGTAACAAAAGATGCAAGAAAACATATCTCATCTGAAAGTATATGGTTTCATTTTGGCGGTTACAGCGATGAAGGCGACAGCTACGATACACAGCTTTACGACTTTGAAAAAGAGCTGGATGAATTCTGGAATGAGCTTATTGGCCCTTATGAAACTGTCAGGCAACAACTTATACGCAAGCTTTCCCCGCTTTATGAAAAATGGCAGAAGATAACCATATTTTCAGATGAGAGTCTTGAGATTGTTTTCAAGGATGGCCGAAGGCAGAGAGTAAATCGCCCTGCTGATTCTGATTAGAATAAATTCGGTATCAATTGTCAAAAGCATCCATCGGATGCTTTTTTGTTCAACAAATCTTTTCAAAGAAAGGCAAAAAATGAAACTATTAACAAAAGAAATCAGAAAAAAACTGCCTCCGCTTTATGCCCAGGAAGATAAAGGCGGCAAAACAGTTGTGCATGCCAAATTCTTCACACCAGATTCAAATTGGACATGGTACGCAACTGAGTTTGATGGTGAAGATACTTTCTTCGGTCTTGTTGAGGGCTTCGAGAAAGAACTTGGCTATTTCAGTCTGAAGGAACTGGAATCCGTCAGAGGCTCTCTCGGCTTGCCAATAGAACGTGATTTGTACTTTAAGCCAAAAACTCTCGAAGAAATCGCACCTGAATTATTCAATGAGGTGAAGAAATGAGCAGAAAATATTTACGGATACAGCCACCACCAAAAGAAAAAGGCAATAAGCCGAATTTTAGAGTTATTTATGTTATTGATGTCAATGCCTCAAATGCGAAAAATGCCGCAAAGCTTACACATCAGATAATGACAGACCTCGATTCAATGCCGCCTGTTTTGCAGGTGATGGATTGTAAAGGAAGGATTGTAACAATTGATTTAGCAAAAAGAAAATGAAGGAAAAATATTATGAATAAGTTTATCAAGATTACCACAGGGTTCGTTTGTCAGGAGTTCAAAAAGAATCCTGCCGGCAAGTTTGTATGTACAGGGCAAGCATTTATCGCCGGCAGTCAGGTTGATTATGAAGATGAAAACGGGAATTTAATAAGCCCCCCTCCTGAACATCAGTATCAACAATTCAAGATGATTCTATGATTGGAGGCAAATATGTGTGATGAAATATTTGAGAAAGTAAAACGTCAAAGTTCAATCTGCAAAAAAATGCGAAGGATGGTTATTGAAGCCAATGACCTGAAAGTTTCTTTGCCGACATTGCCCGTAAAAAACTGGTTTGATGGCACGATTCAAAATCCGGATGCTGAAGTATTTTTTGAAGAATATGATTTATCAAAACTCCTTCAATATATTGTGGATATTGGTTTGGATTAAAGAAAGGATGTTATGAAACAAACTGAAAAAAGAATAACTGAATATACGCTGAAAGAACAATGTGCCGATTCTCTGCCATCTGCTCAGATAAAAGTTAAAATCTTGTCAGAAGGCGGTCAGATTTGGATACAGCCGGATGGTTTCGGTGAGAAATGTGCTGCTGATGGAGAAGGTTGGTCTATCGGCATTGAAATCTGGCAAGGCAGACTTCGGCTCATAGTATTTGATGACATTAACAGTGAAGACCCGCAGATAATCAATCTGGAAAACGCCAAAGAAACCGGCCGGTTAAATAATGATTAGCGTTTTTTAAAAAGTGAAAGGAAAGTTATGCCTAAAACAAAAGAGAAGTTAAATATCGCTCGCGTGATATATAATGCTTATCCACACTCAGACTTGCTGCCTATCGAACCTGATAAAGATTGCTGTAATCTTCAGGTTTTACTTGCAAAGGTAACCAATGAAAATTTCGGAGATGGCCTGTTTAAATTTATCGTAACTGAAATCGTTGAAGGCGGTGATGGTAAGATAACAGGAGCAATCCTCGTAATGGAACAGGCAAGAAAAGACATTGAATCTGTCTTGCTTGCTCTTGAAGGAAGCATTAATCAAAAAAGCTATGAAGTGATAACAAGCAAATCGTAAATACAAATCTTTTTAATCAAACACAAAGGAATTTCTTATGATAAATGGAAAATACTGCGCACGCAGTCCACCCAAAAATAGTTTTGAGTTATGAGTTTTTAGTGTTGAGTTTAACTGAAAAGAATTATAAAACATTTTTGAAGGGAAAATTAAAATGCAAATACTTTTTATTAATAACAGCGGCGGCGGGTTCGCCAATCATCTGGACATTGCTGAGGGCACAACTATCGAGCAGTTCTTCAAGATAAAGATGTCAGGGCAAAATGAAGAAGACAATCTTATCCGTGTAAACCGCATGCCTGTTTCAAAAGATTATGTGCTTCAAGACGGCGACCGAGTTACGATAACGCCCACAAAAATCGACGGCGCGCGATCTGCGGTGTTAGAACAGATTGCATAACTGCAAAATAATCAATCAGACCTCTGCTTATTTTTAATTTTAGGCAGAGGTCTTTTTTGCAAAGGAAATGTTTATGAAAAAACGAAAAAAACAAAGAAAACTTATAAGGCTGTCAAATCTGCTTTTAGATAGCTTAAAAAAGCTTAACGGCTCAAGGTTAAAGCAGATTCAAACTGTGATGGATGAGTTCAATGAAAAATGCCTTGAAACAATAAAGGATAAACATCTTTTTGACACTGCAGTTGAAAAGAACTGGCTGATTGGCGCTGAATCCATCAGATCAAGGATAGAACGAAATCTCAATGATTTTTCACAACACTTGCAGAGATTCAAAGAATTGATTAATTCAGATGAAGCAGTGACGCCTAATTTGATCGATATCTTCAAGGAACTTTTACAAATAGAGCAGGAATTCGGAAAACTCAATATCAACTTCAAGGAAAAAACAATTTCTGTAATGACAGAAGATATCGTACTTGATGATACTTCACTTGGGCCATTTGAAATAAGGCTTTTCATTAATCAATTAGCAAAGCTCTATGAAGATTCTCCTTATAGAGTAATAGCAATTGAATCAAACCCTGCCGGCAATAACAGCGAAGTTACTCATCCCCATGTAAGCGGAGAAAGACTCTGCGAAGGTGACGGTCATGTCGCAATTAGAGCTGCATTAGAACAGGGAAGATTCAATGATTTCTTCATGTTAATTATAAGCATCCTGCGAACTTACAACCCTGATAGCGCTTATATTTCGCTGGAGGACTGGGAGGGCAGAGGATGTTATGACTGCGGCGATACAATATCACAGGATGAATGCTATTACTGCGAAAAATGCGATCGCGAATTTTGTCCACAATGCAGCACCTATTGCAGAGTATGCGAAACAACAGTCTGCCTCGGCTGCTCTTCTGAATGTCAGGAATGCCACGAACCTGTATGCGTAGATTGTATGAATACCTGTGTTGATTGTGAAGAAAAGTATTGTAAGAATTGTTTAAACGAAGAAGGCTTATGCAAAAATTGTGAATTAGAACGAAAGGAAAACGAAAATGAAGAACTGCATTCAGAAAAAGCCGATGCTGAGGTTTAGTCCTACAGCATGGGCAAAACTATTATTTATGCGTGATATGACACATAATGAAGTCGGCGGCTTTGGAATAACAAAACCTGATGATTTATTGTTTGTTACAGATTTTGCTTTAGTTAAACAGAAGGTAACTTCGATTTCAGTTTCATTTGATGATGAAGCTATATCAGGATTTTTTGAAGACCAGGTTGCAGCAGGACGAAAACCACATGAATTTGCACGCCATTGGATACATACGCATCCCGGCGCATCTCCGGAACCAAGTCTTACGGACGAACGGACTTTTGAGAGAGTATTCGGATCCAGCGATTGGGCAGTGATGGCAATAATTGCCCAAGATGGAAACATCTATGCAAGATTAAGATTTAATACCGGCCCCGGTGGTGAAGTGAAGATTCCTGTCTATGTTGATTACGACTGTGAATTTGCCGGCAGTGATACAGATTTATGGATACAGCAGTATAAAGCAAATGTCTTCGTTGACGAGATTTTAAAAGATAAATCAGAAAAACTTATCCTGAACGACAAACCACTTGCTGATTTACCACCATTGAAAAGTTCTGGCAGTTTTTCATTGCTTACAAGCGATGATTTAATCGCTGAGGTAGATAAGATGGATCCGGTGGAACGCCAATTATTTATTGATGAACTTGCTGTCAGAAGCGATTTCTGGGAGCAGGAGGATGAGGTGCTTTATGGATGATAGATTTTCAAGACAAGCTGATATTGTGCCTCGCCAAAGAATTCTTGATTGTAAGGCAACTGTAATAGGAGTTGGCGCTATTGGAAGACAAGTTTCATTACAGCTGACTGCTATAGGAGTGCCGCATCTTCAGATTATAGATTTTGATTATGTTGAGATCAGCAATCTGGCAAGTCAAGGGTATCTGGCAAAAGATTTGCATAAACCAAAAGTAGATGCAACAGCGGAATTCTGCAGGCAGATGAATCCTGAATTAGTTATTGAAGTTGTATTGGATCGATTCAAAAGGTCAACTACTGTCGGCAATTACGTTTTTGTCTGTGTCGATTCAATAGAGACAAGAAAAATTATCTGGGATGCATTGAAGGATAAAGTATCGTTTCTTTGTGACGGGCGAATGAGCGCTGAAGTATTGCGTGTAATAACCGCCTATGATGAGAAAAGCCGGAAATATTACCCTCAGACTCTTTTTGCAGCAGAGCAGGCTTATGCCGGCCCTTGTACAGCGAAAACAACAATTTACTGTGCAAATATCGCAGCAGGTTTTATGCTTGCACAATTCACTAAATATCTGCGGTTGCTGCCTGTTGAACCAGATGTTCAGGTTAATTTACTGGCTATGGAAATGAATGTCCCAAATGGAGGCAACTAAAATGTTTAAAATTAAAAATGAAGATATAATGACGGTTTCACAATTCAGGAAAATCCTGTCTGAAGTAGAAAACCTGAATCAAGGCGATTTTCAAATCTGGCTTTCAAGTGATGAAGAAGGCAACAATTTCAGTCCAATGCTCAAAAAGACGGAATTAAGCTTTGGGGTCGATAAAAAAGAAAAGAAAACATTCCTGTTCCCATCACAATAAACTTCGGTTTTTTAATAATCACCTGATTAAGTCAGCCATCCAGTTACCGGCTGGTTCTTCTTACGCGGCCGATTAATCGGCCGCTTTTTTCCTCACCTTTTAGCGATAGCTCTGGCAAAGTACAACAGCTATATAAAATGTTAGACATTTTTAAGAATTTTATAACCCATTCATTTATAATGACTTAATGAAACAGCAATTTTGTAAATTTAGCAGCTATTAAGGCTTTTGGTTGTAGAACGGTTGTAGTAACACACAGCCTTTGCTAAAGCTATAATATTTTCCACCGGTGTACCTGCCTGGATATTGTGGCAACTGCATGCAATATAACCTCTGCCGTCACTGGCGAGTGTGTCCAGACAATATTTAGTTTCTTTTGCAACGTCTTCAGGACTGCCGAAAGGTAAAATTGATTGATTTTCGACCGCGCCGTGAAAAACTATTTTGTCACCGTATTTGGACTTAAGCAGTTTTGTGTCCATTCCTTTGCAAATACGCTGTATGGGATTTAAAATATCTATCCCGCAATCAATCAAACCTGAAATAAGAGGTTCAACAGCGCCATCAGAATGATAAAAAACTTTTTTGCCGTAACTGTGAATCAGATCGCACCATCTTGCCAGCCGAGCTTTAAAAAACTTCTCCCATATATCTGGCGAAATCAGCAGATTTTCCTGCGTTCCCATATCGTCACTAACAAAAACAATATCTATCGAATCGCCGAGAGCTTTCAGAAATGTTTCGAGCATCCTCGTTTGACACTCTTCGATTCTGTCGAGTATTGAATTCGCCAAATCAGGCTCAAGAACTAAATCCATAAGCCCCTGCTGCAAACCGCGCATCTGGCAATATACTTCAAAAAACGAAATCCAAGGACCAATAGTTACATAATTTGGATATGCCTGTTGTGCCCACTGCCGAGCTTTATCATAATCGTAATTTTCAGCTTTTGGCCAAAAAGGATATTCATCCAAAGAATCAATATTATAATTCTTCAAAGGAGGTTCCCCGAATTCATCGTATACAGCCTTGCCCGAAGTAATTCGTTTGAGCGGGACCCCCCAAACCGTTCTGTTCGTATCTGTTGATTTAAAATCATAGCCTGCCATAACCCATACTATCTTATCAAGCTGCATCGACTTATATAGTTCAAGATCACTGTTGACATGAAAATGCTTTTTCAAGTCGTCTGCGATTTCACCAGTGTACCAAAGGTCAACTGGAATACGGTCAGGTTTTTCACCATTCAAAATTGCAAGAACTCTTTCACGTGGATTCATATCATTGCCTTTTATTTTCAAATATCTCTATTATCACTGGTTCCAGCAAACCATTTTGATTTAAAATATAGTCATGCTGCCAGTTAGGATTATCAGGACTGAACTGGTCAGGACCGACCCATTTCTCTCTTGGCACATGCAGCGGCCCTAATATATTCTTGCGGTCACCAATTAAATCTATTTCAACATTGTTTATACCAGTTTTAAGTGCATCTGTGATGTCAGCCTCAAATGGAGCCCACGGCAAAATAAATGTTTGTCCATTAACTAATATCGCACATGTAGTACACTCAATTTTTCCTAACTTTAATTTCAGTCTTTGGTTCTGTAACGGTTTTGCAACCTGTAATTTATAGCAAATACTCCCTGAATAAAAATCAAGCCCCTGTCCAACCCAATTTCCTTCTGTTAGCTGTTCAGGAATTTTGGTTATTTGGATATTTCCTGGTGCATAAGGTTTTTGCGAGTCAATGCGATCAGTTCCAAAATCACCAACAATATACAAATCTTCCAAATCGATATCTGCGAGATAATCAAACTCCAGCATAACTTCATTTCTACCCTGGACAAGAACATCTTTTATATTCAAGGTTTTAAAATCTTCATCAATCCACCATCCGCATACTTCATTAACTTTGCTGCCATTAACATTAATTTCGAAATCCCCGGGGTTTTCAATAACAAGTTTACATTGGGTAGGCTTTTTCGCTGCTTCAAACTCGTACTTGATTATCATTCTGCCTCTGCTTTGTTTATCCAATACACCGCTTTTGGCTAAATACCACGGCTGCTGATCAAATCCAATTCTCGGTTTAAGATTAAATTTCCCACGTACTTGTTTATCAGCCATCAAAGTCGGCATCAGTTCAGACCATTGCTGGTCTGCAAATTTATACCTGCAATAGTCCAAAGGTATAGAATTCAATTCTGTAAGTCTAAACTCAAATGGACCCGCAATTTCATAGCTATCGCGCAGTATATAATTATCGCAATTATATTTTTCGCTTTCAACTTCCATTCCGAACGTAAATAAAGCAGAACCGCTTGGTTTGATCTGTAATTCAAAACAGCAAACATTATTCTCTGCAGAATCAGTTTCAATTTGGAAATGTTTTCCGCTTAAAGAATCCCAAAGAACAACCGGCTTTTTACAATTTTTAACTGTGATATTCACCCGGTGAGATTTTTTCCTGTCGTGCGACTGTATGAATAAAATATTGTAATTATCACATCGTCTTAAATTGTACCAGATACAGTCGAGTTCCTTTCTGTCTTCTGTTATACTCACAATGCGATCAAGACAGGATTCCAGCGTAGAGATTAGATTTATACTTTCACAGATTAAAGCAATGTTTTTCAATTCATCAATTTGATTCGAAGTGTTTCCATCGACGAATTTGGGTATTCTGCCGGTAAAAATAATTTTCCCACCATTTGCTGCAAATTCCATCAGCATTTTCAATGTACCAGCTCTGATCGTCAGCATATCCGGCAAAATGACAAGTTTATAATTCATTTGGCCGACAATAAACTTATCCCCGTCAATCCGGCTATATTTTGCGATCAATAACTCATCTCCAAAATCCCAATCATAATGGTTTTCAGATAAAGCAAATATTGCAGAATCAAGTTCGTCTTGAAGCTGTTTTATCGAAATGTTTTTTTCTTCCTGTGAAAATACTCCCCACGCACTTTCAATCGGGTGTATCACCAACACATCGCGTAAGGCTTTACCCTGCGAAAGAATAAAACAAAGCCGGCTCTGGTAATCCGTAACCGTTTTATAATATTTCCACCAAGGGCTGTGGTCAATTATGCTTGCTGGATAATCGCGTTTTGCCCCTCCTGCGAGACTATAATGAGTCAAATGCGGGCAAAGGAAATTCACACCTGCCGCTATTTGCCAATCGGCCATATACTTGTGGCCTTCAAGCGGCCAGTCCCAGCCTGTGCAGCCGTAAAGTTCACTAAGAACACGTTCTTTTCCAAATTGGGCCGCAACAGAACTGCACTGCTTTACCGTTGCAAGTTCATTATTTTGGTCTGTAAGAATATCGACGCCGGGCCACTGCATATATTGGTAGTGCGGCATACAAGCTCCGACAGCTTTTGTTTGAGACCAAAGTGATTGCTCATATAAATAATGACCGGTCAAATTGATGTTATGCTGCAAGCACCAATCACCTATTTGCTTACTGAAATTTTCGGCAAACAACTCTGTAATGGTTTTAAAATAATCGTATTTGGCTTTGCAAAAATTATCAGCGGGCAAAACAATTTCTTTAAGATGCGGTAAAAAATCATATCCGCATCTGCGTCGGAATTCCTTTGGCAATGCAGGTGTCCATGGTACGTAATGACCAGCCTCATCGCATTTATGCCAAACAAAACCATAATGAGGTTCGTCAGTGAATATTGCAGGAGTAACATTCCCGAAAAACGCTGAATATCTTTTGTGATATTCATCATAAGTTGATTTAATAAATTCAGCGACAGCGGCCTTGTTCATCGTATCAATATATGTACCGTCATTTTCCCAAGGACTGGGCTTAACCTGTTTAATTACAAAATCATACTCACCGGAATCTTTTTTTACAGCAGTTAAATAATTAAGCCTTAATTTAGGATTATCTCTGGTAATGTTTCCGCCGGCGCCTCCTGAAGGCCATCGATCCTCATCATACAAATAAGCTTTCATTCCAAGGGAACGGGCTTTTTCAATACAGGCACTAATACATTCAAACCATTCGGGGCTGAGGTATTCGGTTTTAAGCCCGTATCTGCTGTGCATAAAGAAACCGCCAAAACCAGCCTTGTGCATTTTATCTATTTGCCTGATGAGGCGATCCGGTTCGAGTTGACCGTTCCATGACCAGAATGGTGCAGGCCGATATATCGGATCGGGGTCTTGCCATTTTTTAATCAGTTCACTGGGTTCCATCAATAAAAGCATTCCTGCTGCATTGTTTTTATCATCATATCTATATTTTCCGCAGGCGTATCAACGCTTATATCGTGACTTGAAAAAACCAAAGCGCCATCACAATCGCCGACTTTTTCAAATACATCCAGCACATGTTCGCGTACCTTCTGAGGCGTTCCTTTGGCGATAGTAAAACTGTTATCAAGACCACCGTAAAGCGCAAATCTTTTTCCAAATTTACTTTTAAATTCCGCAAGATCGTTCAAATGAGGCTGAAGCGGATTTATCGCATCGACTCCAACATACTCAAGATGTGGTATCAAATCAATTGCTTTTCCGCAACAATGGAACAGTACGGGCTTGCCGAAAGATTTAGCTATATCAGCCTGTTCCTTGGCGAAATCAAGACAGAATTCCTTTATCATAGCAGGCGACATCGATAGCCCCTTAGTAGTGGCCAAATCTTCCATAAGATATAACGCTGTTATGCCGCTTTTACATGCGATTTCAACAGTTTTATTAAGTACATCACTGATTCTGCGGCAGAGAATTTTAAACTCATCACGGTGGTCAAGCATATCCATATAGATATGTTCATACGACCGCATATTCGCAATGTAGCCCCAGGCTGTCGGCATATCCAATATCACTGCCGTGTCAGGAAATTCTTTTATATCCTGTCGAATCAGTTCATAAACCTTTTCGTCAGAAGCATCGGGCAGCGGAATATATTGAACATCATTCCAATCCTTCAAGTATATTTCTTCCAGCCATTGAGTGCCGTCCTTATCGACCATCTTTCCATGAGGAAATTCGAGTATCGCGAAGGTTTCAATCACATCCGCTCCAAATCCCGTCACGCGCCAATGCCTGTGTCCGATTTTATTTTCATAATCGGACATCATTCTTCTATCCATCCAGAAATTGAAGGGTGCTCTGTCTGGCTTTTGGTGTGATAGTGCTGTAAGGAATCTTGCTTTTGAATTCATTTTTTCTTTTTCCATTTTCTATTACCTTTATTTCATCAGGAGTTTTCACATTAGTTACAATATGACCTTTTTCATTTTTGAAGTGTTCTACTTCTATATTTCCAAATTCTGTGGGGATATTTCCCTTTGCCCACTCTAAACCGCCGAGCCAGGGCTTAATTTGAATTTCCGCATATCCCGGCTTTAAAGGTTCTATACCGAGAACATGTCTGGGGAGCCATGCTGTAGGTCCTGCCGCCCATCCGTGGCAGAGACTATGCCTTAAACCTTTATAACAATGATCGCCATAATTCAAATGGACATCGATTTTATCTGCTTGCACGGCCTCATCTATTCGGCCGCCATTTTTAAGCCAATCCAAATCGAAATGCTCCCAAAAAGTTGTAGCGCCAAGTTTAAGCATTCCGCCCCAATAATTTCGAATCAAATCAATACACCCCGCGAAATCATCCGCTTGTGCCCGTGCCTGCAAAACATAATATCCGAACCATGTAGATAAGCCTTTCGCCGGTTCTGCCGAAAGTATTTCATTATTTATTGAAATACTATCCGCTGTGCCTGCCAGAACCTTTAGCGCTGCCGCTTGTTTGCTTTTCGGATTACATTCTGCCTGTGAAGTAAGTTTTAGAAGGTTGTCAGCTTTTTTTGCGTACTCATATTCTCCTGCTGCTTCAAATATCTGCTTCGAGCATCTCACTGCCCAAACTGTCAGACTTTGCAGTCCGCAACCCAGTTCATGTTCATTTTTAATACCAAGAGCCCAATCAATAAATCTCATTCCCCCGGTATTTTCTTTTCCGTTTTTATCTATAAAATTCGAGATACCATCAAAAACAATTTTAACTGAAGAAACTCTGTTTGTAAGGATTTTTAAATCACCGATAAGCCAGTACCAGTTATACAAAGATATCAGCCACCAGAGATTGTAACTGCCGATTCCGTTCATCCATATATCAGGCACTGTCCTGTTGTAAATATAATCGAGACTTTCAGTTACAATGTCCTGGCGACCAAATACAAATGCAATCACAGCTAATTGGGGATGAATATCACCAACCCAGACAAGCCTGTCACGCTTGATTCCATCCAGAAGATAATCCTGGCAGCAAAGATGAACAGTTCGTGCTCCGGTCTTCCAAATTCGATTTAGCATATCATCTGAACATTCAAAACGCCCCTTGTACTCAAGCGGCCGTTCAAGTGCGACAGCCTTTATATTATGTACATGAAGTTTTGTTTCACTCAAAAGATCAATTCTGACAAAACGGAACCCGGTGCAGCCGAATTCATGCTTTCCGAGCGCAGAAATCGTAAGCTCTGTATCGTGAATCGAATGGTCATTATTCGGCTGACCCATTGCTTCGCTGACTGATTCTCCGAATCTTATCCTGATTTTATGAAACCAATCCCGGGCATCAATGCCGGTTTCAATGCTTATCCCTCCGTTTAGTTCAAATCCGAAATCAAGCAAAACCGCCGGACAAGTTCCTGAAGAAACTTTTTTCCTGAAAACACAGAATTCTTTTCCATCCTTCAGCAAGTTTTCACTTTGTTCCACACCCGATTGCCAAACAATTCTTGAAGGCATTAAAAAGCGGCGTATTCTTGGATCTATATTCATCTGTTGATTCATAAGAAGCAAAACCTCAATTATCTATGTTAATATTAAAATTATTTTTTCTGTTTTCGAGAAGCATTCGAGTCTGATGCGCGCGAGCCCTTGAAATCGGATAAAAAAGAAACATCACAATAGCTATTGCAAGTGCAAGGCATTGAACCGCGATAAAGAGTACTCTAAGCATCAGCATTACATTTGGTTCGACAGTTCCCGTAGCTTCAGCAATTTTGGATTCATATCCTGATATTTTCAAAAGAATTCCGCCCAGCAGAGACGTTAACGAAAGAGCAATTTTCATTGCAAAACCTGTAACGGCACTATAAACCCCTTCGCGTCTCATGCCTGTTTTAAGCTCATCTTCGTCGCAGATGTCCCCGACCATCGAGCTAATCATAAGCCAGCAGCCCTGTAAGCCTAACCCTATAACGAATGCTGAAACAAGCTGAAGATACGGGAATTTTGGCGTAAGAGTAAACCATAAACTGCCGTAACCGATTATCGCAAGGATAAGTCCCATTATCATTGCCTCACGTTTTCCGGTACGGACGGATATATAAGTAATCAATGGCAAACTTGCATAGGAAGTGATTCCCATTATTGAACCCGTTAAACCTGAAAGAGTCGCAGCAAAACTTTTATCGCCTCCGCATACGTGATAAATATTGATATACAATCCGAGAACGCCGCTTGAAAACAGGCCCCCGATAATAATTATGTATGTGATTATTAATATCGCGAAAGGTTTATTATGCAGCGTCCAGAAAATTGATTTTAAAATGCCAATCTTCTGAGTTCGTTCATAATATTGTTCTTTGCAGAAAAAAGCCGGAGCAAGACCTGAACCTAAAATAATAAATGCTGTCCCGACACTTACCCAGAACGCTCCTTTCACAGCATCCCCGCCGAAAATAGGCAGCAGGCAAAGTTTATACAGCCATGGAACAGATAACGAACCTGCTAACCCAATATACATTCGCCAGGCAAGAGTACGCGTCTTCTCATCGTAGTCAGAAGTAAGTTCATAACCAAGTGCTGTATATGGCACTACGAAAACGGTATAAACGCTCAAATACACGATTGCCATAAACATAAAATACCAGAACATTCCTGACTGGCTCTTAAAAGGCGACGTCCATAATAAAGGCAATATCAACGCACAGAGTGTTATGCCGATTATTATATATGGTTTTCTTCTGCCCCAACGACTGACAGTGTTATCCGAAATATGGCCCATCAATGGGTCTGTCAATGCATCGAGCAAACGAGGTATAAATAACGCAATTCCAAGTTTAATCGGGTCCATTCCAAGAGCAATGTTGTAAATAGGCAATGCGAGCATCAGAAGCGAATTCATAATATAGTTATCCGCAAGCCCGCCAAATCCCCAAGCTACTTTTTTAGATAAAGGGACTTTCTGCGCCGGAGATAATGGCTGATTTATAACTCCGTCAAGAGCATTTTTTATTTCATTATCCATTATTGTTTCCTGCATCGGCAGAAATCCTTTTAATTGTTACCTTTGTATTTTTTGTAAGGGAAACTTTCAGTAAATTCGATTCGTTAACATCGGCCTTTTCGCTGTTTATTCCTTTCTCAGATTGGCAGACTATATTATAAGCGCCTGTCTGTAGTTCGATTTGCACTTCTTTAGCATCACCTTGTTTCACATCTATCATAATTGTGTTACTATCGGCTGTTAAATCGAAAACTAAATTATGCCAATTTATTTGCGATACTTTTAAGCCTTGCCAATGTGAGGGCAATTCTGGCTTAATGACAAAACCATCCAGCTTGGGTGAAAAGCCCATAAACCCTTCGATAACTGCCTGCGTCAAAAGAACGCTTTCTACAAACTCCTGGTCTATTCCAATTCCGCCCGCAGTTCCGCCTCCCTGCAATGAGCCTCTGCCCGGTTTTGAATAGTATGCGCGGAAACCGCCTTCTGATGATACATCTTCAAACCAGTTGAGAATAGATTCAAGTCTTTGCGCAGCATTGTCCGGGCCGAGATATTTAAGACGGGACATTATATCGAAATACGAAAACCCAAGAACTGCTCCGCCGTCCTGCACTTGCTCGCCCCAGGCAATTTTGTGAGGCTCTGGCCAGACAAACGTATAATACTCAAGATTTCTTTTTGTAGTAGCTCTCGGCGCAAATCGCCAATGATAAATATCTTCACCGGTGCTTGTATCATCTTCTATCGATCTGTTTCCATTAAGCCAGGCGATTATTTGCTCTGCCTGCAGCTTGGACGCAAAACCATAATATACCGCTTCAGTATTTAAAAATGTAAAGCCATAATCATAAGACTTTCCATCTATATCAACCGCAGATACAAATCGCCCGGTTTTTTCATTCCAGAATAATTTTCCCGCGTTTTCTTTTATTTCCTCGGCAAGGTTTTTAAGTTTATCAGCTTCAAAACCCTTGTCGGCCGCACCAAGGTCTAATTGCGGATTTCTGCCGATATAATCTTCTAGAATTGCAAAACGTCTGATAGCATCATACAAATAAATGGTTGCCATTGTATCTTTTCCGCCAAACGGCAGCAAATCCCAGTAATTATTTCCAATACCTCTTCCGGGAAAAGTTTTAACTGAACCGTCCGGTGCAACAGCTATCCCGCTTCTGCCGTCGTGTCCCTGCCATGGAGTATTGACGCATTTATATTTTTTTACTTCAAATTCCTCGATGGCATATCGAAGAGCCTTTCGCATTTTTGTGATGTTTTCTTTAGCAAAGACCTGATCGCCCGTCCAGTTGAGATAATCGAGGCAGCCCTGAATATAACTGGCATTATTTATGTTGTGCCGGCTGTCAACTGCGGTGAAGAGCTTTCTTATTTTGATGGTATCTTCGCTGCTGCCTTTCAAATTGAATTTCAGGCCTGTTATTTTACCTTTCCAATTCGAATTTTTGTATGCGGGAATCATAATTGATTTGGCGGCTGGGGGGATTTCAAATTCAATTATTTTTTCCTCTGAGGAGTCAGAACTTTCATCTGTTGTCCATTCCATTGAAGCCCTGCTGATTTTTGATTTACTAAAATCCGCTTCCAGGCATATAAAAGGCGCAACAAAACTATCAACTTCGAACTTTGGAGTTGCTATCGAAGCTGCGGATTCAAGCAATTTGATTTGCCAGCCGTCGGATTCATTGAGATTTATTGAATCCGCGCCTTTGCAGATAAAACCATTTGCATCTGTTGTAAGAAAAACATTAAACTCGGAACGATAAGGAAGTGCTCCAAATGAAAATTGCCATCCGATTCCGTGTGCCTGTGTCCAAAGCGGAAAAGGCCATCCATCCACATGCGCCAGACCTTCATGCTGATGACAGGAAATGTATCCTTCGTCATCAATCTTTCTGTTCGAAAGCATCTTGTTCCAATTTCTCTTGACAAGCTGTGTCGAAGGACCGCCCGCCCACAGATTTGATTTGGCTACCCATCCATCCCAAAGCGTGCCGCCGGTGTTCCTTCCATAAAAGAAGTAATACAGCCTCCGAAGCAGCTCACTATATTTTTGGTTATCCTTAATAATAAACTCAGGGAAATCGGCAGGTATCGGCGTTGTAATTGAATCGATACTCCATCTGCTGGCACATCCGAATTGAGCCACTGCGATCGCGTTAGCCCAATTGCCGTCATCAAAATCTTCTTTTTCCCATCCCGCGGCAGTTTTATTATGGCATTTCCAGCTTTCATCGATTTTAAATACTTCCCGCGAACCGTCATTATACTCGACAACTATCCCGCCGATAATACCCGCTGCCGATTTGCCCGGGCCGGTATTGATTACTTCCAGAGCAAACTGGTTTTTTCCATTCTTCAACATCGAGGCAATCGAAATCTCAGACGATTTCTGCCACTGATTCGCAGAGCCACATTTGCCTGCATTTACATATAGAGTACATTTGTTATCAACCGCTATGTCCGCCCATGCCCTGCTGATTTCGGATATGCGGTTAATTTCAAACGTCCTGCGCATATAAATAGTACCCGGAGAAGTTCCTACTGCCGGCGCACTGTTTTCAGGATACCACATCCAGAACATATCATTGTAGTCAAGCACTGGTTGAATGCTATTGTGATTCTCAGCAGCACCGGCAAAACCGGCGAATAACAATATTAAAATGAATCTTACTATATTTATCACTGCTTTGGCGCCTCCGCTTTCGGGTCGTAAGCCGAATTAGCTATTGGTAATTGCGCCTCGACACTTTCAATCCATTCTTCCAATTGCTTCTGCATTTGAGATGCCTTTTCCGGCATTTTTTCTGCAAGATTTTTGGTTTCTCCGATATCGTCAGACAAATTGTAAAGTTCCGAATGTCCTTCGTAAAATTTAATCAGTTTGTAATCGCCCTGGCGTATCGATGAACACGGAGTAGTATCGCATACCGGAATATAGTGCGGGAAATGAAAATACAAAGGTCTATCAGCAATGTTTTTGCCCTTTAAAAGAGGAACAATACTTACGCTGTCAGCCGCTTCTTTGGGCGTTTCCGTTCCTGCAAGTTCGCAAATCGTAGAGAACATATCTGTCCCCGTAACAGGCGTTTGGCATTTTTCCGCTTTGGTTTTGCCCGGACATCTTACAATCATCGGGGTTCTTATTCCGCCTTCGTATAAAGTCGCCTTACCGCCGCGTAAAGGTTTATTGCACGTTATAACCTGATTATTGTCCTTATACGTCGCTCCGCCATTGTCGGAAATAAAAATCACAACGGTATTTTCGTCAAGGCCGCTTTGCTTGAGATATTCCAGAACTTCTCCGACATTTTCATCCATGCTCTTTATCATACCCGCGTAAGTTGGATTATTATGGCAGTCATTGGGATCGATTTTCTTTTTATAATATTCAACATCCTCTGCCTTGGCTTGTATTGGAGTATGAACTGCATAATGACTGAGCAAAAGAAAGAATGGTTCATTTTTGTTTGCTTCCATAAATTTCTTTGCTTCATCAGACAATCTGTCTGTCAGATATTCGCCGGGTACACCGCTCGTAATTGTTCCGATATGATACGGATAAAAATATGAAGGCGGTCCCGGCTGCCAGTTGGCGCCAAAATTATGTTCAAAACCCTGATTTTCCGGCCCGTATTCTTCATCCCCGACGTGCCATTTGCCAATGCAGGCAGTTTTATAACCCTGTGATCGAAGGACTTCGGCTATTGTTAATTCCTCTGAGAGCATATACCAGTAAGGCGTGGGTTCAACCATTTTCTGCCATGGTGCCGATGTTTTTGTTTTAGGAGGGAAACGCCCGTCAGGCTTGGGATATGGTTTTAAAGAAGCGGCAGTAATTCGCGTCCTGGCAGGATTTTTACCCGTAAGAATACTTGCTCGTGATGCTGTGCACAATGGCGCAGGAGAGTATGCGTTGGTAAAGGTAAGATTTTCAGCCGCGAACTTATCAAGATTCGGCGTTTCATAAAACTTGCTGCCGTTATAGCTGACGTCCGACCAGCCAAGATCATCGGTCAGAATAACTAAAAAATTCGTTTTTTTTGATTTTGAAGAATCCTTTACCGCAGCTTTGCAGGAACTCAAATTTTGCAAACCTGCCGCGCAAACAGCCGATAAAAAACTTTTGTAAACAAATTCTCTTCGATTCATTTTCATTCCTTTACTTAAAAGCTGAAACTGAAATATTGTCAATCCACGCACAGTCCGAATTCGCCTTGCCTGTGCTGCTTTTTATATATGTCCATCTCAAAGTGTATTGTCCCGGAGCAAGATAATATTTTTTCCGCATCCATGGATTTTGTCCCGACCATGCCCCTTTTTCAGAACTATTGATATAGAATCGCAGCCAGTCCTTGTTTAATTCGCTTGATATCCTGTAATTAAAATTCAGAACAGATTCTTTTTCGACTATAACAGAAAGGTCTAATATGCTTATTTGATTATTTTCTATAACTCCGGATTTGCAACTATATTGTCCTGACTGACTTTCATCGGTTGTAATTGACCACACAGCGTTGCCGCTCGAAGTCCACACTGCGGGATTCAACTGACCTGTCTCAAAATCATCCTGTGCATATATAATACTTGTAATCCGGTCGGGAGTTAAATCTTTATTCCAATCCCTTGCAAATTCTGCAAAATCATAAAAAGAATAATTTTCAAGCCACTGCTCGCCAAATAATTCCATATCGAAAATATCTATCAGGCAATTTCCATCGATATCCATTCGGATGTTATTATCTGATTGTACCAGCATTTGACAAGCCAAATCTCTAAGTGAACTGTCGAAACGATAATTCAATCTCCTGTCAGGTGCGCTGTCACCGTTGATGGAAAATTCAATTATATCGAAATGTTTTTGAATATTATCAGCCCAATGAAAATCAAAGGCTACTATTTCGTTATTTTGGCCGAAAATCTGTCGAGGAATTTTGATTTCCATTTCATTGCCGGTTAAAGCGTAAGCAATCTCCGCGTCTATATCCTGCCAAACCTGTCCATCCGCAAAAGTCTTGATGGTAGTTCTCGAATTATCAATTACCTCGGCATTTATTAAATAATCAAAACCTTCCCAGCCGGTTTGACTATTTTGATCGCTGTCGATGAACAGCAGCATCCAGTTAGGATCGCTGTAATTTGAAATCGGATGCAGTGTTTGTACATAAAAATAAATATTCTCGGCATCGAAACTAACTTTCGATAAGACAAAATCATTTCGTCCTGTGGTATTGATATACCTTGTAAAATCACCCCAGCCAAATTCATTTCTATGTAAGTTATCGCGTTTATAATCACGATATTCAGGTTTCACATTTTTCCACTGTTCAAAATCACCATCTATTAAAATATTCATCGGTACACCTGGGGTTTCGGGCGGTCTGACACCTTTATATCTTCGAATATTAGCAACCATCTGATAATAATAATTATCTGTATGCCCGCCTTTCATCGGCTCTATGTCCCGGCTGTATTCCTGATTGTAATCATCCCCGAAGAACGTTTGCCCTTCGACCATGTGCTTACCAAGAAAATAATCCAATCCCGGCCAGACAGGTTCGGGCCAAATATACCTGAATGATCCCCATTCATTCCAGGTGCTCAAAAAAATAAAATTAGCATCGATGTTAAGGGCCCTATTCCATTGTTCCTCAAAAAAAAGACCCAAATGCTCCGTACCAGTCAGATGATATTCATTTATAGGCGGCTGACTGCCATTATGGTAACTTCTTCCGATATTGGTTGTAGCGTGCCGTCCCGCTCCGACGCTGGTTTCTTCGGGTTTAAATTGATTCAGATGCCATGCATAATCCTGCGGCGAATAATCGTTCGACTGCCATCTATCCTGACCATCGTATTGACTCCAGCATTGCCTGAACGTAAAGTAATTTTTTAATGTTGCATTTAATCCTGACCAATCACCAACCGGCAGAATTAAAGGCTTGCCATCGAGATAAAACCATAAATCGGAATAAAGCCCTCTACTATAAAAATACAAATACACTGCCTGTTCAACCTGATAAGACGGATTTGACCAGAAACACATCTTCGGCACTCTACTGCCGCTGTTTTGAAGTTCCTCCATTACCTCACACATTATCATATTCGACTGTGGATAAGTTTTCGCATTGGTGCATTCGAAAGCCATCGCATCCACTCCGGCCGCATCGAGCATCAGGATATTTTTGCGCATAACATAATCATCAACAGATTTATAATAACCTAATTCAGGCTCTCCCCAAAAATGAAAAGTATATTGAGGCCCCCACGGTTTGGACGGGTTGGCAAGAATTTTTGTGACATCATAAGGCTCATGAAACATTCCCGGACTTGTGCCAAGCCAAAAAGCGTACGCCGATATGAATTTTCGGTCTGGTCGTATTGGGCCGCATTCGGCGTAACCGGGCAATTCTCTGCCTAAAGCATCTCTGCCAACCCAGGTATCAGCTTTGACATCCCAGGGCTGCGAATCGGCGGGTGCATACATTGCGGTTATAGTTTTATTTTCATCCATTACAACTGTTGTTTCAGGCTGATAAGGGAATTCCAACTCTCCCTGCCAACTGTCAAATACAGTTACACTGCCGCTGTTTTCTATTCGCCGTGCAGTTAGTTTGATTTCATCGCCTCTCTCAAAAGCATAGACTCCCGGAGCGGGGTCCAAATTTCCCTCACTACCCTGGGGGCCTTCTATCGTAAGGTAAACCACATCCTGTATTTCGACAGTTTTTGTCAGGCATAAATTATCCACAGCGCACTGATTCGCCCAGATGTACACCAAAAGCTGATAGCCAACCCATTGCGGGTATTGCGAACTGTCGAATTCGAGTGTTACTCGCTGCCATGAACTTGTTAAAGGATTTGTCAAGTGTGTTGCTTCTGATATTGCAATCGGGCTTGTTTCGTATTTTCTATTTGGATCATAAATGCCAATTAAAATTCTGTATACTCCTGAAAGGCTGCCGTATTTAGCAATATCTGCGGACAATTTATAAACTCTGCCTGCCTTAATCACATCAGGAATTTGAAAAAGCTGTATGCCGTTCAGCCAGCCGTAATTTTTCCCTTCAGCGGACTGCGGAACCGCCGATGTCGCGGGGTTTCGTACTTCAGGACATCTGTCATTCAAATAATCACTGAAAGCAGATTCCCAGCCGTAAACGTGTTTAAACCATTGTCCTTCGCCTAAAGCCGGTATTTCAAAACCGGCGTTTGATAAATGAACACTGACTGTGCCTATCTCAGCAAAAACTGCTGACACCGCAACCAAAGACATAAAAACAAGAATAAAAAACGATTTGTTTTTCATTTTCAATTTTGTGAAAGGCTTTCAATCTGAGAACTTGAAAGCACCCTGTTATAAATCCGCAGATCGTCTAACATTCCCCTGAAATAAACCGCGTTATATATCCCACCCCATCTGCCGATATAAAGATCATTCGAAAGTTCGTCAGGCAGACTTGTAATTGTATTGGAAGCAGTTGCTGCTTTTGTACCCTGATGATAAAAACCAACTTCTTTGGTTGCCATATTAAATGTAACAGCAATATGCTGCCACGTACCGGCCGAAAGCACACCTGAAACACTTTGCGCTCTGCCGTTGTTGTCGTCTTTTTCTATATCAAGAATAATTGATGAACCGCTTGTGCTGATTCCAAATTCCTTGTCCGCGCCATCTTTGAATTTTGTCAAAATACCATACAAACCGGAAACGCTCACAGGATTTATCCAGAAAGATATAGTAAAGCTGCCCGCTCCGACACTAATGCTGTCGCTGTCAGGCACAAGGATATAACTTGAACCGTCAAAGGATATCGCACCATTGATATTCTCCTGCGGCTGCCAAACAGTTCCAAATGCCGTGCCGTCATTAGTCGATACACTGTCATTGACTATGTTTCCTGTTGTTTCGTTCAGTTTCCAATGCGCCACAAGCGGCGAAGCAAGCCAGTTTTCTACAAATATTTTTAAATCTTCAAATCCGACATGTCTGTCATCGTTCAAGTCGCCAGTAGAATTCGGCCCAAGATATTTGCCCCAATTATTCCCAATTTGAGCGAAATCATAGAGATCAATCGTCCAGTTCCTGTCGAAATCTCCGGGAATTTGATAAGCTGAAATATATTTTATATCGACATATTGACCGGTGCTGCCCGAGGGTATAGGGTCAAAACGAATCTGACTTATTTTGCCTGTATAACTTGATTTTGTATGCAATGCGATTTCATAGATATGCCATTGGCCATCACAAATCGGATTGAAAATTATGGATTTGGTTGAGTTGAAACCTGAACCGTTAAATTCATTCCAGAATAAATAAGCTGTTTGTCCTGCCGCTGCATTGTATCTGGCACAAATATAAATCATAGGAACATCTTCAGCGTTCCAAAAATCGATGGGGCCGTTCATTATGGGGTCTGGCGAATTAAGTGATACCCGCATATATCCATCGAATGGAAAGCCTCCATCGCGGGTATTTACAAAAGACCAGCCCTGACGGTCTTTAGCGAAATTATAATTCGGCAATTTATCAGGACGATGGGCATAAACAAAATTCCTGATATTTTCCAGGCTGTCAAGTATCAGGTAATATTCATATTCGTAAACGATATTATGATCGAGATGTTCTTTACGTATTGGCGCTATGTACCCGGTACTTGCAGGCATATTGGCATTACTGTGATATCCGCCGGCATGTAATTGAACTATAGGATTATATAATCCCAATCCCCAGTTGGTATCATCCACAAGTGCGCTGAAATACTCTGTCGGGTTATAATATGCCCAGGGCGGTGCATTGCCGGAAGGATTAGCTATTAATGTCAGAGGCGCATTTGTAAATGGTGTATCTCCGGTGTAACTGTATAGAAATCTGAATGGATAATTTGTATAAACTGCCGGCAATTCCTGATTATATGCAGGGTAAAAAGTCGTATCGCTGCGGTTGTTGGTCAGTTTACATCTGACAATCGCCACATTTCCTTCGAGCCGAATCCATTCTTCCATAATACATTCGGAAGCTACATTGCACAGTCCCCACTGCTTGGGAATTCTTTTTACATAAATACTGCCTCCGTCATTCGACCATTCGAGAACTTCAGAAATCGAGCCGCATTTATCCCCTGCCGCAACAGGATTCCACGACCAGTCGCTTCCGCTCCAGTTAGCGCCCTCGAATGGAATTGGCCCTGAATAATATGATTGCTGTATTTCACGGCCGAGGTCATAATTATTAACAATATCTCTTCCATCAGCAATATTGGCAAGATAGGTGATTGTGCCGCCTCGTGCCAAATCTACACCGATCTTGATTGTACCGTTATCAAGATAAGTAACCGCAGCACAGCACAAGCTGACTGAAAATAAAAAACAAATTAAAATTGCAGTGACTTTCACTTTTGGCCTGTTAGAAAAACCAAATCGTATCTTTTATCGTACATTTAAGACGATTATATTTTAAAGGCGAAATTGTGCCCCATTCACTTTGAATTTTCTGGAAATTATCCCATCGAACACTGGCGTCGTTATAAAGATTGGAACCGCCCTGCAAAACATTTCCATTCCTGTGATTTGAAAACGTATGCGGATATTTATGCGCTTGATCGAACTTGCCAAAAGTAACCTTGTTCTTATCGATACACATGATGTCTGTAACAGTTACGGTGTCGCTTCTGGACATAAGATCTCGAGCGGTTGTCCTTGATATTACATTGTTCTCAAGAACTGAATTAGTTTTATAGCCTACCCAATAACCGTAACTTATAAATAAGTGTGCATAATCTATATCTGCCGGATTTTGTGTTGAAAGATAAACCCGCTGATATTTTTTAAACATTTGATCATAACTTAAATTATCTGTGTTTTTAACAGAAGGACAGTAGAAAAATTTTGGGTCTTTAATGTAATTACTAGCTATTAAAGCGCCTTGACCTGCCGGATAATAAGGCGGCGTATTAGTATCAGTTGCTGTCCAATACATTCCGCCCATTGGCCAGAGAGCCGTATTCAGTTTATGTGGATATGCTTTAGTTGCGGCGGCATAAGAACCCAATGCAATTCCCTGCTGTTTGAGATTGGATGAACAAACCACTTTTCTGGCCTGCTCTCTTGCCTTGCTCAAAGCAGGCATCAGAACAGCCAAAAGCAACGCTATTATTGAAATAACCACCAATAACTCAACTAATGTGAATGCTTTGTCAACACGGTAAGATCTCATAATTACTCCCTTACGGATTAGATAATTATCCGCAAAAAGTAAGCCGGCCGCAATGACCGGCTCACTTCAACTTACATTTCCGTTTAGCGTTTCTTTTTCAATATCATCAATCCGCCAAAAGTCAGCAGCATCATCGATGCAGGCTCAGGTATAACAGTCGCATCAAGACGAACATTATCTACCCATACCTGCCCAGTTGTAATGGTAATCCATAATGTTTGACCTATCTTACTGCTTGCTGTGCTGTCCCACGAGATACTGAAAGTTTCAAAGTGGTCTGTAAATATCTCTGTGTTTGTATCGTCAGGATTGGTTTTTCCAAATCTCTGGTTTGTCAGCAACGATGTCGGATTGAAGCCGTTAGCATATAAACCTATTTCACCAAAAGCGATACTGGTTGTGAGCGCCGCTCCTGTATCAGGATTGTTTGTTGCTGCTGCCAAATCTATTGTGAGGGTATACCGCGTATTTTCCGCGATTGGCAGAATAGTTTGATACAACGAACCATTGAAAGTAACATAAGCCATATTGGCACCATTCGTAGGCTGTAAAACATCACTGCTCAGCGGATTCCGCATCCAAACTCGTGTTTCCGTTGCAGTCTTTGTCCATGATAAGGCATTTACAAATTTTGTGGTTGTGCCGTCCGCTTGCACCTGGCCTTCGAAACTCGGATTATTGACATTCAATAAAGCACCAAAACTTGTCCCGCAAACCAACATTAAAACACTCAAACTTAACAATAACTTTCTGTTCATTTTTCCTTCCTCCAAATTATGGTTAATAATTAATTTCAACTCTGAATTTTTCAGAGAACATTACAATAATTGCGGTTACGGCCTTGCATCGAGCAGCCAATTTGAAGCAAATTCCGCAAAATCTACAAAATCAATAACACAATCGTGATTGATGTCATACATCGGGTATGGATAGCATTTATCGCCGCATTGATTATTTAATATATAATTGGCAGTAGCTGTGCCGTTCCCGTCAATGCTGAGATTTGCCGTCGAAGTTGCATAGTTTCCATAAGAGGTTTGCCATCCGCCAACGAGATAACTGTTCGGGCAGGCCGTAAAAGCGGCTCCTGTATTAGCTGCAATTGTTGCTCCGATTGAGACCTGATGATCGCCAATTGATGGAAATACTGCCGGCCTTGCTCCCGGACCTTCAATCGTTGCAGGAGATGTTGCCATTGTTATGGTCGCAGGAATACCTTGTATGCTCTTTTTAAATACGACATTGTCAATCGCAACTCTATTGCCGCCAAAATATATTTGCAAATATTTGCCAACGTAAGGACTTCCTGTGCTGTTCCAGCTTAATGTTTTTCTATACCATTTATCATTTGTCGGATTGATCAAACCATTGGGTGCGCCTAATACTGATGATGCAAGCATATAGCCGTCCAGATTTGCCCCGAGCGCATCTTTTGCACGAAGTTGAATTTCAAGTTTAGCCATTTCCGGATTTAAATCGGAACGAATTGCCACATCAACTTCGATAGTATAAATGGTGTCGGCTTCAACGGTGGAACCTGGTGCCTGGAACAATTGTGCGTCTCCGCCGACTCCTGTACCGATTAGATATACGAACTGATTCCCGCTTGCAGCGTGATTGAGACTTTCATTCGCAGCCGGAGGAACCCGTACGAATATTGTAGTAGCGTTTAACCCTCTGGGCCAATTATTAACAATACTTCCTGTTGATGGATCTTCGAAGTTGCCATTATATACTGTCATTGCCTTGCCGTCCCAGACAGGCGAGCAGCCGGGAGAAGTTTTCGTAAAGTTTGCATTCACTGTCATATTGCCATTGATTACTATAGCTGAAGAAGCTTCATTGCTGTTTATAGAACCTGACCAATTAGTAAAACTATACAGATCCGGACAGTTCACTAATTTTCTTCCTGAAACTAATGGCAATGTCCAGCCGTTACCCACTGTAAAGCTGCCGATGCCCGGTATCTTTACTGCACCGGTTGCCCCTGATGTAGCATTAACCGTGAGAGTTACAGGAGTACCTGAAGATGTTAAAGTGATGTTATCTACATAATGCCTGTCGCCTCGTGCCAGTATTGTCAAGGTTTGTCCGACAAGTTCCGGGAACGCCGCACTGTCAAACTGACAGAAAATAGGATACCATGTATTTACGGTTACAGTTCCCAAAAAATTCGACAGCACTTGAGGATAAAGGCCGCCCCAACTCGCCAATGTTGTGTTGCTTTGAGTTGCGATAAGAGAAAATAAACCCCATGCCATTCCGGGATCTGTTTCCTGAGAAGAAACCAGAACATCGGCATTGAGAGTATAAACAGTGTTAGCCTGAATTGTCAGGGATTTCAGTTCCTGGATGATTATTGTGCCGGTTTGCTTTAAACATTGACTACCTGCGCTTGCCATAAAATAACTAACTGGAAAAGTAACTCTTGGACACTGAGTTCCGCTGTATCCATAAGTATTAACCCACCCCTGTGCATTGCAGACCTGATCATCCGGAAAAAGAGGTGGTTGCTCAAAACTCGGATTGGCGATATGCCCAGTCAATGCCACATCCCCTGATGCCCCACCCGAAATTAGAATTGAAAATACAAAAGTTAAAAGAACTGACCAAAAAACCATTATTTTTTTCATAAAACACCGTCTTCCTTCCTTTTATAAATGACTTAAACCGATTTAAGAAGATACTCATAATTACCTTATGCCACTTATATCGATTTAGTATAACAATAAAACATCAAAAATACAACTAAAATTTTTGCAAACTATTACATCCTGCAAGAACAAACAATACCCCATAAATCCAGTTTAAACCTTTTATCAGGTTGTTTTCCGGACTTTAAGCTCCATCCATTCAATAGATCTTTGAATCGGAGCAGATTTTGGATTTTCAATCAATTCGATTGCGATATTGGCCGCCTCTGTGCCTATCGCATTTAATGGTTCAACAATCGTTGTAAGCCCTATCTGCTCATAAGGTAACAAATCACCAACCCCTATAAAAGCTACGTCATCCGGAACCTTTATGCCCCTATTTACCATATATTCCCAGGCACGCATTGCTATATCATCATTTATAACAAATATAGCTTCTGGTTTTTCAGTACTTTCCCAGAATAACGGTTTAAAATACTGATCCCAGTAAGCTGTTTGTGATTTCCAGTAATGTGATGGTGCCGAAAGAAACTCCGGAGTGCCGCGCTTTATCCAAACAACCCACTCATCTTTGATCGTTAAGCCCGCCTCAGTCATTGCCTCGCGATAACCTTCATATCTTTCCATATCGCTTAACACACCGTGATGAGAACCCAAAAATGCAATTCGTTTTCGTCCGGTCTTGATGAGATAGTTTATAGCCATTTTAACAGCAGGCTTGCTATTCCAAACCACATAATTCAATCGTTTGTTATCTCTAAAAGATTCAAGAATATTGCCCATAAAAACAAGCGGCAGCTTTTCCATCATATTAAGATAAATCTCTTCAGATTCTTTGTGAGGCCAGGGCGTACAAATTACTGCCTCATCCTGGCGTTCATAAATACTGTTAACTTCATGTTTCAAAACTTCAATATCGCACCAGTCTACCGCTATAAATGAGGCGTAACCTTTATCGCGTAAAACCCTCGAAAGCGCCTGATTAACGCCGGCAGCCCAGTTCATTAAAAGTGTATCGAAAAGGCTTGTGATTACCTTGGTGCGTTTTTTGCGTAGGCTTCTGGCCCAGTAGTTCGGTATATATCCAAGCCGTGCGGCCATATCGTTGACTTTTTTGGCGGTATCATCTGCTACTTGCATTTTTTTTGCATTTCCGCTCAAAACAAAAGAGACTGTTGATTTGGACATGTTTAAACGATTTGCCAAATCAGCCATCGTAATAACAGTTTTTTTTTGAATATTGCTCACAACATCCTGACTTAAACCGTTTTAATTATACACTATAATCCTAAAAATTGCTATAGTTAAAATAATGTTTTCACCTTAAAATATTACATACAAAGAAGTTATCTGTAAAAATTATTTTTACAAATTGTTTATATTAAGCCAATGCAGGCATAATTCAAACCATTGACTCACAAGTTCATTTTCCTTTGCTAATCCTATGCCATGTGGTTCAAATGGAAAAACCAGCAACTCAAAAGGTATTTTGTATTTTTTTAGAGCTAACGCAAAAAAAAAGGCTATTTTCAACAGGTACAGTGTTACCCTCCATTGTATGCCAGATAAAAACAGGAGGAAATTCTTTATGAACTTGATTTTCAAGTGACATTTTTTCTTTTAAATTATTCAGATCATCAGAACCTAATAAATTTTCAAATGAATCTTTATGACCAAACAAACCTGAACTAATTTACTGGATAGCAAAGTATCAATGCATCATGACGACAACTATGTAAATTATTGCGACTTAATAATTCATCGTCATAGAAAAATGTCCTCCTGCTGAAAAACCACATACAGCTATTTTATCAGGTTTTATATGCCATTTCTCAGATTGAGATCTTACATACCTAACGGTTTCAGCAATTTCTAATAACGGCTTAGGGTAACATTTATTACCAGTTGTGTAATACAATACAAAGGCATTTACGCCTGCTTTGTTAAAGCTTTCTGCGATGACACCGGCCTCGTGTTCAGCATGACCCGCGTAGCTACCACCAGGACAAATTATCACACAACCTGCGGGATTATTTGTTTTTAATAAATAAGGAACCAATTTTTTTGCAATTGAAATATCAGGCATTATGCCTGACTCCAAATCTTAACTTTTGGAATCAAAAGATAATTGACATAGATTCATTGCCGCAAAAATCAACCCAATTTACATCACTTTTGAAAAAGGAGTAATGGAATTTACTCATCATAATTGCATTGATAAAAACTTTATAAAGCGATTGATTATCTTAATCATGCAGGAACCAGACGTCACTGAATGGTCAAAGGAAATATGCTTGCAGATATATAAGAGTATATACATTTTTAAAATTTTTATAACCTCTTATTTTAGAAGAACTTATAAAATGACAATTTTATAAAATCAGCAGTTATTAAGGCTTTTGGTTGTAGTCAGGTTGTAGTTTTATTTCAAAGTCTAATGCATTTCAACGCTGCATGCCCCTATCGCAGGTCTGTAAAAATTAAATTGAACATTCGGATGACCTGCCAACAGTGACATCGGAACTGCTGAATCGGCTATCTTTTTACTTATCATCAGCGTAGTAAGTCTCATTCCGAACGGGTTATCGTGTGTGCCTGCATGCCAGATTGAAACCTTTTCTGATTTCCAGGTCTGGACAGGGCCAACTGTAAGAGCCTGCGTCGGAACACCTGTTACGACCCCACCGCCGCTGGTTCGAGCGTTTTGCATTATTGTTACAGGATGAAGATTAACAACTCGCATTGAAAGTTCTCGGTACTCTTTTGGTGTTGGAGGATTATCTTTATATTTGCCTTCACGTTTAACAGGATCATTAAATGCCCAATGTTTTATATCGCCTTGGCCGCCCTGCATTACCGCACATCTTACGCCTTCCCAGCTTTTAATATATTTATTCAAATCTGCTTTGGGAAAATGAAGATTCTTATCCAACATTCTTAATTTTGGATTTATTTTGTTAAAGCACATCTCCCTGTCGGCTTTTTCAAATGACAATGGATGCGTTGCGGGTGCCTCTTTGCCATTTATAAACTATTCATCCATTCCCCAGAAATGACAATTTTTAAGATTCAATTCAAGCTCATTTACTAATCTGGCGACAAGAGGCAGTTGTTCTGTTGGGCCTATTGGGCCGCAGATGCCAACAGGATTATCTGCGGTGGATTGTTTCCATGCATTGATATATTCAAGTGCTTCGGCAAGATAAAAATCTTCAAGAGTGTCATAAAACTTTACAGTAAAACCTTTTCTGCTGATTTGCAGCATATCTTCGGCTGTCAATTTCGCGGCATCATTCAAAATATCATCATCTAATGTTGTATAATCCCACCAATCCGGTGCTAACATGCTAATCTTGCGTGACATTGTTATTTCTCCATTACTAAAGATTGTAATTCTGTTTTCAAAATATTATCTTGCGGTAACCGTGACCCAGGTGCTGACTGAAAGCCTCAGCATATTTGCAGCTTATCTCAGAACCTCTCTGGCACGCATGCCTCTTCATAGATTCTATGTATTCATCCATGCCGTGATGGGAAAGCAACCAGTCTCTTTGACTTTTATGACTGCAAAGCATTTTTTCTTTTGTTTCAATAACTGTTGTTATATCTACATATATTGACGGTTTGATTGCGTTGCCGAAAATGTCTTTGCCTTCCATCGCATCTGCATAATAAAGGTATGGAACAAAGTCATAAGGCTTTACGCCGGGTGTTTCGACATTTGGTATGCCGCAGCCAAAACAAGCCGTGTGAACAAGGTGTGATGTGTTTTCGTGGTCGATAAAATAACATTGCGGACTGGCTGTGAAAACAATTGTTGCCCTTACCTTGCAAATAATGGCAATAGTTTTCAAAAGAGATGGCTTGTCGTACATTACAAAAACATCTTCCAGTTCGTTGCAATGATATTGACCATCAAGAATTGCTGCTGCATCGGTAGCTTCTTTTCGGCGAATTTTGCTGATTTCTTCTCTGCTGTGGGTTGCAGAGCCACAATCACCGGGCGTCGTTGTTGCGATGTGTATCTGCCAGCCTTTTTGTTTGAGCAATGCAAGCGTCTCTGCACATCCAAACTCACAATCATCAGGGTGACATAAAAATGCTAATACAGTTTTGTTATTCATTTTACGCTATTATTTTTATTCGTTTGCCTTTTTTGGCAGATTCATAACAGGCTGCTAAAACTTTTTGACTCTGAATGCCTATTTGGGCATTGTTCGCAGCCAAACGCTTATCAATTATCGCCTGACTAAACTCTTCAATTTCAGCTTTATACATATTAACAGGTGGGGGAATTATCTGTATACCATCGGTTTGCTGCCTTGCCTGCTGGGCTTCATATCCTTTAGTATCACCATCGAGAAAAGCTGCCATTTCGCCGGCTTGCCCTTGGCCGATTGTACCTTTCGCTACAATACTTCCTTTAGAACCATAAAGTTCAAGGACGTTTTTACTGCTATTATCAGGAATACAAAAGAATGTATCTACTGTTGCCAAGGCACCATTTTTAAATTGAAGCATTGCGACTGCGCTGTCTTCTGATTTATATCTATGCACGCCGCTTCGTATGAAACACGAAACTGCTTTAACCAGCCCGAAAAACATTTCAAGCAAGTCAATGCAATGGCCGCCCATATCCATTAATGAACCGCCACCGCCCTGTTTGGGATTTTGACGCCATGCTCCTTTAATCAGCGGATACCAGCACGAAAGCTGGGCACGTGCATAAACAGGTTTGCCGATTTTGCCAGCTTCTATCATTTGCAATGCCGCCTGATGCTGTGAATGAAAACGCATCATAAAAGCTGTTCCAAGTTGAACCTTTGCTTTCTTGCAGGCTGTGATCATTTTCTGTGTTTCTTTTATTGTCATGCCAAGCGGCTTTTCGCAAAGAATGTACTTTTTAGCTTTTGCGCATTTAATAACCTGCTCGCAATGCAAATTCGCTGGTGTCGCAATATAAACAGCATCAATATCCGACATAAGCAATTCATCAATACTGCCTGCAGCTTTTACACCAAAAGCAGACGCAACTTCGGCGTTAACTTTTGCATTTACATCATATACTGATATTAATTTTGCATTAGCTGCCGGTATAATTCCTTCAGGTATTGTTCGTCTTTGTGCAATTCCGCCTGAACCTAAAACAGCCCATTTGACTTTATTGCTCATAGCCTATTCTTTCTTATTTTAATATGTTTAATTGTTAGTCACTTTATCAAAACTTTTACCAAGATTTTGCTTTCTTCATTTTTTTATTTCTTACATTAACTATCATATTAGCTGTTGATTTGCCGATACCTTCAATTTAAACTTTCAGCACGGTGTCTAACTCTGAACCCTGATATTCATCAGGGTCGTTTACAACTTTCATGTATCGAAGCCCTATCAATCGTTGAATATCCCTAAGGTTTTTCAAGACGCCACACCTTAACACCCATAACACGCTTGAATCCCATATTAAACTTCACCATTAAATATAATATCTAAAGCAACGATGCATTGGTTTTAGCCGATTTTTATCTGTGCAGCTGATTATCAAAGCATATTACTAAGGCAAACGGCAAATTTTAATTTCATCCACCAATCCGACTGCCTTACTGGAGGTTCCAGCGCATGTTATTACAATTTCAACACCGTTTGTATAATCATTTGTTGTTATGCCGGTTTGAGACCATTTTGGTGTCATATCTGTATTGAAAGTCTCAAAATCATAGGAATCTACGACACCATCTGAATTATCATCTCGCAGTGTTGCCCGAATGATATACCATGTATCGTATGATGGGCGAGCTTCCGTCGGCGTTGTAATCGTATGTGATGTTCCATCATAATAATACCAATATCGCCAGCCTATTCCAAAAAAAGCTATGTTGTTCTGTGATGCATCACGTAGTTTAACAGTAAGGGTACCGCTCGGACTAGTGCCGCCTACTGTTTCGCTGCTAGCATACACGGCTAATTGGACATAGTCACCAGATTTATTCAAAGTAATTGGCGTGCTTTTAGCAAGGGATTCTGGTTGGGACGCACGAGAGTTATCATCAAGAATTTTCCAGAACTGGCCGTTTATTTCTGCATAACTATTTCCATCTTTGACAATTGGTGAGCTAAGATTGGCATTTAAGCTGTCCACAATATTCCAACCGGCTACCCCATTATCCATCACAGTATTCAAAGCATAGGATTCAAAATTATCAACCACATAAATGTGGCGTACTACGATTTCATCAACTAGGGCAATCGCTTTGCTACTTGTACCAGCCATAGAAATCACCAACTCAATGCCGTTTGTGTGCCCATTTGTTGTTATGCCAATTTGAGACCATTTAGGTGTCATGTCCGCATTGAAAGTCTCAAAATCATAGGAATCTACGACACCATCTGAATTACCATCTCGCAACGTTGCTCGAATAATATACCATGTGTTATATGATGGCCGAGCTTCAGTCGGAGTTGTAATCGTATGTGATGTTCCATCATAATAGTACCAATATCGCCAGCCAATTCCAAAATAGGCAATGTTATTCCCAGATGCATCACGCAACTTAACGGCAAGAGTCCCGCTTGGACTAGTGCTGTCTATGGTTTCACTACTGGCATACACAGCTAATTGGACATAGTCACCAGGTTGATTAAGTGTTACTGGTATATTTTTAGCAAGAGCTTCACTACTATTAGCATCAGAATTGTCGTCAGTTAATAACCAAAAACGTCCACTGATTTCCGGGTAATTTGTTGTTACACAACCATCCTTAACAATAGGCGAACTAATATTGGAATTTGTTCCATTAGCAATTGCCCAATTGCCTACTTCGTTATCCATAATCGTGTTTAAAGGATACGATTCAAAATCGTCTATTACGGTTATACCATTTGGGTCGAATGAAATATCGGGGAGTTCCGTCGTAAAACTCCACACATCTCCGCGTATAATATGACTATTCGGATCTTCGCACGGACGAACATATTTAATCTCATCTACGAGAGCAACCGCTTTATTACTCGTGCCGGCCAATGAAATTACAAATTCAACTCCATTTGTATAACCGTTTGTTGTTATGCCGGTTTGAGACCATTTGGGTGTCATGTCCGCATTGAAAGTCTCAAAATCATAAGAATCTACGACACCATCTGAATTACCATCCCGCAACGTTGCTCGAATAATATACCAAGTGTCATAGGATGGACGAGCCTCTGTCGGGGTCGTAATCATATGTGATGTTCCATCATAATAATACCAATATCTCCAGCCAATTCCAAACATCGCTATATTATTTCCGGAGACATCACGCACCCTAATTATAAGCTGTCCGCTAGGACTGGTACCATTTACTGTCTCGCTACTGGCATATACTGCCATCTGAACATAATCATCTGGCTTACCAAGCAAAGGTATGCTTTTGACCAAAGATTCGGCGCCACTTGCATTGTCATCAATCCATTTCCAAAATTGGCCATTTATTTCCGGATAACCACTGCTTGCATCTTTTACTGTCGGAGCATTAGGAGTACCGTTTTGGTCATAGGCTATGTCCCAGTGGCCTACTCCATTACCCATAACTGTATTTAATGGATATGACGCAAAATTGTCAATCACCGCTTCACCTGCATCAGCTTCGTCTACCCGCCAATAGTAAGTTGTGTTTGGTGACAGCGCAGCAATGTCCTGACAACAATATCTATGTGTTGTTTCGGTGGTCGTCCCAAGATAACAACCTGAACTTGTAGTGGCTGCATTAACGTCAGCAAAATTAGTACCAAAATACACGTTATGCATAATCGAATCAAGACCTTTGGTCCAGGCAAGATGTGTATCAATTGAGACATTGTTAATATCATTTTTCGGGCTTGGATATCTTGCCTGATTGCCATCCCGAATTAAGATCGCTGCCCAGCCTTCATTGAGAGTAAATTGAAAAGTGCGTACAGTTCCATTAGAATCTTCAATAATATTTGCATCAGATTCAACACCGTCTGCATTATAAAAAACAGCACGAGCATTACTCATATCTCCCCAGCTATAAGTACCTGACTTAGTTGTAATTATTCTTTCCTCCCCTGTTAAAATACCGGGCCGTATATCAATCGGCGTGAATGGATACATATGGGCAAGGATTGACTCACGGGTCAAACCCCAACAAGTATAAAATGCATAAAGCTGCCCATTATTGATAAAATCTCGGATGTTATCATACAAATCTTCATCGGTATCCCAGTCGTTCGGATCCCGATAAGTATAACCTTTGTAATATCCCAAGGCTATCGGAGTACCAAGATCGGTATCGCGTGTATCCGGCGGAACCTCTTTGAACTGAAATAGTTTCATATCTCTAAGCGCGGTTGTTTCACTCTGATGATTAGTATATATAACACCACCTGCTTCAAGAACATTGCCAGTCAATTCACATCTTGCAGGACAAGTCAGCGTCCCCAGTTCTGACTTAGTATTGCTAACAGTATAATTATTCAGATTCATATCGACAGTAACATTATCCCATTGTCTGTATGTCCAGCGACCATACTTCTCAGAATATAATCGATTAAAAGTGTCAACGTATAGTCCATCTAAACCTGCATCCAAAACTTTGTCTCTTATACTACAAAGATTGTTATAGAAACTATTACCAATAACCGGCTGATGCTTGAAACGCACCATATCTGCAGCAACCATTTCATTCCATGCTAAAGTGCCCAATGTTTCATATTCCCACCATTTAGCTGTAACGCCATCTGGCGCAATCTCCACAGAGTCAGGATACTTGGGGGTCGTAGAATTTGAATCTGAGAAAGCCCCGCATAAAATACTTTGCATAAATGGTATCACGCGAACACCTGGCAAAAGATAACCGACACGTGTCTTTATCCTCTGTAAATCCGCAAGATGCAGATCGATATCGTAATTATTCAATTCCTCACGGGAATGCGTACCTGAATCGGTAAGATCTGGTGTTGTAATTAACAGTATTTTGGCGCTCCGATATCTGATTAATTCCTTTATAGTAGAATCAGATTCCAGAGTGCTGGTTTCTGGATCCAATAGATTATCTTGGGGCATCAAAACACAAGGTCCTTCAATTGTATAATTAACTCCCCAGTTCCTTCTAACTTTGTTTATAAAATCAAAATAGTCTTTTGATTGTCCAGCATAAATAGACCACCGGAAAGTATACGAACCTCCTATCGGAAGACCAAAATTTTCGTCCCTCATTTTTGCTCCGGTTGAGGAACGTGTCATATTTTGATGAGCGCGCAAAAAGTCATCTTCCGCTACTATTCCTAATCCTGAATTTGCAGATGGTAAAAAATAGCTCGAATTAGTAGTGGGCACGTTTGTAGTCCATTCTTTATCCTGCTCTCCACCTAAATAAGGTATGTCCGAAAGATTGCATATAATATTGTTTTCAAAAACAACGCCTAAGTTTCCACCGGAAAGATTGGTAAAAGTATCTTCCACCTCAAAGTGATCGCCTTTCATCAGAACTTTCCGGTACATTCGATAATAATCACAACTTGAATTTACATCAATCCTGCCGGAATTTATTTCGTTTATTTGGTAGTCCCAGCTTTCATGTCCGCTGCCACTGCCGCTACCGAGCTCGTTCCATTGACTGGCGGACATATAAGGATAAGAAAAACTTGAATTTATGGTATATAAATCCAAGTAGTCTGTTCCCGCCTCTACTTTCAATCCGCCATCAATTATTTTCAGTCTGGCACTGTTGTCAGGCAAATAAATATAATTACTATCATTCGATACGTAATAAGTTTTAATTTCATCCACCAAACCAACTGCCTTACTGGAGGTTCCAGCGCAAGTTACAACTATTTCAACGCCGTTTGTATAGCCGTTGGTTGTTATGCCGGTTTGAGACCACTTCGGGGTCATATCCGCATTGAAAGTTTCAAGGTCATAGGAATCTACCGTGCCATCTGAATTACCATCTCGCAGTGTTGCCCGAATAATATACCATGTATCGTATGATGGGCGAGCTTCAGTCGGAGTTGTAATCGTATGTGCTGTTCCATCATAGTAGTACCAATATCGCCAACCAATTCCAAAATAAGCTATGTTATTCGAAGATGCATCACGCAGCTTAACAATAAGAGTTCCGCTTGGATTGGTACCGCCTACAGTCTCGCTGCTGGCATACACGGCTAATTGGACATAGTCACCGGGCTTATTTAGTGTAATCGGCGTCCTTTTGGCAAGGGCTTCAGGATGGGTCGCATTGGAATTATCATCAAGGATTTTCCAGAATTGGCCGTTTATTTCCGCATAACTATTTCCATCCTTGACAATTGGCGAGCTAAGATTGGCATTTAAGCTGTCCACAATATTCCAACCGGCTACCCCATTATCCATCACAGTATTCAAAGCGTAGGATTCAAAGTTGTCGACTAAAACAATATCAGCACAAATAAAATTGACAAAAAAAATGAACATCAAGATGAAATGAAGCAGCAAGTTTCTTAATTTGAGTGCAATCATGATTTTCCTCCTTAAAAAAATGTTAGATGGTTAAGAAAAATATTAACAGCAAATATCCTGCAATACCAATTGATATAATTACTCGTGAGTTGTAGGTTTGCCAACTTCCTTGTGGCTTCACATTTACCCGCAATAAATGCACGCCTTAATTTTCAACATCCGTATAATCTTTCAATAATAGTTTTAGAGCAATTCTTGCACACTACTTCAATTGTCGCATCCTCGATAATTTATTGTGCATATAAATCGCTCGATTGTTATAAATGGTTACTGAAATTACCAGTTTTCTATACAGTTGGTTTCGTCTGGAATATTACACGCCAGCCAATCATACGCAATAATAGCGAAATCCTTTAAATCTATATAGCAATCTTCATTTATATCTCCGGGCAAACCATAGCCTGCTGCAAATACATCATTACAGGTAAGTAACTCAGGAGAAGCAGCAGTTGTGAAACTCCAAACATCTCCGCGAGTAATATGACCGTTCGGGGTTTTGTATGGACGGGTAAAATTAATTTCATCTATAAGAGCCACCGCCTTATTACTCGTGCCGGCCAATGAGACTACAAGTTCAACTCCATCTGTAAAACCATTTGTTGTTATGCCGGTTTGAGACCACTTTGGGGTCATATCGGCATTGAAAGTTTGAAAGTCATAAGAATCCACAACGTCATTTTCATCTGCATCACGTAAAGTTACCCGTAGGATATACCATATATTATAGAGTGGACGTGCCTCTGTCGGAGAAGAAATAATATGCGCAATAGTATCCTGATAATACCAGAATCTCCACCCTATTCCAAAATACGCAATATTATTGCCTGATGCATCACGTAGTCTGAAAGTTAAGGTACCCGACGGTGCAGTCGAATCCAAAGTTTCGCTGCTTGCATAAACGGCTAATTGAATGCAATCACCAGGCCTGTTGAATAAAGGTATATTTTTGACAAGAGATTCGCTGTTGCTTGTATTATCATCAGTCAATTTCCAAAATTGCCCATCTATTTGGGGGTAGCCGCTGCTACTATCTTTAACTGCCGGTGAATCGGGGGTACCATTCTGATTAAAAGCAATATCCCACCCCCCCCCTTCGTTATCCATTATTGTATTAACAGGATATGATTCAAAATCATCGATTGTTACTGTACCGGCGTCAATTTCATCTACCCGCCAATAATAAGTTGTATTTGGGCTCAGGTCATCGATATTATAGCAGCAATACCGATACACCTCAGGAGCCGTCCCAAGATAATAGCTTGAACTCCGGTCTGCTCCATTAACATCAGCAAAATCGGTTCCAAAATATATATCATACATAATTGAATCGAGCCCCTTTGTCCAACAAAGGTCTATGTCAATCGCAACTTCAGTTTCACCATTCTCAGGCACCGGATATCTTGCCTGATCAGCATTCCTAATCAAGATTGCCGTCCAACCTTCATCCAAAGACAACTGAAAAGTTCGTTCTGTCGCGTTTGAGCTAACCACAACATTTCCACTGGATATAATGCCTTGCGGGTTGTAAAAAACAGCCCGAGCATTACTCATATCGCCCCAGCCATAAATACCTGATTTTGTAGTAATTATTCTTTCCTCTCCGATCAAAATTCCTGGTCGAATATCAATCGGCGTGAATGGATACATATTGGGCAACATACATTCACGTGTCAGTCCCCAACACGAATAAAATGCGTAAAGCTGACCATTGTTAATAAAATCCCGGATGTTATCATAAAGATCCTCATCTGTATCCCAGTCATTCGGATCACGATAAGTGTAACCTTTGTAATAACCCAAAGCTATGGGAGTGCCAAGATCTGTTTGGCGGGTATCCGGCCCAACTTCTCTGAACTGCCACAGCTTTGTATCTCTAAGTGTGGTTGTTTCACTTTGATGATTAGTATAAATAACACCGCCGGCATTAAGAACTTTCTGAACCAATTCACATCTGGCAGCAGAAGTTAAAACACCAAGTTCAGATTTCAATTTGCTAATGGTATAATCGTTTAAGTTCATATCTACAGTAACGTTGTCCCATTGTCTATAAGTCCAGCGACCATACTTTTCTGAATACAAGCGATTAAAAGTATCGATATACAACCCGTCTAAACCTGCATTTAAGACTTTATCCCTTATATTACAAAGATTATTATAAAAACTATTTCCAATTACGGGCTGATGCTTGAAACGCACCAGATCTGCGGCAACCATTTGATCCCATGCCGTCGTACCTAAAGTCTCATATTCCCACCATTTGGGTGTAACACCGTCAGAAGCAATCTCCACAGAGTCAGGATACTTCGGCAACAAAGAGCCTGAATCCGAGAATGCCCCACATAAGATACTCTGCATCATCAATATGACACGAACATCCGGAAGTAAATATTTTATTCTTTCCTTTATTCTTACCATATCCGCAATATCAGCATTAATATCATAATTTTCAAGTGCTTGACGCGTATAAGGGTTGGAATTTGTAAGATCCGGCGGGGAAATTGCCAAAATCCTGATGCCTCGCTGGCTAATCAGCTGCTTTATTACTTCATCAGATTTTAAAATGCCTGTTTCAAGATTCATCAAATTGGCTTTGGGCATAAAACCAAAAGGCCCTTCAATTTTATAATTAACGCCCCAATTTCTTCGAACTTTGTTAATGAAATCGAAATAGTCTTTTGATTGTTCAGGGTAAATAGACCACCGAAAAGTATATGAACCACCAACCGGAAGCCCAAAATTTTCGTTCCTCATTTTTGCTCCCATTGATGAATGAGCCATATTTTGATGGGCGCGTAAAAAGTCGTCCTCAGCTACTATTCCTAATCCTGAATTCGCAGAAGGCAAAAAATAGCTAGAATTAGTAGTGGGTATAGATGTAGTCCATTCCTTATTTTGTTCTCCACCGAGATAAGGGACGTCCGAAAGATTGCAAATAACATTGTTTTCAAATACAACGCCTAAGTTGCCACCTGAAAGATTGGTAAAAGTGTCTTCTACCTCAAAGTGGTCATCTTTTGTTATGACTTTTCGGGACATTCGATAATAATCGCAACTTGAATTTACATCAACCCTGCCAGAATCCACTTCATTTGTTTGATAGTCCCAGCTTTCATGTCCACTGCCGCTGCCGCTGCCAAGTTCGTTCCATTGACCGGCAGACATATAAGGATAAGAAAAACTTGAATTTATGGTATATAAATCAGCATAGCCTGCTCCTGTCTCTATTTTTAAACCTCCGTCGATTACCTTCAGCCTGGCACTGTTGTCAGACAAATAAATATAATTAGTAGCATCAGATGCATAATAAGCTTTGATTTCATCTACCAGAGCAACTGCTTTACTGGAAGTCCCGGCGCAAGTTACAACTATTTCAACGCCGTTTGTATAACCATTGGTTGTTATACCGGTTTGAGACCACTTTGGAGTCATATCCGCATTGAAAGTTTCAAAATCATAGGAATCTACGATGCCATCTGAATTACCATCTCGCAAAGTTGCTCGCATAATATACCATATATCATAAGATGGACGAGCCTCAGTCGGAGTTGTAATCGTATGTGATGTTCCATCATAATAGTACCAATATCGCCAGCCAATTCCAAAATAGGCAATGTTACTTCCTGATGCATCACGCAGCTTGACAATAAGAGTTCCACTTGGAGTGGTACCGCCTACGGTTTCGCTGCCGGCGTACACAGCTAATTGGATATAGTCGCCGGGTTTGTTTAAAGTAACAGAAAGATTCTTGACGAGAGCTTCCGGATGTAACGCATTGGAGTTATCATCAAGAATTTTCCAAAATCGGCTGTTTATTTCTGTATAACTGTTTTCATCCTTGACAACCGGAGAACTGAGATTGGCGTTCAAATTATCCACGATATGCCACCCCCCAACACCGTTGTCCATTACAGTATCTATAGGGTAGGATTCAAAGTTGTCGATTATAATGACATTTGAATAAACTACATTGAAAATGAAAACTGAAATGATAAAGGATGTCAGGATTTTGCTTTTGAACATGGTATTGTCAAGCATAAAATTTTATTCACAAAAACATTAACAGCAACAGAAGCTTTGGCTCGAAACGTTATGAACTTTTAGCTTCTGTTGCTGCAAGAGATTTTATACGTTTAACAAGATTTTAATGTTTGCGGCCGGCAAAAATAAAACCGCCGATACTTAGCAAAATAACAGTTGCGGGTTCCGGGATTATTGTAATTTCATCGACAAGGGCAATACCTTTTGCAGAAGTTCCGGCACAAGACAATGTAACTGAAGTAGCAGTGGTATAGCTGAGTGCAATAGCGTGTGCGGATGTATAAGGATTCATATAGGCATCAAAAACATCAAAGTCCCACGAATCAACTACACCATCGGAATTACCGTCTCGCAATGTGGACCGCAAAACATACCAAGTATTAAAAGATGGTCTAAGGGCTGTATATCTTGTTACGCCATTATCAGTATAAGTAAATTGCCTCCAGGCAATTCCTCCGGAAGTCATCGGATGCAAAAACTCATCTTCAAGTCTGACAATTAAAGAGCCGCTGGCAGTGGCACCATTAATAGTTTCGCTGCTAATATAAACAGCCACCTGAAGATAGTCACCGTCCTTAGTTAGTGCTACCGGAGTATTTTTGTTAATAGCTTCTGAAGAATTTGCATAAGAATTGTCATCCTTAAGCATCAGAAATTGTCCATTGAATTCACTATAACTTGCAGAATCTTTTACTACCGGTGAGGAAGTATTGGCATTGAAGCCGCCGTAGATACTCCAGCCGCCGACTCCGTTATCCATCACGGTATCCAAGGCATACGATTCAAAATTATCGACAACAACAGCATTAGCAGAACTTAAAAAAGCAACAACAATCAAAACAATAACTTTCTTCTTCATTTTCCACTCCCATAAAAAAAATAAAATTAAGTTAAAACTACCAGACTTTGTTATTAGATTTATTCTAATAAGTTACCATGTTCTGGTTTTTTTGTCAATTAGAAAAACCCAAAAAAAACAAAATAAACAAGCCATAGCCGAATGCAAACATAATACTTTGTTATCAAAGAAGTTACATAAAACACCTCAATCACTCAAGATTGCCTTTTATTATTAATCCAAAGATTTGGGGTAGATTTTTTTAAAGAATATCGGTATAAATGGAAACAACGTAATTACTTTGTATTTGTTGAAATGAAAAATGAAGCCTAAAAATACATGTAACCAAAAACAGATGAGGACAATGAACAGTACGGCTGTTCTATGCGCATTGGTAAACCAAGGGCCAACATCACGATGCAGTCTGAGCAGCAAGCTTAACCTTGATGGGACAACTATAACACATTTGGTACGCGGTTTATTGAAAAAGAAGTTAATTGAAACATCAGGATTCAGCACCACTACTGGCAGGCCAAGAGAGTTATTGAAATTAAATGTCGACGCGAGAGAAGCTATAGGCTTATTGTTGGATCCCAATCATATTGTAGGCAAAGTCGTTAATCTTGGCGGAGAGGTCAAATTTATTGAATCCGTCCAAATATCTGATAATGACTCGAAAGACACTGTGCTAAGCAAAATGCGTATGATATGCGAGAGATTGCTACAAAAAACTTATAAAAGCAGGCTTTTAGGAATGGGCTTGGCTTATCATGGCATTGTCAACAAGAATGATATACTTGAACAGTCGGCGGGATTGTCAGTACTGGAAGGAATCAACATACGTCATTTCTTCGAAAATCTCTATAATCTACCTTTTGCCCTGCAAGATACTTCCCGTTGTCTTGCGATTGCTGAGCATTGGTTTGGTGCCGCTAAGGGCATAGAAGATTTCGTGCTCATTCAATTGGATTATGGCATTGGCTGTACACTTGTTGTAGATGGCAAACCGCTATGCGGTATATCGAATAGTGCCGGCGAGATAGGCCATACTGTAGTGGTACCAGAGGGAAAAGTATGCAGATGTGGTATGAGAGGATGCCTTGAGACTGTCGCTTCATTATCATCCATTCAGAGATCATTTGTTGAGAAATACCCCGAATTAGGTGCCGTTACTCACGAACATATTGCAGAGCTAGTTTCCAAAGGACATACGGGGGCAGTCGAAACCATTACCGAAGCAGGCAAATATGTCGGTATCGCACTGAGTCATCTAATCAGTGTACTTAATCCGGGACACCTGATATTCTGCGGAAGACTATTTAGTATGGGACCTGTTCTGAAGGATGCCATAAAATCTTCACTTAAGTCTCACACCGTTTTTTCTTCATATAATTCACTAAGAATTATAGATGGGCAGCTCGAACCAGACAGTGCTGCAATCGGTGCAGCAATGCTGATTCTTGAGAAAACATTCAGCAACTTAGCTTAATTCTTTTTCAATATTTTCCTAATTTTCTGACAATGTCAAGAGCGTATAAATAATTTTCTGTCTTGGCACCGTATTGCACAGAGTTTGTGGAACCAAAAATAAAACCGCCGCCGGGCATTGCCACCTTCAAGGAATCTTCTACCTCTTTACGAATATCTTCTTTAGTTCCCTCAACAAGAGTTTCACACTGGATTCCGGCCCATAAGGTAATCTTTCTGCCATACTCTTTTTTAAGTCTTGCAATATCCATTCCGGCTGTGCTCTGTATGCTTTGGTAACCTTTAAAACCAACATCTACAAAATCCTGCATAATATCCCAAACATTGCCGCAGCAATGATGAAATGGAATCATGCCATTTGAACTTACTTCATCACAAAACATTTTTAGAAAAGGCATAAACAACTGTCTGATTTGTTTGGGCGAAATTAAACATGCATTTTTACCGCCGAAATCCTGGCCACACATAAAGATTGTTACTCCTCGTTCTTTGCACATCTTAATCAACTTTAAACAACGAGCAAACATCGCGCAGCCAACATTTTTTATCTGTTCAGGATTTATAACTGTCATCATAAGCTGATGTGCCTGGTCGCCTCCAAATAAATTTAAAATACTTTCGTAAAGATTGACAGACCTGATTACGATAGCTTTTTTGTTTCTGAATTTTTGGCAAACAAAGTCTATCAATTCGAATTCCGAGTTGTCAATATTGCACAAATCATTAGTCAAATTTTCTATTTCAGAATCAGAAAATTTTGTCTTTTCAGGGCGAGACGTCATCGAAACGATCGAATCATTGCTTGCGGCATATTTGAAAATATTGCCCTTCGAATCCTGCCAGACCCCATCTTCGATTTGTTTAGGAACATCCAAAACCCTAAATCCTCTATGAGGGACAAGCTCAACGGTAATTATATCATACTCAAGTTTATCAACAAATTCAGCGCAATCGTTTTTCAAACTTTCAACAACCTCATCACGTTTGCCCTGCCATAGTGCTAATGTAGATTCTTTTCGATTTCGCCAATATGTTTGTCTGCCGAGAATTTTACTGACGTGATCATGGTCAATGCCCCATTCGCCTATAGGTACTCTATCGGGTTCTTCATGCATTATGGTTTTCAACACACTTTCAATTGAATTCATCATCAAATCCTTTATTCCGGTGTTTTCAACAAGAATAACTTTGTTTGGCATTCGTTTAAGTTCGTTTGAATTATATTTACATTCCTGCCAATTAAATTGCCATTCAATGCATCGTAAACCGTGTGCTTTTGAGGCAAAGTGATATTCAGATTTTTTGAACCTTCGAATCCGTTATGAATCATAACTAATCTGTTATCTGCATCCATTATCACATTCAAATCACAATAAAAATGAACACCGGCAAATTTTGCAACACCCCTGAGCAGAGTTTTATCAGCATAAGGCACAGCACAATAAACCGACTTCCAATTACCCATATCCTTTACAGCAAGAGCTGTTTTATCATCGGGATAAATGCCCAATGTAACTGCATTTGCATCTTCGACATAAAATACAGGAGCAAAGGCAAGCGGATGCATCTTTTGAACTTCTCCGCCAAATCCCGTCATTTTGAAAATCTCCCCTGATTTTATGGATTCCGTAATAATATGATTTGTATTTGTGATGGAATATTGCATTTCTTCCTTATTAATTTTCTTTTTCACATTAATACCCGTAATGTTTGAAATATTATCGGCAGTCAAGCCTGTTGCTCGACTGACATAGCCGGGTGCATAAAACCAGAACAATGTTTTACCATTCTTCTTGAGTCGTTCTACACTATGCAATTCTTTATCTGACATATAATAGGGATTGATAAAGACATACATTTTATATTGATTCTGCACATAATCATCTTCAAGGTCACTCAAATAGTAAACATCGAAAGGGGTACCTAAACGCGGCAATTCATCATAAATAACACGTCTCACCAGATTGTTGTAAATATTCTGTGAACCGTAAACATCGTGATAGTTCCAGGTTTTACCATTAATAAAAACTGCAATTTCCGTTGTACTTTTTTGGGGCGTTTGAATTACGGTTTTGTAAATATCATTCATCTTGTCAATTGTATTGAGGATATTATGGTCGGTAAACCAGCCAACACCTGTTCGCCCATCGCTTTCGCTGATATCTGAATACCAGCACCCGAATCCATCAATAATCATCGTTGCCCGATCGCGTTGAAGCACAGAAACAGTTTCCTTAATACTTCTCTGGCGGCCGTGAGCTGTAGCGCCTGCGATAAAAGTTCGGTAATCAGCGTCATTCATTTGGAGTTTTTTGTGAAGTCGAAGAGAACCCTGACAGAACATATTTTTGTAAGGCAGGCCCGCCATTCGACAATCATAGGCCATAGCACCTGCATAAAAATCCAGTGAACGCTCATCAAGCATATTTTCAATTTCAAAATTATTGTCGCCCTTCGCCCCTGCCGCATGAACACTGCGCATATGCTCAATAGAATAGCCAAAGTGAGTGCCAACAATCACTTTGTTATCCGTAGCTTCTTTAATCAAATCATAAAGACGGAAATAGTTCGAGGAAATCAATTTTGAAAGGAATTCGAGATAATCGTAGTTTTTGTTTCCGTTGGTCGGATCCGTAAATACGCCTCCATCAATTGGTTCACTCGTCAATTCCGCAAGCACCGGAACTGCAGTTTCAAAAGTTACAGATTTGTTTTTCCATGATTTTTGAAGTTCGTCCAGAGAATCATTATACTTTTTGTGAAGGTAATCCTGAAACAACTTGATGGCCTGAGGGTTGTAATCTCCAATAACAACTTTAGTTCTATTCTTTTGAAAAGTATTTTCAGTTCTGCCTCCGAGTGTGGAATCGGCAAGCCCGAAAGACATTGGCCTATACCCTATTACTCTGGAAGCATAAGGCTGCCTACTGATAAAATCGAGAATAGATCTCATATGATCATCTATCAGCTGATGATATTTACGAGAGGCAAAGCTCACAGGTCCCAAAGCTCCTGAACCTGTAATCAGCCTCTCATTGGGGTTGGCGTTCAACCAGGCAGAATCGGGACGCAACTCTATCGAAAGAAAGATTAAAGCGTTCAAGTCTATAGCAAGCAAATGACGAATTTGAGTATCTAAATTTTCAAGTACCTTACGAGTTGTCTCTTTTGAACCATTTGGTTTAGCGTATTCACAAAGCCAAAATATATTGTTTGCCGCTTTGGAGTATAGATGAAACTTTTCGTAACTGGGTGAATGTATCATCCATGATACAGGAGTATATATCTCCTCGCCAATTGATAAAACTGGCGAATTATTTTTTTGCTGAATTTTCGATATGGGGAGCTTGCCCCAGTTTGGTTCTTCATCAAAACGTTTTATTCGAAGTGAACCAACATTTTGAATAGAGTTATCATGTGAATCACAAATATTTAGCATATTTGCCGTTTCTTTATCTATTGCACGCAAGTAAATTGGCATAATCTCGTGCGGCGAATATTCGGGCAAATAAACATATGTTGAAATCGTGCAAGTTTTGTTTTGAGGCCATTTCGAAGTTGGAATTTCAGACTCAAAGGCAGAAGATGTAAGGCTAAAATTATTTCTTTGCGACGAAGCCTCCGCGCCTTTCAATTCAACTTCAAAAACATAATCGCGTTCAAGTTTATTCTCAGGCGTGAGCTTAATATCAATACGCACTTTATTTCCGGGCTTCGCTTCTTCAGGAACCACAGAGATGCCGTTAAAAATGACTTTTTCACAATAAGCTGTAGCATAATACGGAATCTTTCCCCAAATGCCATTTGGCGGCCGAACAAATGCAATACTGTCCTTCCATTCGCTGTCATCAAAGTCAATATCCTGCCAGTCCTGAATAAGTGTATCATTAGATTTCCATGTCTCATCCGTACCGAAGCGTACGCTCTGTTTTTCGTAATTTAAATTTAATTCCACAATCAATTCTGCCCAGCCGAATTCGCCTGGATTCTTCATTAGGTCGCAAATTACCGCAATAGTATTTTTCCCCTGCCGTAAAAAATCCCTGACTTGAACAGGTTTTATATCGACTGAACCTGCAGCAACTTCCCTGCCGTTAATATAAGCTTTGTAATAATCATTTGAACGAAGTTGTATATACGCAGATTTTATGTCAACGATATTATCGATATTGAAAGATTTACGAAAATACCTCGGAGAATTAGTTTTATAAAGTTTATCAGCTTCTGGATACCAGATGTACCATGCTTTCCAATATGGTTCTATTTGGGAAATGACAGGCTGAGATGGACCAAACACCTCGAAATCTGATAATTGAATATTTTCCCATTTACCAGATTCCATAACAAAACGCAGTCTGTCGGTAACAACCTCATTGAAATCGCAACTGATGATTGAACTTTCGATTGATTGACGTTTATCCGATTTTTTCAAAAGCTGCCATTGGCTTCCTTGTTTGGCATAGATGCTATAAGATGTAACAACTGTGGGTGAGATTTCATTGAAATTAATTTTATTTATGTGCATCGGATTTGACCAGCGAACTTCAAGCCATTGAGGGAATTCATTGTCCCATGCCCGCCAGACACTCTCATTGTCTTCATCGATAAGATTGTCGCTGTAAAAATTTGTTGTATCCCTGAATGAAGATGTCAAAATATAGGCACCATTACCTTTGGTTGCAAGGTTTCCCGGTTTAGCCGGATTTATATTCACTGCAACAGCAGTACTTTGGTATATTTTTTTTATTTCTTCATCAGAAAGAACCCGTTGAAAAAAAGTTAATTCATCAATTGCAGTGCTTCCCTGGCCAAGATGAGGCCAGGCAGGAAACGGAACACCTAACAATAAATTCCACCCGTTTTCCGGAGATATTTCGTTATATTTTTGTTTTCCTGCCAATTTCCCATCCGAATAAAATTTCAATTCGCCGTTTGTATCCCATGTAAAAACAAGATGATGCCATTGCTTCTTCCTCCAGGTAATTATTGATTTATTAAGCGAAACATTGTCATGTGAATTTTGAAACAATAAAGTTAACGGCTCTGCATTGTGAACCTTATAGAGAAGGATTCTGCTTTTGGATTCCTGAGAATTGGACAAAGCCAGAAAGAAATAAAATTTCTCTTCTGAATAATCCCAGTCAATCGGCTGTACCCATAAAGACATCGTTCCATTCACGTTAACTTTATCGATGGGATAAACACATCTGCTTTCTCCTCCGACTATCAGTGCCTTCCCAATAATACCATCAACGTATTGTGTCTGTCCATAACTTCGAAAATTATTTTGGTTAACTGATACTTTTGGGTCAAGTGAATCATCGAAAGGAAGATATAGAGTAACATCCTTTTCTGCTGCACAAAGGGAAACGAATAATATCGCTAACAAAGTTTCAAACATAAAGTGATTTTTTTTGCACATAGACATCCTTTTCAATTATTCGGTTAATTTAGATTTTCACCGGCATATCAATATCATCAGATTTTCCGGCAGCGAGTGAAATTCTCACAGCAAGTCTGCCGTCATCCAAACCTGAACGCGGAGTGCCGCCGTTTCTGCAAAGATTGAAAAAGTCGGCGAATATTTTCTCATCGGCTCCGCCATGGGACGTTAGCATATCTTTTTTCAGATCGTACTGGATGACTTCATTGGTATGGCGTTTAGTAAAAATTACAATTCCATCCGCTATATCCAATTCCACCATTCCCTCTGTTCCAATGATTTTCATTTGTCGAGTAGTTTTTGCAGCAAGGACGTTAACAGTGTAAGTTGCTCTTATATCATTATCATATTGAATTACAGCAATTCCATTGTCGAAAGTATCTTTTTCAGAATTAAAAAGGCATAAGTCAGGAGCCATGGGACCATCTTGTTGCATTTTATATTCAAGTTTACTTAAAAGAGGCGCTAAGCTGCCATTCGAGGGTTTATCCAAGTCGTGAAAATCCGGACAGGTATCTTTTAGAGGACAATCACGGCAACGGAGAGCTGCATTGGGTTTAGATTTGTAGTGCGAGAGACTGCTTACAGCGTATACGCTCTTTGGTTTGCCGCCTGCCATCCAGGTGATAAGATCGAAATCATGACAAGCCTTAGTTAACCAAAGCCCCCCACTAAGACTGCTAAAACGATTCCAACGGCGAAAGTAATCTTTACCACCATAATACCACTCATTCGCTTCAATAGTCGTAATCTTGCCTAACTTTCCTTGCGTAATAAGGTTATGAACTTTTTCGTATCCGGGGCTATGGCGAAGGTTAAATCCAAGATAGCAAACAGCCATAGAATTTTTTGCCGCTTCTATCATAGCATCGCAATCAGCTAAAGTTGTCGCTAAAGGTTTTTCAATAAAAATATTTTTGTTTGATTTTAAAGCCTCAACAACCGGTATTAAATGTGCATTATCAGGAGTACAAACAACCACTGCCTCAACATCGCTTCTTTTCACAATTTCTTTAATATCACTGTAAATATCAGCATCTAAATTAAAATAATTCTTTATACATTTTGTTTTTTCTATATTCGAATCGGCCATGGCTACTAATTTAGCATCCTCAGGATGCTGAGAGATATACTCGGCGAAAGCCATTGCACGCTTCCCACCCGCTCCTATTATTGCAACATTTATTGGTCTTTTCACAAACTACTCCTTAATTATTATAGCTGAGAAACGGTTTATTCGATGTACAATTTAAATTTTTATTGACATAACTTTTAAAAATATATATTATTAGAAGTTGTCTAATAAGTCTAAATAACAATTTCTGCCTCTTTCGTCAAGGGCAAATTTAAAACATAATAAATTATCTAAAAAGGAATTGATAACTGATGCATTTAATTGATTGGGCTATTGTATTTTCGTTATTATTAACTGTAACGGTATTTGCTTTTATTACAAAAAAACACACCAAAAGTGTATCAGACTTTCTCGCAGCAAACCGAACTGCGGGCAGATATTTATTAAGTGTGGCTTCCGGTATTGCTTCTGTTGGCGCTATAAGCATTGTTGCAGGTTTTGAGATGTATTATAAAGCGGGTTTTTCTGCGACATGGTGGCAGCTAATGATGGTATGCGTTTCACTGATTATATCACTCTCCGGCTGGTTTTTTTACCGTTTCAGGCAAACACGCGCATTGACTTTAGCCCAGTTTCTGGAGATTCGCTATAGTAAAAAATTAAGGATTTTTGCAGGCGTTTTAGGTTGGCTTTCGGGAATTATAAATTTTGGTATATTTCCTGCAGTTGGAGCTCGTTTCTTTATTTATTTCTGTGGTTTCCCGGATACTACTTTCGTTTACGTCTTAATAATGATGATTTTGCTTTTGTTTGCTTTGTTTTTCACTTTTATAGGCGGTCAAATCGCAGTGATGGTTACAGATTTCATTCAGGGAACCTTTTGTAATATCGCTTTTGTAGTAGCTGTAATTGTCGGCTTATGTATTATTGATTGGGGGCATATTATTGAAACTTTAACAAATGCTCCGCAAGGAGCATCTCTGCTCGACCCGTTTAAATCAACAAGGATAGAGGATTTCAACATCTGGTATTATCTTATTCTTGCTTTTACAATGCTTTATTCTACAGGTGTATGGCAGGGAAACCAAGGCTATCATGCAGCCGCGATTAATCCACACGAAGCCAGAATGGGAAAGATTTTAAGTGGATGGCGTATTCTGGCTCTAAATTCATTCTTAATGATAATTCCAGTTTGCGCATATACTTTTATGCATAATCCTCGATTCGCACAAGCAGCCGAACAAGCAAGAGCAAACATAAGCAATATTATCAATCCTCAAATTCAGGAGCAAATGACAACTATTGTCGCAATGAAGTTTTTCCTTCCAACAGGCGTAATGGGAATAATGGCAGCAGTTATGCTGGCAGCATTTATAGGCAATATCGATACTTATTTACATTCATGGGGCAGTATATTTATTCAGGATGTAGTTTTACCCTTGAGAAAAAAACCTTTTGCCCCAAAGCAGCATATGAATTTATTGCGATGGTCAATTTTAGGAGTAGCATTCTTTATTTTTGTATTCAGCCTCGTTTTTCGACAAACAGAGTATATCTATATGTTTATGATGATAACTGGTGCCATCTTTATGGGTGGCGGAGGCGCAGTTGTATTCGGCGGATTGTACTGGAAAAGAGGCACTACAACAGCAGCTTGGGGAGCTCTGATTACAGGCTCTTCGCTCGCTGTCGCATCCGTTATCGTTAGGCAAATTCATCAGACATCGCCATTTACAGGCAAGATAATGAGCTATATCGCATCGCAGAATGGCGCAATACTTAGTTTTTACTCTTCTATTTCCGCAGTTCTAATTTACATAATTTTATCATTAACCTATAAAAGAGCGATTTTCAATATGGACAGAATGCTTCATCGAGGAAAATACACTTCAATAGAAGAAGGCGAGAATAAGAATTTGCCAGTTCGCGGATTCAGGGCTTTAATCGGAATGGGTAACGAATTTCAAGGCAGAGACAAAATTCTTTATTTATCAACTATTGTATGGACTCTGCTTTGGGCGGGCGTGTTTATCATAGGATTAATATGCAATACGATATTTGATTTGAAAATCGGCTTCTGGACGACTTTCTGGAAATATTATGTAGGGCTTATGCTGGTACTTTCAATTATTACTACAATTTGGTTTACGTTTGGAGGAATTTTAGATCTTAAAAAAATGTTCCGCTTACTGGCTTCAGCAAAAAGGAATGACTTGGATGACGGTTTTGTAGTCAGCGGCCATAATTTAGATGATGCCCCAGGAAAAAAATGAAAAATAAAATCAAAGGCTTTCATATAGATATGAACATCGCCAGATTCAGATATGATTATCTGAAGAAATGGCTGTTTATGTTATCCAATCTTGGTTATAACACTATTTTATGGGAAATAGAAAATAATATCAACTGGGAAACCTGTCCGGAATGTGTCGCAGAAGATGCTTTCAGTAAAAATGAATTTAAAGTGTTACTTGATTATTGTGAAAGTCTTGGGCTTGAGTCTATTCCTGTGTTGCAGATACTCGGACATTGTGAATATGTCTTAAAGCATAAACAATATGAATATTTAGCTGAAATTCCGGGAAGATTAGACCAATACTGTCCTCTGCATCCTCATTTGTCAGATTTCCTTAACAAATGGATTGATGAATATTTAACGGTTTTTACTTATTCGAAAAGATTCCACATAGGCGCCGATGAGGCGTGGTCGCTTGGCAAATGTCCCAAGTGTAAAAAGTATGTCGAGAAAAATTCATTATCAGAGTTGTACATAAATCATATTAATTCAGTCAGCACTTTTTTACTTAAAAAAGATATACAGCCTGTAATCTGGGCTGATATGGTTTTACATCATCCCGAAGCGTTGGATACCTTAAATAAGGATATCATGCTTTTTGATTTTATGTACGATACTTTCCGTGGCTCCGGGCAAATATGGGTATGGGATAGAAAATGTGATTTTGGAAGCAGTGGTCTGAAAACGAAAGACCAGTTGGATGATTGGGCAATAAAACAATTTGGTAAATATTTATTGCCAAATGGCTCAAGTGAACTGGAAACGTTTTACACTACTGCCTATCTTTCGGATAAAGGTTTTGAAGTTGTAACCTGTCCGAGTTCTTGCAGTTACCCCGATAACATCTTTGCACCAAGAACTATGCTTCACATGAAAAACACCTTTGATTCTTTTTACAAAGGACAAACTGAAAACTTATATGGTTCGGTATTAACAAGTTGGACAATGCATCTTTTACCATGGGAAATGCAGAGTGCATCGATAGAAATACCTGATTTTTTGGCAACCAATCCTTATTCGTCTTTCCAGGATTATTCGATTTTTTACTCTGAAAATCATTTTGGTATAACTGATAATAGTTTCTTTCGTGCCTGTGAACTTCTTTCCAATGGATGCCTGTTTACTCATCATCCTAATTTGGGTTTTGACAAGAAAGGTTTTCGTATTTCGGATAATCATATTGAAAATATTCGCAATAATCTTAAAAAGAACGGACAAATTCAGTCTGAGCTTGAAAACTGTGCTGCACGAATCCGTGAATACGAAGAAGCACTGGAAATATTTAAACAATTGGATAAAACAATCTGTAAGGGTTCAAAAGAAATTAAATATTGGATTTTGGCATCTGAAAATCTCATTCTTAGGGCTCAATTTTCTATAAGTTTTCTTAGCGGCAATTTGCAGCTTTGTTCTTTTGATAAAGAATTGAAAATATTGAAGCAGCTAACTCGTGATGTTTATGCTGATAAGCTGAAACTAAACTGTGTTGATGATTTTATGCACTGGACTTATTACCCATTCGAAAAACATCTCAGTCAATTATTAAGTTTGGAGACTACTTCAAAATGATTCCTATAGAAAAAAAAATTGATATCCTGCGGATTATGTATTTGATACGCGAATTTGAAATTGCTTCCCGTAATATATTTAAAGCTCATTTAGCTAAAGGTGAATTCCTTGGCGCTTTGCATAACTGCGATGGGCAGGAAGCGGTAGCAGCTTCTATAGGAGCAATTCTGCGAAAAGATGATTATGTCTTCACGACATTCAGAGGCCATGGCCATTCAATCGCAAAAGGTGCTGAACCTAAAAAAATGATGGCAGAGCTTCTCGGTAAGAAAACAGGCTATTCCAAAGGAAGGGGCGGCTCAATGCATATGTTCGATCCTTCCATCGGCCTGATGGGCGGAAATGGTGTAGTTGGAGGAGGATTAACACTCGCTGTCGGAGCTGCCTTGTCTGCTCAATACAGATGTTCAGATCAAGTAAGCGTGTGTTTTTTCGGAGATGGTGCCGCAGCAATAGGAGCTTTTCATGAAGCTATTAATCTTGCAAGTCTTTGGAAATTACCTGTTATTTTCTTGTGTGAAAACAATCTTTGGGCTGCCACAACACCGATAAAATTCGGTTGCCCTATTGAAAACATTTCTGAAAGAGCTAAGGGATATAACTGTGTGGGTAAAAGCATAGACGGCAATGATGTTTATACAGTTTATGAAACTTTTTTGAGCGCAGTAGACCGAGGGAGAAATGGTAATGGTCCAAGTTTGATTGAATGTAAGACTTATCGCCATCATCCCCATTGTATGGTAATTCCGGAACATCGGCCTAAAGACGAGAAACAAATGTGGCTTCAACGAGATCCCATTCCAAAATTTGAAAAAGTATTGCAAAATGAAAATATTCTTTCTAATCATCAGCAGGAAAAAATAAGAAACGAGATAAAGAAAATAATTGCAGAGGCAATTAAGTTTGCCGAAGACAGTCCCCTGCCAACAGTTGATACTTTATACGATTATATCTGGGCATAAAAGGAGTTAAAATAGATGCGTGACATAACATATACAGCAGCTTTAAGAGAGGCACTATTTGAGGAAATGGAAATAGATGAATCTGTATTTCTTATAGGTGAAGACATTGCCGATTTTGGAGGCGTATTTGGCGTAACGAAAAACCTTTTACAAAAATTTGGCAGAAAAAGAGTTTGTCAGACTCCTATATCCGAAGGTGCTATAATTGGCGCAGCAGTTGGGGCCGCGATGACTGGTTTAAGACCTGTAGCAGAACTTATGTACGTGGATTTTATCCTGTTCGCAATGGACCAAACCGTTAATCAGGCAGCAAAACTGCGATATATGTCCGGCGGAACAGTAAAAGTTCCTGTCGTTATACGTGCACAACAAGGTTGCGGAACATGTGAAGCTGCGCAGCATTCTCAGCAACTGGAAGCTTGGTTTATGCATACGCCAGGCTTAAAGGTTGTTATTCCCTCAAACCCTTATGACGCAAAAGGCCTTCTCAAAACTGCTATTAGAGACGATAACCCTGTAATATTTCTTGAACATCGCATGCTATATTCTGCAAGGCAACAGGTCCCAGATGATACATGGACAATACCATTTGGTCGGGCAGAAATTAAAAAAAGTGGAAAAGATATTACGGTAGTCGCAACCTCACTTTGTGTCCATAAAGCTCTTGAAGTTGCCAAAGATAATCACTTTGACATCGAAGTGATAGATCCAAGAACATTAGTACCATTAGATATCGATACTATCGCAGAATCAGTTGTAAAAACAGGACGCTTACTTGTTGTTCACGAATCGATAGCTCAATGTGGAGTAGGTGCTGAAATAATTCGTTTGATTACTGAACAATATTTCAAAGCGTTTAAGACAGCTCCAAAAGTTTTAGGTGGAGCTTATGTTCCTATGCCTTTTGCAAAAGTTCTCGAAGAAAATGCGGTACCACAAAAGCGAGATATAATTGAAACAATAAATAATATGATGAAAGAATAAAAAAATGGCTGAAATTTTAAAGGTACCAAAAATAAGCGAGACCATAAGTGAAGTTACTATTACTTCTTTGCTTGTAAAACAAGATGATTCTGTTTCACAGGGGCAAATAGTTGCTGAGTTTGAAACAGATAAAGCTAATTTTGACTTTGAATCACCTTGGGCCGGCAAAATATTAAAAGTCTTTGCGAAAGCGGGGCAGACTTTGAAAGTAGGCGAATCTTTGGCAATAGTTGGTGAAAATGGAGAAGATATAAGTAACCTTGTACAATAATTCGAAAGCATAATTATATGGCTTATGAAGGCATATTAAAAGATATAAGAATATGTGTTGACCTCGGTATTCCCGAAAGAATTCCTATGTTTGGAATTGGAATGCCTTTTAATATAAAAATGGCTGGTATTACACATAGTCAATATACAAATGATATTGATTTGATGACAAAGACAGAAGTAGATTCAGTATTAAAATATGACTACGACTGGGCAATTCCTTTTTCGGATGATTTTCTTGAAATAGAACCTTTAGGCGTTGTAACCAAGCAACAGGAAAATATACCCATTGCCGCCGTAAAATATTTAGACGTTTCCCATAAAACAGTAAAAAATCTTAAGTTATCGGATTGTACTAAAACAGGCAGGATGCCTTCATTACTGGAAGTTCAAAGAAAAATAAAAAATATTTTAAAAAATACAATCTGTTTAACCGGTCATGTAGCCGCGCCTTTTACAGCAGTTTCACTTCTATTCGGAACGGCTGAAACACTTATGTTGATTCACAATGACAGGCAGTTACTAAACGAGGTGATTGATTTTTGTACAGAACTTGAAATACGATGGGCTCAAGCACAATTAGATGCGGGCGCGGATGCGATTTGGCTGGGGGATTGTGTAGCAAGCTCGTCTTTTATTTCTCCAGGACAATTCGCAGAATTTGCTGCAGAACCGGCAAAAAAAGTCTGTGAATCAATTAAAGATAAAGGCGGCTTTGTATTTTACCATTCGAGTGAAAATTCGATAAAACATCTCAAATTAGCTGCCGAGATGGGATTTAGTGCAATTAATATTGGTGAAGGTGCTGATATGGCGGAGGTAAAAAAGCAAATAGGCGATAAAGTTTGCGTTATGGGCAATATTAACCCGATTGAAATATTATGGCAAGGATCGCCGAAAGAAGTCGAAAAAGAAACAAAAAGAATAATTGAGGCTGCCGGTAGAAATGGGGGATTCATTTTTAATAGCGCCGAGGGAATAGTAATGGAAACACCTGAAGAAAATCTAAAAGCAATGATTAATACCGTTAAGAGCGTAGGGAAATACCCTATAAGTAAAATTTAATTGGAGATTTTAAAATGAGATTACTTGCGAATAAAATAGCATTAATAACAGGAGGAGCAAATGGAATAGGCAAGGCAGCCTCATTAAAATTTGCGAATGAAGGGGCGAGCGTTATCATCGCAGACATAGATGAAGATAATGGCAAAACTCTCGTTTCGCGAATTACGAATCTTAATCAACATGCTATTTTTGTAAAATGTGATGTTTCAAAATCTCAAGATGTAAGAAATACGATTGGTATAATTGAACAAAAGTATGGCATCCTGGATGTTATCTACAATAATGCCTCAGTATATCTTTCCGATTCAGATGCGGTTATAACAAACATAGAAGAACATGTTTGGGAAAAAGTTATTAATATTAATCTTAGAAGCATTTATTTATTCTGTAAGTATGGCATTCCATTGATGGTAAAAAGAGGAAGTGGTTCGATCATTAATACTTCATCAAGTGCTGGTTTGATTGGAATTCCTAAATGCGACGCTTATACTGCTTCTAAAGGTGCAACTATTTCTCTGACTCGTTCATTAGCTGTCGAATTTGGACCGAAAGGGATAAGGACAAATTGTATTGCGCCCGCAGCAGTTCAAACTGATATGATGAACAAAAGCAATCTGGATGAACCTGATTACGATGAAGAAAACTTTCTTAATTTAAGAGCGCCTCTAAGAAGGTATGGCAATCCTGAAGAAATCGCAAATTTGGCCGCATTTCTTGCAAGTGATTTTGCTTCTTACATTAATGGAGCTATAATACCTGTCGATGGTGGTATCACCATTAATGGTGATTTATCCAAATTGAAAACCTTCGATTTAAACCAGTTTCAATTAGAACCACATCTTTATGTTAAAAATGAATTATCTAAGAAAGACAAAGCTATACAAAAAATATAAATTATTACAATATTTTTAAATTTTAGGTTGCAATAGTTAATACATCCTTAGGTATTGCTAATAACTGTAAAAAAAGTGATTAAGGCGACTATGCAATAAGGCATAACAAATGATTAAGAAAGATGCAAAGTGAAAAAAATCAAAATAGGATTTGTTGGTGCTGGCTGGATGGGCAGTGTTCAGATGCAAAGAATATGTGAAAGGAAAGATACGGCAATCATCGCATTATTTGAAAAAAATTATCAACGCGGCAGAGAAGTATTAAAAAATCTAGGATTATCTGAACATTTATTAGTATCTGATTACAATGATATTATTAATAACAACGATATTGATGCGGTTTGGCTTGTCAGCCCCAATAGTTTTCATGGGCCTCAATCAATAGTAGCGATGCAGGCTGGAAAGCATGTATTCTGCGAAAAGCCAGCTTCTACAAAGTTCACGGATTTTTGCAAACAAATTGAACTGGAAAAAGCTAATCCGAAATTGATTACATTTGTCGATTACCTTATGAATTTCAGTCCAATGGAAATTCGTATTTGCCAAATGGTTCGCGAAAATAAATTCGGCAAAATAACCCAGATACAGATTAATTACCGTCATCCTATAAATATTGCCGGAGATAAAATCTGGAAATTGGATCAAAATATAATGGGTGACGCGCTCGGTATGGGCATTATCCATTCAATTTCGGCAATGGTAAATGCAATGTCCCCACAGACCAAACCTGTTGGTGTTTTTGCTTTAAGCTTGCCTGCTCAGGTTCGACCGTTTCAATCTGACCCAATTTGGAATCTTTTATTGAGATTCGACAATGGAGCGGTTGGTTTTTGTGCAGGTAATATCGATAACGCTAATGGATACGATGCTTATCACAATATTCATGGCACAAAAGGTGGTTTAATTTTTGATTCTTATCTTGAAAGAACTCACAAAATAAGATTATGGTCTGAAGATATTGCAAATGGTAGATGGATAAGGGCATTGGATAAATCAGATGCAGGTGAGTTTGCCTGGCCAGATGACACAGCCACACCTGATAGCGGAAATGTGGTTGAACATCAGACCGAAGCATGTGTCGGCCATTTTATCGATTGCATAAAGAATAAAACTCAATCGCCACTTAGCTTTGTAAATTCCCAAGTGATCGCAGAAATAGGCTGGGCAGCGCAAATAAGCACAAAAACGCACAAAGAAATCAGACTTCCACTCGATCTATCTGAAGCTGCAACCTTTTTTGAAAACTCCTAATATGCCCTCGAGGTTTTTTGGATTGCAGCTATTATATCATCAGCTTCGCGCTGCTCGAATTTTTCATTGATCGCTATGTTAAAATGGCAATCTGTTACCCTTATCGCATTTTTGAAATTGAAATTTGGATTTTTAGCCCCCTTATAATCGCTCGAATCCCAGGGAAAACCAGTTTTGCCGAACACAGCCTTATTTTTAAACCATTGTTTTTCACATTGGATATGCCTATAATTCGGATTAACCATAATTCCTTCCGCAGCTAAAGCTTTGCAGAAAGTTTCTTTGTTAGCCTTTGACAAATTTAAATCCAATTTTAATCGCAAAAACCAATAAGAGCATTCAGTATTGGACACTTGTTGACCCAATGAAACAGTTTTACAATCTTTTAAACCTTCTTTGACAGCTTCGCCGATTAAACGGCGTTTAGCAACAATATAGTTCAATTTCTGCAATTGAACTATACCTATAGCAGCTGAAAGCTCATTGAGATTACAATTTATTCCTGCCACAACGTTATCTGTCTGTTCAAGATTAAACGGTTTCCCTCTATCTGCAAATCTCTTTGCCTGCCAATGCAACTTTTCATTTTTCGTATAAACAATTCCACCCTGTCCGCCGGTACAGTGATGCTTTCCAAACATTGTTGAAAAAGCGGCAATATCTCCAATTGTACCAACAGTTCTGCCTTTGTACTTTGCCCCGTGAGCCTGTGCGCAATCTTCAATAACATAAAGATTATATTTTTTAGCCAATTCCATAACACGATCCATATCAACAGGCTCGCCGCCAATATGAGCCACTATGATAGCTTTGGTTCTTTCAGTAATTAGCGGTTCAATCTGCTCGACACTTATATTGTAACTTTCCGGCGTTGAATCAGCGAAAACAGGCACACAGCCGACAAATAATACAGGCATTACTCCGCCGGCGTCAGTTATCGGAGGAACTATTACCTCTGACAATGCGTCAAGCTGCAATCCGCCTAAAGCGCAAAAAACAGCGTTAGTACCGGAATTAACACCATCGGCAAATCCACCACCCATAAAATCAACAAAATCTTTTTCATACTGCTGCTCATACTCGCCACTATAACCAAAGGCCTCGCCTGATTTAATGGCTTCATCAAAAACTTTTATGGCTATATCTTTTTCTTCTTTTCCAATCAATGCCCTGGCCGGCCAGGGTTTTGTTCTTACAGGATTACCACCGTCAATTGCTAATTTATGTTTCACGTTTATCCCTTATAAATAGTTTAAATTATTTTTTTCTAAAACTGGAACTATACTGACCCATCTCTCGAATTTTTTTATCACCTTCCAATAATTGCTTATAATTTTCGGCAACTTTTACATAAGCATTTGCATACTGCTTTATTATTTCCGGCCTGTAATGTTTAAACCATGGAATGCTGCAAATTCTATCATTAACATTTTCTGTGACTGGTAAGTCTCTATAAATCAAATTTGAATTTTCGGTAAAATTAAGAATTCGTGTGGGTTTATGATGACCATATACATCCATTTTCGTAAATAAGGGATGGAGGTGTAATGGTTTGTTGCAACCAATTCCGCAAATACCGCCTTCAGCACAAACAGCTTCTGAAAATCTTCTAACTGAAAGCCCCCCCAATTCTTCCGGGATAAAATGAGCCAGAGGATAGTACCATCCTCCCTTTGTAGATCCGCTGTTTTTATGAGGTCTGTGAGACTTAATTCCAGGCACATGATCTATCATATCACAAAAATAATTCATTGCTTCGTCTATTTCCTTGAATTGATTTCTGTAATGCTTTAGCTGAACAAGTCCAAATGCCGAACTTAATTGATGCATGCGATATTTGTAACCACCGCAAGGTAATCCTGTAAATTCCTTCAAATCGTCCAATTCAATTTCACTATGTCGGGCATAATGACCAAACAAAAGCGCCCTTTCATAAACTCTCCTGTCATTAGTGAACATTATGCCGCCTTCCCCTATCGCGAATGATTTGCCGCTCATCAATGAAAAGCCAGACACATCGCCAAATGTTCCAACTTCCCTGCCTTTATACAGGGCAGCATGAGCATGCGAACAATCTTCGAATATTTTTATATTATGCTTTTTGGCTAAAGCCATAATCGAATCCATATCAGCTGGCACGCCTGCATAATGGACAACTACAATAAGTTTCGTTCTCGGTGTTATGCATTTTTCAACATCCTCAGGATTTATACATAATGTTTCGGGATCGACATCGGCGAATATCGGAGTGGCTCCAAGAGTATAAACCTGCGCAACAGATGCCCAGTAAGTAAGACTCGGACAAATAACTTCGTCTCCAGCACCTATGCCTAAACCGTAAAAACCGCAATGAATTGCTGCTGTACCGTTATTGCATGCAAGAGCATATTTCATGCCCAATTCTTTGGCATATTGTTTTTCAAATTCTCGAGTAATATCAAAGCCGCTCATATTGCCTGCTCGTAAAACATCAAGAACAGCTTTTTCGTGTTCTGATGTAACGATTGGCCATTTGAAAATATCGGATGAATCCTCAGTTGTTATAGATTTTTCCCCACCGAATAAAGCTAATTTATTTCCCATTTTGAATCCCTATTTAGTTAATATTGTTTGAGCATTGATATAGAATATTTTTTGAGAGATATTTGTGGAAAGTTTTAATTTTTTTAAAACTCGAAATTGACTATCATCGAAATAATCTCTTCCAAACATTATCCTGTCCTGAAATTCCGTTATGAACTTTTTGGCATATTTCAAATCTCTTTCTAAAGCGTTACAACCACTCCCGGCTGAAAGATCACAATAAAGATTATCGTATTTACGCATCAGTTTCGCTATTTCACCTTCCTCTTTGATTTCACCAGTTGGATAATAATTAGTTACATCATTGCCTTCGGCAGATATTGCCTGCCAAAAACCCGGACCATGACCAATAAATTTTGTACCAGGGCAAAGCTTACACATTGTCTCGACAACATATATATCTCCACCGTACCATTCGATCCAATTATCAATCCCATCTGCAAATGCATTGGTTACCTGCCTATCATATTGAAGATGGAAAAGTACCGGCAGTCCAATCTGTCCGCAATACTGAAACATCGCAATAGCGTCCGGACTATCATACCGCATTCTGCATTTCAACTCTCCATAAACTTTAATGCCGTGAATATCAACAGCCGACTTGAGCTTTGCACGAGCAAATCTGTCGCGAGGATCAGGTGCCCAGCCACCTATGAACCTCTCAGGATTTTTTTGCAATCCTTCCACTACCATCCAAAGCGGAGCGCATATTCCGCGAGGATCCATTGCGTGATGATTAACAGGGGCAATATCAAATTCTTCTTTGGCTATCTCCCAAGACAAAAGCCATGTTTTTTCGATTCCATACTTGTCCATATTTGCGACAAGCGCATCAATGTTATGGCCATGCCAGTTAGGATGATTGTGAGTATCAGTTATTTTTTGGAGCATAAATTATCCTTCTACAAGTTCAACTTTGCCTGACTTGACTGATTTTTCCATAGCCTCAAGAACCTGTATCGGCTTAAGGATATTATCATAGCTTTCAGGTTCTATACCTGTTTCGAACATCTTTGTAAATGTCTTTATTCCATTTAAATACGGATTTTTATCATTTATTATTGTTTGCTGCACAAACCCTTTGGTACACATCGCATTTATGGAAAAACCGTGATAACCTTTTTTCACAAAATTCAGAGTAATAATTTTTCCGTCATCATAAATCATTTGGCCGATTGAACCATTACCATTTCCCGTTATTAACACTTTTTTTACATTATAGCCGAAAGCATTCAAAACAGCATCAACCTGATGAATACCATAAAAAAATATTCCTCCCCATTTGCTTTTTAAATCAGCAGGTCCATACATACATCCTGCAAGAACATCCCCGCTTTTCTGCAATTTGTTTTTGAAACTGATGAACGTTTTCTGTTTTGGAATTACACTGAAGCTCGTTATAGAAGCTCCGCATTTTTTTGCATATCTCAAAAAATCTTTCCCTTGAGTTGACCTGAAACAAAAAGGTTTATCAATAAAACACGGTATTGCTTTCTCCACAAATGGAATCGCCGGCTTCAAATGATATTTACCATGTCTGTGATCGACTATAAGAGCATCTATCTTTCCCAGCATTTCTATAGGCTTTTTGACAATGTTTGGTATTTGACCCTCTTTTGCCGCTGCTATTGCGTATTCTTCGGTTTCGCCCCATACGTAATCTACCGAAAAACCTTTTATGCGTTTCTCGACATTTATAGTCTTTGCAATCCCTGCTGTATGAGTGTTTTCTGCGCCAATAATTCCGATTCTGATTTTTTTCCGCATAATTTCCATATTTCATAGTCCCAAAAGTACGGTTGCATTATCTCTTGTAACCTGTTGATGTTTTTGATTTGTAAGCTTTTTTTCTTCCATAATTTTTTGAAAATAATCTATAATTTTTGGTTTCTCGTAAGGAAGACAAACGTCAGTCCCAAATAATAGTTTATCACTGAAATTATTTAGAAATTCAAGGCCGAAATCGATATCGCGTGTGATAGCGTTAAAACCGCTGTATGCAGATAAATCCGCCCTGAGATTATCATATTTTCTCAAAAGACTCACAAGAGCTCCAGGTTTTACCTGGCCTTTCGGATAACCATTGTGTTCATCGTCATCCGATATTTCCGCCCAAAACGTCGGTCCATGGCCGATAAAAATTGTTTTCTCACAAAGTCGAAGGGCCTTTTCCAAACGCGGCAAATTAGGTTCATCTCTAAGTCCATATCCATTGATTGAGTTATCCATATCAAATAAAACTGGAAATCCAAATTTTCCGGCCTGCAAATAAAGATTAATGCACCTTGGATCATCAAATTCAAGATTTGCAATCATTTCCCCAATACCAACACAGCCGCGTTCTTTATACTCTTCAAGTAATTGTGAAAAATCTGTTTCATTCGTTCCATCACCAAAACGCGGATCAATGAGGTAAAATGGCACAAGACGTTTCGGATAAATCGAGCATGAGCGAATCACATCCTCGGTGGTAGATTTAAGATACCACCCTTCGGGCGTTTCACTTAAGAGAAGAACACAGCTAATCTCTATCCCAAGAATATCCATATTACGAATCAACGTGGCAGCATCTACTTCCTCACTGCGTTTCGCTTTAGCTCCTGTGCGCCCGATATGACTATGTATATCTATAAATATCGTGTCAATCCTTTAATGTCTGAAATGATGGCTACTATCGTATCCAAATAATGCAAATACCATTATTTATATCTTTTGTCAGGTGCTCCCCACATTCCATTTGCGTTCAAAGCCCAATCTTTCACTTTTACGGCATGCACCGATGTATCAGCAAAAACGAAATTACCTGAGCCGCTATGTCTTGGATCAAAACCATTGTAAAAGCCTACTCCCTGGTTCATAACAGGCGGATTTCTTAGCGCTCCAACAATCTGGGACGATGCACTGTCTTTGACTCCATCTCCATCTGTGTCTTTATCAAGTTCCCATGCATGTTGCGGCTGTGCTTTTGGGTGGAGGAGAGTCGTACTACTATTATCGTATATCTTTATGTCTGCCGCCATAAAAACTCCGCTTGTTAACTTCGAAAGCTTGGCTCCTCCTGAATAATTAAGATCACTTCTTTCCAATGCATAATAGCTGGTTACAACAGGATAGTTAACGCCATAGCTCCAATAATTATGCTTCCATTTGAAACTTGGGCAAATACAATAGGTACGGCCAAACTGATCATTTTTATCAATCACATATCCTGAATATCCCATCAGAATCCCACCAAACCATTGATCTGAGCCGTATTGTGTTTTCAAAGCACCATAATATGCATATTTTGGAATACGATCAGAATTTGACTGAGCATACAAAGCGAAGATTTTTCCAAGACTACTAAGATTATTTTTGCAAACGACGGACCTTCCTTGCTCCCTCGCTTTGCTTAATGCAGGCATAAGTACCGCCAACAACAAAGCAATAATAGATATTACCACCAGTAACTCAACGAGAGTAAAGCCTTTTTTTAAGGATTTTTTTTCGGTTTTCATTATCACTCCAACAGATAATTCTTTTCGATTTTAAAACAGAGTTACCAATTTATCATGCATTCGCTTTCAGATGGAATATTGCATTTAAGCCAATCAGCAGCTACTACAGCAAAATCTTTCAAATTGACCAGGCAGTCAAAATTCACATCTGCCTGCAAACCATAGCCCTGATCCCATACATCTTCACAATTGAATATACCTTCTTCGGGGCTAATTTTAAGATGATCAAACAGAACCACTGCAACTGAACTTGTTCCAGTAGCAGCTAATGCTATTTTATCAATTTGGGTACTGCTTGAACCATCCACAAAACCATTAGCGGTTCTCGAAAATAACAGATTTCTATTGATATCAAAGGCTTCAAAATCAAAGGAATCGATATTACCATCTGAATTGCCGTCTCTCATTGTGGCACGTATAATATACCATTTATTAGGATTAGGGTTGTTTTCAGTTGACCAGTAAACGCCAAAATTATTCTGCCACCACCATGAATAAGTAGCTCCCTGCACACCAATACGTCCTTTTACTACCAAATCAGATTCGTTAGTATCATTAACATCAAAGAACGTAAGGTGTCCTACCCCGCCTGGGCTTATCCAGTTCTCAGGGTTTAGAGGGTTCTGGATGGGCTCATTACTTCTATATGTTGCTATTTCCACAAAATCACCATCTTGACTAAGAATGGCGGGCAAAGCTATGCTTATCTGTTCTACATTAACATCATCTATATTATTATCAGTAAACTTTATATATTTCCCGTCATATTCAGGATAACCGCCAGAAATATCTTTAACTTCAGGAGAGTTGTTATTGCTGTTTAATAATTCTTCCCAAGGCACTCCTTCGTTGTCTAATAGGTTACTGTCTAATTCATAAGAAGTAAAACCGTCAACAACTCTCGCTTGAGAATTTGAAAACAAGCAAATAAAGGCTGCAAGAACAACTATAATTAAACGATTATTAAAATATTTTATTGCCATAAAACCTGCTCCTTTCACAATAATTTATAAAATTGTTAGATTACTTTACCAGTTTGGTGTGCAATTCGAATTTTCCGGATCATTGCATAAAAGCCAGCCTGTAATAACAGGAAGTAAGTCCCCCTCTACATCAACTCGGCAATCTTTATTCAAATCACCATGCAATCCAAAGCCTTTGGCCCAAACTTCTACACAATTCGCAGGCGGTGCATCGGAATATCTTGCTGTCAAGATTTCATCTACAAGTCCTATTGCAGTATTACTGCTGCCCCCAAGAATAAACATTATACTTTCACAAACCGCATTCATTTCGCCATTGTAAGTTTCGATTCCGAGTTCATACCACAATGGTTTCATATATGCGTCAAAGGTCTCAAAGTCATACGAATCTACAATACCATTGTCATCGGCATCTCGCAGTGTTATTCTGATAATATACCATTCATTGAGCCGTGGTCTCTGCTCTTCAGGACAGGGATTAATGATTGTTGCAGGAGAATAAGTACTGTGTTCACCTGAAACAGTCTGGTAGAACCAGTGAGCGATATTGCCTGTTCTGTTATTAAATCGTCCACCACATCTTATCATATATGATGTCCCCTCGAAAATTCTACATTCAAAGTAGCCGCCTAAAGTACCAAATGGATTTTCACTGCTCATATATATAGCCATTTGTATATAATCACCTGGCTCACTGACACTTTTAGAAAATGTTTTTACAATGACTTCTGATTGAACTGCCCTGGAATTATCATCTATCATCTGCATAAAATTACCATTAAATTCCGGGTACGATGATGTGCTGCCATCTTTGATTACAGGAGAACTCAAGTTACTGTTAAGGCCATACCAACCATTTGTCCATCCTCCGGTTCCTTCCATACTCGTAAGCAAATTGTATGATTCAAAATCGTCCACTACAGTCGTGCCGGATGGACGTAAATAATTAACTATACTTTTATTAAACTGAATTTCGTCAATCAGTCCAACCGATTTTGCACTTGCACTGGTCGTGCCGATTACTACTTTTTCGCAAACTGTTCTGCCTAATGTAGTAATTCCCGATTCTGACCACATCAAATTCATATTCTCGTCAAAAGTTTCTAAGTCATATGAATCCACGACCCCATCTTCATCAACATCTCGCAATGTTGCTCGTAAAATATACCATCTGTCCAACATAGGACGATTTGCATCTGAACAAGGGTTGTTAATTGTACCGGGAAAATTGGTATGATGCTCTGTCCCATCATTGTAATACCAGTGGGCCAGATTATCTGAACTATAATCCCAACTCATACCAAAACGCATAACAGTGGCGGTTCCTTGAAGAACTCTACATTCTAGCCCTCCGGCCGGAGTAGCACCTTCAACAGATTCGCTGCTTAAATACATAGCCAGTTGAACGTACTCTCCGTCTCTACTTAAAACGCATTGAGAATCTTTGGCAATCATTTCAGAGGTGTTTCCATTCAAATTATTATCGACAAACTTCAGGAATTTGCCGTTAATTTGAACGTAACCCGCTGTATTGTCTTTGATAATAGGCGAGTTGGAATTACTGTTAAGGCTATTGTAAATCGCCCAACCGTTTACTCCATCTAAAACAGTGTCTATCGCATAAGACTCAAAATCATCCAATGAGCCAATTGCAAGACCTGTTAAACAACTAAAAAGTAAAAAGAATGACAGTCCTGTTTTTTTAAAAATCATAAACACCTCCTATAAATTGTTAAGCCTTTATCACAATGTTTTCATATAAAAGATTCAGAAACCAAATTCTTCCGCCCTGCAATCTATTTTTACGTTTAAAACACTTTTTAGACAGCTTCTATTATGTTAACATCGTGACTATTAGTTGTCAATAGAAAAAAACTTTTTACCATTGGCCTTTTTTAAATTTTTTTGTTATATTGATAAGTCATTGGCATCTCTGGCATTACAGTAATTTGGGTTTTTCAAAATTTATTAGGGTGTTATTAGAATGGGTGTAAAAAGCCCAGACCCTGGCTTCGTCCTTTGACATAAGCTGAATTTTTGTCATTGCTTGATTCGGTACAAATACCCCATTCCGGAATTCGATTCTTATTATCACTTAACCCGCAAATTGGATCAGTGGAGATAATCTTGCTATAAAGCTTAGTAAAAAGCTCCTTGGCAGTTAGTACATCACCATAGTTCAGTCCAAGCATTTGTAGGACATCAAGATCTTTGAGTTCGTCCCGTAATGCCATACCATTTGAACTAATACATTGGTTTGATGATTCACAATAAAACTTGCATGGTGGGCAAATCATACAAGGCCCACAAATAAGTTCAATCAGAATATTCGGGTTGGAATGAATAATATCTATAGCTTCATAAAGATTATCCTCTATTATGGGCTTGAACTCTTTACCCCCATAAAAACATGTCATACATAGTAAATGGTGCGGCCTGATTTTCAGCTTTTTACTCTGGTACATAGAATTAACAGAATCAGCTTTAATTTGACTTATTTTATTTCTACCCCAATGTGGAAAGATAGCTTCTAACCCCATAGTTCTGCCTTTATCGTAACGAAGTCCCTCCTTTTCTAATCCTTTCCAAATCTCCGAAGTAATCTCTTCAAAATATAATATTCCTTTCGCACTTTCAATCGTTTCTAGCAGCCTCGCGAAAATCTCTACTGCAGGCCGTGTTGAACCTGGAACCATCCCCATTTTTTGCAAAATTTTCAAATTGCAACGAACATAAAATATTGAAGATTCCGTATTTTTGGGATTCTGGTACTCATAATTCGATGTTACCGAACAACGAAGCGTAACAGGCAAGTTTGGATTGCTCCTAAGTTTGTTTAATAAATCCGCCAAATTAGAATCGACAGGGACATCTTTAAAGCCTTCTACAATTTTTGACACTGTTAACATAAGTTGAACAGGAGTTATATCTATAGAGCCAAATTCAAGCATCTTGAAAATCATCCTAAAAATAAAGTAAACAAATATATTTCTGATTGTCACAGCTATACAACATTATAACTATCATCTCCAAGAATATTGTCAAATATTTTTATTATTGTCCCCTTTCTTTTGTGTAATAACAATGATGCCCAAGGGCTTTCATAGTAATACTTTGGAAAAAGCAAAACGACAGGAAGTGGAGAAAATATTTATATTGTTTAATCATTCTCTATTTCATTATAAAATTTTATATAATCTGCAGGCTGTTCTAATTTAATAAATCTGCTAAGTTTCGTATGGTTGTTTGGCACACCTTGCCGAGCGTTTGCCGAATCTCTGGCCTGCAAAGCAAAATTGTAATCAATAAATTTCTCCTGCATCCAATCAAACCATGTATATGTTTGAGTTCTATTTATTATTATTCTATTTCCAAGAGGGAAGGAGTTTTCTTGCGATAGATATTGCAAGTCCTGTTTAAAGCTGCCTCGATAAAAATATCACCGATGTAAATAATCGGACCAATTACATCAAGGACTATCGTTCCCAAGTTTCAATAATATCTCCTACATTCCAGTTTGTATTTGCAAGTGAAATAATTGTTTTGCATTTTACATAATCTATGAGGTTCGCATCTGGCGTTTGATTTATATTTACTACGCAAGGGTCTGTAGTTTTTCATCATAAAGTATCAAGCTGTCTTTTGTATGCCGGCTAATGGCCTTGCTGCCAATTAGGTATCTGTGAGTGAGTATTTAATCATGAACTATATAGCATAAAGAGCGAAGGTTCACTTAATATCTAATTTTTGAAGTATATATGTGGTCTTAAACTATAAATTACACCATATATTTTCTGCTATTTTCAACTACTCTATCTGTCTGAGCAGAAACATCCTGCACGTATCGCGTTGCCATCTGCAAATCGGCATGGCCAAGCAATCTTTGTACAGCAAATGGATCGCCTGATCTGGCAGCAATAGTTGCCGCTGTACGACGAAGGCTATAAAACCCCGTTCCCTTCGGAACATTAAGACCAGACCTTTTAATCAATCGCGAAAATTTCGTAGTAAGGATATTCAAGGTTACATATTTACCATCACCATTTCCATCAGTTTTGAATTTTGTTTGTATATAAGGTTTGCCTCTGGATGTATAGAAAACAAGTTGCCCCATTCTTGGAATATTTTTAAGTGCCCCAACAGTTTCGGGCCATAATGGTAGGTCTCTAAAAATCCCGGTTTTTCTTCGTGGCAATTTTACTCTGGCATTTGTAAAATCTACATCAGTCCACTTAAGCTCCGCGCAATCCGTGCAGCCAAAGCCACAGTTTAATCCAAGCCAAATCATCGCTTTCATCTTAATATCTGCAAAGGATAATAATTTAGATACCTGCTCCGAGCTAAAAATGAATTTTTCCTTGTGAATTATCTTGCCTCTTGATACTGCATCAATATTCGGAATGTTTACAAGTATATCATTTTTTCTTGCCCAGTGGAACAATGCCTTCAAAATGCTTATATGCAAATTCAATCTATATACTGAAATAGCAGATTTTTGGAGCATTCTTTTATAATTCTGCAAATCCAAAGTTGATATTGCTTTGATTTTTTTGCTTTGTCCCAGGAAATTAATCAATTTATTTAAACTGCTAATTTGCTCATTGTGATGCGCTGCAGTAAGGTCATTTGCCTGAACTTTTGCAAACTGATATTTTAAATACATATCGCAAAGTTGATTTAGTGTTATATCATCATCTGTAAATTTTTGTTGCGTAACTTCTTGATTTCCGTGCAAATATGCAGCCTGATTGAGATATTTCTGAAGAGCTTCTTTTTTATCAGAACCGAAATAATGTATTTTGCCATTAATCTTTTTACAATATTGCCCTGTTGGGTGGCGAGTCAGCGGGAATTTGTCTGAACGTATTTTTCTTTTTGATATTTTCATGATCACAAGCCTTAAAAAAAATTAGATATTTCTCAATTAGTTGTAGCTTTGGTTGTAATTGTTAATTGTGACTCTTACAATCAGGAATTCAACCAATTTCAGTATAAGAGCTTATGATTATTATACGCAAAATAAGTAATTAGGTTATATAATCCTGTCAACACTTGATGGCAATAAATTCATACCTCATACCCCCCATTTTATATACTCTCGAAAAAGACATATTTTCTAATTTTTATTTGCCAAGTATTAATCTTTATCGTACAATCTTACTGGTAAGATTTTATTTTTAAAGGTATACTATGAGTACGAATTTAGCTACAACTAAAATGTCATCAAAAGGTCAGGTAGTAATACCGGAAACCATCCGGAAAAACCTTGGTTTGGAAAATGGTTGCCAATTCCTCGTATTAGGGGAAAAAGATGCTGTTATCCTGAAAACAATTACCGCCCCTTCGCAAAAAGAGTTTCAAGGGTTGATTGCTAATGCCCGTAAAGCGGCTAAAAAAGCAGGCCTAAAACCTAAAGATATTGCTAATGCAGTTGCACAGGCCAGAGGTAAAAAGTGAAGATTAAGGCCGTAATTGATACTAATGTTTTCATTTCCGGCATATTTTCGGCGGGCCGCCAGCCAAAACCTTAAAGGCCTGGCAGGAAGATCATATCCAAATAGCTGTATCGGAAGAAATAGTCACCGAATATAATCGCGTTGTATGCCTCTTCTCTGATAAATTCAAACATATAGATTTTAATCCTATACTTGAGATGCTTCTTATAAAGGCGGAACTTACAGGCTCATATTATTTCAATAAACCTGTCTGCCAGGATCCGGACGATGACAAATTTATTACATGTGCGATCGCATCAAAAAGCAGTTATATTATCAGCGGTGATAAACATCTGCTCAATATCGGTGAATACTTTAATATTTCAATTGTTACACCGCGATATTTTATCGATCATGTTCTGGAATAGGACGTTAAAAGTAGCGATTTGAAAATATATTTCCCATCTTGTATATTTGACTGCAATTAAATTTAAATACCTTCCTGCCGTTATCATTTCACAATGACACAAGATGACAAAACATACCAGCAAAAGAAGTCCGACCTTTTGGAGGAAATCTGCGATAATACCAGGGCAATAAGAAGGGTTACCAACCGTATACTCGATCATCTGCATGAGTATGGTACAACAGATACAGCCGAAGAAAATCCAAACTATGATCCTGACGAGTTAGATTGGGAATCACTGGAAAACAACGATGACATGTACTCTTAAATAGAAATATATAAAAAGCCTGATTAACTCATTTTTTCATGGACAAGTACCAAAAGTTAATCGCACAATTATCAGAACTCAAAAATATCCTCGAAGACGCAAGGGCAACTCTGCAATGGCACAAACTGAAAGTCTTTGAGAAAAATCTTAATCCTTCAAATAAGATATTCTTCCAGGATCACACACCTGAACAACTCGCAAGACAACAAACCGATTTCTGGCTGATTTCAGCCAATGTAGATGTCCTTCTTCAGAGCACATCAATACGCAAATATCCTGAATACAGAAAAGAATTCAAAAAATTATGCATGCAGTTTTACTATCTTGGTTCTGATGTTCGGGTTTATTAATCATTTCGCTGATATTGCATTGTATTTTCCGATAAATACTCTTGCCAATATCTTTTTGTAAAATAATTCTTCAAATTAAAAACCCATTGGGGCAGATAATAATCGTGCATATCTTTATTTATTTTCGAATAATTCACTTCTGTCATTTGCTGTAATAATTAAGTAGTAACAGAAGTATATAAATTTTTCTAATCATTCAAATTTTCATAAAATCATTAACCAGCCCTGATTTACTTAAAGCCTGTGCAATTAATTTTAGGCTTTCAGGATTTTTTGTCAGTAAATTAATTATCTCATCAGCCTGGTTTCTTTGAGTATTTTTTTCTTCAAGCTTAACAAGCCTGTTCTTGTATTCGGTTATTATTTTTTGCATTTTTATCATTTCTTTTTCCATCAATCTCCCCTCCTCGACTGTAGGCTCTTTGACATTGTAAATTTTATCCAATACAATCGCTTTTATGTCATCATCATTTAGGTGAGTATATCTTGCAGAAGTCTGAACAGAGTGACCTCCATATTTTGCAGCAACTTTTTCCGGCAAAACCTTATTCATAAGCGTTAATTTAGTATGTCTGATGAGATATGGAGTAATATTCCTCAATTTCTGCTGCCTGCATATTTTCCGGAACAGCGTAGCAATATAACTTCGATAAATAGGCTTGTTTCTGCTTTTAGGAGATGGAAATACATAATCACCTTGTTTTCTTTCCTGGTATTCAAACTCATTCATCCATCGCATTAATGGGATATATGAAGTTTTAAAAGGTAACACCCTCGTTCCATTCGTTTTAGTTGAAAATATCTGTATATCTCCTTTATCTTCTCCGAATTTTATATTCTCCCACTTAAGCGCCAAAAGTTCATGCGGTCTCATACCACACTCCAGCAAAAGCATAACCATTGCTTTATGCTTTAAACTCTCTGCGCCCCTGATTAATGCTGCTTGTTCTTCTTCAGTTGCCAATGTGTTAGGATTTAACTTTTTTGTATTGTATCCGTTTGGCTGCGGAATAGTCCTTATCTTCTTGATCAGATTTGCATCATCAAATAACCAATTCAAGAAAAATTTCAATTGTTTAATGCATTCATTTTTGCCCCCGATTTCTCGATCCGCATTTTTTATAATTGAAACTATATGCTGAATTATTTTGGGGTCCTTAAATTCATTAAACGGAATTTCCGCGATATCTCTGAATTGAACAGCATATCTGCGTCTTTGTTCCAATTTATCTCCTTTTGCGTTTTGTGAACAAAAGGAAATATAATCTTCAAGAATCACTTTATCTTCTTTTGACAAATATTTTTCAATGTCTTTCATTTGCCCTCTATAGTTCGGGTATTCTTCTTTCATGCATTATTAAGGAAATGATTGTTTATAAATCTTTAGGGTTTTTAATTTTTACAAAAACCTTTCTAGGGTTTATATGATTTTTAAAAACCCTATATAACAACACATGGCGATAACGCCAGAAGCACATTAACCGATAAATTTATAAACTTCGTATTCTCAGTATTACTACTTAAAAGTTACAAACCTATACCACTAATAAATGATACCAAACAAAACTTATGAATTGAGGAAACTGTATTTCGAGCAGAGTCAATATTCTCTCGATAGTCGGGAAGATAAATATAATAGACCTCCCATCCTGCAATGGCCGACAAACAGCTACTTTGATAGATTCAAAGATGACAGCGAACTTTTTGAAAAAGCCCTGATTCCTGAAAAGCCATATTCTCAAGAAAATATTTCCCACCAGATTTTTGGCAATGAAATCAAAAATCAATATACCGGCTTAAAACATATAGCACATCTTTTGTATGAAAGGTCAAAGTTACATAAAAATCATATTAATGAAATTAGCGACAGACACCTGCATATTCAGGGAATCAAATTCGGCGTCGAAATTAATCATACTCCTGACAGAGCAAAACGTCTTTCAAATATCGAAAGCCAATTATTGCAGCTCGAACAAAGCCGAAGAGATGAAGAATTGAACTTCTGGAAAGATACAGTTGAATTAAGAGAAAAACTTTTCGCAGGTGCATCAGAATTCAGCTCCGCAAAACAAAGGTATTCAATGCTTTCAGGTCTGGAGGATCATTATGGACAGCGCATCTGAAATCAGGCAGTTATGCCTGCGACTGCGACCTATATTGGGAGAAGAAGTTGATAATATTTATGCAGCATACATCGCTGAAGATGATAAAGGCAAAGACCAGATTGAACATTATCTGCGACTACTTGCTCTAAAATATATGCCTGTAAAATTAAGCCAGGAAGATATCGAGCTTATCCCTCCTTCCAAAGATCAGGCTTTTGGTGAATATTCAATCGGCAAGGTTCTATATGCAGGAAAACAATTATACGATTTCGGCTTAAGAGAAGATGAATGGATACAGCATTTAGCTGTACTTGGCAGATCCGGCGCAGGTAAAACCAATGCAGGTTTTATTATTCTCGATAACCTCAAAAAACATAATAAACCTTTTTTAGTTTTTGATTGGAAACGTAACTACCGGGATTTATTATCAAGGCTGGAATTTAAGGATGTGGAGGTTTATACAATCGGCAGAAATATCACACCATTTACATTCAACCCCTTAATCCCTCCGCAAGGCACAAATCCAAAAACATGGCTAAAAAAACTCAATGAAGTCATCGCGCACGCATATTGTTTGGGAAATGGTGTTTTATTTTTATTGCAGCAGGCTGTTGACGCTGTTTATCAGGATGCCGGTGTTTATGATGGCACTGTTGTAAAATGGCCGACCTTCAAGGATGTACTGCTAAAAGCAAGGAATATGGACACAAGAGGCAGAGAGTCAGGCTGGCTGTCCTCCACATTAAGAGCGCTGTCTTCATTATGTTTCGGAGATATGGATACGTTATTAAACACCAACAACAATAAAAGCATTGACCATATTCTCGATAAAAACGTCATTTTGGAGCTTGATGCTTTAACGCAATCTGATAAAACTTTTTTTGTACAGGCATGTTTATTATATATTCATCATAAAAGACTTACAGAAAAAACAAGAGAAGATTTTAAGCATGCTCTTATTTTGGAGGAGGCTCATCATGTGCTTTCAGATGAGCGCAGGTCACTTGTAGGCGGCCAATCAGTTATGGAAATAATCTTCAGGGAAATACGAGAATTCGGTGAAAGTTTGATTCTATTAGACCAGCATCCATCAAAAATATCGCTTTCGGCTTTGGGAAATACCTATTGCACAATATGCATGAACCTAAAACATAAAACTGATATTAACGCAATGTCTCAATGTATGCTGATAGATAAGGACAGGGATATTTTAGGTTCATTAGATGTCGGCCATGCGGTTGTAAAACTTCAGGGCAGGACTGTAAGACCCTTTGAAATAAAATTACCTTTATTTTCTATCGACAAAGGTAAAATCACAGATGATTTTATAAAAGATCACATGAAAAATATTGTGCCTCAAATTATTGAGGAAGATTTTCGTTTAAGTTGGCAAAATAATAATGAACCGCAAATTAAAAAGCTGGATATTGAAATGGCTGCCTTTTTGAAGGATGTTGTTAATCATCCCGATATTGGAATCGCTGAAAGATACCGAAATCTCGGCATTTCAGTTCGTCAGGGCCAAAAGTTAAAGGCCAAATTATTGCAAGAAGGCTTAATCGAAGAATCCCGACAAACCACCCAAACCGGCAGATTGATAACAATTCGTCTCACCGAAAAAGGCAAAGAAGAATTCGAACAATTATCGGACTATTGAATAATGCCGCAATTTTATATTGAGCGAGATTGAATTCTATTAATTCGCGAGTTCTTTTAAAATAATATTTTACCGCATAATAGCAGGAATTCAGTATTTGTTGCACAAAAAGTTGTAATTTTGTCAACTTTAGGCAGAAGACATTATTGATTTTTTTTGTAAACCGAACATAAGGAATTATTATTTGAAACCGTATGTTCCGAATACGGTGACAACTTCATTGCGCATCAGAATTGATGATGAAAAGCCTTCGCAAAAATTTGTGTGCCATTAAAATGTAGCGGCCAAGCAGTTTTATTCATTATGAATTATCAGGTACATTTATATATAATTTTAAAATGCCTTTTGTCACAAAAAATTTAAAAATTCGATTTTATATAAAGAGCAACTTTTTTGATTTCATCTTTTGAAAAAATATTTCATTTTTTGAAATATAGAAAAAATTTTTATAACATGTATAAATTTCAAAATTTTTCTTGAACTATTTGTTCATTTATAATATACTTCAAAAAGTTGAGGTCTTTAATTATGGCTAAACAAAAGAAAGCCCTGGAATTTGCCTCTAAACTGCAACAATTGCTGAGGGAGAAAGATTGTTCCCAAAAATCTCTCCATGATAAAACCGGACTTAGTCTTACCACAGTTAACAGGATAGTTAAAGGTGGATACGGTGATATTGATCATGTCGCTAAAATTTTAAATGCGTTGGATTTACCGCATAATTTTAAATTCAATCTTCTTGTTCATAAGGTAGCCGACATCGCTGAAGGTCCAGCAAAGGAAATATTGAAATATGGTTTACATCTCTATCGTTCCCCCAAAGAATATCTTACCGATTTTTGCCCGATACCATTAGAACGTGCTTATGCTGCGGCTCTCCATGGCATTTCGTATAAAGATATTTTAATACTTGCAGAAGAATGCGGCTTAAAAAGCCATTTATCATCAAGCTTTAAGGCATGGGATATTATAAGTTTCGGGGAAAAATTCAGAAATAAATTTGGTCCCGAAGCTTTTAACACCATATTGGCCAGACAAGTTCCGCAAGATTTCCCACCCGTTTTGCAAATGGATTTTATTAAAGTTGATCCTGCCTCTAAATATATTGAAGTTATAAATGGCGAGGGCAAGATCATATTTGATGTCCCTCATATTGTTCTGGCACATTATAATTTTAGAAAATCAGGCAAGATTGCTGCTCATGAACATAAAGGGGGTATCGAATTTGTCTATAGCTTGGAAGGGGCTTTTAGGCTTATTTATGAAAATAAACCGTATCCAAAGCTGATGACAGCTGATGGTCCTATTTTTATTTATGATGCAACTCACCAGCATAGCATCAAACTGGAAAATGGAAATGCGGGTAGATTAATCATTGTAAGGTTTTATCCTGACAGGAAGAAGTTACGTGGAAGTATAAATAATAACATAAAACTTTAAATTTTAAGGAGTAATCTTATGGTACTTACAGGAACCAATTTAGCACACAAGAGTAGCCTTTTAACGATTTTTAGGGAAAATGAAATATGTAAATTTAAAATTTGAAAGCTGATAATCTAAAACATTATTATTGCGAGAACACTGAAATGGATTATCGAACTTCTATGAATCTGTTGATTACAGAAGGCGTATTATTTGTTTTTTCAAATAGTATTTGCAATGTCAATATAGTTGATTTGGCAGGCAAAAGAACAAGTTTAAACAAATATGACTATCGAAACTATAATTTGTTTAATTATATCCCTAAAATTAGAGATATCCTGTTCATTAAGGATATCCTGTCAAAACTGCTCTAAAAAAGTTTTCCATTTTTCTTTCTATTCTACCTCTTCCGCATTCAAATCAGACCCACCATTCTACTAATCAACTCGGTAACTGTTCACAGAAATATGGCGTTTTTACGTCATTATAAGCGTTTAGGCCGAAACAATCTCAAGCTTTCGATATTTTAGGCTGCTTCGCTCGCTCACAGTGACAAAAATGAGGGTTTTCCCTAATGAACGGTTACCAATTCTGTCTTTAATGCTTATAAAGAATTTGTTTCTTTGTGTTGTATTAACAATTTATATAAATAGGGTGCATTTATGGATGAAAATATTGAAAAATTGAATTTGAATTTCCAACATGAACGTACAATAGCTATAGACTTTAGAATTATCATGCCTGAAGATTATTGCGATCAATTCGACCGCCTCGGGATAAATGAATTCTCTATGGGGCGGTACCCCGATTCAAAGGCATTGGCTTTATGTCCTAAAGATTTTTGGAATAAATGGGTTGAAGAAAATATAAATAAACTTTTTCCCAAAAAGATTATATATGATTATTTTAGCACGAAAAGTCCACCTGTACGCATTGATAGTCAACGAAAAATAAGGATACCAAAACCTTATAGAGGCAATTTTGACCTTGACCAGAATAAAGTTTCTATTATAGGAAAGGGTTATTATTTAAATATATGCCCTAATAATATTTTTTCATCATTGATTATCGATAAGAATATTATCTGATATATTCTTCTATTCCATAACTGCAACACCTTTTCCAACTGCTTACCTCTACCAAAAAAGCCTGATATCTTCTTAATTTTCTTGATGTTCAATATACCTCTACAATAAAAGCCTTCTTCGTTCTAGTGAATTTCTTTTTTCTTGGGACACAGATCAATATACTAAAAATATGATTTACACACAAAGTCTATGAAATTTAGGAATTGCAATGTCCTGGCAAAAGAAAAAACTTGAAACAATCGCAGATGTATTTCGCTTCATCGGTTATGCGTTTTTAATTTTCGACGGAATTGTACTGGGTTTCTTTACCTTTTGGTTTACATGCCGGTTCATCGGACATCTTATTGATTGGCTTGATCGAAACTTTTTCCAAGGCTGGTAAATAAATATGGATTTGCGAAAAATAAGAAAAACTCGAATCAGCACAAATCCAAAAAATAATAAAATCGATTATTTGGGATCTCAATATGAATACCACAAAATATCTGAGGAAACTGATGGTCTCGAAACCGAATATTTGGACGACATTCAAAGCAATCATTGCGGCTGCTTTGGTCCTCCAGGCGGACGCTGCGGCGAATGCTCGGCAATTAGCTGCTTGCGATGCCACAACCATTGTGGCGGTACAGACAATCCAGCACCTTTCAGTTGCGGAGTACCGCTGTGCCGTGAGTGTTCAAAATATTTGCAATTACCAAATGGCAAAACCATTGCATTATGCAGCAGCTGTTACGGAAAAGTTAACCGTAAACGCATATGGAACAAGGTTGGTCGCATGTTGGCAGCACCAACTATCGAATTTGAGGATAAGAATGAATCGAAACGATCATCTAAGTGATTTGGATAAACTTGTAATTGAAGGCGATAAACTCCAGGTCTGGTGGGGAAGAGATGGCAGAAAAATCCGCTATCTTTATAGTAAAGGAATAATCGATTGCTTTATTATTGATTTCATTAGAGATCGTGTGAATGGTGCAAAACGACAATTAGCTTTCAGCGAAACGCCTTTTTTGCTGCCAAGGTTAAATAATGGCAATTTTCCTTTTGGTAAAACTTTAAATGATTCTGGTATCCTTACAGAAATTCAATGGTTTAACGCGCACACACTTATGGTCTCAGGGACGGGAGGCGGAAAGTCCAACCGTTCACAGTACCATGCCATTTTAATTGCTCCTAAGGTCAAAGGCTGCTGGCTAATTGATATCCGCAAGGCCGAGTACCGTAAACTACGCCCCATATTCAAACAAATCGGAATAGATTTAAAAGTAATCAGAGGACGAAATATTCAAATCAATCCATTGCAAGTGCCAAGCGGTGTTCAGCCAATCGATTATGCTTCAGTTATTTCTGATACACTCGTGAGGGTATTAAATCTTCCACCACGCTCATCAATATTATTTCGTACAACTATTATTCATCTATATGCCAAATATAACATATTAAATGGCGGTCAGGATTATCCCCACTTTTTCCACCTTTATGATGCTATTAAAGAGAATCGTGATGCCAATCCGCAAGCAAGACAGGCAGCTCTTGATAATCTCGAAGTCCTTTTGATTTCTCTTGGACCGCAAATGCTCGGATATCATAAAGGATGGGACATCCAGGAACTTGCCAGGCAACATATTGTCTTTGAATTAGCGTGTCTTCCGGATGTCGGCAAAGATCTGATTTTGACAACTCTATTGACATCAGAATTCAAATCCCGTATCGCCAGAGGCATCTCAAATCCTAAAATGGATTTATGGATTTCATTTGACGAAGGTCAGCGAATCTTCAGTAAAAAATATGAAAGCAGCAATTTCGACAATCCGTTGATTGATCTAATGGGACTTGTCAGAGGAACAGGCATAGGGTTGGATGTTTCGGTTTTGTCTACGATTGACCTTTCACCATTGCTTCCAAGTCTTACCTCAACAAAAATCATTGGCAGATGCGGCTCAATAACTGAATATGCCGCAGCAGGCAGATTTATTGGTATGAATGATGAACAAATTGAATGGGCCGCCCATCATTTAGTACCGGGCATGTTCATAGGCCAGGTAGGTGAAGGCAACTGGAGATATCCGTTTGTTTTTAAAGTTCCGTTTATTCAGGATATAAACTCTTCAACGGTTAAAGAAGATGAAACTGTCAAAACAACCAGAAAGTTTGTTACAAGTAAAATAATCTAAAAAAATCTTGAAATGGCGTTTTCTGATGACTGGAAAAATAGTAACAGATATTGAAGCAGATGAAAGCCTAATCTCACTGAAGACGGGACAGGTTGTTAAGGACTCAAATTTTGATGAATTATGTCAAAATTACTTACAGCAGGATTGTAACTTTACAAAATCACCTGCACCATTCCTGAATGACGGTGAATTAAAGCTTCTTAAAGCAATTGTTGTAAACCCGATGCAGCCTTCAACTGATTATATAAAATTTGCCGGCATAAGTCCTAACAGCCTTGCAAAGCTGCGTGTAAAATTAGTACAGCAGGGTTTCATAAAGGAACATCGAATAAGTAACGATCGAGGACGTCCAAGTCTTTTATGGGAGCCGTTGGATAAAGCAATACAAATCGTTCAAAATGGAGAAAACCATGCGAGGTGAAACACTACATAATTTTATGGTTGCCAGAACAAAACTATTTCTGATTGGTATTCTATGGAAAGTATTTACTGAATTTAAAATATCCCAAAATGGGGTAATAAATTATGCAGATATTTTAGCCATATATTCGAATTTAGCGATCATCTTTGAAATTGAAACCACCTCCAGGCATATCATTGATAATTGCCTTAAAGCACAAGCAGTAAATATTCCCTTGTGCATTATAGTTCCCGATACCGCACTGCTTAAAACTGCGTCTGCCAAACTCGATAAATTAGATATTAAGCCGGGCGGCTGCCGCATAAAACTATTCAGGTTAAATCAGTTGCACAATGAAGTTACGAATTATTTATCATTATTTATCGCGGCTAATAGTTAATTGGATAAAAAAATAAATAAATCGCTAATAGATAAAAGGACATGAAAAATGCGAATTCGTTGGGAAAATTTGATACCACTGTTAGTGGTGGTTTTAATCATAGTTCTATTAGTCAAACTTAGGCCTTTCTTTAAGAACCTCTTTGAAGCAATAAATGAGCCTCATTATTATCATGGTCCAGATAGAGAGGTGCTAAAAATTCTAATAATCGGAATCATATGTTTTACAGTTCTTGGAACAGCGAAATTTTTGTCAAAAAAATAAAGGACAAATCATGAAAAAGATAATGTTATTTTTAATGTTGCTAATGGCCATTACACCATTCGATAGCAAAGCATCTATTGTAAATGAACAACAGAGCAAAGTCTTTCTGGGGATCATCATTGATTCAAGTCCCATGAGCGATAAGGATTGGAGTATTCGCCGCAGCAGAGCGATAGAACTTTTATCCGGCCTCGAACCTGGCGATAAAGTTGTCGTTATAAAAGCGGGTTCAGAAACACTATGGGTGTATGGCCGTGCAGTTGTAGGAGGACCGGAAAAAACAGGACTTAATGAAATAGTCACTAATATATCTGCTATGAACAAAAATATCTTGTTCCCGGCCAATCTATTAACCGCATGTAAAACTATAAGAGATATATTTACATCGGAAGGCAAAGATTTTCAATGTTGTCTTGCAGTATTAACGAACAGCAATATGAACGATTTTCAGGCTCAAAATATCCTGATGATTATTTCATCACTTAAAGAACAAAATAGTTCGATATGTTTTACATATGACCCTGCTGTGGCAAATCAATATATAATCAATGCCGGAAAAAGAAAAGATTTTGAAATCCGCCTGGCTTCAAATCCGGAACTTGCTTATTGGCTTCAATCAATAAAGCAAAAAATGCAAAGTGATCAGGAAATTCCAGATGTTTTAAAATCTAAAGCCAATACCTTTGTATCAAAACAGACAATCAAATTGCCCGCAGAAGCGAATAACTCTCTTATAACCATACCATTTGATTCAAACAAAAACAGTAAAAAGGATGATTACCCCAAAAAATCACAGAAAGTAAGTTTAAAAAATAAAGTATTTTCAATATCAGCGATAGTTATTGGATTATTAATGCTGTGCTTAATGGCGTATTACTTTGTTAAAGGTCTTTCAAAACCTGAAAATACAAATGAAAATGTAATATCAGAAGACTGTATCGAGTATCTAAAAGCAACTGCAGGAGAACAGGATTTTGATTTAGGCCCAATGGATATGGTTTCTGAATTAACTATAGGCAGCGACCCAGGCTGCTCACTGCATATCGAAAATGAAGAATTGCCGGCCCAGCAAGCTCGAATATATAAATCCGGTAAAGGATTTAAAATTGAAAATATCGATATTTCACCAATTACCGTTAATGGTGAAATATTAAATAGCGGCAAAAAACTTAACTTAAATTTTCCTGCCGATATTGAGTTAACTTCGGGTTTAATGGTTAATTTATTCGTTGAATCGATTCAAAAAGAAAAGGAAACCACTGCCAATGAAAAATATATATGAAAATACCGATTATAAACAGCCGATGGGATTAGCTGTTTTAACAGGAACCAGTGCGGGTAAAGCAGGTGTAGCTTTAAGAAAACTCGAAAAGATTTATGGTATTAATAATTCCGCTAACCAGGTGGACATTCTACATCTCGATGCTGAAGGAATTGTAACAACTTTTCCAGTCCCGATGGTTGATAATACACTGGAACATTTGAAACTCGGACCCAATGAAACTGCCTCCTGTTCTATTCATGATTCTAAGACTCGAACAAAAGCTGAAAATAATGGCGAACTATGGCCAATGGAACCTGATTGGCATTTGAAGCCCGGTGTCGCAAAAGATAAATTTGGCAGTGGTGGCAATCCACGAACGGGAAACGCCTTGGGGCGATTAAATCGCAATCATATCCGTAAAAAACTTCGCAACAAACTGCGTCGATGCGGCGATTATTGCAGACAGCGTCAATTATTAGAATCATCTGATAACAAAATCGCTGATATCCCGATTACTGTTATTGTTTGCGCCAGCTTTTTGGGCGGCTTTGGAAACGGAACAGTCGTAATGATTTTGCAGCTTATTCGTGAATTGGCTATCGAATTGAAACTACAGGTAAATATCATACTTTTAGGTATGGTAATGGGAAGTCTTGAACCTACTGATAAAACTGTTGCAGCACGGAATCAGGAAACGCTTCTTCGACAGTTGGATGCCTGTGTCGTCGGCCAATTTAAAGATATTGAAAATAAATCAGAAACTATGGAACTTCTATGCGACTCACTTCTGCTTACATCAAATGTCAATAATTTTGGAGAAATAGACAATTTTGATAAACTTATAGCTGCTGCAGCCAATTATATTTTTGGGATTTTTCACACGACTTTGGGTAACCAGATTCTGGAGAAAAGGGTAGATATCGAAGAATCATGGCCTGATGACGATGAAGGCGGTAAGCTTTGGGCAGGCACGATGAGCTTTTCCAAAATTCATGTTGACGTGCCCCGCATAATCGAATGTGAAACTCAAAAACTTATGCAACTGTCACTTGAACATATTTTAGAGGATAATCCTCTGCCTGAAGCCAAAAAAGAGGCAGAACTTGTAACCGCCGAGCAAATGCTCGTGGAAAAAGGCTCTAAAAATATGGCCTGTGAAAGATTGTTTCGGCCTGACGGCAATACCACAACTCATGCTGTCGAAGATACTCTTCGAATATTCCGCGATAGATGCGGAAGCAGATGGGGATTCAATCGCTGCTACGATATGGCAAATGCAAGCAGTTATATATTAACGATACTAATCCCCAGAAATGTAAAGCCGATCGTTACCCGTCAGGCGCAAACTATGCTTACCAATGTAGAAACTGCTATTGCCAACTTAGTTGCAGGTTTTCTGAAAAAACCTAACGGCTTTTCTTTCGCCAGGCAGTTCCTTGAAGCTTTTGCTACGAGTATAACAGAGCAGGCTGAGGCTAATGGCAAAAAGCTCAATAACGCTCAGGCCAGAAAAAAATCTATAGATGACAGACTTGCTACAGGCCATCTACTTGTAAAGAGACTTTCGAGAAGATGGAAAATATTCAGATTTTTAAGTTTTTGGACCAAAAGAGAAATCAGAAATATTTTTGAAACACAAACAGAACAGGCGGTACGAACCAGACTGGAAATAACCGCTCGCACTGAATTGGCGAATGTAATTTTCCCGGAATTACTAAAATTTACCGGTGAGCAAATGGCTGATTTGCAAAACGCCTTAGAAAGTGCATTAACAATGTATCAGGATATTAAAACAGAGTCTAAAAGATTAGAAGAATTAAATTCTATTCTCGTTGTACCGCTCGGTATTGAGCTTGTGGATAAACTCTTTATCGAAAATCAATTTAAACACATATTGGAAACAGAAGGCGGCAGCGATAATATTTTCGCCAATATCTTTGCTGAATTCCAGGGACATTTTCCCAATCTTCTTGCCTTTAAATATCATGAAATTGAAGAAATAAAAACTGTTCTGCACGATTATTCTATCGGAATCGTTATTAGACGGCTGCAAAACCTTAACGTCATTGATGTCCTGGAAAAATATGCCGCCTCAGACAATGAAAAAAAGGCACTCATTGCCCAGGCTATAAATGAAAGCAGCGGAAGATTACGGACAAGCGGCGAAGGCGACCGTAGCATTCCAACCATCAAATTTATCGGTATCGGCGATTGTCATCGAACAGCCTGGATTGAGAAAATGACCAATGACATTGATAAAACCGATGGCCAGTGGAAAACTTTTGAAACAGGTGATAAGAATACAATCATATTCTTCCAGCAGAGAGCCCAGATATCGGTATCGAACATAATCCAATGGACTTCAAGTTTTTGGGGAAAGCCAAAAACTGCACAGCAAATGATTAAAATCGGCCCCTGCCCAATTTTGGCATTGGCTCCTGCTTCCTATGATAATTCAGACAATCTAAATGTTCTGGCAGCAATGGCTTTTGCTACAGATAAAATTTATCAGATTCATCCTGCAAGTAATAACATCTTTTTAAACGGCGGTTTTAGCAAAATTATCGAACGGCTAAAAACGGATTTCTCACTCTGTATGGATATCTACCGAGAGTTTATCATCGAATTGATAAACGATTATAACAACATGGTCAACAAACTGAATAAATTTATTAATCAGGCAGACAGTCCGTGGATTGAAGTTATTGGCAATAACGCGTTTGTAAAAACTGCCGAGATTGCAACTGCGTTACAACCGCATCTTTCGAGGTTGCCAGAAGATATCAGAAAATGGCTGGAGCTTACAAATCCAAAAAGGAATCCAGAAATCAGGTAAAACATCTTGTTATGAAAATACAAGAATGCTTAAACAGAGTTTTTCTTAAGGATACAATGGAACTGCTCAAAGAGTTGCCATCCAGGTGTATCGATGTTGTCTATGGTGACCCGGATTACAACGTCGGCATCAAATACGGAGATAAATCATATACCAAAACATTTGATGAATATATCCGATGGTATACGGAATTGGTAAAAGAATCCCTGCGGGTACTCAAAGATACGGGGAATATGTTTCTGATTAATTATCCCAAACAGAATTCCTATCTTCGCGTTAAATATCTTGATGATGCCTGCTATGAAGTTTTAGATTATACATGGGTTTATAATAGCAACATCGGACATTCGTCAAAGCGCTTTACCACCGCGCACCGAAGCATATTGCATTGCAGAAAAACCCGCGACAACAATTTCTATAAAAATAATGTGGCGGTACCGTATAAAAATCCAACAGACAGACGAATCCTGAATAATTTGGCAAATGGTTCACAAGGCAGAATGCCGTACGACTGGCTATATTTTGATTTGGTAAAAAATGTTAGCCTGGAAAAGACATTTCATGCCTGTCAAATTCCACAGAAACTTTCAGAAACGCTGATTTGTTCATGCACAAAGCCAAATGACATTGTATTAGTGCTTTTTGGCGGCAGTGGTTCAGAAATTGAGGTTTGTAAAAATACCGGCCGCAACTTCATTTCCGCGGAACTCGATAAGAAGTATTACGACCTTATAATCGACAGACTTCAAAAGGGAAAGATAGATCAAAACCATCGACTTAGATTGCGTAGAAACAAATTATATTCAATGAAAGAACCTTTTCTCGCTGCAACAAGTCATAGGCAAAATCCGTGGCAACAAGCTATGACAGATGATAATACGGCAGTAAGAAAATCTGCATGATGACAGAATAAGATAACTAAAATTTTTCATAGAAAGGATTTTAAAATGAAGACTTACACTTATCAAATGAAGACAGGAATCGTCAGAACGAAAGAATTTGAACGAAAATGTCTTGCTACTCACGGTGTCAATGTCGGCCTCAAATGCGGTCACGATTGCACATATTGCAGCACTCCTACCATGATTCGAGCACATAAAGCTTTTAAGCAACTAAATATTTCCGCATTTGATAACGGATATGCATTGGTCGCCCCTGACACACCGCAGCGTGTGGCACATGATTCAAAACACATTAAAAACAGAGGTATGATTCAACTTTGCACAATCTCAGATGCCTGGTCGCCCGAAGCTCAAAAATATGATTTAGGCCGCAAATGCCTTGAAGCAGTTCTTTCCAAGCCAGGCTGGACTGTAAGAATTCTGACTAAAAATGCAGCTGTTGAAAATGATTTTGATATTATTTCAAAATATAGGGACAGAGTTTTATTAGGGTTGAGCATTACAGCAACGCCTGATAAAACAAATATCATCTCAATAACAGAGCCAAATGCTTCACCCATTCCGGAGCGTTTACAAGTTATGCAAAAAGCAAAAACATCTGGTTTTCGTACCTATGCCATGTTATGTCCACTACTGCCTGGTATTGCAGATTCGCCGGATCAAATTGATGAACTTGTGAAAAAAGCCGCTGATTTTGGCGCAGAAGAAATTTTTGCGGAGGCTGTAAATCCCAGAGGTCGCGGGCTTATTCTTACACAACAAGCTCTCGAAAATGCGGGCTTCCACAATGAAGCCAAGACAGTTGAAACAATTCGCAGCCAGGTAAATTGGTCGTCGTATGTTGCCAAATTAATCAGGAACTTGCAGCAAAGCGTTAGGAAATATTCAGACATCAACAAGCTGCGATTCCTGCTCTATCCAAAGGGATTAACAACAAATGATTTGACCGAGATAAAAAATGATGATGCCGGAGTTATTTGGTTATAACCATCGATTGGATTATTCCGTATTTTTGAAATCGAAAACAAATCTATTCAGCTTTTTGCAGATAATAAAATGATTCGGCCAGATTTAAATAATTCGAATAATGATAAATGCCAGATATGCAAAGACCTGCTTGCGAGTTTGCACCAATTTGTTGATATCCTCAATGAAGCAGAAAAACATATTAATAGCTGGCTTACTGTCGATGAAGTTGCAAATGAGCTAAAAATCTCAAAAAGTATTGTCTACAGATTAATCAGGAATAAAGAAATTGAAGCAGTAAATGTTACACCAAAAAATGACGGATTTGCCCGAAAAAGCCATTACCGCATTCAACGCAAATCACTTGATAACTATCTTAATCAAAGAAAAGTAAATCCCCTGCCAGACAAGATTACGCCCCACCGCCAGCTGCGGAATCTGTTGAAGGTAAAGAACCATCTGGGATTATAATTAAAACCACAAAAACTTAAATTAAAAAACCATTAAGATTGACTCTGGTTTCCTACAACCAAACTACAACCATAAGATGCCATATCTACTAAAAAACGCGAATCTTACCATCATATAAATATCGAAATTCACGATAGTTGCAGAAAAACGAAATTTTAGAAAAGTTTTATGAATCCCATGCTCTAACCAACTGAGCTACGTCGCCAATGAAAAGAAAGGCTTCTACAGTTATCGCCTGCAAAAGTCGGGTTATTATATTCGCTTTTTTATGCAACGCAATAGACTTTAGTACTTTACCTGAAAATCTTTGTTTTTCAATTAGTTTTTTGGTTTCCGCCGAATTTTTGATATAATCCCAATCATGACCTATTCAGCTGACAATGTCCTGCAAATCGCGATGCAAATGGAGCGTCTCGGCCAAATACTATACGAATCTCTCGCCCACCGCAGCGATAACGAGCAAATCACCGCTTTGGCCGCCAAACTCGTCGAAGAGGAAAAGAAGCATTTATGGACTTTCCAGCGCATGTATTATTCGCTCTCCATTGACCGATGCGGCCCCAAAATGACCGAAGAGCAGCTTACTACCGCCGCAGGAAAATTTTATAAGCTGATTCTCCCCTCCATCGGCGAAGTCCGCAGAATCGCACTTAGCGAAGATACATCCAGAGTCCTTGCTATGGCCATGCAGATGGAATCAGACTCAATTGCTTTTTATTTGACTATGACAGCTTCACCCGGCGATGCCTCTGTTATAAGAAACATCGTTGAAGAAGAAAAAAAACACCTGGCCGCTCTGAGAAAATTGATATACTGATCGCGATTGAATTTTCCCGATAATCCGCGGGTAAATGGCTTTAAAAATAAATACTTAATCTTTCAATCGCGGGATTTTACTACCCCCAAGGGTATAATTATTTCGCGTTTTCATCTGTTTCCCAAAGACCGAACGTATTTTTCTCTGTATCGAGACAGATTGCGAACCAGCCCATTTTGTGAATCGCCGTTTTTTTCTCGACCACTTTGCCGCCGAGGCTCTCGACTTTGCGCAGATAATTTTCTATTGAATCGACTTCGATATAATCGATTATATGTTCAGATTCGCTTTTTCTTCTCGAAATCCCACCGTTAATGCCGAAATCACTTTCTGTTTTTTTTGTATGAAGCATCCAGTATTCATACGGCCCGGGAACCTTCTCAGGCTTCCAATTAAAAAGCATATTATAAAATTTGCTTGCACGTTCGACATCATCTGCCGGTATTTCAAAATGCACAACACTCGACATAAAATCTCCTTTCGATTATTTTTTAATAATATCGCATTTTTATTTCATTACTATCCTGACATTAATTTAAAATTTATTAAGGAAAATCACCATTTCAGTAAAAATCCGGTTTTTTGCTCAATGATGAGTATTTTGCTTATAGATATTGAAAAATAAAATATGTACAACAAACTGAGCGGGTTCAGGAATAAAAATTGCGAAACTTCGGCTGGTCAAAATTAAAAATAATATTTGCTGCCCAAAAAACCTTGCTTTTGGCTGTGATTACTATTTCGACCCTTTTTCCTCTGGTATTCGTAAAATTACAGGAGCCGACGTTTACGCTGGTTATATTTAAGCTGCTTGCGAAAGCCGGGTCCTTATGCGGCGCTACGCTGCTGGTTTGGCAGTTCCTGCTGGGCTTTCGCGATGTTGCAGGAAAATTCATCCGGGATTTTTTGTGGGTGCTCGAAATACATAAAAAGATTGGTCAATATATTTTACTGCTTATCGTAATGCATCCTGTTTTTATTACGCTGTATTACATTGAAAAAGAAAAAATAAATCCGCTTATTCTTCAGGGTCAATCGCCATTCAAATGGTGGGTACTTGCCGGTGAAATTGCATTTGCGGTTTTTCTGATTGTAGTACTGACCAGCATATTCTGGCGGCAGAAGATGGGACGAACGAAATGGTACACAGTTCATATCACCAGTTATTTCGCACTGGCGATTGTAATCGTACACGCTTTTGCAATTGGAACCACAATCAATAAAACCAGAGCTTTTTATTACTGGATTATACTTACAATAATTGCGGCAGGTTTTTTATTGTATCGTCTTTTATGCGGGGTTGGTTTTTTTGTAAAAAAGCATCGAGTTGTAAGCGTTGAAAAAGTCGGCCCTGATGTTACACGGATTAGTTGTCAGCCTTTGGGAAGAAAAATTGTCCCGCATCTTGGACAGTTCATTTATTTTCGAAGAGGGCTCAAAGACTCAATGAGGCCTTTTACTGTTTCTCACTATCAGCCCCAGACAGGCGAATTTAGCATTACTGTCAAATCCGCAGGCCGAACTACACAAAACCTGCAATGGATTAAACCTGATGAAATAGTTTACATCGACGGCCCTTATGGAATATTTTCACAAACTGCTCTCGAATCGCATCGTCCCATTGTAATGATTGCAGGCGGCATCGGAATAACAGCGTTTACCCGTCTGTTCGAGGAACTTGCGTATGAGCCGGACATGGAGATACATCTTTTTTACGGAAACCAGAAAAAACATGAAATTGTTTATAAGCAGGAATTGGAAAATGTTGAAAATGTTAATGTCATTCATGTTTTAAGCGATGAGCCGCAATATTCAGGAGAAACAGGTTTTATCACTACTGATTTGCTCAGGAAGTATTTGAAAAAATCGCTGGTGAATTATGAATTTCTTATTTGCGGCCCCCCCGCTATGACAGAAAAACTTGAAAGCGCGTTACTTTCGGAGAATGTACCCGACACCCAGATTCATCACGAATTATTCGATTACTAAACCGGATAAGTTTTTACTGCACCATATTAAACTTTTTACTGATAGCGATTTTATTTTTTAAAAGTACAAATAATAGTTCGAGGTAATTTATGGCAAAACAGTTAGTTGGAAAAGTTGCAGTCATTACAGGCGCAAGCACCGGAATAGGTTATTCAACCGCCCTCCGGTTTGTCAGAGAAGGTGCGTATGTCTTTATTACTGGTCGCCGGCAAAAAGAATTGGAAGCCGCTGCGGCACAAATTGGAAAAAATGTTACCGCTGTTCAGGGCGATGTTTCAAATCTCGACGATATCGATAAGTTGTACGATACTGTGAAAAAACAAAAAACTAAAATTGATATTGTCTTTGCAAATGCAGGTATTGCGAAATTTGAGGTATTAGGTTCGATTACAGAGGAGCATTATGACAAACTGTTCGACATCAATGTAAAAGGTTTGCTCTTCACTGTGCAAAAAGCTTTACCGCTGATGCCTGATGGAGGTGCAATAATCCTCAATGCTTCTGTCGCGGCTTCAAGAGCATCACACGCTTTCAGCGTTTATTCTGCCTCCAAAGCTGCTGTGCGTTCATTTGCTCGCGGCTGGGCAATTGATTTGAAGGATAGAAAAATTCGTGTTAACGCAATTAGCCCCGGCCCTATTGAAACAGATATTCTTCATACATCGAATCTAACACAACAACAGGTCGATCAAGCTAAAAACAGATTCAAAGATTTAGTGCCGCTTGGCAGAATGGGCAAACCCGATGAAGTCGCCGCCGCTGCACTTTTCCTTGCTTCTGATGAAAGCAGTTTCATTACAGGCTCCGAATTGGTTGTCGATGGCGGTATCACACAAACTTAAAAATATCAAAATGCGCAGACGATTCCTCATGCTGCCGCTGCTTTGCGAAAAGCTTTTAATATATCGGAATGAGAAAAGGAAAAATTATGACTGCAAAAAAACATTTATCGTTTAATCGAAGAGACTTTTTAAAAATATCGGCAACCGCGGCAATGGCTTCTGCTTTTCCATCTGTTGCTTTCACTCAGCAAACAAAAAGAGAAATCCCCTATCGAACTTTAGGACGAACAGGTGAAAAAGTTTCAATAATTGGCCTCGGCGGTTATCACATCGCTAAAGGCATTTCCGAGCAGCAGAGCATTGATATAATCCGCAAAGCACTCGATAGCGGAATTAATTTTCTCGACAACAGTTGGGATTACAACGAAGGACAAAGTGAAATTCGTATGGGAAAAGCATTGCAGAACGGTTACAGGCAGAAAGCTTTTTTAATGACAAAATTTGACGGCCGAACAAAAAAATCTGCTGCCGAACAGATAGACGAATCGCTGCGAAGATTGAAAACTGACCATGTAGATTTGATGCAATTCCACGAAGCGATTCGGCTCGAAGATCCCGACCGCTTTTTTGATTCTGATGGTGCTTTCCAGGCATTGCTCGATGCGCAGAAATCCGGAAAAACCCGTTATATCGGCTTTACAGGCCATAAAGACCCCATTGTGCATTTGCGAATGCTCGAAATTGCCGACAAAAATAATTTCCGATTCGATGCTGTCCAGATGCCTTTAAACGTAATGGATGCCCATTTTCGCAGCTTTGAAAGCGAAGTGCTGCCTGTTCTCATAAAGAAAGAAATCGCTGTTTTAGCTATGAAACCGCTCGGCAGCGGAATTATTTTAAAAAGCAATATCGTAAAACCGATTGAATGCCTGCATTATACGATGAATTTGCCCGCTTCTGTCGTAATTACAGGAATTGACAGTATGGATATACTGAATCAGGCGATTGAAGCGGCTCGAACTTTTCAGCCTATGACTAAACCGCAAATAGCCGATTTGCTCAACCGCACTGCTGTAGCCGCTGCAAATGGCGATTACGAATTATATAAAACAGATGACCGTTTCGACAGTACTGCTCATAATCCCGATTGGCTGGGTTGATTTTTTAAGGAAAAGTAAAATAAAAGCTTAATAAACGCACAAAATTTCATTTTGCTCTCAAAAATTATGGAATTTAATGCTTGACTCTGGTTTTGAACGTAGTATAGTTGCTAAATTGCCGATGTGGTTGGTAATCTCATCAGGTTCAGGTGCTGAAAAGGTTTTTGGAGAAAATTTGAAAAAAATTTTCAAAATTTTAAATTTTTGTCCTTGACTGTTGATTAGTAATTAATTACTATCTCGCGTCTGTCGAATATTGAATGTCGCTGGCAGTTAAGAACAGCGGCATTTTTGTTGGTCTCGTGAAAACGAGATGGTTCTTTAAAATATCTTATAAAAGCAAGATGAGCCTTGAATAGCCGACTCATTTGTCCAGAATTCAGGATGAATATAATTGCTTACAGGCCAAAGGCTACTGACTCTTAAATATGGGCTCGTAGCTCAGTTGGTTAGAGCGTACGCCTGATAAGCGTAAGGTCGGAAGTTCGACTCTTCCCGGGCCCACTTTTAATTGTTTGCGTCAAAAGGTTGCGCAGCTCGTATCGGTTACGTTGAACGTAAAACGATAGACGAAACGAGCCTCGCAACCGTTAAACGTATGACGAGTGAAGGTCCCGGGGATGTAGCTCAACTGGGAGAGCGCCGGCTTTGCAAGCCGGAGGTTGCAGGTTCGATCCCTGTCATCTCCATTCTTCGTCGCCCTTATGGGCTAAGAAGAATGCCCTTCGTAGCTCGAGCAGCTTATAGCTGCGATGAGCGAAGTAGGGCTTAATGTTTTAGAATTTTATATTCTGAAAACATTCGTCGCAACTATGCGTATGCTTACTTGCGACAAATTTTGCTCTTTAAAAAGTGAATAGCGTAGATGTCTCAAGGTGGGTTGTGGATAATTTCAAATACACAGCTTTCACCGAGTGCCATTATGAAAATACCTCAATCTCAGTTTTTGATTGATATGGTCAAGTTACTAAGAGTGTATGGGGGATGTCTAGGTGTCGAGAGGCGATGAAGGACGTGGCTGACTGCGATAAGTTCGGGGCAGGTGTCTAGCAACCGTTAATCCCGAAATGTCCGAATGGGGAAACCCTGTCACATGAAAGTGTGATAATCTCCGGCTGAATGTATAGGCCGGATGAAGCTAACGCAGAGAACTGAAACATCTCAGTACCTGTAGGAAAAGAAATCAATTGAGACTCCGTCAGTAGCGGCGAGCGAACGCGGACCAGCCCAAACCGGTCTTCGGACCGGGGTTGCGGGCATCGGTTAGGAGTTACAAAGGCATCGCAAGTTGAATCAGCTGGAAAGCTGAACCGTAGAAGGTGATAGTCCTGTAGATAAAAGCGAGAGCCCTCCGTTATGCCGATGTTCCAGAGTAGCACGGAGCTCGTGAAACTCCGTGTGAATCAGGGGAGACCACTCTCCAAGGCTAAGTACTACTCGACAACCGATAGTGAAAAAGTAGCGCGAGCGAAAGATGAAAACAACCCCTATTAGGGGAGTTAAAAGAAGCTGAAACCATACACTTACCAGTTGTAGGAGGACTATGATACATTTCGATGTATAATGTCTGACTACGTGCCTTTTGCATAATGAGCCGGCGAGTTACCGTTTGTGGCAAGGTTAATCCTTTAAAGGGAGTAGCCGTAGCGAAAGCGAGTCTGAATAGGGCGATTTAGTCGCAGGTGGTAGACGCGAAACCAAGTGATCTACGCATGGCCAGGTTGAAGGAGGTGTAAAAATCTCTGGAGGACCGAACCCATTAACGTTGAAAAGTTACGGGATGAGCTGTGCGGAGGAGTAAAAGTCTAATCAAACTTGGAGATATCTCGTACTCTCCGAAATAGCTTTTGGGCTAGCCTCGAGTAAATTGTTTGACGGGGGTAGAGCTACTGAATGGGGATAAGGAGCTACCCGCTTGCTTTCCCCAACCAAACTCCGAATACCGTTAAATTTACCTCGGGAGTCAGTCTGCGGGTGATAACATTCGTGGTCAAAAGGGAAACAACCCAGACCGCCAGCTAAGGTCCCAAATTTGAGCTAAGTTCATAAGGAAGTCGAATTGCTATGACAGTCAGGATGTTGGCTTAGAAGCAGCCACCATTTAAAAAGTGCGTAATAGCTTACTGACCGAGCAGTTTGGTGCCGATAATGAACGGGAATTAAGTTCAAAACCGAAGCTGCGGATTTTATTTAATCCTTCGGGATTATTTAAAGTGGTAGGAGAGCGTAATAACCAGCGTTGAAGCGATACGATAACGAGTCGTGGAGCGGTTATTAGTGATTATGCCGGCATGAGTAACGATAAAACAGGTGAGAATCCTGTTCGCCGTAAACCTAAGGTTTCCTGGGGAAGGTAAATCCGCCCAGGGTTAGTCGGTCCCTTAGTCGAGGCTGAAAGGCGTAGACGATGGACAGCAGGTTAATATTCCTGCACTATGTTGATTGACGTAAGCAGTGACGCGTTTTTGATCTTTATCCCGTGATTAGTCGTGCGGGTGCCGAAAGGCCGAGGACGCTTTTGATTCCGAAGTAAAGTTAGAAAACGCCAAGAAATAGCTGCCCAAGATTGATATCAATGTAACCGTACTAAAACTGACACAGGTAGGTGAGGAGAATATCCTCAGGCGCTCGAGATAACCGTCCTTAAGGAACTAGGCAATTTGACCCCGTACGTTCGCAATAAGGGGTCCCTACAATCCGATGTAACAGTTGGATTGAGGGCGCAGAGAAATGGCTCTGGCGACTGTTTATCAAAAACACAGTTCTGTGCTAACACGTAAAGTGGATGTATACAGAATGACGCGTGCTCGGTGCCGGAAGGTTAAGGAAGTCGGTCAATGGGAGTAATCCTGTGAAGCTGACGACCGAAGCCCCGGTAAACAGCGGCCGTAACTATGACGGTCCTAAGGTAGCGAAGTTCCTTGTCGGGTAAGTTCCGACGTGCATGAACCGCGTAACGACTGGAGCAGTGTCTCAAGGACGGACTCGGTGAAATTATATTTGTGGTGAAGATACCACATACCCGCAGCAAGACGGAAAGACCCCGTGAACCTTTACTGTAACCTGGTACTGACACCTGTCATACCATGCGTAGGATAGGTAGGAGGCTTTGATCTGGCGTTTCCGGACGTCAGGGAGCCAACGTTGAAATACTACCCTTGTTATGTTAGTTGTCTAACCATATTCCGTGAATCCGGATATGGGACAATGCTAGGCGGGCAGTTTGACTGGGGCGGTCTCCTCCCAAATTGTAACGGAGGAGTTCAAAGGTACCCTCAGCGTGGTTGGCAATCACGCATAGAGCGCATAGGCATAAGGGTGCTTAACTGCGAGACTTATGAGTCAAGCAGATACGAAAGTAGGACTAAGTGATCCGGTGGTTCTGAGTGGAAGGGCCATCGCTCATCAGACAAAAGGTACTCTGGGGATAACAGGCTTATCGCACCCGAGCGTCCATAGCGGCGGTGCGGTTTGGCACCTCGATGTCGGCCCATCACATCCTGGGGCTGAAGGTGGTCCCAAGGGTTCGGCTGTTCGCCGATTAAAGTGGTACGCGAGCTGGGTTCAGACCGGCGTGAGCCAGGTCGGTCCCTATCTGCTGTGGGCGTAGGAATCTTGAGAGGATATTTCTCTAGTACGAGAGGACTGAGAAGTACCGACCTCTGGTGTACCGGTTGTCCTGCTAAGGGCACAGCCGGGTAGCTAAGTCGGGAAAGGATAAACGCTGAAAGCATCTAAGCGTGAAGCCCACCTCAAGATTAGGATTCCTTTGATCTTCGGATCATGAAGAGCCCTCATAGACTATGAGGTTGATAGGCCGGATGTGTAAGGCGAGAGATCGCTTCAGCTAACCGGTACTAACGCTCAAACGCTTGACCATATCTATCATTTACTGATTTTTTAGGTCATTTTCAAACGCACTAAATTGGGCGTCTACGCTATACAATATTCGAAAGCGGCTTGGCCGCTTTTAAGCAAACTTCCTGGTGAACATACTTGCGGGGAAACGCCTGATCCCTTTCCGAACTCAGAAGCTAAGCCCGCCAGGCCAATGGTAGTCCTTCGGGGCGAGAGTAGGTTATTGCCAGGATTATTAAAGGCCGGTGTCCTAAAGACATCGGCCTTTTCCTTTGCGCTAAATAAAATAGTATTACTCCCCCGCCGCTAAAAATAAGCATAGCAGCATCGCTTAAGATTAAATCCTAAATCATTCTCCCCTGCCCTCATACGCACAGTCCCCATACATTTTCAATGAAAAGCGAAACAAGTTTAAGAGTATTACCTCTACCTTTTCACTTATAGCTTTATATATAATTTCTTTTAGCAATTTGATAATTCAATGGGGATTACTATGAAAAAAAATTATATTACATCTTGTTCGTTACTTTTACTTTATCTCTGTAATATTTGTTTTGCCGATATAATTATTGACAACACAGATTCCGCTTCCAGCAGAGTTGGAGACTGGCAGACTTCCGGCGCTAGCGGTTATTACAAGACTGGTTCAGTTTGGGCAAGAGACGGCGCAACTTTCACATGGAATTTTACTCCGACACAAACAGGCCAGCACGAAATTTTTATGTGGTGGACACAATGGTCTTCCCGCAGCACAAGCATTCCTGTTGATATAAGACACGCCGGCGGAACAGCAAGAGTTTACATCAATCAACAAACTAACGGCGGAAAGTGGAACAGCCTCGGCAAATGGTCTTTCAACTCAGGAACTTCATATTCCGTCAAACTTACCGCACAGGCAAATCCGACAAGCACCTGCGCCGATGCAGTTAAAGTTGTATATACCGGTGGCTCTAATCCGCCCCCCTCTTCCGGCGACATCATTATCGATAACACAAGCAGTTCATCAAGCAGAGTTGGAGATTGGCAAACATCCGGAGCAAGCGGCTACTATAAGACTGGTTCAGTTTGGGCTGCAAACGGCGCAACCTTCACATGGAATTTTACTCCTTCACAAACAGGTCAGCATAGTGTCTCGATGTGGTGGGCTCAATGGTCCACACGCGGCACAAGCATACCTGTCGATATAAGACACGCAGGCGGAACTGCCAGAGTTTACATCAATCAGCAAACTAACGGCGGAAAATGGAACGTCCTCGGTACATATTCTTTCAACTCAGGAACTTCATATTACGTTAAAATCACCGCGCCCGCATATCCCGCAACCACCTGCGCAGATGCAGTGAAAGTATCTTTTACAGGCAGTGGCGGAGGTGGTGGCGGCGGAAGTACCGGCGGTGAAAGAGTTTTTATTTCTCTTGCCTACAATCCGGAAAACGTTACCGGCAAGTACACATCAATGCTAAAAAATCTCGGCGCAACCAAGCAAGGCGACGAATGGTCATATACAAGGTCAGGAAGAACTTTCAGAATTCAATTCGCCAACAGCATTAGCGCACTGCGTTACGCCCTTGCGACTCAGGGTGCTGTTATAGTCGTTGAAGGTCATTCTAACTACGGCCTTGGCCTTGTTTTCGCCACAGATACCGAAATCAGAAATCAGACTATTTATGGCATCCGGTACATCGACGACCCCAGAATCTTCCAGATGACTCCAAAATGGGTAGCGATCGATGTCAGGGATTTTATTCTTTATCAGGCCTACCCCAACTGGTGGCCCAGATTCAGCAACGGCTCCAGCGGAATTATGCCCTATACTTTCTCTCAGGGAACCCCGCCTTATAATTATTATGTGTCCTACAAAATAGGTTCTACATATTACAAAATTGAAACCGCAAACAGAAGCGCAATGCAGAGATTCCCCGACTCCGGAAAATCCCCTTGGTTTTCATCTTCCGGCGCAGCTCCAAGTCCGTCCAATTCAAGTCATCAGAAATATTTCATCACGAATTCGGGCTCGTATTCAGGAGGATACGCCAAGCCCCACTACAAGGCAAAAACTATAATTTTCACTAAAGGAAATACTTTATCTTTGGCCGATTTAAAATACAGCAAATTAATGTTAAATTCCTGCGGCAGCGGCTATCAATATGGCGAACCGTTCAGACATGGAATATTTTTCTATACCATGACTTCTGTTTACGGCGACAATGGCGTCATTTTCTTGAGATCATATTTGCAGGGCAAAAGCGATTACAATATCTGGCGGGATCTTCAGAACGTAGAACCCATTTATGATTATTTTGATTTCTCAAAAGCCCCTTCGATGCAGCTCCAGAGTACCGCAATGGCAACTGCTTCTGACGAACAAATGAGAACTTTAGAACCCATAGATGCCGATGTTGCTCTCGAGATTTCCGAATTAAATCAAATGCCCGTACCCCAAATACTTGACGAACTCGAAAATCCGGACTACATCGCGGATGACGACTTGATGATTGATACCATCGCAGGCAGCCTTGCTGACAAGGAAAACCAGGCCGTCGATCAATCGATTGAACGTATCAGAACTTTCAGATTCAGGAGAACCGAACGAAAATCGCAGAAGTTTTATGCCTCCAGAAAGGTGCTTAACTTTTTCGCTGATATCGCCGCAGAAAAATTGATTGCTCTTTACAATGATAAAGATCCAGTCATCAGAGCAAATGCTGTTCGTGCCGCCGGCGAATTATCCGATATTCAGCCTGTAAAAAATATGCTCATTAGAGCGCTCAATGATAAAGCGGTTTATGAAGAGCAAACCCCCGAAACCTTCGGCTGGCCGCTTCGTGTTTGCGATATGGCTTATAATCAGCTCGTGCTTAATGAAGGCGTCGAGAATGTGCTGCGTACCATCGGCACAGGCCTCGCTATCGAGGACAGAAATTACCACATAAATATTTTGAAACAAAAATTACAATAAAAAAAACCTGTAATTCCATAACCCCCGGATTCATTCATTCTGGGGGTTTTTCTCCGGGGGTTTTCTTTTTTCCTTTACCGGTTTTCCGTGGGTTCTCCTCCTTGCCGCCCAAATCATTCACAACTCATCCGAGCCCTGAGCGTAAGCGATGGGTATTTTAATTTACCCGCCTGTCCTGCGAAGCATTGGCGTAGGAGGATGCCGGGGGGGCAAAAAAAATACTCTTCCAAAAAATTAATCTTTTGCTGCTGATTTTAGGTAATCGTCTAATCTGTTTTTGCACAATGTACATAAAGTATCCGGCTTTTGATCATGTTCCTGCAATGAATGCGGATACGCCCGCGCACAATTTGGATTTGTGCATCTTGGTATGCCCAACACAAAACTACAACTGGACATCCCCTGCTTTACAGCTCTTTTGATTAACCTTGGCCTGTTTTGCTCTTCGCCGTTGAATTCCCACGTATATCTGTGATATGACATTACACCGTAACCCTTAGCTGCATTGCCGAAAAGAAAACGCGAATCGTTTGCAAAAATATCTTTATCCGTTACTGCCAGGTATCCTTTTACACAGGAATTGCTGTCAATCCGAAATTCTTTGGCCATTTCATCGATCAAACGGCTTGAATCATATTGAACATTTTTTTGAGCCTGAACTAATCCTTCATTATATTCTTTTAATCCTGAACGCCCGTTTTCTTCAAGCGATATATAGATTGAACGTATAAAATCATTTTTTGCGTTTGGATCTTCGAGCTGTTTTTCTGTATATCCAAGTTCCTTTACAACTTCAGGAAATTTATTTGGATCGAACATCCCTTTTAGCCAGTCAAAATGATCATTGATATATACAAAAGTAAATGTCCTATCCACCAAACCGATGCGTTTTATTTTTGGTGAAATACTAAAATTAATACCAAGTTTTTCTTTCAGCGAATCCCGAAGCGATCTCATGATTCTGTAGTTAATATCACCCATCGGAACTAAAACGATTTCAACGTTTGCGTCAACAGCTACTGTTTTACCCTCCGGTATTTGAATATTGTTTTCGGTGAGAAATTTTTCAGCTTCTCTGATGAGCTTATCATCTTCGGCCAATTCGAATACTATTGATGCTTTTGAGACAGCTTCTTCATTATTGCCGTTTTTTTTAAGCAACTTTGCTAAATGCATCTGGCATGGAATATTTCCCGCGTTTACTTCAAGGGCATTATTAAAAAGTGCGATTGCCTGCTTATCTAACCCCTGCTTTTCATAAATTTCTGCCAGTTGATATATTTTCTCTATCTCATGTCGTATTGAAACATTATCACCTTGTTTAAGCAGTTTTTCCACTTCCTGCTCAAGCAGAATTTGATTTGCATCAGATTCACCGGTCGCTGTGATTATGGTAGATGTGAAAAAAATAAATATAAAAATACATACTATTTTAAGCGTTGATACTGCTCTGTTAAATTTAAAATCCATATAGTCCCTTCCAAATTTTCGCAACCAATTTCACAAATTCCTGACTCGTTATATATGCGTATAATAAATCTTTAGTATTTTCCTGATTTCCAACATCGTCCGTTCCTTGATAGCCCTGCCATAATTACAATCCTGTAAGGACTATGGCATGGTCGTTTAATTCATTATTTACAAAATCTCGCCAGCCCAACCGCAGACTTATAATCCGTTATCTAAACCATCCAATTGCCCAACATTACTAATCCCATCCGGCAGCGCCCTCGACATAATCACCGCAATATTTGAGTTCGCTTCCATCCGGTCATTCATTTACACCAAGAATAAATAGTTTCTACTGTTCTCCTAAGGCCGGCATCAAAATCCGTTTCTTTTAGCACCCTATATATATCTTCATTTGATAAATGAAGTTTATACGAATTCAGTTTAGTCCGTATTTGTTTTAGTAAAGATTTTCCATCAATTAGCAACCATGGAATTACACCTTTGCTCAATGGTTCATGCCAATTTGCTCTTAAGAAGGCATCAACTTCGATTTCAGCACTACGCCATTGATCTTGAGGATAAACACGTTTGATCCATGTTGAATTATATTCTTTGACTTTTCCAGGCATTTTATCAAGTTCTTCGTTACACCATTTAGTTATTTCATTTTTAACAAATAATTCAATTTTATCAGGAGTATCAAAAATCTCTGGTAATTCATGAAATTTAGAAATCATTGATTGAATAATTATACGAGGTTCTATCAAAAATGATTCTGCGTTGCGCTTTTCCAAGATAAACAAGTCTAATTTTTTATCCGAAGAATCTTTACTTATATGCTTTATTGCAGCATCATAAAGTAAATCTCTATCGCGCATATGCGCGATTTTAACACCTTCGGGAACTATGCGATTAAGGATATCCTTTATATATTCAAGTCTTTGAGTTGTATTGTCACTAGATCCATTTGAAAATACTATTTGGACTAATTTACATTTACTATTCCAATCTTTGTACTTTAATTGACCAAGACAATTTAAAAGTTGCTTATCCGTCTCCCCCTCTAATAGCAGTATTCTCTTTGTTCTTAAAATCTCTGCTAATTCTATATGGGTTGGCCAAATTTCTCCTTTAGATAATTCTTCTTGTAAATCCATTTCTGACGGAAACTTACTTGCAGCTAAAAGAGTTGAATCAATAACCCGAATTTCATTAAGCGGTGTTTCTCTTAAGAATGTTTCTGAATGTGAAGCCATAATAACTTGAATATTTTCTTGTTGTACAAATCTCTTAAGGACTTGTAAGAAGGCTCTTTGAAGACCATGGTGCATGTGAGCGTCAGGTTCATCCAGTAGTAAAATAGGTGAAGGATTCTGTAAAGCGTGAACCATTATTTGGAGCACCTGGAGGAACCCCGAACCCGCGCTTACAAAATCTAACGGTACGCGATTAGATGGCTCTAAATACTGAGCTATGAGAAATTCAGTTTCCTTATTTGAAAAAGGTAAATCCATGTTCATAATTTGAAATTCATCTTTCATAATTTGCATAAGGCGAAGAAACTTTTCATCATTCTGTTTTAACCTCAAAAAAATATTTCTAAGTACTTCATTATGATGGCCACTATTAAGTAATTCTTCTAAACGTGCATCATGGGCTAACAGTTCTCGGGTAACCACGCCAAAAAAACCTGGAATATATAATGGCGGTCTTTTGATATTAGATAATTGTTCATCAGATAAAGGTTCTGATGGCACTATGGGGTCTATTACCATTAGTGTGGAATACGAAGCATAAATTTTAAAAGAAAGAGTTAAGCCACTTTCCAAAATTCCTTTTACCTCAATTGCACGTTCTCTGCTATTTGGACTTTTACCGTGAAATGATAGTTCCCGAATAGTGTGCGCAGGTATCAAATGGAAATCACTAAATGGGATTACAGCTTTTGCGAAAACATAAGTATCATTCTCCCTCCTAGAACAAGTTGAAATACACCAAAAAAACAATCGTATTGCCTGAAGAACCGTTGTCTTACCCGAACTATTAGTTCCAACAAGAAGAGTAATGTTATCAAAATCGATAGAAAAATTTTCAAATCTTTTAAATCGTTCTATCTGAAGTTTTTTTATGCCACCTTTTGACCAATCGACTTTCAATTGGTCACTATCGCGTGGTCCAAGTTTGAATAATTCTAATTGTTTATTACTCATTATACCTACTCCTAAAGCATTTTTAATAACAATTCTCTATAACATAAGTTTAGTCTTCTTTTCCACTTTTCACTAATTCTATGTTCTAAGTCCTATGTTCTGAGTTCTGATAAGATTACTCCTGTTATCCTGACGACACGATACAATCCCAACATATAACTGAAAACATTCACGAGATACTATTTTTCACTATCAACGTCATTTTGCTTTAAGGCGATTTCGCAAAGCGATAAGAAAAGGCAAACATTAAACACGGTTGAAATTTATTTCAGAGAGTGTTTTGTTTGTCTTTTCTAAAGGCTCGATTCATCGAGCCCGCCTTAAAGCATATCTCTGTGGTACTCTTTAGCTCTGTGGCTAATTTCCCGTTTTAATTTTATATTTTTCACTTTTCACTTCAACTTTTTCGCCGCATCGTCAGTGTCGTCTATGCTTTTAGGCACTGCCTGCAAGGCTAAAAAATTAAAAAGATAACACTGGAGCAATCTCGCTTGCAGAAGGGTTACTTTAAATTTTTTTATGTGTTCGCAGAACACGCCTTAAAGCAATCATTTCTGACACGTAATTATCAACTGTGTAAATCCCGTGTTCCGCCGCTGCGGAATCCGCGTCTAAAAATATCTGCGTAAATCCGTGAAACCTGTCCTCGACCTGATCGGGGATCCGCGGTTAAAAAAAATCTTCGTGCCGCTTCGCGATCTCGGTGGTGAATTTTTCCGTTTTTCTTTGCCTCCTTAAAAAATAGTCTCGGCTTTTGCCGAATCCAAAATTTTGCACTTTACACTTTTAGTTTTAAGTTTCTTCTTTGCTGCTTCCTCATCGCAGCTAAAATTATATCTTTCTTTCCCCCAATCTCAACCGATAAAAAAAATCTTCTTTCACATACCTTCAAAAAGCGTATTTTAAACCCCCTGCGTCGGAGCGAAGCGGAGATCCCCGGTTCTTTTGGATTTTGTTGCCTTGAAAACAAAATCAGAGGGGGCAATCAATAATGAAATACATCAAATTGCGTCAAAAGTAGCTTATTCTATACCCCCTATACCCTGAAATTTCATCGATTTTCGTTCACTTTTTTAATGCTTTGCATCACTTTTCTTTGCTTTTTATGCCAATTTTCACGCTTTTTCTGCGATTTTTGTCGATTTGCGATAGCACTATTCTGCTAACCTGCGCGAAATTACGAAAAACTTGCACCTTTTATCGACAGAAAACGCCATAAATCCTTATTTTGCGCATAAAAAAACCGGCGAAAAACCTCGCCGGTTATGAGAGTTTTACTTATGTCCTTTAGGCTTATTTTTTATATACTTTTCGATACAAGCCTTATCGATATCGACATCATTGATATTAGCCAATGTACACAGCCAGGCGAAGATATCCGCGAATTCTTCTTCTTTATCTTTATGTGTGCTTTTTTCATCCGCCAATGCCGTCGCCAGTTCGCCGACTTCTTCGACGAACCACATAAAGGTCTTGGCAGTGCCTCTGGCGCTGTCAGTCTTCTGATATCTGTCGGCGATAAGCCGTTGGAAATCCTTGATATCCATAATTCGAGAATACGCTTTGCTGATTAATTAAATTAATCGGCCAGTGTATCGCCCAGTTTAGCTGCGCTGAAGATATCTCTGACTTTTTCAGTAGCTGTTCTGCAAACTTTTTCCATTTTCAAGCTGAACGGCTCATTATTTGTTTGTTCAGCGAGTTGGAGATGGCTGAAAAGTGGTCCATCGACAGCTTCGATGATTTCGAGCAGAGTGATGTTTTCAGCCGCTCTTGCGAGGAAGAAGCCGCCGCGTGGCCCGCGTTTGCTGCGGAGCACGTTTGCTCTGACCAGTTGTTGGAGAATTTTCAGTAGGTATTCAAGCGGTATGTTATACTGCTTGGAAATTCTCGATGCCAGCACTGCACCTTCTTTGTAATATTGTGCGATGTACCCTACTGCTACCAGTGCATAACCTGTTGACCTGCTAATCTTCATTTTTTTGCCTCCAAAATGAATTTGGAAAATTTTTAATTTATCAGACCATTATACCCTTATAAAGGTCTCTTAACTACATTAACTTTTATCTCATTCACATAACAATAAACGAGATTTTTAAACATCTAAAGAAGAATATTTACCCGCCAAAAGTAGAAAAAAACTTTATTCATTATTAAATTTAATCGACTACCTTTTACCAAAATTTTTCAGGTCTTTCAAGAGATTTTTTAAAATAAATCAATGAATTCCTGAATATCCTCAAAATTTGATTAATTTTCCGTCTTTTCTTGACTTTTTGCTTTGTTTTACCTACGATTCTGAGATTAAGGTATTTTTTGGAGTAACGATTTATGGAAGATGTGAAACCTCGAATCAGCATATATTACGCGCAGGATGCGACAGTAGTAACAATCACAGATGAAAAAATTCTCGAAGACGAAGATGTAAAAGCGTTAGAAGAATCAATAATGCCGCTTGTCGACGGGCCTGTAAATTTAATAATCGACTTTGTCAATGTCAGATTTCTTTCCAGTGCAGTGCTCGGGCTTTTAATCAGAGTAAGCAAAAAAATCAACGAACAAAAAGGAAAACTTAAACTCTGCGGCATCGGACCAAGAATATTTGAAATCTTTAAGATTACCAGACTTGATGAAATATTTGACATTCACGAAGACGCTAAAAAAGCAATGGGCAGTTTAAAATAATTTCAAAATCAGCGAGGCTAATAATGCCCCGCTATGTTTATGACGATAATTAAGTTTATGTCATTGAAAACAAGTACCCATGAAAAACTCGTTCTAAAAGGCGTAATATCGGAGCTTAGAAAAGTCTGCTCCAAAGTCCTTTGCCATGCGAAGCAACTTGGCTATTGCGATGACGATACTTTCGCAGTTCATCTTGCTATGGAAGAAGCAATCATTAATGCCGTTAAGCACGGCAATAGAGCGGATTGCAATAAAAATGTTACAATTGAGTATGACATTACGCCCGAAAAAATATGCATTTCAATTACTGATGAAGGAGGCGGATTCGAACCTGAAGATGTAGCGGATCCAAGGAGCGGAGAAAATATTTATAAGACCGGCGGAAGAGGGGTATTGCTTATAAAGTCCTATATGGATTCTATAGAATACAATCAAACGGGGAATTCCATCATAATGACTAAAATAAACAGTAAACACTCTAAAAATCAATTATAAAGGTAAAGCCCTTATTATAAAGTGCCGATGTAATTATAACATAATTTTTGCAGGTGGAGTAAGTTTGTGTTTAAAAAGATAATAGCGTTCACAATTGCAGCGTACATTCCGACCATAGCTGTTTTGTTCGTAGGCTGCACAGAAGAGGAATCCTACACGCCCCAGATATCAGGTGTTGTGCCATCGCTTCGACAGAATTATCAAAGCCGCAGCACATACAAACCGACATCGACGTACGGCAGTTCCTACAAAATCGAAAGTCCAAAATCTTATAAATCAACAGCTTCATATTCGCCATGGGCGCCGCCCAGCAATTATGAAAAGAACTGGAAAGCGATTGTAATTCATCATTCGGCAACCGATAGCGGGAACGTCGCATCAATAGATGATTACCATCGTAACCACAACGGCTGGGATGGAATAGGCTACAACTTTCTTATCGGCAACGGCAACGGCAGCAGCAATGGAAAAGTTGACCCAACATTCAGGTGGACGAAGCAAGTAACAGGCGCTCACTGCAAAACAGACGCATCCAACTGGGCGAATGAACAGGCAATCGGAATCTGCCTGATTGGCAACTTCAATCAAAGCAGACCATCGAGCGGTCAGATGTCATCACTTTTGAAATTAGTGCGCTTTCTTTCAGAGAGATACGATATACCGGCAAGCAGAATCTACGGCCACAGCACTACGCCAGGCCATAGTACCAAAACAGATTGCCCCGGCAGAAACTTCCCAATGAGTTATATAAAAAATAATTTATAAAGGGAAATAAAACGAATGGAAAAGCCGGCATTTTTGCCGGTTTTTTTATGCGCAAAAATAAGGACTTATGAGATTTTCTGTCAATAAAAGGTGCAAGTTTTTTGTAATTTTGCGCAGGTTAGCAGAATAGTGCTATTGCAAATCGACAAAAATCGCGGAAAAAGCGTGAAATTTAGCAATTCTGTTCGGCACTATTTTTGCTTAAAAAAAATCTGAAAAAAACATTTTGTACTTGCGCCATCGAGATTTATTGTTTTAATAGCTTTCATGAAACAAGAAATAAAAGAATCAGATTTACAAGGC